>ERZ887830.1889-NODE-1889-length-11201-cov-5.741701_pt1 | contig 11201 bp, 6 predicted proteins | sample MGYA00521101_ERZ887830 | MGnify/ENA primary metagenome ERZ887830 (study PRJEB32303, sample SAMEA104408592) | aquatic metagenome | biome: Marine water; feature: Pelagic; material: water | place: Baltic Sea | collected 2014-06-05T16:38:00 | depth 1,762 m ...
GCCTGCCCGATACCCTGCGCGACACCGCCATGCACCTGACCCTCGGCCAGCATCGGGTTGATCAGATTGCCGAAATCGTCGGTGACAGAGTATTTTACCACTTCGGTTACGCCCGTATCCGGGTCAATCTCGACCTCTGCGATATGCGCCCCGTTGGGATAGCTGCGCCCCGGCAGCTCTGCCTTCTCACGGAACCGCAGCAGATCCATGCGCCCGGCCTCGCGCGCCATCTTGGCGACCTCAAGGAAGGTGGGCGTGACGTTGGATCCCTCGGCGCGGAAGGTTTCATCATCGAAAGTGATGTCGTCCTTCTCCACGCCCAACTCGCCCGCAAGAAACTCTGAGAACGCAGCCGTCATCACCTTGACCGCCGCCAGTGTCGCGTTGTTCTGCACCGTCACAGAGCGTGATCCCCCCGTGCCGCCACCAGAGGCGATCCGGTCACTATCCCCCTGAACAAAATTGATTTTCTCGACCGGAATACCGGTCTGATCGCTCAGGAACTTGGCAAAGACCGTCTCATGCCCCTGCCCGTTCGATTGGGTGCCCACATAGATCGTTGCGGTGTCATCCTCATTGAACTCGACCTCTACATGCTCGCTGGGATCGCCAAGGATGGACTCGATATAGTAACTAAGCCCCAGCCCGCGCAGCTTGCCCTTTGCGGCAGACGCGGCCTTGCGCGCGGCAAACCCGGCGCGATCCGCAACGACTTCGGCACGGCTCAGGACGCGGTTGAAATCGCCCACGTCGTAAAGCTCTCCGGTGACGGTCTTGTAGGGGAAACTATCCGGCGCGATAAAGTTGCGACGGCGCAGCTCCCACGGGTCAATCCCAAGGTCGCGCGCGGCGTAATCCATCGTGCGTTCCAGCACATAGATCGCCTCGGGGCGGCCCGCGCCGCGATAGGCGTCAACCTGCGTGGTATTGGTGTAGATCGCACGAGAGCGCAGGCAGGCGGCCTGCACATCATAGGTGCCCATAAGAACGCGGATGAACAGTTCCGACTGGATCGCTTGGGCGAAATACGAATTATAGGCGCCCAGATTGAACAGGTTGCTGACCCGGTAACCGATGATCTTCAGATCCTTGTCCAGCGCCAGTTCTGCGGTCGAAATAAGATCGCGCCCGGCGTTGTCGGTCAGCATCGCCTCTGTGCGCTCGGACATCCAGCGCACCGGGCCGCCCACGATGCGCGCCGCATGAGGCAGCACAAGGTATTCCGGATAAGGCATCCCTTTCATCCCGAATCCGCCCCCAACGTCCGGGTTGGTGACGCGGATCTGTTCGGGATCAAGGCCATAGTTGGCCGCCAGATGATCCTTCATCCCCCAGACACCCTGTCCACCAAAGCACAGATGCATCCGCGCGCCGTCCCATTCCGCATAGGCGCCGCGCGTCTCCATCGAGTTGCAGATGATGCGGTTGTCCGCAATTTCATAGGTCAGGTGATGGGCGGCGGCGGCAAAGGCCTCGTCGGTCTTGTCCTGATCGCCAAACCAGTAGTCCAGCGCGACGTTGTCGGGCGCTTCGTCATGGATCACCGGACCGCCGGGGGTCGGGTCGACATGGGGGTCCAGTTCGTCGAAATCAAAGACGATCAGATCGACCGCATCCTTGGCTTGCGCCAGCGTTTCCGCAACAATCGCCGCAATCGGTTCGCCCACAAATCGCACGCGCCCCTTGGCAAGACAAGGCCGTGCCGGGCCCGCCCCGTCAGAGCCATCACAGTTTTTCAGCCGCGTGCCCTGCATGTTGGGGTCAATCCCGGCCTGTTCCAGATCCTCGACCGTCAGGATTGCCAGCACGCCCTCTGACGCGCGCGCCTCATCCAAATCCAGCGTCAGAATGTCGGCATGGGCCACAGGGCTGCGAAAGAACAGAACATGAGCGGCGTTTTCTGGTGCAATGTCATCTACATAGCGACCCTCTCCGGTGAGGAAGCGCTGATCCTCAACCCGAAGGGTCGATTGGCTTTTTCCAAAGGCGTCCATTATCTGCTCCGATTGAATGGGTGTTTGCTCAGACATTAGCCTCTGGCGCTCTGTTGTCCAGCGATGGCGGCGCTGTTTTTCGCCCAAACAGCCGTGACGCGTCTCCGCGCGATACGGTGGTGTCACAACGCCTGAAACAAAGGCTGTCTGATCCGCGACACGCAGGTCGCATACAGGTCGTATATGGTGCAGACTTTGCAAAGGCCTGCACAGGATCATCGTCAAAACAACAGAGGCCCCCATGCTTGACACCATCCCCCTGACCAATGGTCACCTGTCCCGCCAGACGTCACAGCAATATTGGAACGACGGCTATCTCTTTCCCATCGACGTGCTGAGCGCGTCCGAGGCCGCTCAGGCCCGGCGCGAGTTGGAAGAGATAGAGGCGAAATGGCTGGACAATGGCCTGCCCCTGCCGCTGAACACCTACAAGCGTGTGAACGCCCATCTGGTGATGCCGATGGCCGCGCGCCTGTCCACCCATCCGGCGGTTCTGGACGTGGTTGAGGGTATTCTGGGGCCGGATATACTGGTCTATGCCGCTGAATTCTTTATCAAAGAGGCCCGGACGACCCAGATCGTGTCAATGCATCAGGACCTGACCTATTGGGGCCTTGGCGCGACGCAGAACCTCGTGACGGCGTGGATCGCCCTGTCGCCGTCGACACCGCTCAGCGGGTGTATGGATTTCGTGCGCGCCAGCCACAAGAACGCCATTTTGCCCCACGAGGATACGTTTGACGCTAACAATCTGCTGTCGCGCGGCCAAGAGGTGCACGTCGATGTGGCCGAGGCCGACAAGGTCGCCATAGAAATCCACCCCGGACAGATGTCCCTGCACCATGGGCTGACGATCCACGGATCTGGCCCCAACCAGTCGGACGACCGTCGCATCGCGCTGGTGGTGCGCTATTGCACGCCCGATGTGGCGCAAGAGGTGGGCGACAGAGATTTCGCCATGCCCGCACGCGGCACGGACACCAAGGGCAACTTTACCCATGTGACAGCACCCAGAGGCGACTTTACCCCGGAAAGCCTCGCCCTCTACGAGGACATCCGCAAAGCGATGGCCAAGGTCATGATGCGCGGCACCCAAAGCGGCACCCAAAGCGGCGGCGCGTCGGGTATCTACGGCTAGCCCTATCCCACCGGATCAATCGGGCGCAGGTCAAAGCCCAGAACACCCTCGATACGCGCAGCAACACTCAGACAGGCCTCATCGCCCATCTGCGGGCCAACCACCTGCACGCCCAGCGGGACGGGTCGGCTGTCCAAAGTGCGCACGGTCGCACTGGGCAGGCCCAGCACGTTGATGATATACATCGCCCGCTGCGCGCGGATCATCTCTGGCAGGGTTTCAGGTTCCAGAAAGTCCTGCTCGACCCGAAACGGCGGCATCGCGGACACGGGCAGGATCAGCGCGTCAATCTTTTGGAACATCCCGGCCCAATCCCGTCGCAGCCCGTTACGGCGTGCCTGACAGGTCACAAGCCGGTCACGTTTCACAATGCCGAAGGCGGTTTCATAGGCGGCAAAGACATCCATCATCGCCGCACTGCCATGCTCGCGCATAAAGGGCAGCGTCGTGGCGTCTGTCTCGGTGTTCAGGATCTCGCCCCAGACCTGTGCGGCCTCTGCAGCATGGGGCGGCATCACTTCGACCAGTTCGAACCCGGCCTCTTTCGCGGCCTCGACCGCTGCAATGACAGCCCGCTCGACATCCGGATGAACACCGTCCCCAAAGGGGTCCACGCAATAGCCGACCGTTTTGGGCGGTTTGGGATCGGCGGGGGCCGCTTGCCACAAAGGATCCTGCCACGCCCCCCGCGACAGACCCGGCAAGGCGGCCTGCACATCCGCGACAGAGCGCGCGATCACCCCCTGCACCGACATCGACGCGATGGTCACGGGCCGTTCTGCGGTCGCACCGGGGTAATAGGCAGGCACCCGGCCCAGCGAGGGGCGCAGCGTCGCCAGCCCGCAGGTATAGGCCGGATAGCGCAGCGAACCACCCAGATCATTGCCATGTCCAAGGCAGCCCATACCAGCCGCCACCGCAGAGGACGCCCCGCCGCTTGATCCGCCCGGCGTCAGGCTTTTGTCCCAAGGGTTCAGAGTCACGCCATAAATCGGGTTCGAGGTGAACCAGCGCAGCGAAAATTCCGGGGCCGACGTGCGCCCGATCACAACACCACCAGCCGCCTTGAGGTTGGCCACCACCGCCGCATCCCCCGGTGCGGGCAGCGTGTTCAAAGCGGGCACACCGTTCGAGGTCGGGTATCCTTGCAGATCGGCGTTGATCTTGATGGTCACCGGAACGCCCCACAGGGCGGGCAAGTCTTCAGGTCGGTTGGCGTCCATCGCGCGGGCCGTGTCGCGCGCCGCATCCTCCATCTTGTCCACCACCGCGTTCAGGGCCGGGTCTACCTCTGCGATGCGCGCCAGATGCGCCTCTGTCACCTCGCTGACGCTGACGTCCCCCGCCGCAATCGCTTGTGCCGTCTGCACGGCCGTCATCTGGATCAACTGGTTCATTATGCCCTCCGTTTTGGATAGCATGGCAGGCAAGGGCAGCCTGCACAACGTCGCAAACAGGCTGGACGCGCGGGTATTTTCAGGCGACCCTGCCCCAAACCGCAAGAGGATCCCAAATGGAGCACGTTAAATTCACAGCCATGGAAAATGGTGACAAGGAAGATTACGACTTCCTGAACGAGCATGAGGTTGAATTCGCGGCAGGCACGGCAGATCGTCTGCTCAAGGCGCTGGTGGATCTGGACACAGGCCTTTCAGGCTACCAGATCACCCGGCTGGGTCATTCGCTGCAATCGTCCACACGGGCCGAACGGGACGGGGCGGATACCGACTGGATCGTCTCGGCCCTGCTGCATGACATTGGCGACATCTATGCGCCCTACAATCACGACGAATATGCCGCTGCCGTGCTGCGCCCCTTTGTCCGTGAACAATGCGCATGGGTGGTCGAAAAGCACGGCGATTTCCAGCTGGTCTACTACGGCGAACATGTCGGCGCGAACCCCGACAAGCGCGACCAGTTCCGCGACAGCCCCTATTTTGACGACTGCGCCGCCTTTTGCGCGCGCTGGGATCAATCCAGCTTTGACCCCGCCTATGACACCCTGCCCCTGTCGCATTTTGCCGATCGTGTCCGCGAGGTTTTTGCTCGAACACCCTATGACCCGCAGGTGATCCGCGCCGGGCTGCGCGAGCCTTTGACCACCCCATAAGGGCAACCCAACCGCATCACTGCACCATCGGCAGAAGGCCCAGCGGTATATCCCAGCACACTTAACCCAGGCGCATCTCGCGCTTGGGCGGGCCCACATCGCCCTCCCAATACGCATCCTTACCGAGGCGGAAAACCACGATCCGATCGCCAGCCTCGTGTAATTCCCGCAAGTGATACATCGAGCGCATCAGGCTCTCGCCCACCTGCCCGTCCTCTTCGCGCCAGACCAGCCGCGCCTGTTCGCTGCCGTTGATCTTGACCCCGGCATCCTTGATCGCCGTGATCACGGCAAAGCGTTTGTCCCCATCGCGGCGGGCCTTGATCGCTCGGTTCGCCTCGCTGCCAAACCACCACAGGGCCGCCAGACCGATCACTCCGATCACCAGCCCTATATAGCGCAGAATTCGCCCGTTTCGGTGATAACTGCCCGGCTCGTGCTCTATGTGGGACGGATCATCCCGCAAATAACGGATGACCGTGGACTCGCCCACCGCCGTCCCATCGTAATAATCCGAACTGACCTCTGCCTCTGTATGTAACAAGCCGTTAGAGGTCTTGTAGATGAACAGTACGTAATAGGACCGCTCTTCGTCCCCTTCGCTACCCGTGGTCACAACCTCGCGTTTGTCCTCAACCACCGCGCGGGCATAGCGCCCTTCGGCATCCATCCGATCCCCAAGATATAACGCACTGGCTGAAAAAAAACGTCAGGGCCACCAGCAGCAGCCCGAATAACAGACACAGCCAGCCACCAAAGCGGATGAACAGGCTGAACCAGCCGCGCGGGCGGGCGCGAGAGTGTTTGCGGCGATACTTCATAATCGGCCCCTTCGTTGCCACCACCAGACGTCTTTGCACAGCTTATGCGCCAAACCTCGCCAAGAAAATCCCGCATTGCACCCAAGCCTCGCCCTTTTCCTTTCGTCGCCTTTTGGATAGACGAGACCCAACCCGTCAAGGGACCGGATAGAGGACGCTCAGACATGGCCATGGAAAAGACATTCAACGCGAGCAAGGCCGAACCCCGCCTTTACGCGCAATGGGAAGACAGCGGCGCGTTCAAAGCGGGCGCAAATGCCTCGCGCACCGAGACATTTTCGATCATGATCCCACCGCCCAATGTCACCGGCTCTTTGCATATGGGTCATGCATTCAACAACACGCTGCAAGACATCCTGATCCGCTGGCACCGGATGCAAGGCTTTGACACGCTCTGGCAGCCTGGCACCGACCACGCGGGCATCGCCACCCAGATGGTCGTCGAACGCGAACTGGCCGCCAAGGGCGAGCCGACGCGCCGCGAACTGGGCCGTCCGGCTTTTATCGAGCGGGTCTGGGACCAAAAGGTCAAATCGCGCGGCAATATCACCGGTCAGTTGAAACGCCTCGGCGCAAGCTGTGACTGGTCGCGCGAGGCCTTCACTATGGGCGGCGCGGCAGGTGATCCGGATGCAGGCACAGGTGCGCCCAATTTTCACGATGCCGTCATCAAAGTCTTTGTCGATATGTACAACAAAGGCCAGATCTACCGTGGCAAGCGCCTTGTGAACTGGGATCCCCATTTCGAGACCGCCATTTCTGACCTCGAAGTCGAGAATATAGAGACCCCCGGCCATATGTGGCACTTCAAATATCCACTGGCCGGTGGCGAGACCTATGAATATGTCGAGAGGGACGAGGACGGCACCGTCACCCTGCGCGAGACGCGCGACTATATCTCTATTGCCACCACCCGCCCCGAAACCATGCTGGGCGACGGCGCGGTTGCGGTGCACCCCTCGGACGAACGCTATGCGCCCATCGTCGGCAAGCTCTGCGAGATCCCTGTCGGACCGCGCGAACACCGCCGCCTGATCCCGATCATCACCGATGAGTACCCCGACAAAGACTTTGGCTCTGGCGCCGTCAAGATAACCGGGGCGCATGATTTCAACGACTACGCGGTCGCCAAACGCGGCAATATTCCCTGCTACCGACTGATGGACACGCGCGGTGCCATGCGCAGCGACGGCGCGCCCTACGCCGAGGCGGCAATGCAGGCCCAAAAAATCGTCGCAGGCGTAGAACTGAGCGAAAATGAGGTTGACGCCATCAACCTCGTTCCCGACCACCTGCGCGGGCTGGACCGCTTTGAGGCGCGCAACAAAGTCATCGCGGAAATCACCGCCGAAGGCCTCGCCGTCATGATCGCCAACCCCGCTGCCGAGGACGGCTCGCAAGAGACGGAAGAGGCCGCGCCCGCCCTGATCCCCCTCGTCGAAAACAAACCCATCATGCAGCCTTTCGGGGACCGCTCCAAGGTTGTGATAGAGCCGATGCTGACCGACCAATGGTTCGTCGACGCCGCAAAAATCGTTGGTCCCGCGCTGGATGCGGTGCGCAATGGCGACACCGAAATCCTGCCCGAATCCGACAAAAAGGTCTATTTTCACTGGCTCGAAAACATCGAGCCTTGGTGCATCTCGCGCCAGCTTTGGTGGGGCCATCAGGTGCCGGTTTGGTATGGCTTTGATCTCGCCCCACATGGCTTCAAAGACGACGAAGGCGACGGCGCGCTGGATGAAGTCGAATTGATGCGCCTGCTCAGCGACCAGACCCTTTTGCGCGGCGACGACCGCCACCATTGCGCGGCCAACTTTGACGCGGCGGCAGGCCAATTTAGCGATATCCTGTCCAAACTGCCAACGCCCCTGAACGGCGCGCAGGTTGTCGAGGTTGCTGACCGCGACGCCGCCACCCATGCCTTTGCAGCCGCCTTGGCCGATTATAACGTCACGCAGGATCCGACCAGGCTGATCTACCCGGTCTGGCGCGATCCCGATGTGCTGGACACATGGTTCTCTTCCGGTCTGTGGCCCATCGGCACGCTCGGCTGGACGGGCGACGCTGAAACTGACGCGGCAAACGAGGCCCTGCAGAAATATTTCCCCACCTCGGTCCTGATCACCGGCTTTGACATCATCTTTTTCTGGGTCGCCCGGATGATGATGATGCAATACGCCGTGACCGGCCAAAAACCCTTCAGCACCGTCTATGTCCATGCCCTCGTGCGCGACGAGAGCGGCAAGAAGATGTCGAAATCGCTGGGCAATGTCCTCGACCCGCTGGACCTGATCGACGAATACGGCGCCGATGCGGTGCGCTTTACCTTGACCGCTATGGCCGCCATGGGGCGTGATCTCAAACTCAGCACGCAACGCATCGCGGGCTATCGCAACTTTGGCACCAAGCTGTGGAACGCGATCAAATTCGCAGAGATGAACGAGGTCTACACTGACCCGACCGAGATCACCCAAAGCGACATCGCAGGGGCCACGCAAACAGCGAACAAATGGATCATCGGCGAGACCGCCAAAGTGCGCGAAGCGGTGGATGACGCGCTGGCAAACTACCGTTTCAACGACGCGGCCAATGCGCTCTACGGCTTTGTCTGGGGCAAGGTGTGCGACTGGTACATCGAGTTTTCCAAGCCGCTGCTGAATATGGAAGACCCTGACATCATTGCCGAAACCCGCCGCACCACGCGCTGGGTTCTGGATCAGTGCATGATCCTGCTGCACCCTATCATGCCTTTCATCACCGAAGAGCTTTGGGCCGAAACCGGCAATCGCGCCAAGCTGCTGGTCCACGCCGATTGGCCGACCTACAGCGCTGCCGATCTGGTTGACCCGGAGGCGGATCGAGAGATGAACTGGGTGATTTCCCTCATCGACGGCGTACGCTCTGCCCGCGCCCAGATGCATGTGCCTGCGGGCCTGAAAATCCCCATGCTCCAGCTTGATCTGGACGCGGCGGGTCAGACCGCATGGGACCGCAACGAGGCGCTGATCATGCGCCAGACCCGTGTCGAAACCCTGAATAAAATCAGCGAGATGCCCAAAGGCGCGATCACCATCGCGGTCGAGGGCGGCACGTTTTGCCTGCCGCTGGCCGATATCATCGATGTGGGCGAGGAAATCGCGCGGCTGGAAAAGTCGCTGGGCAAGCTGGACAAGGAAATCGGCGGGCTGCTGGGCCGGGTCAACAACCCGAAATTCGTCGCCTCCGCCCCACCCGAAGTGGTCGAAGAAACCCGCGCCAACGCCGCCCTGCGCGAAGAAGAGGCCGCCACACTGCGCAGCGCGCTTGAGCGGTTGAAAGAGATCTCTTGACCCTTTGCGCCCGCGCCTGATCTGTTCCTGATCCGCGCGGGCGCGATACCCTCTTGTCAGCCCCCCCAAAAATCCGGCAAATGCGCAGCATGACTGGACCCAGATACACCCCGCTCGTCGCCTCGTTGCCCGCCACCGTGCCCTTTGTCGGCCCCGAAACGCAGGAACGCGCGCGGGGCAAACCCTTTGCTGCGCGGCTGGGCGCGAATGAATCGGTCTTTGGGCCCTCGCCGCGCGCGATTGCGGCCATGGCGCAGGCCGCATCAGAGACATGGATGTACGGCGACCCCGAGAATTTCGATCTGCGTCAGGCTCTTGCGACACACGAGCAGGTTCGCCCCGAAAACATCATTATCGGCGAAGGCATCGACGGTCTGCTGGGCTATCTGGTCCGGCTGGTCACAGAGGCGGGCGATGCGATTGTGACCTCTGACGGGGCCTATCCGACCTTCAATTACCATGTGGCGGGCTTTGCCGGCGCGCTGCACAAGGTGCCCTACAAGGGCGACTTCGAGGATCCGCAGGCGCTGCTGGATACCGCGCGCAAGATGGACGCAAAGCTGATCTATTTTGCCAACCCGGACAATCCGATGGGCACGTTTCATGCCCCTGACGTGATCGAAGATATGGTGGCGCAGGCACCCGAGGGCACGCTGCTTATTCTGGACGAGGCTTATGGGCAATTCCTGCCAGACGGCAGCCTGCCAAACATCGACCCCAACCACCCCAATGTGATCCGGATGCGCACCTTTTCAAAGGCTTACGGAATGGCGGGCGCGCGCGTCGGCTATGGCATCGGCGCGCCAGAGCTGATCACGTCGTTCAACAAAGTGCGCAATCATTTCGGGATGAGCCGGATCTCTCAGGCGGGCGCACTGGCTGCTTTGGCGGACCAGAGCTATCTGCAAGAGGTCCTTGGACAGGTCGCCAACGCCCGCAGCCGGATTGGCGAGATTGCGGCAGCCAATGGCCTTGTCGCCCTCCCATCGGCCGCGAATTTCGTCGCGATTGACTGTGGCCAGGACGGGGATTTTGCCCGTAAGGTTCTGGGCGCATTGATTGCCGAGGGGATCTTTGCCCGGATGCCCTTTGTGGCACCGCAAGATCGCTGCATCCGGGTGTCTGCCGGCACGCCCGCCAATCTGGACGCATTCGAACAGGCTCTGCCGCTTGCGCTGAAAGCCGCCCGAACGCCCTGATCCGCGCCACGGGCAAAGAATTGTTCTGGTCGATGCCAGATTTCCGGCTATCGTTAACCAAAGGGCGTTACCATTGGGATAGCCAGACCTCTAGCAACAGCACGAGACGATCTTGCCATACGACAGAGAGAGCCGCGACAGACCACCCCTTCCCGGCGAAGGACAGATGCAGAATTTCACCGATGCGTTCTGTGTGACGGCGGGGGTGCTGTTATTCGTTTGTCTGGTGGCGATTTGGGCAAGCTATGGTTTGCCTGTGATCCTCATCGCCACCTATTTAGCAGACCGTTTTCTACGGCGTTAGATCGCACAGATTCTCGCCGCTGCCGATACACCGCCCGGCCCATGGGGCACATCGAGCGCGATAAGCGCAGATTCGATGGTCGCCAATGTGCCCAGCAACATGTGACTGTTCACATGTCCCATATGCGCGACGCGAAAATGGCTGTCAGAGGACCGCTCGCCATTTGGCCCCATGTTCAGCCCCAGACCCAGCGTCAGACCCGCGTGTTCTGTCACCCAATGGCGCAAATGCGTACCCTTGGGCTCTCCGATCGAGACGGTTGTGACCGCATGAGACCGTTCTGCCGGGTTGGCGACATTCAGG
>ERZ887830.1898-NODE-1898-length-11177-cov-5.571660_pt1 | contig 11177 bp, 9 predicted proteins | sample MGYA00521101_ERZ887830 | MGnify/ENA primary metagenome ERZ887830 (study PRJEB32303, sample SAMEA104408592) | aquatic metagenome | biome: Marine water; feature: Pelagic; material: water | place: Baltic Sea | collected 2014-06-05T16:38:00 | depth 1,762 m ...
CGCGGTGTTGACAAGGTGGTCGATTCCACCGGCGCCTCGATCCTTGACCGCAGTTTTGACGCGATCCGCCCGCTGGGTCATGTGGTCAGCTATGGCGAGGCAGAGGGCCCGCCCTACTCGAACCTGTGGGAGCAGCTGGTCAGGAAATCCCTGACCTTCACCCGGATGCATCTGGGGCATATGGACTATGGCGCACCCGACTGGACAAATGGCACGACGGCGGTGATCGCGGCGATCATGGATGGGTCCCTTCAGGTGCCGATTGAGGGCGTCTATGCGCTGGACGATGTGAACGAGATGTTCGCCGCCCTTGCCTCTCGCACCCTGTCTGGCAAGGTGATCCTGCGCGTAGCAGACTAGCCGACGACGCCTTTCACCTGGCGAATACCGCTTCCCTCTGCGCGCCCCATCCGGCAAAGTGATGCCGACAGTTCAGCGACGGATGGCTGATCGCCCCACCACACCCACAGAGAGGATGACACGACGATGAGTACAGTTCTAAAGGCATCTCCGGACACTTGCCACTGGGGGTTTTTCGACGCCAGCCACCCGGCCGTTCTGACCATCGACAGCGGCGATGAGGTGACGATCGAAACGATCTCTGGCGGCCCTTTGAATCTGCCCGGCGAGGGGTTCCATGTGCCGCCCGAACTGCTGGAGGTCCATGCCGCAGGCGTGCCGCCAATGCCGGGGCATATCCTGACCGGGCCTGTTTTTGTCACCGGGGCGATGCCCGGAGACGTGCTGCAAGTGGATATCCTTGACATCGCGCTGCGGCAGGATTGGGGCTATAACTTTATCCGGCCTCTGGCGGGCACGTTGCCGCTGGATTTTCAGACCCTGCACCAGACGATCATCCCGCTGGACGCAGACCGCATGGTGGGCACGATGCCTTGGGGGCTGGAACTTGATCTTGCGCCGTTTTATGGCGTCATGGGCGTCGCGCCGCCGCCATCCTGGGGGCGGATCTCGACCATTGAACCGCGGGTACATGGCGGCAATATCGACAACAAGGAACTGGTCGCGGGCACCACGCTGTACCTGCCGGTGAATGCCGAGGGCGCGCTGTTTTCCTGTGGCGACGGCCACGGCGCGCAAGGTGACGGAGAGGTCTGTGTCACCGCCATCGAAACGGCCCTGCGCGGACGGTTCCGCCTGACCGTGCGCAAGGATCTGGCGCTAAGCTATCCACAGGCCGAAACGCCGACGCACTATATCACCATGGGCATGGCCCCCGATCTGGATCAATGCGCCAAGATGGCTCTGCGCGATATGATCGCCCTCGTCTCTGCACGCGCCGGGATCAGTGCCGAGAATGCCTATATGCTGTGCTCGCTGGCCGGGGATCTGCGGATCACGCAGACCGTGAACCGGGAAAAAGGCGTGCATATGATGATGGCGAAGAAACTGGTCGATCAGGCCTGAGCATTCAAAAGGGGGCGCATTGCCCCCTTTTTTCAGGACCCTGTTTCGCGCACATCCAGCGCATCGCGCAAGCCGTCACCGACGAAATTGATCGACAGCACCACCAGCATAATCGCCAAGCCGGGATAGACCCCCAGCCACCACGCCTGAGAGATAAAGCTGCGCCCATCGGCAAGGATCAGCCCCCATGTGGGTGTGTTCGGGTTCACGCCGAGGCCGAGAAACGACAGGGACGCCTCACCCAGAATGGCATAGGACACGCTGACCGTGGCCTGCACGATCAGCGGGGCCAAGGCGTTGGGCAGAATGTGACGGAACATGATGCGCGCGTCGGAAAAGCCTTGCACGCGGGCGGCATCCACGAACTGTTCCTCCTTTAAAGTCAAGACCATAGAGCGCGCAATGCGCGCAAAGTCATCGAGGAACGCCAGCGAGATCGCCACGATCACATTCAGCAATCCGGTGCCAAAGACCGCCACCAGATAGACCGCGATGATAAAGTTCGGAAAGGCCCATTGCAGGTCGATGTAGCGCATGATGATGTTGTCGATCCAGCCGCCATAATAGCCCGCGACGACGCCAAGGATCACGCCCCCGACCAGCGCCAACGCCACGGTCGAGACGCCCACGAACAGCGAGATCTGAGTGCCCCAGATGATTCGCGACAACAGATCGCGCCCCAGATCGTCGGTTCCCAGCCAGTGGGTGCCCGACGGGTTCGTCATCATGTCCAGCGTCATCTCGTTGGGATCGTAAGGCGCGATCAGCGGCGCAAGGATCGCCGTCAACGTAAAGAACAGCATGATGAACAGACCCACCTGCGCCTTGCGGTCGCGCGCAAAGACACTGCGCAGGCGCGATTTGGGCTGAACGGGATCGGGCACCGCCAGATCATCACCAAGATCTTTCACAGAGACATCCGTCATCACGAGTACCTGATTCTTGGGTCAATGACCGCGTACAGCAGATCTACCGCCAGATTGGACAGCACGAAAAACGCCGAGACGACCAAGACCGCCCCCTGCACCACCGGGTAATCCCGGTTCTGGATGCCCTGGATCAGCACGCGGCCCAAGCCTTTGATGGCAAAGACATTCTCGACCACCACCGCGCCCGAGATCAACAGGGCAAAGGCGATCCCGATGACCGTGACCACCGGGATCAGCGCGTTGGGAAAGGCGTGGCGCAGCATTTGCACACGCATGGTCAGCCCCTTGGAGGCCGCCGTGCGCATGTAATCGGCCTGCATTACCTCTAACATCGAGGACCTTATCATCCGCGCGATAATGGCGGAAAACCCGGTGCCGATGGCGATAGAAGGCAGGATAAGATGGCTCAGCCACGGCCAAAAGCCCTCGGCCAGAGGCACATAACCGATGGCGGGCAGCCATTGCAGATTGGCGGCAAAGACGATAATCAGCAGGATCGCCAGCCAGAAATCCGGCATCGACAGACCCAGAAAGGCAAACAACGACACCGCCGTATCGGTCGCCGTATTCTTGCGCGTGGCAGAGATGATCCCCGCCGGGATCGCGATGACCAGCGCGATGATGAAGGACAGGAACGCCAGCGACATGGTGCGCGGCAGGGCCTCTATCAGAATCGTCGTGACCGGCTGGTTGTTACCATAGATCGAGTTGCCCAGATCGCCCTGTAGCATGGCGATGAACCATTTCCAGAACTGCACCAGAACAGGCTTATCCAGACCCAGCTTGCGGATCAGGGCTTCGCGGGCTTCGGGACCGCCGGAATCCGCCAGCATCGCGGCAATCGGGTCGCCCGGCACCAGTCGGATCATGAAGAACACCAGCGTTGCCACGGCGAGCATCACCAGCAGGGATCCGATCAATCGTCTGAGGATATAAGAGGCCATGTGGGGTCGGACGGGCCTGCGCCTGCTATAGCGACGGCCCGCCCTCCTTTCTGTGAGTTACGCCAGCGAAATGCGGTCAAGCTCGTGCAGACCGGGGATGCGCGCGTCTTCCGGCACGATCACCTTGGTGCTGTGCACCAGCACGTCGACCGGGTGATACAAGAACCCGCAGGCCACCTTGTTCGAGGTGATCGCATTGGCCTTTTGCACCAATTCGCGCCGCGCCGCCGGATCGGCGGTAACCGCCTGCTGATCGATGGCCGCATCCGCCTCTGACTCGCTGAAGAACCCAAAGGGCATTGCAGCCGGGTCGCGATCGGGGCCGTTGAACTTGGACGCGGTCTGCATCCAGTCCACCAGACCGTCATCCGGGTCATAATCACCGCCCGAGCCGCCCAGACGCAGATCGATGTCCATCTTGTTGAACTCTTCTATGCCGATGGAAAAGTCCTTGGGATCGACGATCACATTGATGCCCAGCACGACCTTCAGGATATTGGCCACGACCTGCCCGTCCCGCTTGGTATTGGGGGTGGTTTGCAGTTTCAGATCGGGGAAACCCGCACCGCCCGGATAGCCAGCCTCGGCCATCAGCGCCTTGGCCCCCTCTGGATCAAAGGCCTGCTCTGACGTTTCGGCCAGCCCTTCGTCAAAGAAATAGCCCATCGCCGGATTGATCGTGCCATGCGCGGCCACGCCATAGCCAAAGCGGCCCTGCTTGATGAACAACTCGCGATCCAAGGCCTTGGCAATTGCCAGACGGACCATAAAGCCTTTCTCTTTCTTCAACTCTTCCAAAGGCTTGTTAAAGTCAGAGACAGTCATCGCCTCGTGCCATGGGCTGATCCAGATCGACTGGAATCCGGGGCCAGGCTTGATATCGACCGCCAGATCGGGGTTTTCCTGAAAGCGGCTGACAAGCTGCGTCGGCACCGGATTGCCGCCCACATACTGAATGTCTCCGGCCTCGATGGCAGCCGCCAGAGGTTCGACGCCGTCCACGGGCTGAATGCTGATCTTGTCCAGCTTTGGCCGCTCTGGATCATAGTAATCGGCGAATTTTTCCAGCATGACCGCTTGGCCCAGCGTGTGACTGACGACCTTGTAAGGCCCCGTGCCAATCGGGGTCAGACCGTATTGCGCCAGCCCCAGCGCCTCTAGACCGCCGCGTGACACGATGGTCATGGCACGTCCCGAAGAGCGTTCCAGCGCCTTGGTCAGGAAGGAGGCCTGCGGCTGTTTCAGAACGAATTTCACCTCGTAATCATTGAGCTTTTGCAACTCGGCCACATTGCCGATCACGCGGCTGTGGCGCGACTGATCCGGGTCGCTGGAGCGGTTGAAGGTGAACACCACATCCTCGGCATCAAATGTATCGCCGTTGTGGAACGTCACGCCCTCGCGCAGCTTGATGGTGTACTCCAGACCGTCTTCGCTGACCTCCCAGCTTTCGGCCAGATCGCCCTGTGCGACCAGCGCATTGTCGATGTGCATCAGGCCGCTGTAGATGTTAGAGGCGATCTGGAATTGCAGCACCTGACCGATTTGCGCAGGATCCAGCGTGGTGATCTCGCCCACACCGGCCCAGGCGCAATTCAACTCGCCACCGCCATGCGCGGCCGCCATCGCCGCGGTTGGGCGCAGACCGGGCAGCACCTGTGCCATGCCTAACGCGCCCCCGGCGGCCAGCAGGCGCAGCGTGGTGCGGCGGCTGATCTTGTTGCCGCGCATGTCGTCTTTTTTCAACCCAAACAACGGATCGCGGGGATCAAAGTCATAGGCGTCGCGCAATTCAGCCTCGGCGCGCTTGATGAGGTCTTTATCGTCCATTTCTCTCTCCTGTCGTGAATTGGTCTTTGGTCGTTTTGTCAAGTGGTTACATTATGAATTTAAAGCATGACAGGCAGCCAGATGCCCCTCGCCATGCCGTTTCAATTCGGGCTCGCCCGAGCGGCAGATATCCATCGCCAACGCACAGCGCGGATGGAACACACAGCCCTTGGGCGGGTCCAGCGGGCTGGGCACCTCACCCATCAGCGCCACGTGATCGCGCGCCGCCTCTGACAGGGGATCCGGGTTGGGAACCGCGTCAATCAGCGCGCGGGTATAGGGGTGTTTCGGGTTCGCAAAGAGGTCCTCGGACGAGGCCGTTTCCATGACCCGCCCCAGATACATCACCGCCACCCGATCACACAGATGGCGCACGATGGACAGGTCATGCCCGATGAACAGATAGGTCAGGTTCAGCCGTACCCGCAACTCTTCGAGCAGGTTGATGATCTGCGCCTGAATGGACACGTCCAGCGCCGAGACCGCCTCGTCACAGACGATCAGATCAGGTTCCAGTGCAAGGGCGCGCGCGATGCCAACCCGCTGGCGCTGCCCACCGGACATCTGGTGCGGGTAAAGCTCTGCAAAGCGATCCGACAGGCCACACAGGCCCAAGAGTTCGATCACACGGGCCGTCATATCCCCTTGATATTTATGCACATAGAGGACTTCACGAATGATCGCCCCGGCCTTCATCCGGGGATTGAGCGATGAAAACGGATCCTGAAACACCGCTGCCACACGCTTGCGGTAGGGGGCAAGTGCTGCGCCCTTGAGATCGGTGATATTCTGCCCGTCAAACCAGATCGCGCCCTCGGTGGCATCCACCAGCCGCAGCACCGTGCGCGCCAATGTGGTCTTGCCGCAGCCCGATTCACCCACCAGCCCGAACGCCTCGCCACGATTGAGCGAAAGTGTCACCTTTTCAACCGCTTTCACCTCGGCAAACTGGCGCTGCAACAGCCCCTTTCGCATCGGGAAATGGACAGAAACGCCCTCGATCCGCAGGAACGGCTGGGTCATCTACGAGGCCTCTCGCGTTTGCGTTTGCAGGGGGAAATGACAGGCGGTTTGCCCATCAAAATCGGGGCGCGTCGTGCGGCACAAATCCTGCGCATAAGGACAGCGCGGGTGAAAGCGGCAGCCGGTGATCTTGGTAAAAGGGTCGGCCGGGTTGCCCATGATCGGTTTCAGCGGTTGCTTGCGGTCCTGATCCAGACGCGGCACCGAATTCAACAGGCCTTGGGTGTAGGGATGGCGCGGCGTGTAATAGACCTCTGCCGCCGTGCCGGTCTCGACGATGCGCCCGCCGTACATCACATTCACCCGGTTCGCGTAGCGCGCAACGATGCCGAGGTTATGGGTGATCAGGATCAGCGCAGTCCCGTGATCCTTGCAAACTTTTGCCATAAGATCAAGGATTTGCGCCTGAATGGTGACGTCCAGCGCGGTTGTCGGCTCGTCCGCGACGATCAGCTTTGGCTCTGCCGCCAAGGCAATCGCGATCATCACCCTTTGGCGCATCCCACCGGAAAAATGATGCGGATACTGACGCATCCGCCGTTCCGCATCGGCCACGCCAACCTCGCGCAACAGATCAATGGCCCGTTTGCGCGCGTCCGCCTTGGACAAACCAAGGTTTTCTTCAATACTTTCCGTGATTTGGCTGCCAATGTTGCGCACCGGGTTTAACGAGGTCATGGGCTCTTGAAACACCATAGAGATGTCGCGCCCGCGCCTTTGGCGCATGTCTTCGTCTGACAGAGTCAACAGATCCACCCCCTCAAGGCGGACCGACCCGCCCGTCACATGCAGATCACTTGCCAGCAAGCGCATCAACGCCAGCGAGGACAGGGATTTTCCAGAGCCGGATTCGCCCACAATCGCCAGCGTTTCCCCCGCCGCGACGGAATAAGAAAGGTCGTCCACCAAGGTGGTTTCCACGCCTTCGGCCCGGTGCTTGATACTGAGGTTTTCGATCTCGAGAAGCGTCATGTTTTCATTCGATAAACAAGGTTAAAATCATGGTAGCAGCCGTGGTCGAAATGGCCAGCGCCCTTTGCCATAAAGTCAAAGCAACAGGCAAAAAAATCTAACTTTCTTATACCGTTACCGTACGAACTTGAGAGTTGCATAAATCTTAATCTATCAGAAAACATCATGACCGCATAGCCTTGTGTTTTGTGGCGCAATCGCGCCAAATCATCGTCAGGCGCACCGCGCGCTCTACCTCTGATGTGATCCCAAACCGAAAGGCCAAAGCATGACCTATTCCATCGTTGCCAGAGACCAGACTACGGGCGAAATCGGCATTGCCGTGGCCAGTCGGTTTTTTGCCTGCGGGGTGCAGGTGCCATGGGTCTCGGCCACCGCCGCCGTTGCCAGTCAGGCCTTTGTCAATCCGCTCTGGGGCATCGAGGGGCTGGCGCGTCTGGACAAGGGCGAGTCCCCCGCTGCAATTCTGACGGATTTCCTGCACCGTGACGCCGGAGAGGCCAATCGGCAGGCGCATTTTCTGGCCCCCGACGGGCAGATGATCCAGCATACGGGCGCCAATTGTGTGCCATGGTGCGGGCATGTATCCGCGCCCGATATTTCGGTTGCGGGCAATATGCTGGCGGGGCCTGCGGTGATCGAGGACACGCTGGCCGCCTATCTCGCCCACCCAGACCTGCCCTTTGCAGAGCGGCTGTTGACCGCGATGGAGGCCGGAGAGGCCGCAGGCGGGGACAAGCGCGGGCGGCAAGCGGCGGGCCTTGTGATCCACGCGGGCCAGCCCTATCCGGCGATTGACATCCGCGCCGACGATCACGCCGATCCTCTGGCCGAACTGCGCCGTTTGCTGGCGGTCAGCGGCGAACGCTATGCGATCTTTGCCACCGCCATGGCCACGGTCGAGAATTTTTCGGGCATGACCGACCGCCGTCCCATGGACGAGGCCATCGCCAAGGACGAAGCACACCGGCGCGACCACGGCATCGCCTCGCAATCCTTCGCGGTGCCGCCCGCCTGATGTCTGCCAGATCCTCATCCCGTACCCCCTTGTCCCATCATTGCCTCGACCGCCTCGACAAAATGCAGGGCGAGCCGGGACAGGGGCACATCCCGCCGTGTCAAAAGGCAGGCGCCGATGCGGATGTCAGGCACAAAAGGGCGTGCCACAAGCCCTTGATCTCGCATGAATTGCGCGGTGTAGCGGTCGACAATGGCGATCCCCATGCCCGCATTCGCCAGCACCGCCGCCGTATGACAATACCGCACCACGACGCGCGGAATATAGGGCACGCCCTCGTGATCAAACGCCTTGCGCAGCAGCGTGCCAAGGCGCGACAGCGTATCAAGCCCGATGTGGCCGTGGTTCAGGCAGTCTTGTGGCGTAATCTGCGACGCCTGCGCCAAGGGATGATCGGCGGGCACCATCGCCACCATCAGATCCGCGCTCAGTTGGCGCACGTTGACGGCAGGATGCGCCTCTAGCGCCAGCACAAGGCCCAGTTCGGCAGAGCCGACCTCGACCTCTTCGATGACATTCTCCATCCGGCGCACATCATACTGCACGCCCACGCCGGGGCGTTCGGACAGGTAACCTTGCAAGACTTTGGGCACCACCGAATGGCCCATGGGCGGGGTCGCGATGATCTTTAGCACGCCTGCCGTCCCATTACGCAGGTCCTGCACATGACTGCCGACGGAACGCAGTTGCAGCAGGATCGGCTCGATCTGCTTGAACAGGCTGCGCGCCTCTTGCGTCGGCTGCAGCCGCTGACTGCGCCGCTCGAACAGGGAAAACCCCAGTTGTGCCTCTAACTGCTTGATTGCCAAAGAAACTGCCGGTTGACTGACGCCCAGTTCAGTGGCCGCATCGACCGTGGTCTGATGCAGCATCACCGCGCTGAACACCTCTAGCAGGCGCAGCGACAGATCCCCTTTGTCAGAGATCCTCACGCGCTCATCCGGCCAGAACCCCGGCCAATACCGTGCCAAGAGCCATAGCCACCGCCGCCTGTGTCGGATCGATAACGGGCAGGCCCAGTTCTGCCTCTAACCCCGCGCGGTGGCGCGCCATGCCCGCACAGCCAAGGATCACCGCGCCCGCGCCTTTGACCTGAAGCGCACGGCCCGTTTCGACCAGTTTGGCAAAGGTTTTTTCGCCGCGCGCAGATTCATCGACGCTCATATTCAGGGGGATTTCAGCGGCCAAGCGATGCAGCACACCCATCCGCGCCATGAACCGACGGTGGCGCGCAATGGACGGCTCTGCGATGGCAATGATCCCGAACAGATCGGCGCGCGCCATGGCGGTCAGCACACCGCTTTCCTGAATGCCAAAGACCGGCGCTTTGCTGACCGAACGGCAGGCGTCCAGCCCCGGATCGGAATAGCAAGCGATCACAAACGCCCCCGCATCCGGGCGCGCCTGCACCAGTTTGGCCAGCGGCAGGATCACGCTGTCGGAATCCAGCTGGCTTTCAACGCCAAAGGGCCCCTCGGCCAAGGTCAGGCACTCAATTGCGGGACCTGTCGGAAAGCGAAACGGGTCCAGCGCATCGCTCAGACCATCGGTGACGGCTTGGTTCGAGTTGGGGTTGATGACAACGATCGGACCGCTCATGCCAGCACCTCTGCGCCAAAGTTGCGTTTAGGGTCCGTCTCGGCCAGTAGTGTGCCGATCAGACCCGTCAAATCAGAGCGATCCCTTGCGATGAACGCGCCGTCACCGGGTTTCGCAATCAGCTCGCCTGCGTCCACGATCCGCTTGCCCCGGCCCAGAACGGTGACGGGCCAGCCTGTGACCTCCATCCCCTCGAATGGATTATAGTCCATGTTATCATGCATTTCCCCGGCGATCTTCACCTCGTTTGGATCCCAGATCGCGATATCCGCATCGGCCCCGACGCTGATCGTACCCTTGCGCGGATGCATGCCGTAAAGACGCGCGGCATTGGTCGAGGACAGCGCGACAAACTGGTTCAGTCCGATGCGCCCCTTGACCACGCCTTCGGAAAACATCAGCGGCAGACGCATCTCGATCCCCGGCATCCCATTGGCGATCTTGCGGAAATCCACGTCGCGCCCGGCGGCGAATTTGCCCGTGTCATCAAAGCGATACGGCGCGTGATCTGACGAGACGACGCTGAAGGTTCCGGCGGCGATATGGCTCCACAGCATGCCCTGCGTGGCGTGATCGCGCAGCGGCGGAGAGCAGATATATTTCGCCCCCTCCATCCCCGGACGGTCCAGATCGTCACGCGTCAGGAACAGATATTGCGGGCAGGTCTCGCCAAAGACATAGGCCCCCCGCGCGCGCGCCTGCGCCACCGAGGCCGCGCCACCCGGTGTGGACACATGGACAATCATCAGCGGTGCGTTGACCAGTGCGGCAAGGCTGATCGCGCGATTTATCGCCTCTTCCTCTGCCAACGCGGGGCGCGCGGGCGCATGATAGCGCGGCGCGGTATAGCCGTTTTCTGCAAGGCTGGTGGCCATATGGGTCAGCATGTCGTGGTTTTCGGCATGCACCATCGTCAGCCCGCCATGCTTGCGCGCGACCGACAGGATATCAAGAAACTGCGCGTCACTGACCCGTGTGGCATAGGTCATAAAGACCTTGAAACTGGTGATCCCACGATCAAAGACGCCGGGCAGCTCCTTTAGCACCTCAGGCGTCGGGTCGGTCAGGATCAGGTGGTAGGAATAATCGATCACGGATTTGGGCGCGGCGCGATTGTCATAGGTTTCAAGCGTTTGCGCGACGGTTTCGCCCTTTTTCTGCGCCGCGAAAGGCACAAAGCAAGAGTTGCCGCCAAAGGCCGCCGAAATGGATCCGCTCTCATAGTCATCCGCCGTCATCAGGCCCATGCCGCTTTCCTGCGCGATATGGCAATGAGCCTCGATCCCGCCGGGCAAGACCAGTTTGCCCGTCGCTTCAATCACATCCTCGCCCGCCAGCCCCTCGCCCAAGGTCGCAATGCGCCCGTCGCGGATCCCAATATCGGCGGCGAAGGTTTCAGAGGCGGTCGCGATGGTGCCACCACGTATGACCAGATCA
>ERZ887830.1900-NODE-1900-length-11175-cov-6.504496_pt1 | contig 11175 bp, 9 predicted proteins | sample MGYA00521101_ERZ887830 | MGnify/ENA primary metagenome ERZ887830 (study PRJEB32303, sample SAMEA104408592) | aquatic metagenome | biome: Marine water; feature: Pelagic; material: water | place: Baltic Sea | collected 2014-06-05T16:38:00 | depth 1,762 m ...
CAACTACTGCCAAGAAGAAAAAATTGTGGCAATTTCCGACATTGATACTCGTCAACTCACAAGGCATATTAGAATGCATGGCGCGCAAGCTGGATGCATATGCATGGAGGGAAAAGAAGAGGATGCGCTTAAAAAAGCAAAGGACTTTCCTGGTTTAGCTGGCATGGACTTAGCAAAAGTTGTGTCTACCCCAAAAATTTATACATTTAATGGTGGGGAGTGGTCTCTAGAAAAAGGATATGCACCTAGCAGTGACTTTACATTTAAAGTAGTTGCGTATGACTTTGGCGTTAAAAGTAATATTTTAAGGATGCTAACTGGAAGAGGTTGTGAGGTGACAGTGGTCCCAGCAGAATTGTCTGCAGAGGAGGTTATGGCAATGAATCCAGACGGAGTCTTTCTGTCTAATGGCCCCGGTGACCCAGGTCCATGTGATTACGCAATAAAAAATATACAAGCATTAGTAGCAAAAAAAATGCCAATATTCGGGATTTGTTTGGGTCATCAATTATTGGCTTTAGCTTCGGGAGCAAAGACGGTCAAAATGAAGTTTGGGCATCATGGCGCCAATCACCCTGTTCAAGATCTCCAAACGAGCAAAGTTTATATCACCAGCCAAAATCATGGGTTTGCGGTTGACGAAGCTGATTTGCCAGCTAACATAAGGGTTACCCACAAATCATTGTTCGACAATACGATACAAGGTATCGAACTCATTGACGCCCCGGCATTTAGCTTTCAAGGACACCCAGAAGCGAGCCCAGGGCCAACAGAGATGAACTACTTATTTGATCATTTTGTTAATTCAATGAAAAAAGGTAAGAAATTGCAGCATGGCTAAACGTAAAGACATTAAATCAATTCTGATTATTGGGGCAGGACCAATTGTTATTGGTCAGGCATGTGAATTTGATTATTCTGGTGCGCAAGCATGCAAAGCTCTTATGGAGGAGGGTTACCGGGTTATTTTAGTCAATTCTAATCCAGCGACCATCATGACCGACCCCGATCTAGCAGATGCCACCTACATCGAACCTATACAATGGCAAATTGTGGCTAAAATTATAGAAAAAGAAAAGCCTGACGCCTTACTTCCAACTATGGGAGGACAAACAGCGCTCAATTGTGCACTTGATCTTGATAAGCATGGAATTCTTAAAAAATTTAATGTTGAATTAATTGGCGCCTCAAAAGAGGCGATTGATAAAGCAGAGGATAGGCAGAAATTTAAAGAAGCGATGAGTGGCATTGGTTTAGCTTCGGCAAGATCTGCCATTGCGCACAGCATGGAAGAGGCAATCCAAGTACAAGCCTCTATCGGCTACCCAGCGATTATTCGACCTTCTTTCACTATGGGTGGAAGTGGAGGGGGCATAGCCTACAATAAAGAAGAATTTATTGAGATATGCGAGCGAGGCCTTGATGCTTCACCAACAAAGGAATTGCTGATCGAGGAATCGTTACTTGGCTGGAAAGAATATGAAATGGAAGTTGTGCGAGACTCTAATGACAACTGCATAATTATTTGCTCTATCGAGAATCTTGACCCAATGGGAGTTCATACAGGTGACTCGATAACTGTAGCTCCAGCACAGACATTAACTGACAAAGAGTATCAAATAATGCGGACGGCATCCATTAATGTCTTAAGAGAGATTGGAGTTGATACAGGAGGATCAAACGTCCAATTTGCAATTAATCCTGATGACGGAAGAATGGTGGTTATTGAGATGAATCCAAGAGTTTCAAGATCTTCAGCATTAGCATCAAAAGCAACCGGCTTTCCAATTGCAAAGATCGCAGCCAAATTAGCGGTAGGATATACATTGGATGAGCTAAGAAATGATATTACTGGAGGATTAACCCCCGCTTCTTTTGAGCCAACTATTGATTACGTTGTTACTAAAATCCCGCGTTTTGCATTCGAAAAATTTCCTCAAGCTGATTCAAGACTCACAACTCAAATGAAGTCTGTGGGTGAGGTTATGGCAATGGGAAGGACATTTCAGGAGTCATTTCAGAAAGCGCTGAGAGGCCTAGAAATTGGTGTGGATGGGCTGGTTGAATTCTCGGAAGATAAAGATGAGATTGTTAAAGAATTAAGAGAGTGTGGACCTAATAGAATTTGGTTTGTGGGAGATGCATTTCGAGCTCAACTGACCGTTGATGAAATATTTCAGCATTCAAAAATTGATCCTTGGTTTTTATATCAAATTAAAGATCTTATAGAACAAGAAAGCCTTGTGAAGAAAAAAGCCTTTAAAGGCTTGGATAGTGGTTTTCTTAGAGAGCTTAAAAAATCAGGATTTTCAGATAGCAGAATAGCAAAATTGGCTGGTACGGATGAATCATCTGTAAGGAAGTTAAGGTATGACCATAATATTCGACCCGTTTACAAAAGGGTAGATACGTGTGCGGCAGAGTTTGAAACTAAGACTGCTTATCTCTACTCTACTTATGAAGAATACTGTGAGTCAGAGCCAACAACAAATAAAAAAATTATTATTTTAGGTGGTGGACCGAACCGGATTGGACAGGGCATTGAGTTCGATTATTGTTGTGTGCATGCGGCATTAGCGTTAAGAGAAAGCGGTTTTGAAACCATCATGATTAACTGTAATCCTGAGACAGTATCTACTGACTACGACACTTCAGATAGGTTATATTTTGATCCAGTTACCCTGGAAGATGTTTTAGAAGTCGTTGCAAAAGAAAATCCATGGGGAGTTATTGTTCAGTATGGGGGCCAGACTCCTCTTAAGCTAGCCAAGGCATTAGAAGCTGAAGGCGTCCCCATAATTGGGACTTTACCGGATGATATTGATGCTGCAGAAGATCGTGAACGTTTTCAAGGCATACTTAACGACCTTAAACTTAAACAGCCTCCGAATAAAACAGCAAGAAATCCAGAAGAAGCTTTGGTGTTGGCTGAAGAAATTGGCTACCCCTTGGTTGTTAGGCCAAGCTATGTTTTAGGTGGAAGGGCTATGGAAATCGTTCATGAAAAAAATGACTTAGAGAGATACATGCGTGAAGCAGTAAAAGTCTCCCATGAATCTCCCGTTTTGTTAGATAGATTTTTAAACGATGCATTGGAAGTGGATGTGGATGCAATATCCGATGGGGAAGATATAGTGATTGGTGGCATTATGGAGCACATTGAGCAAGCTGGTGTTCATTCTGGTGATTCAGCATGCTCATTACCCCCTCACAGTTTGTCACAAAAAGTCCAAAAAACGATTATTGAGCAAACTAAAAAAATGGCAAAAGCATTAAATGTTATTGGTTTGATGAATGTTCAGTTTGCCATTCAAGGCGAAAATATTTTTGTTTTAGAGGTAAACCCGAGAGCATCAAGAACGGTCCCATTTGTCTCTAAAGCAATCGGAAAACCATTAGCCAAAATTGCAGCAAATTGTATGGCAGGTATATCATTAAAAAAACAAAAGTTTACCAAGGAAATAACCCCCGATTTTTTCTCCGTTAAAGAAGCTGTATTTCCATTTATAAAGTTTCCAGGAGTTGATACGATCCTTGGGCCTGAAATGAAATCTACGGGTGAGGTTATGGGAGTCGCTAAAACTTTTGCAGAAGCTTTTATTAAGTCCCAGATGGGTGCGTCAGTTATACTTCCGAAGGGCGGGAAGGCCTTCTTAAGCGTAAGAAAAGAAGACCATTTAAACGTTATTGATATTGCTCAGTCGCTGATTGACCTAGGATTCAAAATTGTTGCTACAAAAGGAACGGCAAATGTTATCAGGAAAAAAGGCATCAATGTGGACACAGTTAATAAAGTTGCTGAAGGAAGACCGCATATCGTAGATATGATAAAAAATAACGAAATCGATTTCATTGTTAATATTACGGAAGATAGAAGAGCTATAGCTGACTCTTATGAAATAAGACGCAATGCACTTCAAAATAAAGTCACTTATTACACAACGTTGTCTGGCGCAAGAGCCGCTTGTGTAGGAATGAACTATGTTGACGAGATTCATGTAGAGTCTCTTCAGAGCTTGCACAAACTAACCACTTAAAATACACTCTCTCACTAACAAAGCCTTAAAAAATAACATTACTATCGCTAGTAAAAAAGGGACGAAAGATGGCGCAAATACCTATGACCCGAAATGGTCTGGAAGCATTAAAGAGAGAATTGCAGCAGCTAAAAAGTGTTGATAGACCTGCAATTATAGAAGCTATTGCCGAAGCTAGGGCACAGGGCGATCTTTCAGAAAATGCCGAATATGAAGCAGCAAAAGAAAAACAAGGCTTTATTGAGGGAAGACTAGCAGATATTGAGGCTAAACTATCTCAGTCTGAAGTAATCGATCCAGAAAACTTAAAAGCCGAAGGAAGGTGTGTTTTTGGGGCAACTATTGAGTTAGAAGACTTAGATACGGAAAAAAAGTCAACTTATCAGATTGTTGGCGATGATGAATCTAGCATTAAAGACAACAAGATTTCAATAAATTCTCCATTAGCGAAAGCATTAATTGGAAAAGAAGAGGGGGATGTTGTAGAGTTTGAAACTCCCGGAGGAATAAAAACTTTTGATATTTTACGGGTCCTATACATCTAGCCTTCATGGAAAATATATTAAATAAACTTAGCTTTGTTATTACCTCGGTTTGGGTAGGTTCCTTATGGAGTATGCTGATGGTCACATCAGTTTTATTCAATAAAATTCCCAGCTCTTATATTGCTGGAGCGCTGGCGGCTGACATGTTTAAATTTTTAAATTATTTCGGTTTATTTGCATCGGCGATGATTATTTTTGTTGGATTTAGATCTAATGGTATGGGAGTGATTAAAAGAGCATTTTTTTGGATTACGTTACTCATCCTGGCACTAGTTATGATCAGTTTTTTTGGCATACACCCTTTACTTGAGACATTGAAAGTGGAAGCCTTGCCTAGGGAGGTAATGGAAAGTATGTTTGCCGATCGATACAGCTCGTGGCATGGAATTGCCAGTGTTGCTTATCTATTGCAGTGTGTTCTTGGTGTTTTATTGCTTATTAAAATACGATGATATCAGGGAAGCGTAATTTTAGTTTTTTTTGGATTTGGTCGAAATATAACTAACAATTTTCCTATGTGATTGACTGGCTCAGCACGTAGCTTTTCACAAATACTAGTTAACATTTCGCTCCTGTTTTCTTTGCTATCACTCTGAACTTTAATTTTAATTAATTCATGGGCATTTAAATTTGCATCAATTTCTTTGGTTACCGAGTCAGTTAAGCCTTTGAGGCCTATTTGAACCACTGGATTTTTCGAGTGAGATAGCGCTTTTAGGTAAGCTGTTTGTTTTGAATTAAGCATGTAATATAGAGTGTATGTCGTAAATAGGCTGGCAATAATATCAGATGAAGAGATCAAAAACTAGTAAAAGCTGGATGAATGAACATGTATCAGACCCATACGTCCATCAAGCAAAGTTAGTAGGCTATCGATCCCGTGCAGCATTTAAGTTGCTGGAAGCTAATGATAAGTTTAATTTTCTAACAAAGCATATGAGTGTAGTTGATTTAGGCTCAGCCCCAGGCAGCTGGTCACAAGTTCTTTCAAATACATTAGGCAGTAATGGCCATATTTTTGCTCTCGATCTCTTGGAAATGGAGCTAATTAAAAATGTAGACTTTCTTAAAGGAGACTTTCGTGAGCAGGAAATTTTAGATATTCTAGTAAAAAAATTAGGTAAAACGTCATTAGATCTTGTAATTTCAGATATGGCCCCCAATATTAGTGGGATAAAGTCTTCTGATCAAGCAGGTATTATTCATTTAAATGAACTTGCACTCGAGTTCGCTGTTAAATGGCTGAAACCAAATGGCTGTTTTTTGGTCAAGTCTTTTGTTGGTGAAGATTTTGATGGTTTTGTGGCTGAAACTAGAAAGCAGTTTGAAAAAGTAACCACTTTTAAGCCAAAATCATCAAGAGATAGAAGTTCGGAGATTTTTGTATTCGGAAGAAATAGGATTTAGTTTTGTATGTTTGATGCTCTGTAGTTTAAGATTAACTATAAATTAACAAAAAAGGATGATGATTTGAACAATAACACATTAAAAACCATAGCTATGTGGATTGCTATTGGGCTTATTATGATGACGGTCTTTAATCAATTTTCCGGTTCAACACGATTTGAGAACAAGCTAGTTTACTCACAATTTATGTCTGAGGTGAAGTCTGGCAATATAGCTAAGGTTGAGATTGATGGCCAAAACTTAACAGGCATTACTGCTGATGGGAAACGCTTTACTACTTATGCCCCGACAGACCCATGGCTTGTTTCTGATCTGCTTAAGAATAATGTTGTCGTTGATGCTAAGCCTAAGGAGCAACAATCCTTTCTAATGAGTATTTTTATTTCATGGTTCCCTATGATTCTATTAATTGGGGTGTGGATATTTTTCATGAAACAAATGCAGGGCGGAGGTAAAGGTGGCGGACCCTTTTCAATGGGTAAAAGCAAGGCAAGGCAGCTTGATCAAACTAACAATAAAACAACCTTTGCTGATGTTGCAGGATGCGATGAGTCGAAGGAAGAAGTATCGGAAATCGTTGACTTTCTTAAAGATCCAACTAAGTTTCATAAGTTAGGCGGGAGAATTCCAAGAGGTGTATTAATGGTGGGCCCTCCAGGAACAGGTAAAACTTTACTTGCACGAGCTATAGCCGGTGAGGCAAAAGTACCTTTTTACAGTATTTCTGGATCAGATTTTGTGGAGATGTTCGTAGGAGTAGGTGCTGCAAGGGTTCGTGACATGTTCGAGCAGGCAAAAAAAAGCTCTCCTTGCATAATTTTTATCGATGAAATCGATGCTGTTGGCCGTCATCGTGGTTCTGGAATGGGTGGGGGTAATGATGAGAGAGAGCAAACACTGAATCAATTGCTGGTGGAATTAGATGGTTTTGAGGCGAACTCGGGCGTCATCGTAATAGCCGCAACTAACCGAGCAGACGTCCTCGATAAAGCCTTGTTAAGGCCAGGCCGATTTGATAGGCAGGTAGCAGTATCGCTTCCCGACATTAAAGGTAGGGAGCAAATTCTTATGGTGCATATGAGAAAAGTACCTATCGACCCTGATGTAAAGGCAGATATTGTTGCCCGTGGCACGCCTGGTTTTTCCGGGGCTGATTTAGCTAACCTGGTTAATGAGGCGGCTTTATTTGCTGCAAGACGTAATAAGCGTACAGTGGATATGGAGGACTTTGAGGAGGCTAAAGATAAAATATTTATGGGCCCTGAAAGAAAGTCGATGGTGATGCGAGAGGACGAGAGAAGAAATACTGCCTACCATGAATCTGGACACGCAGTTGTCGCAAAACTTCTTCCTAATGCAGATCCGGTTCATAAGGTTACTATTATGCCGAGAGGTTGGGCATTAGGCCTGACCTGGCAGCTTCCAGAATTTGATCGATTCAGCAGTTTTAAAGAAAAAATGCTGGAAGAAATTGCTATCCTTTTCGGCGGAAGAATTGCTGAGGAAGTCTTCATGAAACAAATGTCTACAGGAGCAGCCAACGACTTTGAGAGAGCTACAAAGCTTGCCAGGGATATGGTGACTAAGTATGGCATGTCAGACAAGCTTGGAACTATGGTCTACTCCGACGATACCAATGATGGGTTTATGTCAATGTCATCAAAGTCAATTTCTGAGGCGACCCAACAAAAAGTGGACGCTGAAATTAAATCTATTTTAGATCAACAGTACGCAGTTGCAAGAAAGCTGATTGAAAAAAATAAGAAAAAGATCGAGCTTATGGCTAAAGCATTATTGGAGTATGAGACTATTGATAGCGATCAGATCAATGACATTATGGAAGGGAAGAAAATGAGAGCTCCAAAGCCATCGAAGGGCTCAGATTCGCCGAAGAAGCCATCCGGAGGAAGCTCAGGAACCGCTTCGATAACCCCACAACCAGCGGCTAAAAATTAAAAAAGGGGCAGTTACCTGCCCCTTTTACATGCCTTTATTTATGCGATTATCCCAATCAAAAAACACACCCTTGATTATGGGTATCTTAAATGTTACTCCAGACTCATTCTCGGACGGAGGAAGATATAACACCCTAACCTCCGCAGTAGATCATGCCCTTCAAATGATTGAAGATGGGGCAGATATGATTGATATAGGAGGAGAGTCAACGCGACCAGGAGCACAACCCATATCGGCGGAAGAAGAAGAAAGAAGGATTGTTCCGGTTATTCAAGAAATAAGAAAGGTCTCTCAGATCTATCTTTCTATAGATACCTATAAACCGCAAGTCATGACTAAAGTCATAGACCTGGGAATTAATATGATTAATGATGTAAGGGCCCTCCGTAACAAAGGATCATTGAGCGTCATTGCAAATTCGTCGGTAGATGTTTGCCTTATGCATATGCAAGGAACCCCAGAGAGCATGCAGGCTAATCCTGTCTACTCATCAGTGGTCGAAGAGGTAGAAAAGTTTTTGACGTCAAGAGTAGAGGCCTGTGAAAAGGGAGGCATCAGTAGAAATAGAATAGTGCTGGATCCAGGTTTTGGATTTGGGAAAACCCAAACAGACAATGCCTTGCTGTTTCAAAGTATAGGGCATTTTGTAGGACTTAAACTGCCTGTCCTAGTCGGAATTTCTAGGAAAAGTATGGTAAAAAATATCATTGGGGAGAGCATGGGTGATATTATTCTTACAAGTGCATTTTTGGCGGCATTGGCCTCGAAGAATGGGGCCAGCATTCTTCGAGTTCATGATATAAAAGAAACAAAAAAAATGCTTAATTTCCTAGAAACAACATAAATATATGACAAAATTTTTTGGCACAGACGGTATCAGAGGTAAAACCGGTGACTTTCCTATAACCCCAGATTTTTTTGTAAAAATTGGCTATGCAGCAGGACTGGTTTTGACTAAGCACCACAATCTTGAATCGAATCCCACCGTTGTAATAGGTAAAGACACACGAATTTCTGGGTATATGTTTGAATCAGCTCTGGAATCAGGTTTTGCTGCAGCTGGTGTTGATGTCTATCTTACCGGTCCAATTCCGACGCCGGCCATCGCATTTCTCACGCAGTCATTAAATGCGGATATTGGAGTTTCAATCACTGCATCGCACAATCCTTATGATGACAATGGCATTAAATTATTCTCTAATAATGGTTCTAAGTTGCCACAAAGCATAGAAAGGGAAATTGAAGTAATTGTTGGGAATGATTTGAAGGTTGTTCCCGCCCATCGTTTAGGTAAGGCAAAGCGACTTGATGATGCGAGAGAGAGATACGAAAACTTTTGCTTAAGTACTTTGCCCGGAAACTTATCATTAACTAATATGAAAATTGTTTTAGATTGCGCTCATGGTGCAACCTATCAGGTTGCACCAGCGGTATTTAGGCGGTTGGGTGCGGATGTGCATGTGATTAATAACAAACCTAACGGTCTTAATATTAATGAGGATGCTGGATCAATTCACCCTGATTTTCTTATAAATGCAGTGCTCAGCTCTGAAGCAGATTTAGGTATTGCATTTGATGGAGACGGCGATAGATTAATTATGGTTGATGGATCAGGCCAGCTGGTTGATGGAGACCAAATTTTATTCTTATTATTAAAATTTTATCAGAAACAAAATATTATGGCCGGGGGATTGGTTGGCACATTAATGACCAACCTAGCCCTTGAGGAAAAGTGCAAAGAAATGAATGTGCCATTTTTTAGGGCGATGGTCGGTGATAAGTTTGTAGCAGAAGCTCTTCGTGAAAAACAATGGTTTATTGGTGGAGAAAACTCTGGCCACATCGTTCTTCTTGATAAACATTCCACAGGGGATGGGATAATTTCAGCATTGCAACTTATCGCATCACTCCACTTAAATCAGGAGACATTAAGTCAGGCGCTTAGCGAGTTTCCAATGTACCCTCAAAAACTTATTAATATTCCTTTGACCGGACAATTCAATGCTGAAACTAAGGCAATGACCTTGCTTGTTGATAGGGCTAATGAGATGATGGATAGGAAAGGACGCGTGCTAATTAGACCCTCTGGAACGCAGCCTTTAATTAGGGTAATGACGGAAGGGCCTGATGCTAAAACTGTGGCTAAATCTGCTCAGTTTTTAGTAGAAAATATTAACCAAACTTCCCAGTAATATAATCTTCCGTTTCTTTTTTTGATGGCTTGGTAAAAATTGTACCGGTTTTATCGTGCTCCACTAATTCACCCAAATACATATAAGCAGTATAGTCTGAGATTCTGGCTGCTTGTTGCATGTTGTGGGTAACAATGAGAATTGATAACTTATCCTTAAGGCTTGACATCAATTCTTCAATATTAACTGTGGCAATAGGATCTAATGCAGACGTAGGCTCATCAAATAACATAATTTCAGGATCAGTTGCTAAAGCTCTTGCAATACACAGTCGTTGTTGTTGCCCTCCGGATAGATTAAAGGCCAGGTCCTGAAGGCGGTCTTTTACCTCATCCCACAAAGATGCTCCTTTAAGAGCTTCTTCAATTTTTTCATCTAACACTCTTGCGTTACTCTCACCTCTAACACGAAGACCATAAGCAACATTTTCATAAATAGATTTAGGAAATGGATTAGGTTTCTGAAAAACCATACTTATTCTCATCCTCACCTCAATGGGGTCAACCTTTGGATCAAGTATGTTAGTGTTGTCTGGATAAAGAATAATTTGACCGTCATACCGATTTCCAGGATAAAGGTCATGCATTCTATTAAAAGAGCGTAAAAAAGTAGATTTACCGCAACCGGACGGACCAATTAGCGCCGTAATTTTATTTTCATACACAGGCAAGCTAACATTCTTTAGGGCCTGGGTACCATCCGCATAAAAGAAATTTAAATCCCTAGACTCAGCTTTAATTATTTCATTATGTTTATTTTTAGCTACCATTTAATTTTTTTCCTAACGTTATATCGTAATTTAATTGCAAACCCATTCATTAGTGCCGTTAAAATAATGATCACAGCACCTGTAGCAGCAGCATTAATGTGAAAAGCATGTTGCGGCCTTGATATCCAGTTAAACATTTGAATAGGAAGTACAGTAAATCCTGCACTTAGCCATTCAAAATTTAAAAAAGGCGGGTCCACGCTGACTGGCGATGGCGGAAGAAAGGCAATAAAAGTTAAGGGGCCAATTGTTATAACTGGGGCAGTCTC
>ERZ887830.1901-NODE-1901-length-11163-cov-5.800324_pt1 | contig 11163 bp, 10 predicted proteins | sample MGYA00521101_ERZ887830 | MGnify/ENA primary metagenome ERZ887830 (study PRJEB32303, sample SAMEA104408592) | aquatic metagenome | biome: Marine water; feature: Pelagic; material: water | place: Baltic Sea | collected 2014-06-05T16:38:00 | depth 1,762 m ...
GCTGCACAGCACGGTCTCTACTGGCCTGCCAGTTTACGGGATGAACCGGGGCACGATTGGCTTTTTGATGAATGAATACAGTCTTGAAGATCTGCCAGCCCGGCTTGAGGCCGCTGAAGAGGCGGCGGTGAACCCGCTGCGGATGCGCGCTGAGATCATGGATGGGACGATCCACGAACAACTGGCGATCAACGAGGTTTCGCTGCTACGGGCCGGGCCGCAAGCGGCCAAGTTGCGGATTTCTGTGGATGGGCGTGTGCGGATGCAGGAACTGGTCTGTGATGGTGCCTTGGTTTGCACGCCCGCCGGATCAACCGCCTACAACTATTCTGCCCATGGACCGATCCTGCCTATTGGCTCTGACGTGCTGGCGCTGACGGCGATGTCCGCCTTTCGCCCGCGCCGTTGGCGGGGGGCGTTGCTGCCCAAAGCGGCCAAGGTGCGCTTTGACGTGCTCGAGTCAGAAAAGCGCCCCGTGCGGGCAGATGCGGATTCGCGATCAGTTGAAAACGTGCAGACGGTTGAAATCTTTTCCGATCCAACCGTCACCCATCGCCTGTTGTTCGATCCCGGTCACGGGCTCGAAGAGCGCCTGCTGGAAGAGCAGTTCGTCTAGGCCAGGAACGGCTTAGTATACGTTGACGTGGATATATGTGCCGGTGTTGCCGTGGCCGTAAATTTCGATAACCACAGTGACCTCGCCATTGACGATCATATTCGCGACATTGTTGGGCATATACCCGTTGCGCAACATTCTTTCGGCGATATTCCGGTTGTTCAGCGAACTGAAAAAGCTGTCATACTGATCTTCGGGGTCGCGGATTCCATAGCGGTGATAATTGGCGCGATCCTATCGGATGACCTGCCATGGCTGCGTCAGGCGCACGCCCCTTGAGTTGAAGTGATCGGTCGCGCTTAGCTTGGCCACATAGGTTTCCAAAAGGGCTTGGGCGTTTACCGTGGCGGGCAGGGCGATGAGGGCCGTCAGACAGAAAGCAAGCAGGCGCATTGTGTTAATCTCCAAGCAGTCGAACAAAGAGCTCTTTGGCTAGCGTGCGTTGGCGACAAGCGGCTTGTCAACACTGCCAGTGTCCCCCGCCCCGCTTCAAAGCGTCCGCTTGCCCGATCCGCGCGCGCCCGCTAACACAAGCCAAACATCATAAAAAGCGGGGGACGCCATGACATATGCAGAGGTTTACAAGACGTGGCAGGACAATCCAGAGCATTTCTGGATGGATCAAGCCAAGGCCATCGACTGGGATCTTCCGCCAAGCAAGGCGCTGTTTGACGAGAACGCCCCGTTCTACGAGTGGTTTAGCGATGGCTTGACGAATACCTGCTGGAACGCCGTGGACCGCCATGTGGCCACGCGCGGCGATCAGGCCGCGATCATCTATGACAGTCCGATCACCGACACCAAATACAGCATCACTTACAAAGAGTTGCAGAGCCGCGTTGCGTTGCTGGCCGGCGTGCTGAAGGCCAAAGGCATCACCAAGGGCGACCGGGTCATCATCTATATGCCCATGGTGCCCGAGGCGATTATCGCCATGCTGGCTACAACGCGGATCGGTGCGATCCATTCGGTTGTCTTTGGCGGCTTTGCCTCGAACGAACTGGCCGTGCGCATTGATGATGCCACGCCCAAGGCGATCCTGTCAGCCTCTTGCGGGATAGAGCCGGGGCGAATTGTGGCCTATAAACCGCTTTTGGACGGCGCGATTGACCTTGCGCATCACAAGCCCGATTTCACCCTGATCCTGCAACGCGAACAATGCCCCTGCGCGCTGATCGAGGGACGTGATTTTGACTGGCACGAGGCGCAGGAGGGCGTTGTTCCGGCGGATTGCGTCCCAGTCGAGGGCAACCATCCGGCCTATATCCTCTACACCTCGGGCACGACGGGTCAGCCAAAGGGGGTCGTGCGCCCCACCGGCGGCCATCTGGTCGCGCTGAACTGGACGATGAAGGCGATCTACAACGTCAATCCCGGAGACGTCTTTTGGGCCGCCTCTGACGTGGGCTGGGTCGTGGGCCACAGTTACATCTGCTACGCGCCGCTGATCGCGGGAAACACGACTGTGGTGTTCGAGGGCAAACCGATCGGAACGCCCGATGCAGGCACCTTCTGGCGAGTGATTTCCGAACATAATGTGCGATCCTTCTTTACCGCGCCCACTGCCTTTCGCGCGATCAAACGTGAAGACCCGAAAGCCGAGTATCTCAAACCCTATGACATTTCTTGCCTGCGCACGCTCTATCTGGCCGGAGAGCGCGCCGACCCGGACACGATTGAATGGGCGCAGAATATGCTGAAAGTGCCGGTGGTGGATCACTGGTGGCAGACAGAGACAGGCTATACCATCGCCGGAAACCCGATGGGAATCGAGCCGCTGCCAATTAAGATCGGCTCTCCTTCTGTGCCCATGCCCGGCTATGACATTGATATTCTTGATGAAGCAGGCCACCCGATGCCCGCCGGGGAATTGGGTGCCATCGCGATCAAATTGCCGCTGCCACCGGGCACACTGCCGGGGTTGTGGAATGCCACAGACCGTTTTCACAAATCCTACCTCGCCCATTTTCCGGGTTACTACGAGACCGGGGACGCGGGGATGAAGGATGAGGACGGCTATCTCTGGATCATGGCGCGCACCGACGATGTGATCAATGTCGCCGGTCACCGTCTCAGCACGGGCGGCATGGAAGAAGTGCTTGCCTCGCACCCGGATGTGGCCGAATGCGCGGTGATCGGCGTGACGGACGAGCTGAAGGGGCAATTGCCCATGGGGTTTGTCTGTCTCACCAAGGGCGTGAACCGGCCCCACGACGAGATCGCAAAGGAATGCATCAAGCTGGTGCGCGACAAGATCGGCCCGGTGGCCGCGTTCAAATTGGTCTCTGTGGTGGATCGTCTGCCCAAAACTCGCTCGGGTAAAATCTTGCGCGCCACGATGGTCAAAATCGCCGATGGTGCAGAGTTCAAAATGCCCGCAACCATCGACGATCCGGCGATCCTCGACGAGATCCGCGTCGCTGTCGGTGACTTGGGATACCCAAGTCAATCATAGGCACCAATGGGCCCCAGTGACTGCGCAAGCAGCCTCTGGGGAGAAGAACGTGGGCGCTTTAGCGCCTCAATCTGGTTGATCCAACCAAAAGGAGGCGCTGAAGCGCCGGTTTGGTCTCCCCCTCTTTGTCTTCGCCAAAGAAGGGGCCCGCCGACCAGATCGACGCTTAACCGTAATGGGCAACCGGAGTGCCTGCCAATGCTGTCATGTTCAGCAACCCGCGCGCGGTGATCGACGGGGTCACGATATGGGCGCGGTTGCCCATGCCCATCAGGATCGGACCGACTTCCAGCCCGCCTGCGCGCATTTTCAGGATGTTGCGCACCCCCGAGGCCGCATCTGTATTGGCAAAGACCAGACAGTTGGCCGCGCCCTCGAACCGGGCCTGTGGGAAGATCCGATCGCGCAATTCCTGATCAAGGGCTGCATCGGCGTGCATCTCGCCCTCGTACAGAAAGTCGCGCGGTTGAGAGTCGAGGATTGCCAGCGCGCCCCGCATCCGTCGGCCTGTATCACAGTCCAGATTGCCGAACTGCGAGTGCGAGCACATCGCAATTTTCGGAACCACACCAAAGCGTTTGACGTGTCGGGCACAGGCTATGACGGTTTCTGCGATCTGGGCGGGGGTGGGTTCGGGATGCACCTGGGTGTCGGCCACGAACAGTGGGCCGTCTTCGAGGATCATCAGCGAGAGCGCACCGACCGGGCGCAGATCCGGGGTCCCAAGCACTTGAGTGATGTAATTGAGGTGCCACAGAAATTGGCCAAATGTGCCACAGATCAGCGAATCTGCCTCGCCGCGATGGACCATGACCGCGCCAATGGCGGTGGTATTGGTGCGCATGATGGCGCGGGCGAGGTCCGGAGTAACGCCCTTGCGTTCCATCAATTTGTGGTAATCGGACCAATAGTCGTAATAGCGCGGGTCGTTTTCCGGGTTCACCAGTTCGAAATCCCGGCCCGGACGGATCGGCAGACCTGCCCGTTCGGCGCGCATTTCGACCACTTCGGGGCGACCGATGAGGATTGGGCGATCAGTGGTTTCCTCGATCATCGCATTTGCCGCGCGCAAGACGCGTTCGTCCTCGCCCTCGGCAAAGACGATTGTGCGCGTCGCGGTCGCGGCGGCCTCAAACACCGGGCGCATGATCAGGGCAGAGCGGAAGACCGAACTGTCCAGCTTGGCGCGATAGGCCTCGAAATCCGCAATCGGACGGGTGGCGACGCCACTTTCCATCGCAGCACGCGCGACTGCCGTGGCGACAACGCCTGTCAGGCGTGGATCAAAGGCTTTTGGGATCAGATAGTTAGGCCCAAAGGTCATGCTTTCGCCCTGATAGGCCGCGGCGGCCTCTGCACTGGTCGAGGCGCGCGCAAGAGAGGCGATGGCGTCAATGCAGGCCAGCTTCATCTCGTCATTGATTTCTGTTGCACCCACATCCAGCGCGCCACGAAAAATGAAGGGAAAGCACAGCACGTTGTTGACCTGATTGGGCACGTCAGAGCGGCCCGTTGCGATGATCGCATCAGGGGCGACGTCGCGCGCCAGTTCCGGCAGGATCTCGGGGTTCGGGTTGGCCAGAGCAAAGATAATGGGCTGCTTGGACATGCGCGCGACCATCTCTGGCTTGAGGATATTTGCGCCGGACAGACCCAGAAACAAATCGGCGCCATCGATCACATCGCCAAGGTTGCGATGTCCGCCGGGTTGGGCGTACTCGGCCTTTTGCTCTGTCATTTCGGGGTCGTTGCGCCCCTCGTGCACCAGCCCGTGCAGATCGCACAGCCAGACATTTTCCCTCTTAACGCCCAGTTTCAAAAGCATATTCAGACAAGCGATACCAGCGGCCCCGCCACCCGTCGACACCACCTTGATGTCCTCGAACTTCTTTTCTGCCACGAACAGGGCATTGGTGGCCGCCGCGCCAACCACGACGGCTGTCCCATGCTGGTCGTCATGAAAGACGGGGATATTCATCCGTTCTCGGCAGAGCTTTTCGACGATGAAACAGTCGGGCGCCTTGATGTCTTCGAGGTTAATCGCGCCAAATGTTGGTTCCAGCGCGCAGACGATATCGGCCAGTTTTTCCGGATCTGATTCATTCACCTCGATATCAAAACAGTCGATATTGGCGAATTTCTTGAACAAAACCGCCTTACCTTCCATCACCGGTTTTGCCGCCGCGGCACCGATATTGCCCAGCCCAAGAACCGCCGTGCCGTTTGAAACAACCGCGACCAGATTGGCCCGTGCCGTGTAGCGGCTGGCGCTTGCGGGATCGTCGCGAATTTCGAGGCAGGCGTCGGCCACGCCGGGAGAATAGGCCAGCGACAGGTCGCGACCGTTCGCCAAAGGCTTGGTCGCGCGGATTTCCAGCTTTCCGGGCTTTGGGAACTCGTGATAGTTCAGCGCAGTCTGACGAAAGCTGTCCTGGCGGTTGTCGGTCACTTAAATTCTCCCTGTTTCGTCAAGATAGTTTAATGTTAAACTACCCGCGCGGCGCAGCATTGCGGCTTTTACCGACCCGTGACACAAAGTGCAACTTTTTTGCGCAAACTTGGGGCATGTGGCCTGAACAGGCAAGCCCCCTTGCATCGTTGCCCGCAGCAAAGCACTGTGACATCACGATGTGATGAAAGGCAAATCCATGGCTGACCCCGTGTCTCTGTTGCAAGCGGCCTTAAAGGTGCGCGAGAACGCATATGCCCCTTATTCCAATTTCAAGGTGGGCGCGGCGGTGCGGGCCAGTTCCGGCGTGATTTATGCCGGTTGCAACGTGGAGAACATTGCCTACCCGGAAGGCACCTGTGCCGAGGCGGGCGCGATTGCCGCGATGATCGCAGCCGGAGACAGCAGGATCGAAGAAGTGGCAGTGATTGCAGGCGGGGGCATGCCTGTCGCGCCCTGTGGGGGCTGTCGTCAAAAACTGGCGGAATTCGCTGGGCCAGAGGTGATCGTGACCATGGCAACCACGGCGGGGGCGCAAACCGTGACACGTGTGGGCGATTTGCTGCCGGGTGCGTTCAACACGGGCCAAATGGACCCAAGCTAGGATGGACGCGCAAAGGATCCTTTCGGTATTGCGGCAGGGGCAAGAGCTGTCGTCTGCTGATATAAAGTGGTTTGCCAATGGCTTGGCTGATGGTCGCGTTGACGATGCGCAGGCGGGGGCCTTTGCCATGGGGATCTGTCGCGCGCCGATGAGCGATCAGCAGAGGATTGATCTGACCCTTGCCATGCGCGACAGCGGAGAGGTCTTGCACTGGGATTTGCCGGGCCCTGTGGTCGACAAACACTCGACCGGAGGGGTGGGGGATTGCGTCTCTTTGATGCTGGGTCCGGCGCTGGCAGCACTTGGGGCCTATGTTCCGATGCTGTCCGGGCGCGGACTGGGCCATAGCGGTGGAACGCTTGACAAACTCGAGGCGATTCCGGGCCTGCGCACAGAGATGGATACCGAAAGCTTTGTCCGGACAGTGGCCGAAACGGGCTGTATCATCGCCGCTGCCAGCGACCACATCGCCCCGGCGGACCGCCGGCTTTATGCGATTCGCGATGTGACCGGGACGATTGACTCGATTGATTTGATTACCGCATCGATCCTGTCCAAGAAGCTGGCGGGCGGTGTCGGGCCGTTGGTTTTGGACGTCAAGGTTGGGTCTGGCGCGTTCATGAAGACGATGGCAGAGGCGGAAGCCTTGGCAAATGCGCTGGTCACGACGGCGAACGGGGCGGCGGGTCCGACCTCGGCATTGATCACGGATATGAGCCAGCCTTGTGTTCCCTCGATCGGCAACGCGCTTGAAATCATGGAAGTGATGGAGCTTTTGACCGATCCGGACGAGACAGAGGTCTTGTCGATGCTTGTCGCGGAACTGGGCGGAGAGGTCCTGCGCCTCGCGGGAATGGCCGATCAGCGTGACGAGGGCGCGGTGCAGATCCGCGAGGTGATCCGGTCTGGCGCGGCTGCAGAACGATTTGGCCGAATGGTCGCTGCTATGGGCGGGCCTGCGGATTTTGTGGAGCGCTGGCGCGACCGTCTGCCCTCTGCCCCGGTTGTGCGCGAAGTTATCGCCGTGGAAACCGGGTTTATCACCGCCATGGATGGGCAAAATCTGGGCATGGCGGTGGTTAACCTTGGTGGTGGGCGATTGCGCGCGGGTGATAAGGTCAACCCATCGGTGGGCCTGTCGGACGTGGCGCTGATCGGGGATCCGGTGCAAAAGGGCGACCCGCTTGCCATTGTACACGCCAGCAGCGAGGCCGAGGCGCAACGCGCCATCGACGGGCTTGGCGCAGCTTTTACGATAAGCGACGAGGCCATTGATATGCCCCCCTTGATTCTGAAAACCATCCGCTGATGGGGCGCGCGTTTCTCATTGTGCTCGATTCGGTTGGCTGTGGCGGGGCACCCGATGCCGCGGCGTTCGGCGACGAAGGGGCCAATACCTTGGCCCATATCGCGGCCGAATGCGCCGCCGGGCGGGCCGACGAGGGACGCAGCGGTCTGCTATGCCTGCCACATCTGGATGGATTGGGGTTGGGGGCGGCTGTCAAACTGGCCTCAGGTGCCGCGATGCCCGGATTGAATGCGACGCCCAGCGGGCTTTGGGGCGCGGCGACAGAAGTGTCCATGGGCAAGGACACGCCGTCGGGTCATTGGGAACTGGCGGGCGTTCCGGTACCATGGGATTGGCATTATTTTCCCGATGTGACGCCCTGCTTTCCGTCCGGGATAACGGCAGAGGTCTGCCGTCTGGCGGGTGTCGAGGGGATTTTGGGCAATTGCCACGCCTCTGGCACGGTCATCATAGAGAAAGAGGGTGCGCGCCATATCGAGACGGGCTGGCCTATCTGCTATACCTCTGCCGATAGCGTTTTTCAGATCGCCGCGCATGAGGACCACTTTGGCCTTGATCGCCTTTTGCAGCTTTGCAGTGACCTTGCGCCGACCTTGCACGCGATGAAAGTCGGGCGTGTCATCGCCCGCCCTTTTGTTGGATCTGTGCAAGAGGGGTTCACCCGAACCGGCAACCGCCACGACTATGCGATTGCCCCCCCAAATCCAACATTATGCGATTGGGTGCAGGGCGCGGGGCGGCAGGTGAACGCTGTGGGAAAGATTGGGGATATCTTCTCTGGCCGAGGCATAGATCAGGTCTGCAAAGGCCCCGATATTACCTTATTCGAACATCTTTGCGGCTTTGCGCGCGAGGCTGTGGATGGATCGTTAACCTTCGCCAACTTTGTCGAGTTCGACAGTCTCTACGGCCATCGCCGCGATGTTGCCGGATACGCGCGTGCGCTGGAGTGGTTTGACGCCTCGCTGCCCCGTTTTCTGGACCTGTTGCGCCCCGATGATCTGGTGCTGGTCACGGCCGATCATGGCAATGATCCCACATGGCGGGGAACAGAGCACACGCGAGAGCAGGTGCCGGTTTTGGGTCATGGGGTTGGCCTTCGCCCGATTGGCGCGGTAGGCTTTGCCGATGTGGGGGCCTCTGTCGCCGCGCATCTGGATGTGCCCGCCCAAGGGCCGGGAAGGTCGTTTTTATGAGTGTCGCGGATCTGCCAAAGGTCGAATTGCATCTGCACCTTGAGGGCGGCGCACCGCCTGCCTTTATCAAACAACTCGCCTTTGAGAAAAAGATTGATATCGCTGGGATATTCAACGCTGACGGGTCTTACGCTTATCGCGATTTCTGGCATTTCCTAGAGGTTTACGAGGCCGCAACCACGACCCTGCAAAGCCCCGAAGATTTCCACCGTCTTGTTCTGGCGGTTCTCGAAGAAAGCGCCGCCAATGGCGTGATCTATTCCGAAACCTTCCTGTCGCCGGATTTCTGCGGCGGGCGCGATCTGGGCGCGTGGAAAGAGTATCTGCACGCCATTAAAGAGGCCGCCGACATCGCAGAGCGCAAACATGGCATCATCCTGCGCGGCATTATCACCTGCATCCGCCATTTTGGTCCGGACAAGGCCAGAGAAACCGCGTTGTGTGCCGCCGAAACGGCGGGGGACTGGATCCGGGGATTCGGAATGGCGGGGGACGAAAAAGCGGGACGAGCCAAGGATTTCGCCTACGCTTTTGACATGGCACGCGAAGCAGGTCTGCGAATCACCAGTCATGCGGGCGAATGGGGTGGCGCGCAGAGCGTGCGAGAGACATTGGATGCCCTGCGCCCCGAAAGATTGGGACATGGCGTTCAGGCGATCGAAGACCCGGAACTGGTTAACAGATTGGCAGAAGAAAGCGTTGTTCTAGAGGTTTGCCCCGGCTCGAATGTCGTCCTTGGGGTTTATCCAAACTGGGCAAGCCATCCGATCAAGATCCTGCGGGATCAGGGCGTTGCAGTGACCATTTCAACCGATGATCCGCCCTTTTTCCACACGACGATGCGACGCGAATATGAGAACCTGTCAAAGACCTTTGACTGGCAGGACGACGACTTTCGCGCGCTCAATATAGCTGCGGCACAGGCCGCATTTTGTGATGATGAGACCCGCGCGCGGGTCCTGAAACAACTGGAGCCCGCTGATGACTGATCATCTGACTGTCGTGAAACATCCCCTTGTGCAGCACAAGTTGACCCTGATGCGCGACAAGGACACGCCGACGGCGGTGTTTCGGCAGTTGCTTCGCGAGATCAGCCAGCTTTTGGCCTTTGAAATCACACGTGAATTACCCATGACGACCCGCCAGATAGAGACCCCGGTCTGCCCGATGGAGGCCCCGGTTCTGGACGGACGCAAGCTGGCGCTGGTGTCGATTCTTCGGGCCGGAAATGGCCTGCTCGACGGGGTGCTGGAACTGATTCCCTCGGCGCGTGTCGGCTTTGTCGGGCTCTATCGAGACGAGAAAACCCTGCAGCCGGTCAAATATTATTTCAAAGTCCCGACCGAATTGAACGACCGTTTGGTGATCGCTGTGGACCCCATGCTGGCGACCGGAAACTCGTCTGCCGCAGCCATCGATATGCTCAAGGACGCAGGGGCTGTGGATATCCGTTTTTTATGCCTTTTGGCAGCCCCGGAAGGCGTTGCGAGGATGAAAGAAGCACATCCGGATGTTCCAATTGTGACAGCCGCACTGGACGAAAAACTTAACGAATTTGGGTACATCGTTCCGGGTCTTGGAGATGCCGGTGATCGTATGTTTGGTACGAAATAGACAATTCCCCCCTTTACCCCTGCCTGTGAATAAGTCATCCTTTTGACATCATTTTGTGTGGGGGCACAGTATGCTTATAGACTTCCGGCCGTTGGCCGTTCTGCTAACGATTTCGCTCGCCGTCGGGACCGCTGCCAGCGCCCAGAGTTTGCGAAATGTAGATCAACCGGCGGAGATCCCGCCAGCCAGCTACACTGGCAAGCAATATGTGGACAGCAAGGGATGCGTCTTTGTCCGCGCCGGGTTTGATGGCGCTGTGACATGGGTGCCTCGGGTGAACCGCCAGCGTAATGTGCTGTGCGGGGCGCAACCGACCTTTGCCAATCAACCCATACCCGCGCCGGCACCGACCATAGCGCCGGTGCAAGGGGTTGTTGCGGCGGCCACACCGACGGTGATGCCACGCCCTGCGGCCACGGCACGTGTCCCGGTTCAGACCCTGCCAAGATTGGCAAAGCCTGCGCCGGTCCAGCCACGCCGCGTCGTGCAGGCCCCGATTTACAGATCAATCAAACCGGTACCTGTTCGGCATGCACCCGTTGTTGCACCTGCTCCGGCATACAAAATGCCGCCTCGGGTGGCCGATGCGTCGGGCTGTCCCCATGCGTCGTCTGTGCGCCACACTGTTCGGTGCGGCCCGCAGGCCGATCATCCGGGAAACTACGCGACCGGGTATGATGGCACCTACACGGGGATTGCCTCGACCGGGGTCATCCACGTCAAGCCTGCTCCTGCGATCACACCGCCTCCGGGGTATCGTGCTGCCTTTAGTGACGGGCGCTTTAATCCAAACCGAGGCAAGCAGACCCATGAGGGCTATGTGCAGATGCGCCTGGTCTGGACCTCTGGTACGCTGAGGCGTTTGGTAGAGGTGGTCGCGGAATTTCGGACCAGTTGTTAAGGTGGATCGCATGATGAGA
>ERZ887830.1909-NODE-1909-length-11131-cov-6.285302_pt1 | contig 11131 bp, 8 predicted proteins | sample MGYA00521101_ERZ887830 | MGnify/ENA primary metagenome ERZ887830 (study PRJEB32303, sample SAMEA104408592) | aquatic metagenome | biome: Marine water; feature: Pelagic; material: water | place: Baltic Sea | collected 2014-06-05T16:38:00 | depth 1,762 m ...
TAGATGATGGAGACAATGCCTTGTCACGGTTATCATCCAGAACAGATAGATAGTCCCGTAACTCGTAGGTGGTAATTGAAGTAATATCCTTATCACCAAAAAACTCTAAAATACCGTCATCTTTCCTTTTAATGATTTTTTCATCATCTTTGGCAAATCTATCACTTCTTGATTTACCAGACATTGCATTTTGTTGTTTTAAGAGAAGGTCAATGTAAAAACTAAACCTGTTTTTATTGGGGACACTCCCAAGAAACTTTTCTTGTTGAAGTTTAGCAAATATTTCCTCGGCAACCTCAATTGCATCTAGACGAGTCGTTTCTTTCGTAGAACGAACTACATATCTTCTCTCACTACCTATCCAAATACGGGCAGACCAGAACGGGGAATTACCCGTCTTATAGATAGATAACCCCTTACGAATTTGTTTAATATGAGTTTTCTTGTTCTTGGAAACCATAGACAAATAATACTGTCTAACAGTGTCTAACTCAAGACACAGGTTTTAGAACCATTCATATTTAGATTAAGCATGTGTTTTTATGAGGAAAAATGGTAGCGGAGGAGGGACTCGAACCCCCGACACGCGGATTATGATTCCGCTGCTCTAACCAGCTGAGCTACTCCGCCATAAATCCAATATGGAAATGCTGTTAAAAACCATTCAAGCGCTATGGTCAAGCCAAAAAATCAGCAGCTACCACACAATAAAACCTATCGCATTACTTATAGTGTTTATTATAAGTCAGATCTTTTATAGATTACTTTAAAAAAACATCTAATAAATTTTTATGCGCTCTGCAATGCTGTGATTGGCGCAGAGCTTATCCACCCTCCCCCAAGCATTAATGAGGCGTCATTTCGGTCATAAATAACCCCTGCCTGACCTGTAGCTATTCCATATTCAGCTTTTTCTAAAATTAAGTGGGCAGAGCTCTTACTATCTAAAAATAAACGTGCTGGGCTTGTCGGGGCAGTATTTCGCAATTTTACAAAAACGTCAATTCCTTGTGCATCAGAATGTTTTTGATTCATCAGAACAGGCGTTACCCAATTTACTTCGGTAAGATAAATATCCTGACAAGCTAGCGCCGATTGTGGTCCAACAATCACCTCTTGATTCTCAACGTCTATAGCCACGACATATAAAGGACTATTATCTTGTATATCTTCTCTACGACCCCCAATACCAAGCCCGCGCCTCTGTCCGATTGTATAATCAATCACCCCTTGATGATCTCCTAAAACACGGCCATCTAAATGCCTAATTTTTCCAGGTGTGATAGCACCAGGGCGCAATTTGCGAACAACATCTCCATAGCGCCCATTTGGAACAAAACAAATATCCTGACTATCTGGTTTATTACTCACACTTAAGTCATATTTTTGGGCCAGTTCACGGGTTGCGTCCTTGGTCATTCCTCCTAGCGGAAAACGAAGGTAATCAAGCTGTTCTGGTGTGGTTGCGAACAAGAAATAGGATTGGTCTTTTTGTGGGTCAATACCGCGTTGTAAACAGGCATCACCATCTAAAAGATGTCTTCTTACATAATGCCCTGTTGCAAGACAATCAGCCCCCAATTCCTTAGCAGTGGTTAACAAGTCTTTAAACTTTACCGTTTGATTACATCTAACGCAGGGAATAGGCGTATGACCTGCCAGATAAGAATCAGCAAAATCATCCATCACCTGCTGTTTAAACAGCGTTTCATAGTCTAATACATAATGAGGAATATCAAGTCTGGCAGCTACTTCTCTTGCATCATGAATATCTGCTCCGGCACAACACGCACCTTTTGCCTGAACAGCAACACCATGATCATATAATTGCAAGGTAATGCCTATAACCTCATAGCCCTGTTGCTTTAAAAGGGCTGCAACAACACTGCTATCTACCCCACCAGACATTGCCACTACAACACGGGTGTCAGATTCTGCTTTGGCAAATCCAAGAGAATTTAGTTTATTCTCTGACATAAATTGTCCTTGCTTATTTTAAATTAGAAGTCAGATGGAACGTAAACGCGCAATCCTGATAATTTTTCATCTAGCTTAATTTGACACCCAAGACGAGACGTAGGTGTTAAATTAAAAGAAAGATCAAGCATATCTGATTCATCTTCAGATGGCGCACCTAATTTTTTATAATCTGCCTCATCAAAATACACATGACATGATGCACAAGATAGACTACCACCGCAAGTCCCCTCAATTCCCATATTAGAATCTCTGCCTACTTCCATTAAAGAGGTACCGTCTCTTGCTTCAATTTCATGTTCACTTCCATCAGGCTTTATATAAGTGATAACTGGCATTTACACATCCACTCCCTTTTTAAATAGATGATTTAGACTGATGGCGTTTGTACAGCGCAATCAATGCATCTGCAAGAGCATAGAGTTCATCTTCTGTATTTTCCCAACCAAAAGAAATACGAATGACGTTGCTACTTAAATTACCAAACCCCATCGCTTTCATAACATGGCTTTCTTGAACTTTGCCAGACGAGCAAGCTGCTCCTGAACTAATGGCAAACCCCTCCATATCAAGCGACATAACCGCTATTTGAGCTGAAAGGGCAGGTAGTAACAAACTAACCGTATTATCTACACAAGAAGAATCCTGTGTAGTAAGCATAATTTCTGGACAAGCTGTTTGTATTTTTTTAACAAATCTGGAGCGCCATTCAGACCAGTGCAGTGCGTGCTCATGCCAATCACAAGCTGCTTTTGCAGCAGCGCCAAAGCCGGCAATACCATAGATATTTTCTGTTCCAGAACGTCTTCCCTTTTCCTGCCCGCCACCTTTGAGCAGTTGTGATATTTGTTTTCCAGGGGCAACCCATAAGGCGCCTACGCCTGGCGGACCACCTATCTTATGAGCAGAGAAACTAGCCATTCCAAGACCTAAACTCGCCCATTGATCAAGCTTTATAGGTATTTTTCCAAGCGCTTGCACCATATCACTATGCAAAGCGACATCATATGAGCGACATAATTCAAGTATTTTTTCGAACGGCTGAATCCTACCTGTCTCATTATTTACCAACATTACAGATACAAGGATATTTCCGCCAATATCCTTCGCCCTTTTGATGCTCATTTCTAAATTATTAAGATCAATCTCACCATCTTTAGTGACATTGATTTTTTGTATATCTGGTCGTGCTGCCAAAACAGCATCATGTTCAACAGCACTAGCAATAACCTGCTCAAACCCTAAAAGCGCGGTATTATTGGCTTCTGTACCGCCACTAGTGAAAATAAATCCAACAGCATTTCCAGCTGTTAATTCAGCTAGTTCTGCTCTTGCAGTTTCCATTATTTGACGTGAGGTTCTGCCATATGAATGAATTGAGGATGGGTTACGCGCTGGTCCCATTAACGCGGTCATACATTCTGCTGCTTCTGCTCTTAATGGGGCAGAAGCATTGTAATCAAGGTAAATTGTCTGACGCATCACTTATTAAATTTAACCTCAAATAATATCGCCAATAAAATAAGGAGGGGAATCATAAAAGCAGACAGCCAACTGGCTTCTTCTCTTAAGATTATAAATATTTTTCTTGATGATTATAGTTCCCCAAAAACCCCCTTGCTGGGAGTATTTTTAGATGTTTATTTATTTTCTAATATGCTTGTTATATCCACATCATCAGTGCTGTTATCTAATAAATCTGATGTTAGATGGTCTGACTTTTGTTCTTCTAAAATTTTTATTTGTTCTTGCATAAGCGATATTTCCTGGGTCATCCAAGAAAGCGTCTTTTCAGTTTGATCTGCTGCCGCCATATCAGATATGGCATAAGCAGTGAAACGCTCGTCAGCGCGCTTTTTGGCAACTGGCTTAGCAGGAACCCCTACCACAGTCACGCCTTCCCCTACATCTTTGGTTACAACCGAGTTACCGCCTACTCTGGCACATTTACTAATCGTTATTGGTCCTAATATCTGAGCGCCAGCTCCAATTATTACATTATCGCCAACAGTTGGATGTCGTTTGACCATACGCTGTTGGTCTGTATTTTCCGCAGGATTAACACCCCCCAGAGTGACACCATGATATATCGTCACATTTTCACCAATAACAGCGGTTTGCCCTATAACAACACCCATTCCATGATCAATAAAAAATCCAGCGCCTATTTTGGCTTGCGGATGTATCTCAATCCCTGTAAGCCAGCGTGCAAATAACATAATTGCCCTAGAAATAAATTTCAAATTCACGTTCCATAAAAGGTGCGCAATCCGATGAAACAATAAAACATGAAAGCTTGGATATAAAAAAATTGCAGCAAACACGCCTTGAGCTGCTGGATCGCGTTCCAAAATAGCTTTTAAGTCTTTTCTAAGTGTGCCTAGCATTCTGATTTCCTAGCGACTTATATTTTTTCGTCATTAGTAGGTAATAATAAATTTAATATACATAACATAATTATTATTTGCTATATGTAAGATTCTGAATAAGATTATCAACATACTTGGTATTTATTTTCACTTCGTATATACCTTTTGAGCATCAGCTAATCTGAATTTGGAATTTATATGCCAGAAGTTATTATTAATGGACCAGAAGGTCGGTTGGAATGTCGTTATATGCCAGGCAATAGACCTGATGCACCGACAGCCATAATCCTACATCCTGAGCCAAATAAGCGGGGCACGATGAATAACCGTGTTACCTTCGCATTATACAAGCTATTTCAAGCGCGTGGTTTTTCGGTGTTGCGTTTTAATTTTAGAGGCGTTGGCAAAAGCCAAGGCTCCTATGATAATGGCGAGGGGGAACTTGCAGATGCCGCAACTGCAATGGATTGGCTGCAAAACCAGCATCCTGGCTCCAATGAGTGCTGGATTTCTGGATTTTCTTTTGGTTCGTGGATTGGAATGCAGCTAATGATGCGCCGTCCCGAAATAACTGGTTTTATTTCTGTATCTCCTCCTGCAAGCACGCATGACTTTACATTTCTGGCACCCTGCCCTGTTTCAGGATTAATCGTTCAAGGGGGTCAGAATACGCTGGTCACCAATGACCGAATTGTGCAACTTGTTGATAAAATCTCTAAACAAAAAGGGGTTACTATCGACGTAGCTATTATTGAAGAAGCAAATCAATTCTTCAGCGCTCACCTCAATGAGGCTATGGATGAGGTAGCTGCTTATGTTGATGCACGTTCAAGTCAGACCAACCAGACTGTCCCTTCTATTATTGGTTAAGGAAGCTTTTTTGTGAGCCCATCTGTTTATCGTTCCGAATTTATAAATCGCATTACAGCCAGAGGATATATGCATCAAGCTACTAATCTTGAAGGATTAGATGAGAGATGTGATTCCCACCCAATAACAGCCTATATAGGCTTTGATTGTACTGCTGATAGTTTGCATGTTGGCTCATTAGTACAAATTATGATGCTACGACAGTTGCAAAAAACAGGTCATAAGCCAATTGTATTAATGGGCGGCGGAACAACAAAAATAGGCGACCCTTCTGGCAAGGATGAAGCAAGACCTCTGTTATCAGACCAAGATATCGCTCATAATAAAGCAGGCATTTTAAAGATATTCAAACAATATCTGAGCTTTGGGGACGACCCAACTGATGCAGTTATGATTGATAATGCAGATTGGCTAGAATCAATATCCTACATCCGATTTTTACGAGATTATGGTAGTCATTTTTCTATCAACCGTATGCTTAGCATGGATTCAGTCAAATTACGGCTCGACAGAGAACAAAACCTTTCTTTTTTAGAATTTAATTACGCTATTTTACAAGCCTATGACTTTATGGAGTTGCGCCGTCGCTATGGGTGTGAGTTACAAATGGGTGGGTCAGACCAGTGGGGCAATATTGTTACTGGCATTGATTTAACACGAAGAGTAGATAATCAAGAGGTTTTTGGTCTGACTTCGCCTCTTATAACTACTGCTTCTGGTGCCAAGATGGGAAAATCTGCTAAAGGCGCTATTTGGCTCAATGAGGAACGGTTGTCCAGTTTTGAATTTTGGCAATTTTGGCGAAATACAGAAGATGCTGATGTAAAAAGATTTTTACAGCTTTTCACAGAGTTACCAATGGATGAAATAGAACAGCTAGCTGCTCTTCAAGGTGCTGAAATAAACCAAGCTAAAATAATTTTGGCTAATCAAGTCACACAATTATGCCATGGAGATAAAAACGCAGCTATGGCAGAAAAAACAGCATCTGAAACATTCAACAAGGGTGTTATGTCAGAGGGACTGCCACAATTAGAAGTATCTGCTGATGCGTTAGATGATTTTTCTGTTCTAGATGCGTTTGTTCAACTCGGACTTGCAGATAGCAAGGGTGCTGTAAGACGTCTCATCAAAGGTGGTGGTGCTAAAATCAACAATCATCCTATCAGTGACGAAGCAATCATACTAACAAAAGAAGATTTTGATATAGACAAAAAGCTGCAATTATCTGCTGGCAAGAAACGTCATGCAATCTTAACCTTAATCTAGTTTTTTTATCATTTTTCAGTCGGTGTTTGCAGGCGCGTGCCAGATTCTTCTGTAAGCCATTTGGGTGAGAGAAGATTTCTAAAAAGCCCTGGCGCAATCACCGAGGAAGGATTGATTGTTGTAACAGGGTCTGTTATCTGACCTGACATCTCAAATTGAGTTGCAAGTAATCCATGTCTATCTTGGCCAATTATCATGTCACTGAAAAATGGAATAATACCAATAAGATCAGATAATAAACTTAACGGCGCTAATATACCTCTTACCTGAAGTTCCTCCGTTTCTCTGTCAAATTCGCCTGCTAATGCAAACTTTAATGCCTGCCCACTAGCACTAACTTGTTCCAAAATACGACGGTTTCCCTCCGTTTTAATAGTAGCAACTCCAACATCAAATTTTGTTCCATCACCTTCTATAAGGGAATACACCCCTACAAGAGATAAAACAGATAACATCCGTATCGATCTTGGCGCCTCTATAACGCTAAAGTTAGTTATATGTATATCCGTGGTAAAATTATCGAATTGTTTGTTTTGATAATTATTGGTTAGGATTAGGTCGCCGCCACGTATTGTATCCAAGATATCAAGACCGAGTAAAGTTCTACCCGCATTTTGACTTTTGATAATTAATTGTGAAGTATCATCTGGCATACTCTGATAGGACAAAGTTGCTTCTGCGCCGCCTATAAGACCTGTGCCTGACAATGTCTCATGCTGCTTATCAAATACTGCATCAATGGTTGCCTCTTCAATTAAAGCAGCCATTGACACTAATAATGTTCCGTTCAAGATAGCTGAGCCTGCTCCATCTCTGTCGATTTTGCCAATTAAACTTCCCTGCAGCGTGATATCATCTACCAGCTGTATTCTTGCAGAGGAAAAATCAAAACTAATATCTCTATTCTCGTTTACGCCATCAGTTCTGCGTAGAAATGTTGTATCTATTAACCCCCCTTCAGCGACAACGTCAAAAGAGCCATCTTCAGCTATGGTAACAATAAGGTCGTTTATATCATACCCAGGCATTCTAAAGTCAGTGATATTGGCTTTGGTAACAGTTGAATTCTCATCAAGATAGACAATTCCAGTTGCCTGCAATGTACCTATCTCTGCCTGCTGAATTTTAATGCTTCTTACAAAATTATCCCTAATATCAACAAGCAGCTCTATATCTCCGACCTCTCCTGGGAGCTTAGTCCAGTTCAATAGGGGCAAATTTAACGACGAGTCTTTAAGATCGCCTGTTATATTAACGCTTCCTGTGCGCATTTCAGTATTATAATTGAGTAACCATCGCATCTGCGAGCTTCCAGATATATCAATTTTTGTCACTTCTTTTACACGTTCTGATAAATAGTCAGATGGCTGTGTTTTAGCTACTATCTGTAGTGTTTTATCCGCCTTTTGATGACCCTTAAAAGAGGAATCCACACCCGAAATATTCCCAGTTCCATCTAATAAAATTTCACCATTTTCCTTAAGTGTGAGCTCTATTTTGCCGTTGCTAAGGGTTTCTCCTAGAGGCAAATTGCCAAATGAAACATCTGCAAGGCTTGCGATTGATGCAATCGAATCCAATTTTAGTTTAGCATTTTGAAAAACAGACTTTGTAGAAATTTTCGTGACAATAGAGCCATTTGGATTTGACAGCTTCTTTAATGGTTGTGGCAGTTTGTTTACAGTTGGATGCTCCAAAAGCTTTTTCAACGCAGGGATGCTGCCATCAATCGTTGCTTCTATTTCCAGTTTTCGGGCTAAATTAATATCTCCATAAGCCAAAATCGGAGAAAATTCTAAACTTCCATTTTCAAGTAATAATTCAGGCATCTTGCCGTTTAAGATTTCTATCGAAAGTAGATTGTCAAAAACTCTAGCCTTTAGATCAACAGACTGAACAACTGGGCTATTATCTGCCCAAGTAAATTCCATATTCTGCCAATCCCAACCACCAGCTATAGCGATTAGCTGAGTATTTATAGCCTGAGACCCTAGCAGATCACGGTGATATTGAATAGGTAATGCCATAAATGCTTTTACCTTTGTATCACTAAAGATTCCCCCTTTGCCTCTTTTTAGCAACCATTGCCTGGTTTTATAAGCAATGTTCTCTGGCCATATTTCCAATAATAAATCTGCATCAAATTTCTCTGTTTCAAATGTGAGTGCTGATATAACTGATGGTCCGACATTCGCGTTTTTTTTCTGATAATTCTGCATCGCCTTTTCACCAAATTGTTCTATCGCTTTTTCAAGCTCAACAAATTCAGCTTTAAACAGCACTTCCCCTTTTTCTGGCTGAGCAAATCTAGCGGATGCCTTTTGAATTATTTTGTCATTTAGAACAAAGTCTACGTTTCCAGAAATATTTTCAACTAATCTATCTGATGCTGCGAGTCTGATTTTTGCATCTATAATTGCCGTATTTAAAATCAGTTTTTCAACCTGACCTTGTTGATTAAGACTAGCTGAGATTTGATTCACCGTCTTTGCTTGTAGAAGCGAATATTGAGGGGTAGTTGTCTTTAAGGTTAGATCAGATATTTGCCCATCAAACTGAAACTTTTGCCATTCTATTTTGTTATTTTGGCTATCTTGCTTAGCTGAAAATGACACAGAGGCAAAATCAATTACGCCAGTTTCACTATAGTTTGAAACCAATTTGTTTATTGGTTCGAATAGCGTGCCGTTAAAATAAGAAAATAAACTTGGAACTAACGTATCATGCGTTTCAACCGTTCCGCTAACAACCGTATCGGACACCTCAAAAGCTTTGATATCAAGCGAAGCCTTTAATTTCAATTCAGGGCTGAAATCTATTACAAGATTATCAAGGTCTATATTTTGATCATTTGCATCATATGAAAACCATCCAGAGAACATATTAATATCTACATTCTCCTGAAACAAACTTTGTTGCGAGAAATATTTTTGCGGCGTGTCTTTTATATTGAGCTGTTGTAGTTCAAAATGCCCATCCGCATTTTTTAATTCAACTTGTTCAAATTCGGCATTTATTTTTCCTGAAAAAAACCCATCTATGATGTTGTCACCTAGGTTGTTTGGCAAATATTCTAAAAACGGCGCAATATCTATTGATTGTGTATTGAGTGTTGTCTGCCAAAGACCTGTGGTAAGATCAAAATCAAAATTACCCTCAAATTCCCCAGATTGATTTATTTTAACAGATAATAATGCTTGAATATCATCTATAGATGATAAAGATGCCTCTAGGCGTGACTCTGTTATTAAAACTTCCTTATTATTTGAATCTTCCATCCCTTTTAAGTGCATCTCATCCAATGAGACAACTATCTGTTTTGGAATAATTTTTTTCAGATTTGCATTCTCTATTTGTGTTAAAAAATTTCCATAATAATCAGAGGCTCGTTCTGTTTTAAATGCTGTATTTTCTATCCAAGAGCTTTTGCCCTCTGAGATGATTTTTACATCATCTAGTGTCATTTTTTGGATCAATCTTCCAGTGAACACACCATCCATTCCCAACACCAACGTAGCTTTTGGCAAAATAATTTGTTGATCCTCACGCGTGATTTTTGCGTTTTCAAAAGTTATCTGGATAGGCGTGAGTGAGAAAGAAGAAGTAACCTCAATCTGCTCTATTGCAACATCATACTCTGGCAAAAAATTAGAAATCTGTTGCTCGATCTGGGTTTCAATAGCCCCTTCTTGAAACAAAAGGGACGGTGTGTTCGCTATGGTTGCAAGCGGTCCGAAAAGCATAATGGACATTAAGATACTGCCAAAATCAAATAAAACATTTTTACTTGCAGTTTTAACGTTCTTTTTAAACAGCATTTTTTGCCTGTATTCTGACCATTAAATTATTGTCTATTATCTTTGTTATCATACACCATGTTAGTGTTTCTGCCATAGCATGAATTAAACTGCTAGACCTTTGATAAAGACTGCGATAGTCAATATAATGTCTTAATAATAGTTATGTCACGGAGCAAAGGTCAATGCTAGAAACCGGAACAAAAATCGAAGATTTCAATATACCAACTGATCGTGGGCATTTTACCTTATCTGATTATAAGGGAAAAAATGTTGTCATATTCTTTTTTCCAAGAGCAGATACATCTGGATGCACTAAAGAAGCGATTGCATTCACCTCTCTGCTAGCTGAATTTGATGCTGCTAACACTGTGGTGATTGGCATCTCTAAAGATACCCCAGAAAAACAAGCCAAATTTCGCTCTAAACATGATCTAGAGTGCATATTAGGCGCAGATCATGTAACCGATATTTGTGAGAGATTTGGTGTTTGGGTTGAAAAATCCATGTATGGAAAATCCTATATGGGCATTGAGCGTTCAACTTTTTTAATAGACCCAGATGGTAAAATAACAAAGATTTGGCGCAAAGTAAAAGTACCTGGTCATGCTGAAGATGTGCTAGCACAGGTGCAAGCAGGCGGCTAATGCATGTACGGGATATTTGCCCACATCTTTTGTGTGCATTTACAAAATCAGATGCAACAGAAAAAGCCCTTCTAACACGGCAAATAGCACATTCTTTTAGTGCAGAAGAATTTTATGTTGCTAATCCATGCCCAGTTCCAATGCGGCCAGGCAGACCAAAACAGCCTGAATTAAAACCTCCGAAAGATATGCCCAGAAGACG
>ERZ887830.1919-NODE-1919-length-11078-cov-12.000091_pt1 | contig 11078 bp, 11 predicted proteins | sample MGYA00521101_ERZ887830 | MGnify/ENA primary metagenome ERZ887830 (study PRJEB32303, sample SAMEA104408592) | aquatic metagenome | biome: Marine water; feature: Pelagic; material: water | place: Baltic Sea | collected 2014-06-05T16:38:00 | depth 1,762 m ...
ATTACAAAGGTATAGTCAAAGATAAATCCAGTTTGAATTTTCTTACAAAAAATTGATATTTTTGAGATCACTAAAGCGCTCCCATTAGGAAGTAACCGATCAATAATATTTTGGTCAATTTTTTTCCAAAGTATTAACCCTGAATTGTAGAAAGGACTCACAATATATTTATTATAAAATTCATCAAAAAACCACTTATTGAGTAAAAAATTATAAAACTTAGAAAATTGTTTTTTTAAATTTGCAATTTTTTCTAAATTTAAGGCATACATGTAGATACATAGCAAAATTGCAAAAGTAATCATACTTTTTGAAAAAATTGCGTAAATAGAAGAATGAGGGTGTGTTTCATTACTTAAAAATATTACCCCTCCCCAAAAATCAGAAGGACTATGTCCAGATAAGATCTCATTAAAAAAATAGCCAGCAAAAATTGATCCAAATGAAAGTATAAATAAAGGTATTAACATAATAAAATTTGATTCATGGATTTTTTCATAATCGTAAGTACCATTATACTTTCCGTGAAAAACTTTAAAAATTAATCTAAAGGAATAGAAGGCAGTCATTGCTGAAATTATTGCAAGTAATATGTAAACTAGAGATCCCCATTCATTTAAATTAAATGAAGCATTCAAAATCAAGTCTTTAGAGTAGTATCCTGACATATAAGGGAATCCGATAATAGCTAAAGTTCCAATCCACATTACAATTGTAGTAATTTTCATTTTTGAAAATAAATTTCCCATTTTATCCATATCTTGCTCGTCATGAACACCATGAATTACAGAGCCAGAGGAAAGAAAAAGCAATGCTTTAAAATAGCCATGAGTAATTAAATGAAAAATAGCTACATTGAAAGCCCCTAATCCGCAGGCTACAAACATAAATCCGAGTTGACTACATGTTGAATAGGCGATTACTTTTTTTATATCCTTTTGAAATAATGCTACTGAAGCTGCAAAAAATGCAGTAATTAAACCAACTACTAAAATAAAATTTAAAATAAAGTCTGACATAACAATTAATTCGCTAAAACGAACAGTTAAAAAAACACCTGCAGTTACCATTGTAGCGGCATGTATTAATGCAGAGACTGGGGTCGGTCCTTCCATTGCATCAGGTAACCATGTGTGAAAACCAAATTGAGCAGACTTGCCCATCGCGCCAATAAAGAGAAAGAAACAAGAAATAGTCAGAACATCAGTTTCAATAGAAATAAAATTAATAGGAATTGATTTTAAGTAATCTTTAGAAGCAATAATATCAGTAATAGAAAGAGAGTCTGAGTAAATATACAAAAGAGCAATACCTATAAGAAAACCAAAATCAGCTATTCTATTTACAAGAAAAGCTTTAATGGCAGCATTATTAGCTGTTTTTTTATGATGCCAAAAGCCAATTAAAAGGTAAGAAGCTAGTCCAACACCCTCCCAACCAAAAAATAATTGAACAATATTATCACTTACAACTAATGAGACCATACAGAAAGTAAAAAGACTTAAATAAACCATAAAGCGATTTTTAGATTTATCATGAGACATATATTCAATAGAATAAATGTGGACTAAAGCAGAAACTGTTAATACTAGGGTTAGCATCAATAAAGTTAGAGGATTAACAGCAATACTCCAATCCAGATAAGAGCCTGAAATAAGAATCCAACTAAATATATCAATTACAAATGGATTCAGATCATCATTTACATAATTATAAAGGCACAACCAACTAACTATGGCACTGATACTAATTAATGAGGATGATATAATCTGAGAAGCTCGATCATTAATTAATAAACCTGCGGGATAAGTTATTACTGTAGATAATAACGGAATAAAAAATAGTAATTTAAATAATAACATTAATCTTTAAGCTCATTAATTTTGGTAATATCTATTCCGCCTTTATTCCTGAAATACACGACCAAAATCGCTAAACCAATAGCAGCCTCAGCTGCAGCAATAGTTAAAATAAAAATTGAAAATATTTGACCATCTAGGTTTTTAAGAAATATAGATGCTGATACAAAATTAATATTTGCGGCTAAGAGAATAATCTCAATACACATTAAAATGAGTATCATGTTCCTTCGGTTCAAAAATAATCCAAAGCAACCAATTATAAATAAAATTACAGAAAGAATAAAAAAATGATTATAACTAATACTAAGCATCAATACCCTCTCCATTTTTAGGGTTTCGTAAAGACACTCTTTCTAATCGCGTAACAGAATTTTGATGACTAATATTTTGTCTTTTTATACTAGGTTTATAAATGTGTGTTAAAACTATTGCACCGATCATAGCTAATAAAAGAACAATTCCACTTAATTGAAAATCAATAAAAAATTTTGTGTATAGTACATCTCCAATAGACTCAGTATTATTAACTGATGAGGGCTCTAGAACAAGATTGCCCTTTACTGTTTTTACAACGGTTAAATAAACAATCTCTGAGATAATAACAATTGAAAATAAAACAGCTAATGGAATATATCTCTTTACTGAAAAGACAATATCAATTAGCTCAATATCAAGCATCATTACGACAAATAAAAATAAAATTGCCACTGCTCCGATATAAACAATAGCCAATATAATACCTACAAATTCGGCACCAATTAAAATAAATAAAAATGTTGAATTAAGAAAAGCTAGAATTAAAAATAAAACTGAGTTAACTGGATTTTTTGAAAAAATTACAGATAGGCTACTGAAAATCAGAAAGATTGCAAAAAAGTAAAACGTTCCAACAACAAACATTATCTAAATTTTCTATCCGCTTTAAGATTAGCACTAATTTGCTGTTCCCATATATCTCCATTTTTTAATAATTTTTCTTTGTCGTACATGAGTTCTGCTCTTGTTTCAGTGGCAAATTCAAAATTTGGTCCTTCAACTATAGCATCAACAGGACACGCTTCTTCACAAAGACCACAATATATACATTTAGTCATGTCTATGTCATATCTGGTTGTTCTACGACTACCATCAGGTTTGGCTTCAGCTTCGATTGTAATTGCTTGAGCGGGGCAAACAGCTTCACATAACTTGCAAGCGATACATCTTTCTTCACCATTTGGATACCTTCGCAGTGCGTGCTCACCTCTAAATCGGGGACTCAAAGGTCCTTTTTCATTAGGATAGTTCAAAGTAACTTTGGGCTTGAAAAAATATCGTATCGTAAGACCTAATCCCTTAACCAGTTCATAAAGAACAAATGATTTTATATGTCTAATTAGAATCTTCATTTATTGGGGTAACATCTCAAAATAATATAGAAAAGAGGAAGTTAATACGACCCAAATTAAAGTTAAAGGTAGGAATATTTTCCAGCCTAATCTCATTAGCTGATCATATCTATACCTAGGAAATGTTGCTCTCACCCATAAAAAGACAAAAAGAATTAAAAAGACCTTAAGCGCAAACCAAAAAAGTCCAGGAATAACATTAAGAGGAAAAATATCAATAGGAGGATACCATCCGCCAAGAAATAAGATGACTGTCAAAGAGCTCATCAAGATCATATTTGCATATTCAGCTAGGAAAAATAAGCCAAAGGAAATGGAAGAATATTCAGTAAAAAACCCTGCCACTAAAGTGGCTTCATCTTCAGGTAAATCAAAAGGTAATCTATTTGTTTCAGCTAAACAGGAAATAATAAATACAATAAACATTGGAAATAATGGAATTGCAAACCAAACATTTTTTTGACTTTCAACAATATCTGTAAGATTTAAAGACCCTACACAAAGTAAAACTGTAATTATCACAAAACCAATTGAAACCTCATAAGAAATCATTTGAGCGGCAGATCTTAAGGCACCCAAAAATGGGTATTTAGAATTACTTGCCCATCCAGCTATTATAACTCCATAAACACCAAAGGAAGAAACGGCAAATAGATATAAAATTCCAATATTAATATCTGCAATTACATATTTTGAACTTATAGGGATTACGGCCCATGCAATTAAACTAAGTAAAAGGGTTAACATAGGAGCAAAAATAAATAAAAACTTATTTGAATTAGAAGGTAGAAGATTTTCTTTAGTTATTAATTTTATGACATCAGCAATACTTTGTAATATCCCAAAAGGACCAACAACATTTGGACCTCTTCTAAGCTGAACAGCCCCTAAGACTTTTCTTTCTAAATAAACCAATAGGGCAACTGAAATTAAAACAGGCATAACAAAAGAAAAGATTTTTAATACTCCTACCAATACGTCCATTAAAGAGAGTTCCATTATTGATTTACGACCGCATCTTTCTCTAAGGTCATATTTTCCTCAACACATTTAGCCATTATTTTAGAATTTTTAGATATAATATCAGCAAAATAGAAATTACTTATGGGGTAATGAAAGCTTGAAGAGCTAAAAGGGGTATCACTCTGATGATCTACTTGTATATCAAAATGTATAATGGTGTTTAAATCAAAATTAAATTTGAATTCTTTTAAAAATTCAGATCTAAGATCATTAAATGTATTAAAATTATTTTCATAACCCATAAGGTCAGATACTTTTTTTAGTATCGCCCACTCCTCTTTGGACTCTCCAATTGGATTATGACATTTGAAGGCTTCCTGAGGTCTACCTTCAATGTTAATGTATGTAGAATTTTTTTCAGTGTATAAAGGTGTAGGGAGTATTAAGTCTGCCGACATAGCTCCAGTATCTCCATGATGTCCTAAATAAACCTTGAAGGAGTCCTTGAAAATTGGATTTGTAATTTCTTCCGAGTTAAAAGCTAATAATAAATTATATGTATCATTCTCAAAAAGAGACTGAAGAAGATTCATAGGCTGATATGCTTTATTTTGAGTATTTCCCAACAAAAGCTGACCTACTCTTGATGCATAAGGGGATAAAAAGTTAAGATTATTTTTACCATCTTTAATAATGTTATTTTTTTGGGAAAAAATAAATAATGACTTTATGTCTTCTTCAGTTGCATAGGAAGAATATCCAGATCCAACAATGATCATTGGATTGTTTGAGCTTTTAATCTTATCTAATAATTGTTGATCTTTAAGTACGCTAATGTCACTACCAAGATATGTAGTGGGATAATTTAAGTTAATATCATTACCTATATTATAAACATCATTACCTTTATTGTAGGATTTAAGAATTTTATAATTAATAATTGGTGCTTCAAGTTTTGGGTTAGCTCCAATTAAAATTATTAAATCTGAGTCTTCCACTTCTAAAATACTTGAATTAAAAATATAACTCGTAGGATTGTCTTCAAGTATTGTTTGATTATCTGTTCTAACTTCCACTCTATTAGGACCAAAGTTAGACATAAATTTACTTACAGCATAACCTGTTTCTAAATCTGTATGAGGTCCCACTAAGGCAAATGGAGAAGATTTTTCTAATTTTTTCTTTAAAACTTCTAAAGCATCGGTCCAGTTAGACTCAATAAGTTTTGAACCTTTTTTTATATAAGGTTTATCTATTCTTTGATTATAGTAAGCATCATAATTAAATCTGACTTTATCTGTAATCCATTCTTCATTTACGTCCTCGTTAACTCGAGGTGTAATTCTAAGAATTTCTTCAGCCCGACTATCAATTCTTATATTAGAACCAACCCCGTCAAATATATCAATACTATCAGTTCTCTTTAGCTCCCAAGGTCTAGCTTTAAATTTATACGGTTTACTTGTTAGCGCTCCAACAGGACATAAATCTATTACATTTCCAGACAACTCAGATGTTATTGCCTTTTCAAGATAAGTTGTGATTTCTGCATTTTCTCCTCTGCCCAACATTCCTATCTCGGGAACTCCAGCAACTTCAGAGGCAAACCTAACGCATCTAGTACAATGGATACATCTAGTCATTATTGTATTTACCAAGGGACCCATATTTTTATTTTCAACAGCTCTTTTGTTTTCACTAAATCTAGATTTATCAAAACCATAATACATAGCTTGGTCCTGGAGATCACACTCACCTCCCTGATCACATATAGGGCAATCTAAAGGATGATTTATTAAAAGAAACTCCATTACGCCTTTTCTTCCTAATTTTACTTTCTCAGAATTAGTAATAATCGACATGCCTTCCATCAAAGGCATTGTGCATGAAGATAGTAACTTAGGAGCTTTCTCAACCTCAACAAGGCACATTCTACAGTTTCCGGCTATTGAAAGTTTATCGTGATAGCAAAATCTTGGAATTTCTTCACCGGCTATTTCACAAGCCTGCATAACAGTTAAGTTTTTATTAACCGAAACTTCTTTTTGATTAACTTTGATCGTTATTAAATCTTCATTACTCATGAAATTTTTCTATTTTCCTCATATCTTAAAAGTAGTTCAGTTTTAAAGTTTTTGATTAATCCCTGAATAGGCCAAGCTGCTGCATCGCCAAGAGCACAAATTGTATGACCTTCTATCTGCTTGGTAACGTTTTCAAGTAATTCCAATTGTTCAGGAGAAATATCGCCTTTGATTAATTTTTGCATCATTCTATGCATCCAACCAGTACCTTCTCTACAAGGCGTACATTGACCACAACTTTCATGTTTATAAAAATGTGAAAATCTTTCAATTACTTCGGCAATATCAAAATCTCTGTTAACTACAATAATTCCTGCAGTACCAAGACCAGAGCCATTAGCTTTTAAATCATCAAAGTTCATTTTTACTGTTTCGCATATATTTTTTGGCAACAAAGGAGTGCTTGATCCTCCAGGAACTATAGCGAGTAAATTGTCCCAACCGCCCTGAACACCACCGGCATATTTCTCAATTAATTCTTTTAATGGTATTCCCATTTCCTCTTCAATCGTACAGGGATTATTTACATTACCTGAAATGCAATAAACTTTGGTTCCAGTATTATTTTCAGATCCTAAATTTTTAAACCATTCAGAACCTCTTCTAAGAATAGTTGGTACAACAGCGATTGATTCAACATTATTAATTGTGGTTGGCATACCATAGAGACCCGCACCAGCAGGAAAAGGAGGTTTTAATCTTGGTTGGCCTTTTTTTCCTTCTAGACTTTCTAGAAGTGCTGTTTCCTCACCACAAATATATGCTCCAGCGCCACGATGAACATACAAATCAAAATCAAAACCACTTCCACATGCGTTTTTACCAATAAGATTTTTATCATAAGCCTCTTTAATGGCTTTTTCTAATTGTTGATATTCAAAAAAATATTCACCTCTTATATAGATATAGCATTTAGATGCTTGAATAGCGTATGAAGCGATTAGACATCCCTCAATAAGCATATGAGGATCGTTTCTAATCATTTCTCTATCTTTGCAAGTTCCAGGTTCTGATTCATCTGCGTTGACAACTAAGTAATGCTGTTTACCTGTATCTTTAGGCATGAAAGACCACTTTAGGCCAGTCGAGAAACCAGCTCCACCACGCCCTCTAAGTTGGCTAGCTTTAACAAGCTCAATTATTTCATTAGGTTCTTTTTTTAAAATTTCTTTTGTGTTAGACCAAATCCCTCGATCCAAAGCACCTTGAAGAAAAGGATCATCAAGTCCGTGTAAATTCATAAAAATCTTATCTTCTTTATTCAGCATTTTCTGAAGAGATCCTTCCTATTTGAGAGCCTATCTTATTAGGCTTATTGTTTTTTATATTTTCAATAATTTCTTTAGTATTTTTTTCATTTAAGTCTTCATAAAAATCATCATTGATTTGTATCATTGGTCCATTGGAACATGCACCAAGACATTCAACTTCCACAACTGTGAACATGCCGTCATCACTTGTTTGGTTGATATCACATTTAGTAGAATTACATATTGCGTTTGTAATTTTATTTGAACCTCTGAGCCAACAAGGAGAAGTTCTACAAATTTGGACAAGGTTTTTTCCTACAGGTTTTAAATTAAACATAGAATAAAAAGAAGCAACTTCAGCTACTCTTATTTTTGGCATATTTAAAGTCTCAGAAATTTTTTCAATACATTCGCTGCTGAGCCAATTATCGTTTTGTTTTTGTGCTAAGTATAGTAATGGCATAACAGCACTCTGAATTCTTTCTTTAGGGTACTTAGATTTAATTAGTTCTATCTCTTTTAAATTTTCAGGACTCCAATTAAAAGGAGATCCTTTTTCTTGAAAATCATTTGTTAAACCTGGGTGTCCGGAACTCATCTATCGACTTCTCCAAATACTATATCTAAACTTCCTAAAATTGATGGAAGATCAGCTAATTGATGACCTTTTGATAAAAAATGTAGGGCTTGTAAATGAGCAAAACCTGGAGCTCTTAATTTGCATCTATATGGTTTAGAACTTCCATCAGAAATTAAAACAGCACCAAACTCTCCTTTGGGTGCTTCAACAGGAACGTATGTAATTCCTTTAGGAACTCTATAGCCTTCAGTAAACAACTTGAAGTGATGAATAATAGCTTCCATGGAGTCTTTCATCTCAGCTCTTCTAGGAGGTGTAATTTTATTGTCTTCGATCATCACAGGTCCAGTAGGAATTTTTTCTATACATTGTAAAATAATTTTTACTGACTCTCTCATCTCTTCCATTCTTACTAAATAACGATCATAAGTATCTCCAGTTTTTCCAACAGGAATATCAAAATCCATATCCGAATAAACATCATAAGGTTGAGATTTTCTAAGATCCCAAGCGACTCCGCTAGCTCTTAAAACAGGACCACTGCAACTAAGTTCAATAGCGTCAGATTTAGATAAAATACCAATATCAACAGAGCGTTGTTTAAATATTCTATTCTCAGTTAATAGTTCTTCTAGAGTATCAATAAAGTCTGGGAATTTTTCAAAATAAACTTTCATCTTTTCACAAAGACCGTCTGGTAAATCTTGATGTACACCTCCAGGTCTAAAGTATGCAGCATGAAAGCGAGCGCCTGAAACAGCTTCATGGAATTCAAGCATTTTTTCTCTTTCTTCAAAAGCCCACAGCATAGGAGTTGCCGCTCCAATATCCATAGCGAAAGCAGGAATATTCAACAGGTGATTTAAAATTCTTGTAACCTCAGCAAACATCACCCTTATATACTGAGCTCTTAGAGGTGCTTTTATATCAAGAAGATTTTCAACAGAAAGAGCAAATGCATGCTCTTGACACATTGGAGACACATAATCAAGCCTATCAAAATAAGGAATTGCTTGAGTATATGTCTTATGTTCGATTAGCTTTTCAGTTCCACGATGAAGTAGACCTATATGAGGTTCAGCCTTACTTACAACCTCTCCATCTAATTGAACTAGTAGTCTTAGAACACCGTGAGCAGCAGGATGTTGAGGGCCAAAGTTAAGTGTAACTGGTTTGAAGTTTTCAGACATAAATTATTTTTTAAGTTCCTCGCTGATGATATCTTTCATTCCTTCCCAAGGACTTTCATTATCAAAATCTCTAAACTCTTGCTTTAAGTCAACAGGCTCGTAGACAACCTTTTTTAGATTATCGTCATATCTTACTTCTTCGTAACCTGTCAGAGGAAAATCTTTTCTCAAAGGATGACCCTTAAAGTTGTAGTCATTCATTATTCTTTGAAGACTTGGGTGATTTTTAAAGTTGATACCAAAAAGATCATAGCATTCACGCTCATACCAGTTTGCCGACTCAAAAATCTTGGTTATTGACTCTATATTAGGATCTTCTTCAGAGACATTCGTAAAAATAAAAAGTCTCTTATTTTTGATTAAACTTAGAAAAGTGTAAACTAGAGTAAAACGATCATTGGTTGAAATAGCTTCAGATTGAAGGTTATCATTGGCAGTGATATCAATCAGTTGATCAAATAATAAATCTTCATCTTCTTTTAGTTTTTGAACTACTTCTAAAATAGAATTACTACTTACTAAAATTCCGTCAGCGTTAGATTTTATAGGAAAATAAAAATTTCCTACAGAATATTTTTTTAACAGTTCTAGTGTCATTTATGTTATCTATATATTTTCTTTTTTTTTGTAATTTTATCTTGTAATTGCATAATGCCATAGAGAAGAGCTTCAGCAGTTGGCGGACAACCAGGTACATAAATATCAACAGGGACAATTCTATCACAGCCTCTTACCACCGAATAAGAATAGTGATAATATCCTCCACCATTAGCGCATGAGCCCATTGAAATAACCCATCGTGGTTCAGGCATTTGGTCATAAACTTTTCTTAATGCTGATGCCATCTTATTTGTTAAAGTTCCAGCAACAATCATAACATCTGATTGTCGAGGAGAACCTCTGGGAATTACTCCAAGCCTGTCGAGATCATATCTGCTCATATAGGAATGCATCATCTCTACGCCACAGCAAGCTAATCCAAATGTCATAGGCCAAAGAGAGCCCGACCTAGCCCAGTTAATCAAGTCTTCAAAGTTAGAAGTTACAAAACCTTTTTTTTCAAAAACTTCTTCTAAATTTAAAGAATTATAATTTTCTATTCCCAATCTAAAGCACCATTCTTCCACTCATAAATAAAACCAATAGTAAGGATGAATAAAAAAAACATCATAGAATAAAAACCAAGAGCCCCAATATTTTTTAAACTTACAGCCCAAGGAAATAAAAATGCTATTTCTAGATCAAAAATAATAAATAAAATAGATACCAAGTAGAATCTTACGTCAAATTTTGATCTTGTATCATCAAAAGCTTCAAAGCCACATTCGTAGGCTGAAAGCTTTTCACTATCAGGAGAACTGGGAGCTAATATTTTTGATAATAAAAACAGTGCTATAGCAATTCCCATAGCAATGAGAATAAAAATTAATATAAAAAAATAATCACTGTTGTGCATAAAACGTTTAATTTAGTTAAAAAAATAAATAATACTAATCAAAAAAATGACGCAACACGAATATTGTGACATTTTTCTGAAAGCCACTTCAAATCTAAGTGGCGGGAGCGACGAGACTCGAACTCGCGACCTCCTGCGTGACAGGCAGGCGTTCTAACCAACTGAACTACGCCCCCAAGCGTACTAATAAATGGTGGGCGATGACGGACTCGAACCGCCGACCCTCTCGGTGTAAACGAGATGCTCTCCCAGCTGAGCTAATCCCCCATTCGACGGTTGATATACTTCGGCGCGCAGCTTTCAGC
>ERZ887830.1925-NODE-1925-length-11054-cov-30.166652_pt1 | contig 11054 bp, 8 predicted proteins | sample MGYA00521101_ERZ887830 | MGnify/ENA primary metagenome ERZ887830 (study PRJEB32303, sample SAMEA104408592) | aquatic metagenome | biome: Marine water; feature: Pelagic; material: water | place: Baltic Sea | collected 2014-06-05T16:38:00 | depth 1,762 m ...
TGCTAACTTTGATCGTGCAGCAGCCCCAGCGTTTTCTCATTGGGGCTTTGATCAGAGCGGTACTCACTACATCGGGCCCAGCACCGCGTCGGTCACAAAAGCGGCGTTACCCGCAGTAGAAGTGGACTGGGCATTTGCTTTTCCCTCCGCTGTGCGCGCGCGTTCTCAGCCTGCAGTTGCGGGTGGATCGATTTTTGTCGGCAGCCAGAGTGGACTGGTCTACGCCTTTGATTTGGAGACAGGCTGCACGCGCTGGCAATTTATGGCCTCGGCAGAGGTGCGCAATGCGATGATCGTTGCGCCCTGGGACCCTGTCGACGAGGAGGCTGACCCGCTACTGTATTTTGGTGACGTCAGTGGTAACCAATATGCCATATCGGCTATTACCGGCGAGCTGAGATGGCGCAAGCGGATGGATGATCACGGCGTGGCAACGTTGACGGCGGCGTCCACCCTGATCGACGACGTACTGTACGTCCCGATCTCATCGTTGGAAGAGGGTGCGGCAATCAGTGCCGATTATCCCTGTTGCACTTTTCGAGGCGCGGTTGCTGCCCTAGATGCGGGCACCGGTGAGGAGCGTTGGCGTCGATACTTTATTCCACCTGCAAAAGAGCAGGCCACCAATGACGCTGGTAAAACACTTTATGGCCCGTCTGGTGTGCCGGTGTGGGCAGGTATGTCGGTGGACGATGATTTATTGTTTGTGGCGACGGGTGATGATTATACGGGCGAGGGATCCGGGGCGAGTGACTCGGTCATTGCACTGAATCGGCACAGCGGCGAGGTTGTCTGGGTCGCGCAGGCGCGCGCAGGCGATGTCTGGAATGCCTCTTGCGAGTATGCAGGCAAGATTAATTGTCCTGACGACAATGGCCCAGACTGGGACTATGGAGCCGGTCCTGTTGTGGCAGTTGGCAAATCCGGGCGCAAGATGTTGCTAGCCGGTGACAAAGGCGGGCTTGTTGTGGGCTTAGATCCGTTGAGCGGAAAAGTCCGGTGGCGCAACAAAGTGGGTAGAGGCGGTGTCGTGGCAGGGATTAACTTTGGTCTGGCGGCTCATGCGGGAAAAGTTTTTGTGCCGATCAGCGACGTACCGGATGGGCGGACTTACGATGAGCCGGCCAAGCCCGGTTTATATGCCTTGGATATTGATACAGGCGAGTTTATCTGGAAGGCGCCAGCAGAGGATGTCTGTAATGGGCGTGCTGGCTGTTTCCCCGGTTATTCTGCGGCCATCACCGTATTAGATGACTATGTGTTGGCGGGATCTAATGATGGTTATCTGCGAGCGTTCGACTCAGCGACTGGAGTCATTGTATGGGAATACGATACCACTCAGTCGGTCGACGCCGTGGGTGACCGGATCGCGCGAGGGGGCTCTATAGGCGGTGGGCAGGCGCCCATCGTAATCGGAGACCGCATTATCCTGAACTCGGGCTACGCCTTCTCTGGCAAGATGCCGGGCAACGCACTACTGGTGTTAAAAGCGCGCAGCGAATAGTGCCTTGGGCGTGCTATGAGGGGTGATCAGTGAAGTAGGTCTCGGCAGCGCGTAAAACGCGGGGCGCCAAAATAATGGCGCTGACCATAGTGGGAATCGCCATGATGCCATAGCTGGCGGAGATCAAATTAAAGACCACGTCAATGCTCACGGTGGCCCCAAATACAACAGCGGAAACAAAAAACCATCGGAAGTAGGGTTGCCATTCGGCACCGACTAAAAATCCAAAGCATTTTGCCCCAAAATACCATCCGGCAAACATGGTGGTGGTGCTGAGGATCAGTGCCACGAAACCCAGTGAGATCAGCCCCACGTTGCCCATCTCTGAGCGAAAGGCATCAGCGGTCAAGGTGATGCCTGACATGTCTCCCGGAGACTGCCAGTTACCGGCTAAAAGAATGACGAGCGCCGTGCAGGTGCAGACGACCAAGGTATCAAAGACCGGGCCCAACGTTGCCAGCATGCCCTCTCGAATGGGTTCATCTGTTTTCGCTGCGCTGTGTGCCATGACCTCGGTACCGACGCCGGCTTCGTTTGAAAACGCACCGCGACTAATGCCGATGAGCATCACGCCGAGAAACCCGCCCCCGACAGCGGTTGGGGATAACGCTTCAGTGAAAATCATGGCGAGCACACGAGGAATGTCAGACAGGTGATTGGCGAGCACCCACATTGTCATGGCTAGATAGACGAGGACCATAGTGGGTAGCAGTGCCACCGCCACTTTGGCGACTCTGGGGAGTCCACCGAAAATGACTGATCCCACGACGGTCGCTATGACAACACCAATCGCGAGTGGCGCCCACTCCGGCGCCTCACCCGCCAGGACGGTGTCTTGGATAAGGGCCGTCAGTTGGTTGGCTTGGAAGATGGGTAAGGTGCCGATGAGACCCGCTAACGAAAATAAGATGGCGAGTGGGTAATAGGGTCGAGGGAGCGCTTCTCGGATAACGTACATGGGGCCGCCCTGAAGGTTGCCAAGAGAGTCTTTGCCTCGATACATGACGCCGAGCGAGCAGGTGAAAAATTTAGTGGCGATACCCACGATCGCAGACATCCACATCCAAAATACGGCGCCGGGCCCGCCGGCGACAATAGCCAGCGCGACCCCCGCGATATTGCCCAGCCCCATCGTATTGGATAGCGCAGCCGCTAGCGCTTGCTGATGAGAGATCTCACCGTTGGCATCCGGCGTGTCGTATCGGCCCCTTAATATGGCGATGGCATGGCCCATATAACGGTAAGGCAGTGCCCGCGAGGCGATGATAAAAAAGCAGCCGCCACCCAAAAGCAATGCAACCAGTGGTGGACCCCACACGGTGTCAGCCAGTTGTTGCGAAAAGCTTTCTAGGGCGCTCATGGTGTTCTCGTTGCCGCAGCGAGGTGCGAGTATGGCACAGCCTTTGAGCACTGAACGCGCGGGCAGTTTCTGAGGGATTCATGAGAGGGCAATACGCCTTTTGAGGTGATTCCCGATATTCCCATCTTCTCGTTAGCTGGCACCTGTGCACATTATTCGGGCTCTCCAGTTCAGCGGCTTTGCGGTCAAGGGACCCAGGTACCCAGGTACCAAGGGCTAAGAGGCTGGCGTAAAAGATGAGATCGCGGTATAAAAATCATGGGGCCTAGTGATCAGGTTTTGGCTCGCTTAGCCTCGCAGAAGCAGACGCAGACGGGGATCTACCGCGATTGACCCCGGCTGGCTCAGAGATTGACTGCCCAGCACTGGCGTAGGCAGGGGCCGTCACGGGCAGATCGCGCCACGACAGACAAAAAGGGATTGCGATGGAATTTGAAGCGCTCACTGGAGCTCTGGGGGCCGAGGTCTCAGGTCTCAACTTAGGTGAAACATTGGCTCAAACAGACGTGGATTGTTTGCACCAAGGTTTGACGCAATATCAGGTCTTATTTTTACGTGATCAACCGCTCACGCCTGAGTCACACTTAGCGCTGGCTGCTGCGCTGGGCGATGTTGACCCCGGACACCCGGTTTATCCGCATGTCGAGGGCTTTCAGAGTATTGTCGAACTGATTGCCGACGCTGACAACGTGCCTGATACAGAGGATTGGCATAAAGACCTGACGTTCAGACCCCACCCGCCGTTTGCCAGTATTTTGCGCGCTGTACAGGTGCCGAGTCACGGCGGTGACACGCTCTGGGCCAACATGGGTGCGGTCTACGAGAGTTTGTCTGCTGGGTGGAAATCTGATTTACAGGCACTGCAGGCAATTCATGATATGGGCACCTTCCGCAATGATTACTTTCAGCGGGGTGGTACCAAGGCAATCGATAAGGCACTAGCAGAGGTTGGCTCTGCCGTGCACAACGTGGTGGCGACGCATCCGATATCGGGACTTCAATATCTCAATATCAATCAATCTTTTACCCGACACATCTTAAATATGAATCAGGGTGATAGCGACGAGCTACTGCAGTTTTTGTTTCAACAGGTGCGTAAGCCAGAGTTCCAAGTTCGGTTGCGATGGCGGAACGATACGGTGGCTATCTGGGATAACCGGATTACCCAGCATTATGCCGTCTGCGATTACTTACCGAATCGACGTCATATGCAAAGGGTGACGGTGAATAACGATAAGCGCGAACGCTAGCGAAGTGTTTTGTTGGCGACGTTGAGAGTCACAGGGCGATAGATCAAGTCACTTCGGTTTTTTCGCCAACTGACTGAGCGCTTCATGTTAGTTTGGTCGCAACGACGACTAAAGCGGTGACAGAGTGAGCGAAGCACAGACGCGCGAAAAAGCAACCAACATGCGTAAAGTCGCCCTGACTTCCTTGGCAGGAACCAGTATCGAATGGTACGACTTTTTTTTATACGGCACGGCGGCTGCCATTATTTTCCCCATTGCTTTTTTCCCGCAAGACCTGCCGCCCATGGTGTTGTTAATTATTTCATTCAGTACTTTTGCGGTCGGCTTTATTGCGCGGCCCTTGGGTGGCATTGTATTTGGCCATTTTGGTGACCGCGTGGGGCGTAAGCGAACGCTTGTCGTCGCGCTCATGATGATGGGCGTCGCCACGACGCTTATCGGCCTATTGCCCACCTATGATTCGATTGGTTTAGCCGCGCCATTGTGCCTCGTCTTATTGCGATTTATTCAGGGATTGGCGGTAGGAGGGCAATGGGGCGGAGCAATGCTGCTGGTGACTGAAAGTGCGCCGGCAGATCAGCGCGGTTGGTATGGCGCTTATGCGCAAGCGGGTGCACCGATGGGTGTGATTCTGGCAAACCTTGCTTTTATTTCCGTGAGTGCTTCGATGAGTGATGAGGCGTTTTTAGCATGGGGCTGGCGACTGCCTTTTATTGCCAGTATTTTATTAATTGCCATCTCGCTCTTTATTCAGCTTCGCGTGGAAGATACCGAGGCGTTTAAAGCGCTTCAGGCGGAGCAGGCAGCAAGCCCACAGCAGGCAGTGGCAGCGCGCTCACCCGTATTGGAGGCATTGCGGCGATACCCCCGTCGGATCTTTCTGGCCGCGGGAGCGTTCTTGTCGGTGCAGGTGACCTTTTATATTTTGATTGCTTTCGTCATTGCGTATGGTTTGAATTCGCCGACCGTTGATTTAACCCGCGATGAACTGTTGGTTTCCGTTCTGGTGGCGGCGGCGATTATGATGCCCGCTCAGTTTTATTTTTCGGGATTATCGGATCGAGTAGGCCGAAAGCAGATTTACCGATGGGGCGCGATTCTCACCGGTATTTGGGGCTTTGCTATCTTCCCGCTGGTCGATACAGGCATCCCAATTTTGATCACGCTGGCGGTCACCATGGGCATGGTATTACTCGGCATGCAGTACGGCCCGCAGGCCGCCTATTTCACCGAGCTGTTTGCCACGGAGGTGCGCTATTCCGGGGCTTCTTTGGGCTACCAAATTGGCGCCATTCTGGGCGGGGCGCTCGCGCCCACCATCGCCGTGCTCCTTTGGCAGGAGCTGGGCATCATCTATGTGTCGGTTTACATATTAGTGGCGGCGTTATTGACACTGTGGTCACTGTCTCAGCTCGAAGAGACCGGCGGTAAGGCGCTGTGATGGGCTAGAGAGCTGCATCGTCTGCTTTAGCGGCTATTCATCAGGCCTAGTTGTTGTAGTCGAGGAATCTCGATAGCGGGACATCGATCGACGACCAGTTTTATTCCCGCCTTGACGGCTGCTGTCTCAGCATCCACATGGGTCACGCCCAGCTGAGTCCACAAGGCGGGTATTTGTAGGCTGATGATTTCGGTGGTGATGTCAGGTAAGAAGCGACTGTCCCGAAATACATCGACCATATCTATTTGCCCTGTGAGGTGTGCCAGCGACTCAAGGACCGGCCTGCCCCGCAACTGCTGACCAGCCAGTTGGGGATTGACGGGAATGGCATCGTAGCCTGCGTCCAGCAAAAAACAAAAAACACGATGGCTCGGCCGCTCAGTGTTGGCACTGACGCCTAAAACCGCAACGCGGTGAACCGTGTTGAGCAACGTCGCAATATCCTGATCAGACTCGAGTCGCATTGAATCAATCACGCCATTCGGGGGGGCGTTTTTCGAAAAATGCTGCGGCGCCTTCCTCCGCATCTCCCGATGCGGTGAGGTTCTGTAACATCACCTCGTTCGCCAGCACAAAGGCGTCATCGAGCGGCATCTCAACTTGACGATAAAAAGCCGATTTGCCGCGCGCAATACTGTCCGCAGAGCGTGTCGCGATCGACAGCGCGAGTTGTCGTGTGGCGGGGGTGAGATTCTCTGCACGCTCAACGCGATTGATCAGACCAAACCGTTCGGCTGTCGTGGCACTAAATTGATCGCCGGTCAGCGCCATTTCCAGTGCGTGTTTGCGGGATAGATTGCGTCCAATGCCTACTAGTGGCGTGGTGCAAAAGGTGCCGATATTGACGCCAGGCGTGCAAAAAGTAGCGGTATCCGCTGCCAGTGCTAAGTCACAGGCGGACACCAACTGGCAGCCTGCTGCGCTGGCAATACCTTGGACGCTCGCAATAACAGGCTTGGGCGCATGAACGATGCCGCTCATCATATCAGCGCACGCGGTGAGCAACGCCTTAATCCGCTGCTGCCAGTTATCGAATGGTTCGTCGGCTCGCTGTCTTGTTTCAGCTAGGTCATGGCCTGCGCTGAACGCGACACCGGTACTATTAATCAGGATGACGCGCGTTGCATTATCTTCATAGCCAGCTTGAAGCGCTTCCGATAACGCTGCAATCATGTCGCTAGAGAGCGGGTTGCGTTTATCTGGCCGGTTCAAGGTTAACCAGAGGAGCTGTTCTTCTTGGGTTTTGATGACAAGCGCTTCGCTCATGTCGGATATCTCGATTCGGGCCTAGGCAATAAGGGCCTAGGTAATAGATAGTGTCTGGGTGTCGCTGAGTCATATATTACTTTACTACAAGCTGTTATGGCGGCGTATTGAGTGCAGCGCCGAGGGAAAAATAGCGGCGGCGCGTTGAGTGGCATTCCCTTTCTCTACTGTGCCGGCCATTCTTGATAAAAAGTGGCGCTTACCGCATTCTCACGGTGAGTTTCAAAGAAGCTTTGCATAGACGAAAGGTCTCGATTGGAGGTCGTTGTTTGACGGATGAAAAATCCTTATGGGCGCTGCTGAAAGCGCATCGATTCGTCAGCGTGGGGAGGGGTGGCCTGCATCGCAGCACGTCGCTGGTGCTGTCGCTACTGTTTTGCTCGGCGTCGGCGACGGCGGTCGAGTTTGCCGACTACGATTACGATCAGTTTTCACAGGCGGTCACATTGTGTGATCAGCTCGCGGCGCATGGCCGAGACCCCGGACACGTCGGCGTCGCGGTGAGTAGCGCAACAATGGATAAGCCGGCCGCCATCGAAGCGTGCCTCGATGCCCTGAGTAACGACCCTGATAACCCGCGGCTCAATTATCAGCTGGGTCGGGCTTATGGTTATTCGGGGCAGGGTGAGCGTGCGATGCCATATCGACTGAAAGCGCTGGAGGCTGATTACCCCCAGTCACTCTTCGTGATCGGTTATTTGTATGCCACGGGTCGTACCATCGAGCCTGATATTTGCCAGACCTATGAACTGTGGCAGCGTGCGGCGCATTACCGGCGCCTTGCCGCTTTGGTGGCGCTGCCTAGGCACAGCCTGCGTGGGGACTTTGCGGCATGTGGTCCCGCTATCGTGGCCGCGGATTTACGCGCTTATTTGCACGAAGCCAAACGACAGTCCTCGGACTATTACGTCGGGATGTTGGTCGATGATTTGCTGTTGCAGGTTGATGCGCGTTATCCCATGTCTCGAGCAGAACCGTGAGTAGCGGTCTCAACAGGGCTTGCTGTTGCGCCGCCACTTTACAGAGCAGCGAGGCGTTCGCGACTGAGCATCATGACCTTGGGTGCCTGTCGTGCTAACTGCCTGGAGCTGGGTCTCGATCGGCACGAGTGATGTGGCTGCAGCCTGCCACTTCTGGGTCGATATGCTGGGTTTCGAATGCATTGATCGTGCTGAGGGCGATGACCCCGGTCTCCGGCAGCATTGGCAGCTGACAGACCGTCAGATTCGGCGGCAAGCGATGTTGCAATCGCCCGGCGCTGCCTTTGGCGCCATTCATTTGGTGGAGTACGACACGGCTGCTGCGACAGTGCGCCAAGATGCAGCGGTATTCGATCTCTGTCCGAAGAATCTGGATATTTATGTGGATGATTTGCCGCTTCGGATGGCGGAGTTGACGGCTCGTGGTGTTCGATTTCGGAATGAGCAGTATAGCGAGGCGGTATCACCTGACGGCGTCCATTTTCGTGAGATACACCTAGCAGGGCACGATGACATCAATATTGTGCTGCTACAGATCATGGGTGGCGATGCGTTGCCAACCAGTTCAGGGTTTTATGGGGTAGGTCCTCTCGTTTGTATCGTGAATGATCCTGCGGCGGAGAAGGCGTTTTATCGAGACGTGATGGGCCTTGCTTTAACCCACGATAATATTCTGGCCGGACCCGAGATTGAGCAGATGATTGGACTTCCCGCGGGTTGTGCGCTCGAGGTGAGTATCTGGGCGCAGATGGGACAGCCTCTGGGTGAGGTGGAGTTGGTCACGTATCAAGGTACTCAGGGCGCCAATCGCTATCCGCGAGCCGTGCCCGGGGCCAGAGGTGTTACGCATCTCAACTGGTGGGTGGAGGATATGGCTGCTTGGAAAGACCACTTGGTGCAGCTCAATGTCCCTTTCAACCGTTCTCGATTGTCGGGTCGGCTCATGCAGTCGCGCGAATCAGTGCGATTACACTCTCCTGCTGGCTTGAGCATCGAGGTGCATGCTCAGGCGTAAAGGTGACTGGGTGAGGAACACTCGAGTCTAGGTGTCTTTTGGGCATCGATATGTCGTAATCAGTGCGCGAAATTGATGTGCTGATGGCGCTCTGCTCGACCTTCGAATGACTGTCCAAGTTTTGAGCAAAAGTACCCCTTCATGAGTAGCTCAGTGCGTATCATTTTTAATAAGCAGGGTTTAGCATCGCACTTTGTTTTTAGGGTTTTAAGGGAATAGACGATGTCGGTTACGCGGGCTTTATACATTGACGGAGAGTGGGTCGAAACAGACGATTCCATTGAAAATATCAACCCCTCCGACACTACTGAATCAGTCGGTCGCTATGCGCAGGCAACGCCCGAACTGGCTGACCATGCTATCGCCAGTGCCAATCGTGCGGCAAAAGAATGGGGCCAGTCTCCCATGGAAACCCGCTATCAGATGTTGATGGCCATCGGCACCGAACTCATCGATCGCAGCGCTGAACTCGGTGAATTGCTCGCCAAGGAGGAGGGTAAGACCCGTGCTGAGGGCGTGGGAGAGGTCGTTCGTTCCGGGCAATTCTTTCACTACTTCGCGGCCGAGGTTCATCGCCAAATTGATGATCGAGTGGATTCGGTGCGACCCGGCATTGAGATCGAGACCCGACGTGAGCCGATTGGGGTAGTGGTTGTGATCAGTCCTTGGAATTTCCCGATGGCGACCGCGGTTTGGAAAATTGCACCAGCCTTGGCCTTTGGGAACGCCGTGATTTTTAAACCGGCCAACCTTGTTCCAGCCAGCGCCTGGGCGCTGACCGAAATCATTGCGCGTCAGTCAGCGTTGCCCCCGGGGGCTTTTAACTTGCTGATGGGAGGTGGCGGGACCGTTGGTAATCACATTATCAATAGCGACCAAATTCATGCGGTGACCTTTACCGGGTCGCTTCCGGTGGGCCGTCAGGTGGCCACCGCGACCGCCGCTAACCTCGTCAAATGTCAGCTAGAGATGGGCTCGAAAAATGCGCTCATTATTGCGGCAGATGCGGATTTGGACGTCGCCGTGAGTGCCGCCTTTGCCGGTGCCTACAGTGGCACCGGACAAAAATGTACCGCCTCGTCACGTCTGATTGTTGACGAGAGCGTTCACGATGCTTTCGTTGAAAAACTCGCTGCCAAGCTCGCGACTGTCCGAGTGGGGCACGCGCTGGAAGAAGGGGTCGACATGGGCCCCGTCGCCTCTGAAGCGCAGCTACTGGAAAATTTAGCCTGGGTAAAGCGGGGCGTTGAGGAGGGGGCCACTTTGCTGTTGGGCGGCGAACGCTTGGAGCTTAGCTCGCCGGGTTTCTACATGTCGCCCGCCCTCTTTGTTGACACTGATAATGCGATGACCATCAACCGCGAAGAACTCTTCGCGCCGATTGCCTGTGTCATTCGCGCTCGGGACTATGAGCACGCGCTCGAGATCCTCAACGATACGGACTTTGGTTTAACCGCTGGCATCATTACCCAGTCGCTGGCGACAGCGTCTGACTTTAAAAAGCGAGCCGTCAGTGGTTGCGTTATGGTGAACCTGCCTACTGCGGGTACGGACTACCATGTTCCCTTCGGCGGGCGTAAGGCGTCTAGCTTTGGTCCGCGTGAGCAAGGCCAATATGCTCGCGAGTTCTATACCACCGTGAAGACCTCGTACTTACAAGCGTAGTTAAGGAGGCCTCGGTGAATCCAGAGTGGCTAGTGATTGACGGTCTGCAGTACTCCGCTTGGTCTCGAGAAATCTTCGAGCAGATGCGTGAGGGCGGGCTCAATGCGGTTCATGTCACCATTGCGTATCATGAAAATACGCGTGAAACGCTCACTCGACTGGGAGAGTGGAATCAGCGTTTTGAGAGCTATCCAGACCTCATTCGCCCCGTGTACGAGCCCGCTGATCTCGCAAAGGCCAAAGCCGAGGGGCGCGTGGGCATTATTTTTGGCGCCCAGAACTGCTCGCCCATTGAAGATGAAATTCGGCTGGTAGAAGTGATGCGCCGGTTGGGGCTGATGATTATGCAGCTGACTTATAACAATCAAAGTTTGCTGGCCTGCGGTTGTTACGAGGAAGAAGACAGTGGCCTGACGCGCTTCGGTAGGCAGGTGATCGCTGAGATGAATCGTGTGGGGATGGTTGTCGATATGTCTCATAGCGCTGAGCGCTCGACCTTGGAAGCGGTCGATTGCTCTGCTCAGCCCGTTATCATTTCACACGCGAATCCCAGCCACTTTCATCCTGCATTGC
>ERZ887830.1929-NODE-1929-length-11038-cov-12.799873_pt1 | contig 11038 bp, 9 predicted proteins | sample MGYA00521101_ERZ887830 | MGnify/ENA primary metagenome ERZ887830 (study PRJEB32303, sample SAMEA104408592) | aquatic metagenome | biome: Marine water; feature: Pelagic; material: water | place: Baltic Sea | collected 2014-06-05T16:38:00 | depth 1,762 m ...
TCACCTAAAGCCAAGGTCCAATTCAGTACAAAGGCCTTTGTCGCACCATAAGTCGCTAGATACGGCGTGGGCTGAAAGCCAGCGATCGATGCGATATTTACCACACCCCCGCCACGCTGCAGCAACTGTGGCAGTAACTGCGCAGTCAGGTCCACTATAGCCTTAATATTGAGATCGATCATATTCAGCTGCTTGCCTGCACTCAAATCAGCAAATCGACCATAGTCCCCAAAGCCGCTATTATTAAATAACAGCAACTCTCCAGGTCCTGCTTCGTCAATGATTCCCTGCAACTGTTGGGCAGCCGCAGCAAGTGCTATCGAATCACTCAAATCGGTTGGAATATGAATACCACACTCATCAAAAAAAACACCAGGCTTCGACCGCGACAGGTTACAAATCGTAGCGTTCGGAACCAACTTTATAATTGTTTGAAGCAGTGCAGAGCCAATGCCCGAGGAACCTCCCGTGACAATGATAACTGACATGCGCTTTAAATATTCGATGGGTGTGGACATTGTAATATGATTAAATGCCTAGCTCTCGACTCGAATCAATCATAACTGTACTGCCTCTCTACTTGCAAAGCCCCAGTGAGATCGAATTAATTGCGCAATCAATCTCAACTCGTTACCTAGAAATCTCAAATGACTTACCAGAGCTAAGAGATAACATACTGTAAACAAGATCGACAAGGGCGGAGGCTGGTTCCAAATTCGTGGATTTATAACGCACGCATGCGCTCATTACATGCAGCGAAAAGCCAAAGTAAGAGCAGCAAATTATGGATTTCAACGAAGCAAACTTTAAAAAGCTCAATCAATTCAAAGGAGAAGCACGCCGCTGGAAAGCGAGCAACAAAGAACAAAAGCCTCCCACGGTAACCAGAGGCAAGAAATCGCAGCCTCCGAAAAGAAAAAAGAAAGGTAAAGCCTAGCAGGCCATATCAGCTCGACCGCAGTTTAGAAAAAAGAAGAACTATTCCCTAATATGTGCTATCTGATTATTATCAGTTCGGCTTTTACTAATCCTCAGCCTCTCTTTACGGAACTTTTAAAATGACTTGGACTCGCTTGATCTTCTGCCAGATTCAAAGCGGTGTTACCATCAATACCTTTTAACATCGGGCCAATACCGTGCTTTAATAACAACCTACCAGCTTCAGCCCGAGACTTTTTATTGGTTGCACCACTCGGCCGTGTCGCTGTCGACATTAATGCGGTGGGACTAACCACTGATCCCTAAGAGGCAAAACGTCCATTAAAGCGCTGCGTTTGCTAAACTAAGCCTGCTGCTTGAGTTTGATAAAATGATCCCAATCCGAATCATAGTTTTGATCGATCAAGGAGCTGATGAATGGCCGCCACCGCGGTCGCTCAGGTTTCTTCATTAAATGCATACTCGCCTGATGGGGTAAGCGATTGGCCTTTCGGGTATTACATGGGATACACGAAGTAACAATATTTTCCCATGAGGTACGCCCCCCTTTGGCTCGTGGGATCACATGATCCATATTCAATTCATGTTCAGCAAAGTTATTGCCACAGTACTGACAGCGGTATCGGTCACGCTCAAAAAGATTATCTCGAGTAAAGCGGACTTCTTGCATCGGCAATTTATCATACGAGCGCAGCAGTAATACTTTTGGCACTCGCACTCGCAGCCGTACTGTTTGTACATAGGCTTCGTGGGCATCTGGCTGTTCAAGCGCGGAAAGTTCTAACCACTCGACCGCGTTCATCACTTGAAAGCTACCGTCGCCAGTATCAATCACTTGTGCGTGGTCTTGTAGTAAGAGACTAAACGCTCTCTGGGCACCGACTATGTTGACCGCTTGCCACAGTCGATTCAGTACAAGAACTTTATATGTTAAACCAGCACCCATCTGGGTCCTAAGGAGATAGCAACTATGCCGCTGCTGTCAAACCAGATAGAGCTATTGTGCTACGTCGCCCACTAGGCATCCGAAAAACTGCCATTTATTCGTTATTATTTTTCGCATAATAATTTAAAAAAACGGAACGATGACGATGCATTCAGGTCTCATTTTAATTGCCATTATTAGCAATTTCCTAAACCTCTTCCCATTATTCAGAAATAATTTATAGACAACAATTACATCGACATGAAAACATTCAAAACTCTTTCAACCACTGCATTGCTCCTGGCGGCAAGTACCACCTACGCAGCATCTGAGGCAGATATCCAGGCAACCAGCGTGACTGAGCCAACGGTAGCAGCGGCCCCGACAGCCGATACGGTCATCATCCGAGTCAATGGTGAGAGCATCACCCAAGGTGAGATTGATAGTATGGTTAAAATGGGGCTACAGCAATTTCAAGCCCGCGGTCAGGCAGTTCCACCAGAGATGCAATCAATGTTTCTAAAGCAAGCTGAAGAAAATTTGATTACACAAAAACTAATCTCTGCTGAAGTAACAAAATCTGAGATCCTTATATCTGAGGAATCTGTCGACAGCACAATTAAGCAAATCGAGGGCTCAGTCCCCAATGGCATGACGCTTGAGGCGGCACTCTCGGCTCAGGGGATGTCACTCGAAGAGCTCAAAGACAACATCAAGGCCGATCTAGCTGCTAGAGAGCTCTTTGAGGCAAATACCAATGCAATCAAAGAAGCTAGCGAAACGGATGCCCAAGCATTTTATGATGGTAACGCACAGCAGTTCGCAAAGCCTGAAAACGCTGCAGCAAGCCACATTCTACTGGCCTTTGATGAGGGAGAAGACGGCGAGGCTAAAGCTGCAAAGAAAGCACAACTCGAGGGTATACGTGCCGAGATCATTGCTGAAAAAACCACATTTGAAGATGCCGCCAAAGCTCACTCAGGTTGCCCGAGTGGCGCTCAAGGTGGCTCGCTTGGTGAGTTTGGCCGCGGACAAATGGTACCCGAATTTGAAACTGCGGTATTCGACCAAGAGATCAACTCAGTGGGTGAAGTGATTGAAACATCTTTCGGCTATCACATCATCAAAGTCACAAACCGCAACGAAGGTGGCACGACTGCCTTCGATGAAGTTAAGGAACAAATCATCGCTTACTTAAACCAAACCGCACAAGACGAAGCGATTGGCGCTTACATCAAAACATTGCGCGATGGTGCCACTATCGAGCGTGCAGAAGCGATTCCAGCGAGCTAAGCTCTAACTCGAGCATACTATTTTAAGTAGGCAAGCATCTTCGGGTGCTTGCCTTTTTTGTTGTTATACAGAAAGAACGCCGAGTACCCAGCAGTCATAGTCAGTCGCTGAAATCAACCATCTGTGAGCTTATCGTTCGCGCACTTGGCGAATGCGAATCCATATCGAGGCTAAATCTATATCATCAACTCCTGAATGCAGACATCTAGGGCCTAAATTTAGATTAAAAAGTCAATAGCTCATCCGGTCTGCGGATTTGCGTGCGGAACCATGTGCGCTGTTTTTTTACTAGATGATTGGTATTTTGTATAATCGCCGGCGCTAGTGCTTTGAGCTGAATGTCTCCTTTTAAGTACGATAACGTTTCGCGGTATCCAATTGCTGCAGCGGCGCTCGGATTACTCTCAATACCCAACTCACGCAAGCACTCCACTTCTTCAATCAAGCCTGCTTGCAACATCATCTCGACACGGCGTGAGACGCGCTGGCGTAAATTCTCTGCATCACGCTCGAGCAACACATAGCGCTTCTGAAAATCAGCATATGGCTCAGGGCGCGCCGCGAATTCTGCTTGCAGTGCCGGCAGCGACTTACCCGACGCAATGCAGCGCTCCAGAGCTCGCAAAACCCGGCGGGGATTGAGTCGGTCCAGATTACCAAAGCCCTCGGGACTGCGCTGCCCTAAATCTGCAACCAACCCTTCTAGGCCTTTACTTTCATACAGATCGGCAACTTGAGCACGAATGGTATCGGATACCACGACGATATCAATTACCGGAGCAAAAAAACTCTTTAGATAGAATCCACTGCCCCCTGTCACTACTACCGATTTTCCGCGCGCAAAAATATCTTTCACTGCAGCCTGCGCATCACGTACATAAGCGACAATGTCGTACGGCTTATCGACCTCATTGACATCAATCAGATGATGCGGCACGCGAGCCAACTCTTCAGGAGAAGGCTTGGCTGTACCAATATTCATCCCACGATAAACCAGCGAGGCATCGCACGACACGATCTCAGCATCATGCTTCTGCGCATAAGAGAGCGCATGTTCAGTTTTTCCAACCGCGGTCGGTCCAGTAATGATGTGTAAGGTTTGTGTCATAAGATTCGGTACAGAGCGTATGACAAGCTACGTTCCGATTTCCAACTACTTTTTAGACAAACCATCGTTCTGCATAGGACGGCATTCACGCTTGGCAAAGCCAACTGAGCCAGCAAGCATGTTGCACGTACATGTCTAAAGATCCTACCGAATACGACTGCACTACTTGTGGTGCCTGCTGTCGCAGCTTTCCGATCTTTGCTAATGAGGCGGACGCAGTGCGAGAGCCAGCCATTCGAAACGAAGCACGCTTGCTACCACAACACCTGCAAACCGATGACAAGGTCTACCAACTATTCCCTCTTCCTTTTCAAACACGCTGTCCTTATTTAAAAGCTGACGAACTCTGCCGTATTTACGCCACGCGACCCAATGTTTGCCGCCGCTTTGAAGCAGGCAGTAAACAATGTATTGAAGCCCGGCGGCGGCAATTTGGTGAGGCAGGCGATTGAGCGAACAACGTTTATGTTACTCGCGCAAAGTCCCAGCAGCTTGCTCGTCGAGAAAGGATTGATAAGCCATCGCCACGCCTTGCTCAATCGGTATCTTCGGAGCCCACCCGGTTTCCTTGATCTTGGAAATATCCGTCAATTTTCGAGGGGTGCCATCTGGCTTACTAGTGTCAAAGGTCAATTCTCCCTCATAGCCAACCGCGTCTCTAACCAAGCGCGCCAAATCACCAATAGAAATGTCGGTGCCACAGCCAAGGTTCACCCATTCCGGTGGATTCTCGAGCTCCAATAAATGTAGAATGCCGTCGGCTGCATCATCCGCATGTAAAAACTCACGCAGCGGAGTGCCTGTACCCCAGATTGCTACTTCCGCCGTATGATTCGCCTTCGCTTCGTGAAAACGACGGATCAGCGCGGGTAGGACATGCGAATTCTGCGGGTGGTAATTATCGCCCTGCCCATATAGATTTGTAGGCATCGCTGAGTGGTAACATACACCATATTGGCGACGGTAATACTCGCACATTTTCAAGCCGGCAATTTTAGCGATCGCATAGGCCTCATTGGTCGGCTCGAGCGCGCTGGTCAGTAACGATTCTTCTTTAATCGGTTGCTCAGCAAATTTTGGGTAAATGCAAGTGCTGCCAAGAAAGATCAGGCGCTGAACGCCAGCTTTGTAAGCACCATCGATTGTATTTTGTGCAATCGCCAAATTCTGCAACATGAACTCGGCTGGATACGTGCTATTCGCATGAATTCCACCCACTTTTGCAGCAGCAACAATAACGGCATCCGGCCGATGTTCCTGCAGGTAGGCATACGTTGCCGCCTGGTTCAACAGATCCAGATCCCGGCTACTCGGTGCTAATATATCAGTATACCCTCGCTGGTTAGCAGCTCGTACGAGAGCAGATCCAACCATTCCCCGGGCCCCAAAAATAAGCAGTTTTTTCATGGTGGACAATTTCCTCGGGAATTAAGACTCGATTGCCACCGACACATCATAGCCATGCGATTTGAGAAGCGCATGACGCTTTGCAATGTCCAAATCATTAGCAACCATCTCAGTGCACATCTCCTCCACTGTTATTTCAGGAACCCAACCAAGCTTTTCCTTTGCTTTAGTTGGATCACCAAGAAGGGTTTCCACTTCTGCGGGACGGAAGTAACGCGGATCCACTTTCACAATCACATCTCCGACTGAAACTGCTGGAGCCTTGTTCTGGTCGACTGCAGATACTGTTGCAGTCTCTGCCACCCCCACCCCAGAGAATTCCAGCTCAATGCCTGCCTCACGAGCGGACATTGTCACAAACTCGCGCACCGAAATCTGTTTGCCAGTGGCGATCACAAAATCTTCGGGTTGATCTTGTTGCAGCATCATCCACTGCATACGCACGTAATCCTTGGCATGGCCCCAGTCACGCAACGCATCCATATTTCCCAAATAGAGGCATGGCTCTAAACCTTGCGAGATGTTTGCGAGTGCGCGTGTAATTTTACGAGTCACAAAGGTCTCACCGCGACGCGGCGACTCATGGTTAAACAGAATTCCATTACAGGCATATATGCCATAAGACTCACGGTAGTTTATCGTGATCCAGTAAGCATACATCTTCGCTGCAGCATAAGGAGAACGGGGGTAAAAAGGTGTTGTTTCTTTTTGAGGAACTTCCTGCACCTCGCCATATAATTCAGACGTTGAAGCTTGATAGAACTTGGTTTTTTTCTCCAAGCCAAGAAAGCGGATTGCTTCCAGGAGGCGTAACGTGCCGATCGCATCGACATCTGCAGTATATTCAGGAGCTTCAAACGAAACCGCAACATGTGACTGCGCTCCCAAGTTATAGATTTCATCAGGCTGCACCTCACTAATAATGCGTGTGAGATTTGATGTGTCTGTCAAATCACCATAGTGCAAATGGAAGCGAGAGTTCTCAACGTGAGGATCTTGATATATGTGATCGACACGCTCGGTATTCAAAGAAGATGCCCGACGCTTGATGCCGTGAACTTCGTAACCCTTTTCTAATAAAAATTCCGCCAAATAAGATCCATCTTGGCCAGTAATCCCAGTAATAAGTGCTTTTTTCATAGTATATGTGTCATGTATCTCTGCAAATTAAAATATATCAGAGATGACGTTTGAGATGATTGCTTAATTCAAAATACCTCAACTTAAATGCAATAGGCATATTGGCAGTCGATGTCTAGTCGAGAGGTTTTTGTACTAAAAAAGCGCCCTCGGAGAAGGGCGCTTTGGTAAAAAGACGAGTCGACTTATTTCTTATCAAGCCAACGGGTAATCTTTATGATTGTCCACTCTTCTTCGTTGCCACCGATTTTGGTCGCAGCGGTTGCACCTTTTTCTTTACCCAGCAATTGCTGTGCAAGGGGTGTTTTATAAGACAGAATGTTATTTTTGGGATCACTATCCCAGGCGCCTAGGATCGCGTACTTATGCTTCTTCCCTGTGGAGCCCTCCTTCAAATCTACGATGCTACCGATACCAACAAGATCATTGGAGGCCTCAGTGAAATCGGTGACACGTGCACGAGAGAGATCCACTTCCAACTCATTCTTACGTGAAAGCAAGATGTCTTGGTCCTGACGAGCCATCTTGTATTCAGAATTTTCTTTCAGATCACCGTGCTCACGCGCAGTCACAATCGATTGCTTATTCTCAGGAATCTTAGTCGCAATAAGATCTTCATATTCAGCCTTTGCTGCGTTGAAGCTGTCTTGAGAGACAATCAATGCATCATCTTCAGAAGCAGTCGCAGACTCACCTGCCAATAGGCTTTGAACTGTTGGGAACTTCTTAATAAAGCGCGCAAGCAATGACTTCTTGGTCAACTCTTCAAAGCCCTGATTGAGGAGCAATGTCTGCGCAAGGTCACGCGCAGTTTCGACATTCGCATCGGCCAGCAAGTCAGGAATCAAATCCGTGTCATCACTCAGCAGGTCACCCAATGGGATCCGGCGAGTGCTTGCATTTTGCAGGGCTTCATAGTCAATCGCGTAGAACATCGCAGCCAAAAGACGCGGAGTTACCAGTGGATTAATGATCGAGTAATACTTCTTAGAATTACGGTTCTTTACTACCCATAAAAGCAGTGGCCCTTTAATGGTTTGCTCGTTGAGCCAACGATCGAGGCAATAGCTAATGCGCTCTTGCTGCTCTTGCTCTAGTAGGAAATTAATACATTCACTAGTAAACTTACCGCTGGAATTACGGAGCAAGTCTTCCACCATTTGCAACCATTTGTCCGGGTATGTGCGGCGGATTAGGTCGAGGTAACGCTTAAAATAAAGCGCTGGAAGCTCAGCAGCGAGTTCGGAGTAATCCGCAGTCGCATCAAGAATCGATGCCGAAGACGGCTCGAGTGTTTCCACATCTTCGTGAAGGTCGCGTGCCAAGTTATTGCGAACCCATACCCCGTGCAAGCGGTCTGCTTGGCTCAAGCTCTTAGCATTTCTAATTGCGTCAGTGAGCTCTTCTAGGATTTGCGGCATCTCTTCGCGAACGACAGAAATGTTTTCAGACAAGGCATAGAGTTTTTCACCAAGAAGAATCTTTTGCTTTGAGTTCTTCGTGCTGTGAAACTGCTCGAGAATTTCTTGCTCTGGCTTCACCGGCTCATCGCGAAATATATAAGGGTCCGACTTTTTAATCGGCGCACCAATGCGGGGATCCTTGACCAATACCTTCTTAGTCGCAGTCCACCACTTCTTATACTTGATCGGACCGATCACACGGGACAAGACACGCTCGATCTCGGCAGTTGTCATCGCCTGGCCATCCGCTGCGGAGATAATCTCACACATCAGGTCGCCGGGTGCTTTCTTGATCATTTCCTCGATCAAATCGGCTTCGATTCGAGAACGAACTAAAATATCGTTCGGCTTGAGCACGTCCAATTTGTCCACACAAAATGCAGGGGCCATGGCGTGACCTTTTTTACCTTCTTCAAAATCAATAATGATCTTGGCTGCCGCAGGATCGTAATCAACGATCTTGCCGAAACCCCAGCTGCGATGCAGGCAGTAATTACCTGGCGCCATGGCTTCGAGTTTCGCACGTGCGGAAACTAGCTTTGGATTTTTTTCAATGAGAGCGTCTATTGCCTCTTTGTTCATAATAGATTGCGAATGCTGTTCTTAAGTCGTAAACGATCAAAGATGCACAGTTTATATACCAATGAGAAGTATTAAGTTCAACTTATCTGCACCCAATGTCAGCGCATGGGATGGAGCCGTCGCACTCACCGAGGCCTACCTTAGCGAAAACCTTAAGGCAAATCAGCTCCTAGAGCGTTTACCAGAAGGGTTTTCGGGTGAACGGCGCGCCACCTGCCAGTCCCTATTTTTAGGAGCACTGAGGCATGGGCAGCGCGTTCAAAACGCGCTTCAGCCTTTCATAAAACAACGTCCACGAGCCCTCGTTGAAGCGATTTTTCTCGTGGCCGGCTATGAAATGCTCTCCAGCCAGCCTGAAAAACACCCGCAAATTGTTCATCATGCCGTGGAACGTAGTAAAAATAATGCTGCTCAATCGGAAACTGGTCTACTCAACGCGGTGCTGCGCAAATTGCCTGAAGCGCTCAATGCCACACACCCGAGTAACCGACCTGATGCCCATTTCAGTCATCCGAAATGGTTATTCAAGCGCTGGAATAAGGAATTTGGTCCGCCGACCACCATCAAATTGATGGAATGGAATCAACGCATTCCAGCCACCTATCTAAAACTCTACGACACTCCTAGTGAACTGCCCAAAGGCCTGGAACTCACCCAATGGGAACAATTCTACAAAGTCGCGCCCGGCGCCTCTTGGAAAGATGACCTGCGCCCGCTACTCAACAAGGGCAATGCCTATGTAAAGGATCCGTCAACACGACTCGCGCCGGGCTTGCTAGCACCGAAGCCCGGCGACAATGTACTCGATCTTTGCGCGGCACCAGGCGGCAAGGCTTACGATCTCGCTCACTTGATGCAGCGGCAGGGGCACATTGTCGCACTTGACCTGCCGGGCCCGCGAATCCAACGCCTGAGCGAGAACCTCGAAAACCTCGCAACCGAAGGTCTGCAATGCACCATCCTTGAGGGGGATCTACTTGAGCTAGATGCCACTGCCTTCGAGGAGCAAAATCTGCCGAGCCAATATGACGCGGTGATGCTGGATGCGCCCTGCTCCAACACAGGAGTCATTCAGCGCCGAACTGATGTAAAATGGCGGTTGCGCGGACGCGATGTCAGTAACTGCGCCTACCTACAAAAGCAGCTGCTCGAAGCCGCAGCGCACTGTGTTAAACCAGGCGGCCGCCTAGTCTACAGTACCTGCAGTATTGAACTCGACGAGAATAAGGACGTGGTCGATGCCTTCTTGGGCTCTGCAGTCGGGCAACGTTTCTCACTTCAAGACAGTGCAATCAGCCTTCCTTGGGAAACTGGGCACGATGGCGCGGGTGCCTTTTTACTAGTCGCCGATGCGCAGGGCTAACAACTCAGAACTTCCAAGCATTCAATAAAAATGGCGCGGGTATCATCACCCGCGCCACTCTTTTAAAAGACTGCTGAATCGAAGCTACTGATTCTTCTGGGAGTAAAAGTCATCAATTTTCTGTGCCACATCACGATAACTGATGTCTGCACCGTAAAGTGCCTTAAACTCAACCATCGCTTTATCCATATCTCCCTGAGCTTCGTAGCATGAGCCGAGCTCATAGAGCACATCCTTCTTCTGGTCAGTAATGCCAGGGATTTCTGACTTCGCGATGTTCAACTGCTCGGCAGCCAAATCCGCAAAGCCCTTCACCTTATAAGCTTTGCCTAATAAGATTAAAGCACTGATACGAACTTTCGGGCTCCGCTGTGCAAGTTGCAGCTCTTTAATCGCCTTATCTGTCGCACCATCCTCATGGTAGAGCTCACCAAGTTCGTAACGATAGCTGAATTCATTTGGATAACGCTGGACCAGATCTTCAGCTTGTGAAAGACGAAACTCCCGCTCTTCAGTGCGCAAATCTTCGAGTCCGCTCTTAAGTCCAGCATTCTCAGGATCCGCTTCAAGTGCTTCTTCTTTCGCGGCAATCGCATGCGACATTTTCTCACGTTTGAGCGTGCCCTCGAGACGCTCGAGATTCACGTCTGCGCTTCCTGCTTCAAGCTGTCGCGCCTTACCAATCCACTCCAATGCATTGTCAAACTCACCGAGCTTGCGATAGTTGCTGCTAATTTCGCGGTAAAAGTTGATATTACCGGGTTGCTCTGCAACGGCGGCCTTGGCATCTTCAATCATTGATCGCAGACCGGCATCTC
>ERZ887830.1930-NODE-1930-length-11031-cov-5.427296_pt1 | contig 11031 bp, 10 predicted proteins | sample MGYA00521101_ERZ887830 | MGnify/ENA primary metagenome ERZ887830 (study PRJEB32303, sample SAMEA104408592) | aquatic metagenome | biome: Marine water; feature: Pelagic; material: water | place: Baltic Sea | collected 2014-06-05T16:38:00 | depth 1,762 m ...
AAGTGCAGCGCCTCTGAGGCCTTGTCCAGATCACTTTTGCCCAGGCTGGATGCCGCGTAGAAATCAACCAGCCAATTCGAAACAAAGGCGATTTCGGCCCCGGTTTTGTGAAATCCCGCCCGGATCATATTGTTCATTACGGCATCCTGATGATGCCCGGTATCAAATGACATGGCAGGTGTCGCCGCCGCACCCAGTCCTGCGGCAAGAAGCCAAGGAAGAGTATACTTCATTGGGATATCCTCTTATAATTTATCAAACATCAACACTTAAAATTCTACTTAAACGGTAGGGGGGCTTTGATCGTCCGTCAAGCCCGCCCGAACCGCTTGCTCCGCCCGACGCGCTATCCTAAGAAAGGGCGGCAAACGCCATCCAGGATCTGACCCATGCTTGACCTCACCTTTGAAGCGCCGAAACCCAAAGTGATCCAAGGGGCTCAGCACGATTGGGAACTGGTGATCGGCCTTGAGGTGCACGCGCAGGTGTCGAGCCGGGCCAAGCTGTTTTCCGGCGCCTCGACAGAGTTCGGCGCAGAGCCCAATTCCAACGTCGCCTTTGTGGACGCGGGCATGCCCGGCATGTTGCCCGTGATCAACGAAGGCTGTGTGGCGCTGGCCGTGAAAACCGGGCTGGGCCTGAAGGCGCAGATCAACCTGAACTCAGCCTTTGATCGCAAGAACTACTTTTACCCCGATCTGCCGCAGGGCTATCAGATCAGTCAGCTGTACCACCCCATCGTGGGCGAAGGCGAGGTCTTGGTCGAGGTGTCGCCCGGTGTGGCGCGCGTCGTGCGCATCGAGCGCATCCATCTGGAACAGGACGCGGGCAAATCCATTCACGACATGGATCCGACCATGTCCTTTGTCGACCTCAACCGCACCGGCGTCGCCCTGATGGAGATCGTCAGCCGTCCCGACATTCGTGGCCCCGAAGAGGCGGCCGCCTATGTGGTCAAGCTGCGCCAGATCCTGCGCTACCTCGGCACCTGCGACGGCAACATGCAAAACGGCAATCTGCGCGCTGATGTGAACGTCTCTGTGTGCCGCCCCGGCCAGTACGAAAAATATCAGGCGACGCAGGATTTCAGCCACCTCGGCACCCGCTGCGAGATCAAGAACATGAACTCCATGCGCTTTATCCAGCAGGCCATCGAGGTCGAGGCCCGCCGCCAGATCGCCATCATCGAGGGCGGCGGTAAAGTCGATCAGGAAACCCGCCTCTATGATCCGGACAAGGGCGAGACCCGGTCGATGCGCTCCAAGGAAGAGGCGCATGACTACCGCTACTTCCCCTGCCCTGACCTCTTACCGCTGGAGATCGAACAGGGCTGGGTCGATGACATCGCCGCCTCGCTGCCCGAACTGCCCGACGCCAAGAAGGCGCGCTTTATGGGCGAGCTTGGCCTGACCGCCTATGACGCTTCTGTCCTGACGGCGGACGTGGAAAACGCGGACTACTTTGAACAGGTCGCCAAAGGGCGCGACGGCAAACTCGCCGCCAATTGGGTGATCAATGAACTCTTTGGGCGTCTGAAAAAGGATGGCGACAAGGATATCACCGACAGCCCCGTCAGCGCAGAGCAACTGGGTGGGATTATCGAATTGATCTCCTCCGACGCCATCTCGGGTAAAATCGCCAAGGACCTCTTCGAGATCGTCTATACCGAGGGCGGCGACCCCGCCGAAATCGTTGAGACGCGCGGTATGAAGCAGGTCACAGATACCGGCGCGATTGAGGCCGCCGTCGACCAGATCATCGCCGACAACCCCGAACAGGTCGAAAAAGCCCGCCAGAACCCAAAATTGGCCGGCTGGTTCGTCGGCCAGACAATGAAAGCCACCGGCGGCAAGGCCAACCCCAAAGCCGTGAACGAGATTGTGGCGGCGAAACTGGCCCTCTGACACGCGGGCAAGGCGGCACATATGGGACGGTGGGCGGGGCGCCTTTGCCGTCAGGCAAACAGCGCCGCACCCGTCCCTATGAAATAACGGCCAACAACAGATACAACACCGCCGACGCCAACATCACCGCAACATTTGACCACCCGAGTGCGCCTGCAACACAGACCATAGCAAAGACCGCATTCAACACCCTCTGGCAAAAGATTGCCTTGAGTTTTTCCTTCATCCACTCTCTCATTCCGATCACTCCATTTGTCGGATGGGGTGAGATCTCGTCGGGGGGCGACCCCGACCACAGCTGGTGAAAGAAAGATGCGCGGTCCCGCGACCAAATACGTTGCCGCAAAATTGCGCCGCCGGGTTTGCCGAAAATTGTCAGGAGTTGTGGAAAGTTGTTGGACCTGCCCGCCTTCGCGGCCCTGATCAAACGCAAACGCGGCGAAAAGCGCCTGACGCAGGAAACCCTTGCACTGGATGTCTTTGGCGATCCGACCCGCAAGGGCGACATCAGCCGCATAGAGAACGCCAAACAGACCCCGCAAGAGGCCACGATCCAGCGGCTTTGCGCCGCGCTGAACATCTCGAACGCCGAGCTTGACCCGATCCGCACCGCACGGCCCCATGCGGCGCAACTGGATCACATCCCGACCCTGTCGCGGGAGGAGTTGCAGAACCTTGCCGCGCGGTTCGAGGTGGAAAACCCCTTTGATCAAACCGGCGCCGCCCTGCGCGACTTTCTCACCAAAAAGGCAGAGGAATACCGCAGCTATAAATCCGTCATCGACGCGATTGATGAGCGCACCAAGGGGCTGCACAACCTCAAGGCCGCGGCGCAGGAGGCGGCAGAGCGGCTGGATTTTGCAGAGGTCGAGGCGCTTTTGTCCCGCGTGCAGGAGGTGGAAAAAGAGATCGCCGCCGAAACCGGCGAATTGCGCGCCCGCAACGCCCTGCTGCGGGGCCGGGTGGAAGAGGCCTATCACCTGCTCTACGACGCCGCCGACAGCTTTGCGATCATTGATCCGGTGGAACCTGCCCGACGGCGATCACACTACGGAAGATACTTTTTTGAGCATGGCTTCCGGTATGGCGGAATAGCTCACAGAAAACTTGAAGATCTCCTGACTGGTGCTGCGATTATTGCAGAACCCTTAAACAAAGAAATCTGGGCGAGAATACAAAACAACCTCGGCATCGCCCTGCAAGAGCAAGGCCTCCGCACCAGTGGCGCGGCGGGCACAGACCTGCTGGCCAAAGCCGTTGCGGCCCATGGCAAAGCCCTGACCATCACCACGCAGGCAGAGCACCCCGTGCAATGGGCCGAGACGCAGGAATGTCTGGCGCTTGCGGAACAGGCGATTGCAGATCACGCGGCGACGGGCGATCCCGCCCCGCATCTGCGCGCCGCCCTAAAGCATGTGGAGTCCGCGCTGACGGTCTATGATCCAGAGCATTTGTCCTATCGCCATGACAACGCCACCACCCTGCGCGAGGAGATCCTTGCGCGGTTGGCGCAGACATAGCGCAGCGGCGGTATTCTGGCGGTGGGGCAACACTTGGGCGGGGAATGGCGCGGGGACCCTTGGCCAAGGGCGTCGGGGTTTGCTAGGCTACATCCTTGTTCATTTGTTGAGGGATCCCCATGCCACGATACGAGTATACCGTCGTGCCCGCGCCGAAAAAGCCGGGTAAACTCAAGGGCATAAAAGGCACCGACAACAGATTCGCCGCAGAGCTTGCCAATCTGATGAACGAATACGGCGCGCAGGGCTGGGAATACCAGCGCGCCGATACCTTGCCCTGCGAAGAGCGGCAGGGCCTGACCGGGCGCTCGACCACCTATCAAAACATGCTGGTGTTTCGCCGGGAATTGGACGCACGCCAGCAGGCCCCGACAGGCACAGACGTTGCCCCCATCGTCGAAACGCCCCGCTACGAGCCTGAACCCGTGATGGCCGTGCCGACCTTTCAGACGACGACCGCGCCCGCCCCAAATCCGGCCCCAAAGATCACCGTCTAGACCCCGCCCGAAGGCCCCGCCCCGCGGATCGCCAGACCGGGCGAGGCCCCGCGCGGACCGTCAGGCCAGCCTCCACGCATTATTTCGGGCGGGTCTTCGTAAACAACGAAACCCTAACTTGCGATGTCCAGCGACAGCGCGTGAATGCGCCCGACCAGCTCTGCCCCAAGCGCGCCATGCACGGCGCGGTGCCTTGCGATGCGCGACATGGGCGCAAAGGCTTCTGACCGGATCACCACACGAAAATGGCTTTCGCCGCCTTCTTGGTATCCCGCATGGCCGATATGCTGGTCACTTTCATCAAAGACTTCAAGCCTTTGTGGGGTAAACGACTCACGCAGTTTACCCTCTATTTCCTGTGCAACACTCATTTTTCTCTCCTGCCCTCTTCCAACCTGCTCACAATACCCTAAACTCTTGCGACCGAGTCGAAAAGGCAGGCCCCATGAGCAAATCAGATCCCTTCGGTTTTGACATAAGCGTATCGTCCGACAAAAAGAAGCGCACACGTGGCAAACGTGGCATGTCAGGCGCATTCGAAACCTCTCAACGCGCCTGCGAACATGCAGGCTGTGAAGAACAAGGCCAATACCGCGCGCCCAAATCGCCGGACCACTTGGATGAATACCTGTGGTTCTGCAAAGATCACGTGCGCGAATACAACTTGAAATGGAACTTTTTCAACGGCACGACCGAGGAACAGTTTCAGGAACAGATCGACAAGGACCGGGTGTGGGAGCGCGAGACAAAGCCTTTCGCCAAACCCGGCGAAGAGGCCAAGGCGTGGTCGCGTCTGGGCATTGACGACCCGCATCAGGTGCTGGGCGCGAATGCGACGCGCAACCATGGTAAAGGCACGACAGGTGCGCGCAAACTGCCCCCGACAGAGCGGCGCGCGATTGATATTCTTGAGGCAAAGGATCACTGGACCAAGGCCGAAATTCGCAAGCAATACAAGGCGCTGATCAAGATCCTGCACCCGGATATGAACGGCGGCGACCGCTCTGACGAAGATCGGTTGCAAGAGGTGGTCTGGGCTTGGGATCAGGTCAAGGAAAGCCGGAACTTTCAGGGCTGACCCCGGCGGTTGCGCAGCGCAGAAAGCTTCGCTCAAAAGCGCCTGCAACGAACCGACCAGAGGCGCCCCAGGGGTGCCTCTTTTTTCAACGCGAGCATAAAATGCACAAAGCCTGCGACAAGCCCCCGCATTTCCCCCCGGCCCCGATTGACCTCCCCTTCGTTATCCCCCAGAAAGACCCTCGATCTGGGATTGTCTCGGATTAGGTAACGCTCCCAGACGATGACGAGGTCACAGATGGCAAACGAACCCGCAGATATGACAAAACCAACCGAGGATATTTCGGTCCGCGACGTGTTTGGCATCGACAGCGATATGAAGGTCAAAGGCTTTGCAGAGCCGACCGACCGTGTGCCCGACATCGACAGCACCTATCGCTTTGACCGTGATACGACAATCGCGATCCTCGCCGCCTTCACCTATAACCGCCGCCTGATCATTCAGGGCTATCACGGCACCGGGAAATCATCACATATTGAACAGGTGGCCGCGCGTCTGAACTGGCCCACCGTGCGCGTCAACCTTGACAGCCACATCAGCCGGATCGACCTGATCGGCAAGGACGCGATCAAGCTGCGCGACGGGATGCAGGTGACAGAATTCCAGGAAGGCATTTTGCCTTGGGCGCTGCGCAATCCGACCGCTATCGTGTTTGACGAATATGACGCGGGCCGCGCTGATGTGATGTTCGTCATCCAGCGTGTGCTGGAACATGACGGCAAGCTGACCCTGCTGGATCAGAACGAAGTCATCACGCCCCATAAATACTTCCGCCTCTTCGCGACCGCAAACACGGTTGGCCTTGGCGACACGACCGGGCTTTACCACGGCGTTCAACAGATCAACCAGGCGCAGATGGACCGCTGGTCGATGGTGTCGACGTTGAACTACCTCAGCCACGACGCTGAAACGGCGATCGTTCTGTCCAAAAGCCCGCATTACAACACCGACAAGGGACGCAAGAACATCAGCCAGATGGTCACTGTGGCCGATCACACCCGCACGGCTTTCATGGCAGGCGATCTGTCCACCGTGATGAGCCCGCGCACCGTCATCAGCTGGGCCCAGAACGCCGAGATCTTTCGCGATATCGGCTATGCCTTCCGCGTGACATTCCTGAACAAATGCGACGAGTTGGAACGCGAGATTGTCGCCGAGTTCTACCAGCGTTGCTTTGACGAGGAACTGCCAGAAAGTGCTGCGTCCATTGCGATGCCGTAAGGCCAACACTGGCATCACCTTTTCGACCTAAAGACAAAAGGCGGCACGCATTCAGGCGGAACCGCCTTTTTAGTACCCGTGACTTTGGCGCCCGGATCTTTGGCGCCCGGTTCCTTGGCGCCTGTGACTCGATCAACACGGCCCTTTGGTTTTCAGAATGATTAATTGATTTGCAATAATTTGCCCGTAAAGTATAATTTATGAGCAGAGTATTAACACTGATGCGCCCCGTGGTGACCGTTCTCGTGATGACCTTCACGATCATCTTCACGATGACCTTTACGGTGGCCAATGGCGCTATGGCTCTGCCGTCCTCCCCAGTGGAACGCGCCCGGATTTTTACCGATTGCGCGGGTCGCTATGCGGCGCTGTCGATGCACGAAAGCTTTTTTGACGGCGCCGCATCAGAAGCCGCAGATGCGCGGTATTACCTTTTCCTTGATCTTCTAGAGGCCGTGCGTGAAGATGCGGTGAACGACGGATTACCCGCACGCCATTTGTTGCACTGGCGTATCGAAGCCAAGGCAGCACAGGCCACATTGTTGCACCGCGCCACCTTTTACCGCGATCCCATCGTCTCTGATACATCCCGGCAGGCCGCCGACGCGTACATCTCTCACTGCAACCGCCTCTTGCTGGGCAGTTAACCTGAATAAACAGGGCGTCTGTCTGGAATAAAAACCTGCAGGTGTTCTGCGCCGATCCCGACGCCGCGCGGAACAGCCCCGGCAATTCACGCCCCACTCAGCGCGGTTTGCCGTTTTCTTTCCGCCACAATCGTCCTAGGTTACGGAAAATCAAAGTGACAGATGTGACATGCCCCAGAACGACAATCCTGCTGAGCCGTTTAAAAAGGCGCTGATCGAGGCCACAAAGGTGCTCGCTGGCGACGCTGAACTGAATGTGACCTTCACCGTCGATCCTCCCGGCATGTCCAACGAACAGATGCGCCTGCCACAGGTCAGCCGCCGGATGGCGCGTTCCGAGGTGCTGCTGGCGCGCGGCACCGCAGACGCCTATGCGATGCGCAAGAAATATCACAGCGAGGCGACCTCTGCCCGCTATGCCCCACAAGGCCAGATGGCGCGCGACCTTTACGAGGCGATGGAAACCGCCCGCTGCGAGGCAGTAGGCGCGCGCGCCATGCCCGGCACCGCCAGCAACATCGACGCCAAGATCCTCAACGAGGCAGAGCGCAAGGGCTATAGCCAGATCACCCAAGCGTCAGAGGCCCCGCTGCCAACCGCCGCGGGATATCTGATCCGCCACCTCGCCACAGGTCGCCCCCTACCGCCGGGGGCCGATAACGTCATGGAATTGTGGCGCGATTTCATCGAAGGTCAGTGCGGCGAGACGCTTGAAAACCTTGACAAGACCCTGACCGACCAGACCGCCTTTGCAAAATTCACCCGCCAGATCATCGAGGATCTGGGCTACGGCGACCAGCTGGGGGATGATCCGGACGACCTGTCGGATGATGAAGACTCCGACGAGAGCGACGATCAGGATCAGGAAGAACCGGATTCCACCGGCTCTGACGACGAAGACCAAAACGAGGACAGCGACGCCAATCCAGAGCAAAGCCAGGAGGATCAGCAAGACGCGTCTCAGGCGCAGGTCTCTATGGAAGATTCCGAAGAGATGGAGATGTCGGATGAAACCGACATGCCTGAAGGCGACATGCCACAAGACCCCCCCGGCCCTGCGCCCCATTCGGATGCGGACCCGGATTATGTGGTCTTTGACACAACATTTGACGAGGAAATCCGCGCAGAGGATTTGGCCGAACCACAAGAGTTGGAACGTCTGCGCGCTTATCTGGATCAACAGCTTGAGCCGCTGAAAGGCGCTGTTTCGCGCCTTGCAAATAAGTTGCAACGCCGTCTGCAAGCGCAACAAAACCGGTCCTGGCTGTTCGACCTCGAAGAGGGGATTCTGGACGCTGGTCGTCTGGCGCGGGTTATTGCGAACCCGACCACGCCCCTTAGCTTCAAGATGGAAAAAGATACCGAATTCCGCGACACCTGCGTGACGCTGCTGCTGGATAATTCAGGCTCGATGCGGGGCCGCCCGATCAGCATTGCCGCGATCTGTGCCGATGTTCTGGCGCGCACGCTGGAACGGTGTCAGGTCAAGGTAGAGATCCTCGGCTTTACCACCCGCGCGTGGAAAGGCGGCCAATCGCGCGAAAAATGGCTGAACGAGGGTCGCCCTCAGACCCCCGGACGTCTGAACGATCTGCGCCACATCATCTATAAATCCGCCGACGCTCCGTGGCGGCGGGCCCGGCCCAATCTGGGGCTGATGATGAAAGAGGGTCTGCTGAAGGAAAACATTGACGGCGAGGCGCTGGAATGGGCGCACCGCCGCGCGATGGCCCGCCCAGAAGCGCGTAAAATCCTGATGGTGATCAGCGACGGCGCGCCGGTCGATGACAGCACCCTGTCGGTTAACCCCGCGAATTATCTGGAAAAACACCTGCGCGACGTGATCGCGATGATCGAAAAGCGCAAGGCCGCCGAACTGCTGGCCATTGGCATCGGCCATGACGTGACGCGCTACTATAACCGCGCCGTGACGATCACCGATGTAGAGCAACTGGCCGGCGCAATGACCGAACAGCTGGCAAGCCTGTTTGACAACGACCCGCGGGCGAGGGCGCGTTTTTCCGGTATTCGTGGCAGCATCCGCAAGGCATCCTGATCATAGGTGTAGGCGCCCCTTTGATCCGTTGCCATTTCGGGTACTGGGCCGCCATGCCAAGCATGGCTCACTTTGGGGCCCGAACGCCCCGGTGGTCTTGCACAGCTAATTCTTTGCGTAACCTGATTCTGCGGAGGCCCCGATGTTTCAAAGCTTTGACTCGCCCACTCATCCCGACCAAGGCCCTGCCCGCCTGAACGACTTGCGCGCACAGATGCGGCGGGACGGGCTGGACGGGTTTTTGGTGCCCCGCGCCGATGCCCATCAGGGCGAGTATGTGGCCCCTCACGATGACCGATTGGCGTGGCTGACGGGGTTTACCGGATCAGCCGGATTTTGCGCCGCATTGCAGGACAAGGCAGGCGTTTTCATTGACGGACGCTACCGCGTGCAGGTAAAGGCGCAAATTGCGGCCGCGTTCACACCCGTGCATTGGCCAGAGATCAAGTTGGGCGACTGGCTGGCCGAGCACCTGCAAGAGGGCGTGGTCGGGCTGGATCCATGGCTGCATACGCTGAGCGAGATCGAGACGCTGCAAAAGCGGCTGAAGGGCACAAGCATCACCCTGCGCGAGGTCGACAATCTGGTGGATCGCATCTGGGCAGATCAGCCTGCGCGCGCCGCCGAACCTGCTTTTGCCTATCCCACAGAGTTGGCGGGCGAAGGCGACGCGGCCAAGCGCGCGCGCATCGCCAAGCTGTTGACGGACGCGGGGCACAAGGCTGCCGTGCTGACCCTGCCCGATTCCATCTGCTGGCTGCTGAACATTCGCGGCACGGATATTGCGCGCAATCCAGTGGTACAGGCCTTTGCGATCCTGCGCGATGACGGCACGATTCAACTGTTCTCTGACCCGGCGAAATTCGCAGACCTCGGCCCCGATCCTGACATCGACCTGCAGCCGTGGGAGGGGTTTGACTCCGCCCTTGCCCAACTACAAGGCCCTGTGCGCGTTGACAAATCTTCTGCCCCGCTTGCGGTCACGCGCATTTTGCAAGGCGCAAAAGTAGAGATCGCTTACGGCGATGACCCCTGTATCCTGCCCAAGGCCTGCAAGAACGCGACAGAGATTGCAGGCACCACAGAGGCCCATCTGCGCGATGCGGCGGCGATGATTGAGTTCCTTGCATGGCTGGACGCCGAGGCCCCAAAAGGTGGCCTGAGCGAGATGGATGTGGTCACCAGCCTCGAGGGCTTTCGGCGCGCCACCAATGTCCTGCGCGACATCAGCTTTGACACGATTTGCGGTGCCGGGCCAAATGGTGCGATCGTCCATTATCGCGTCACAAAGGACACCAGCCGCGCGATCCAGCCCGGAGAGTTGCTGCTGGTCGACAGCGGCGGGCAATATCTGGACGGCACCACCGATATCACCCGCACCGTTGCCATCGGCATCCCGTCACAGGACCAGCAGCACTGTTTTACCCGCGTGCTCAAGGGCATGATCGGGGTCAGCCGCGCACGCTGGCCCAAGGGGCTGACCGGGCGCGATCTGGATCCCTTGGCGCGCATCGCCCTGTGGCGCGCGGGGCAGGATTACGACCATGGCACAGGGCACGGCGTCGGCACATTTCTATCGGTGCACGAAGGACCCCAGCGGATCTCGCGCGCCTCTGACGTGCCTCTGCAACCGGGCATGATCCTGTCGAACGAGCCGGGCTATTACCGCGAGGGGGCCTTTGGCATCCGTATCGAGAACCTTGTGGTGGTCAGCCCTGCCCCCGATCTGCCGGGCGCGGATGCCCGCGAAATGCTGGCTTTTGACACGCTCACATGGGTGCCGATTGACCGCAGGCTGATTGCGGCGGATCTGCTGGACAGCGACGAGCGCGCGTGGCTTAATACGTACCACGCTGAAATCATCACAAAAATATCGGATCGGTTGAGTGACACGGCCCGTGCATGGCTTATCTCGGCAACAGCCCAGATTTGACATAGGACTGTTAATGCCAAGGTGATATCCTGCGCAAATACGCAGATCCGGGAGAGAGAACAATGGCTGAGCACATAAAGACACGACGTATCCCCGGCACCTACGTGGTGCGTGCAGGCGGGGCCGTTCTGGGCGAAACGACCACCGCCATAGAGTTGACCGAGGGCAGCTACAC
>ERZ887830.1931-NODE-1931-length-11030-cov-20.859043_pt1 | contig 11030 bp, 11 predicted proteins | sample MGYA00521101_ERZ887830 | MGnify/ENA primary metagenome ERZ887830 (study PRJEB32303, sample SAMEA104408592) | aquatic metagenome | biome: Marine water; feature: Pelagic; material: water | place: Baltic Sea | collected 2014-06-05T16:38:00 | depth 1,762 m ...
TCAAGAAGCAAGGGGCCACTTACGGCAAGGCACGCTTTTTTGTTTTTGGTCGAGCCAGCCAGCCCTGCCGGGTGTGTCGAACAAAAATTCAGCGGTCTACCGCTAACTCACGAAGAATTTATACCTGCTCTATCTGTCAGGAGCTCTGTTAGCTGCACATGGCCGTCGAGAATTTTTGCGCAGAGTCGTCTTGGGTCAAATCGCAGGGGTGTCGGGCCAGGTTGTTTAAGAGTTGACTCTTTATCGTCTGGTTGACGCCAGAATTTGATGGAATACGCGCTACGCTCGAGCCCTTGCAAGCTCAGGTGAAACAAAAGGTTTTTGTAATTTTATCCGTATTGATGCAGGTTAGTGACTTGACTAAAAAAGCGTTAGTGCCTTGTTTCATTGGCGAAATAAACTAATAAGGTAGATAGCCTGAGAGAGCGTGTTATGAAGAGACGAGTGGTTGCTGTAGTGATACTGATCCTGGCCGTAGCTGTCGAAGCTGATCCCTTATTGTTTGAACAAACTGAACCATTAAATGTTGTGCTAACCGGGCCCTTTAAGTCGTTGTATAAAAATCGCAAAAAAGACATAAGACCTTACTCTGAGGGTCGATTTGCATTTTTAGACGCTAAGGGAGAAAAAATAACTATTCCGGTCAATATTAAAACACGGGGCAATTTTCGGCGAGTTAATTGTACGAATCCGCCCTTGAGACTGAATTTCAAAAAGAAAGGCAACGACGGCACCTTAATGGCTGGTCAGGACAAATTGAAGCTCGTGGCGCCCTGCAAACGCAGTGGTCGCTACGAGGAGCTCATCGCCCTTGAGTACTTGGCTTATCAAATCTTTGAGCGAGTCAGTGAATATCACTTTAAAACTAGGCAGTTGGATATTGGTTATGTCGACTCCACCAAGCAAGGAAGGCCATGGCAAACCCAAGCTTTTTTGATTGAAGACATTAACGTTGCTGCGGCACGGGGAAATCAGATTCAGAAAGTTGTCAAAGAGGCTAGTCGTCGAAAGCTGGATCATGGTCAAACAGCACTGGTCGAGTTGTTTCAGTTTTTTTTGGGGAACACCGATTACTCAACCCTTCGTGGACCCCCCGGTGATGACTGCTGCCACAATATGCGGGTTGTTGGAGAGGAGGGCAGCGACATCTTATATCCGATTCCCTATGATTTCGACGCTTCAGGCTTCGTTGACGCACCCTATTCATCTCCCGCTCAGGCCTACCCGATTAAGAAAACAACGCAACGTTACTTTACCGGATGGTGTAAGGAGGAGCGCTTTTACGCTCAAGCTATCGCGGTATTTTCTGCGGCGCGTAGCGACATTAAAAACGTGGTCGTCGATGCCGCATTACTGAGTGACAAGACGTTGAAGAAGACGCTTAAATTCATAGATGATTTTTATTCGGTAATTGGCGATGACCAGCGTGTTCAAGAGCAAATAATCGCCCGCTGCAGGGGCAATATGATCCCACCACCGGTCACTCTCGACAGTGAGGCGTAAGCGTTATTAACGGTCGGTTAGGGGTGCAACAGCTCGTTTTGCTGAGACTGATTTTCATGCGCTGGAGCTGCAGACGCCTCATTGACCTGCTGCGTACCCAATGATTTTAAGTAACGATCGATAGAGGCAGGATTTGCAACGGCAGCTCTTACCTCTTTTAGATAGGCTTCTACAGAGATTTGGTTGCTGTCAGAGGGTAAGTGAAACCAGCGGTCGCCAACCATAGCCATGGTTTGGCCATTCTCTATTTTTAAAGCCGAGAACCCATGCCCATAGTGCTGAGACAAGCCAACATCTACCATTATGATTTTTCCATCGTAGCGCGGCACGACTACAGGTAGAACAGGGGTGTGCGCGACGACCATTCGCGCCACACCATATTTATTGAGGATCGAATTGAGTGCCATTGTGTTTTCCTCAGATTCGAGATCCTGGCTCCAACCTCGGAACCAAAGAGGGCCTAAAGGATCATAAAGAATGCTCGTTTCTGCGGCGGCGTAACCTTCACCCATGGCAGAGTGAACAGCGGTGTTGATGTCTTCTATCGACATCGAAATATAATTATGAGAGATGCCCCCGTGCACGAATAGAGAATCACCCACAACAGCAACAGTAGGACGACTTAACACCCACTCGCCATAAGTTCCTGTGGGTGCCCATGCAAGCCTGTGCTCCACATACCCCAGCGGGTGCGATTGTTCCCACTGTTTGCGCCACTTTTTATCAAAGCTGGGGCGCTCCGCCTCAGGTAATGTTTCGGTTAAAAAGGCAACCACCTGTTTGTAGTAGTTTGATCTCAAGCGTTTTGAGTTTCGACTTTTAAACGCCTTGTATTCACCGGGATCTACATAGCGCAAATCGTTCATCACATTCATCATGTCGTGATTGCCAATTAGCGTTATGACCGCCCCGCCTTGCTCTACTGAGGATGCTTGTAGCTTAAGCAACAGATCCATCGTCTTTCGGGTATCAGGACCTCGATCTGGTAGATCGCCCAGTTGTACAAGATGCGTTTGTCCCCCCGTCCAGCGCAGGCGAGAATCGATGAGTTTCGTGGCTTGTAGCAGCTTTACAAATTGCTTGTGATCTCCATGCACGTCACCAATGGCGATAACTGTTTCTGAGCTGGCTCCGGCAGCCAAAAAATGGCTGAACATAGTTATCACAAAAACTAGGAGACCGCGCATTAAGGCTCTGCCTTGTCACGATTAGCTTTCTCCAACATTTTAGCCTGTTTTCGGTCTGCCAAATGTTCAGACTCAAGCCCATCGCCGAATATGCAGACCAGTAAACTAGACACTGTAAAAAATACGGTAATTACAGCTGCAATATCGAGAGCCTTAATACCCGCTGCTATACCCACTGCTATGCTGACAAAAATAAACAGTGTGTCAAAGGTATCACTCAAGGCGCGTCGAAACTGTACCCCAGCAACAATACCTGCAAGGCTGAATGCGAGTGCTAAACTGTGTTGCACAACAATGACAATGCCCGCAACAACGCCGGGCAGTATCAATGTGGTCTCATCGAGGGAGTGATCGTGTTCACCTCGACGGTGAATAGCCCTGTATACCCATGAAACGGGAAACATAAGCAGTAAGGAGCCCAGCATAGAGAAAAATAAGTTCTGCGCATCTTTAAACAATAAGGGGGGTAGTCGGTCCTGAGTCGTGTAGTTTTCGGTCGCTTCCTCGTCGAAATCGCCGTTCAGCATAGCTTCCTCAAGCTGCATTATTTCCAGCTCGGCTCCCGATGAAAGCTCGTTTACGCCGCCCACGGGTAGCACCTTAACTAGATTGGGAGAGGCCACCAGTAGGGCAAATACTAGAGAGAATAACGCGGCATAATAAAAAGAAACTTTAATTAGAACTTCAATTAGCACGCGTCGATCTTGGCCAATTCGCACCCGTTCATCGGGCATATTTTTCTCCCTTATTAGCCTCGTTAGCTAGTGCAGGAGTCTACCTTTATTGGTGGATTACCGCCAAGTGATGGTCAGCGTTGGCCGGTGACTCCATACCTGATTCGAACGGCAGCTGTTTTTGTTACTGTTGTTGACCTATTACGAAGTGATACTTCAGCAGTAACCTATTCGTTATTACTGCCTTATGAATCGGTTTTAGAGCGCAGTGTGGTTGCACCAAGGCCTGAATTGATTTTCGAGCCAAAGGTCGGATCGTTCATGGAATCGTCAATCCCGTCTCCCACGAGGCTGAATGTCGCAGAGCATTATGGTATTTATTTTCGCCGGTGGGCTAGGTTTAGCCTCTCCGAAGGTTTGCTAGACAGCCGGCGACAATCAACCCAGTGCCCAATAAGGTTTGTACCGAGAGACCCTCTGCAAAAAACAACCAACCAAAGAGCGCACCCCAAATAAAAGCGGTGTACTCAATGGATGTCAGCTTTTGTATTTCTGCCCGTCGGTACGCCATAGACATAAGTGCCAGTGACCCCATGGCAAAAGCAGCGGCTAATGCAGCGCCACCCCATTGCGCTGCGTTAGCAGGTAAAGAGACAAAGAACGGCGCCCCCAGTAGAAGCATTCCGAACACCATAATATTTTGATAAAAGACGATCTCCAAGGGGCTTGCCATCAGGGAATGTTTTCTTTGCAGGATCAGATAAAGAGCGTAAAGCAGGGCAAACACAAGAACCGCTGACAAACCCAGAAGATCACTGCTAGCATCAATGCTCAGCAATTCGCTGCCAACGACCACCACCACGCCCATAAACCCGAGTGTTGCTGCTATTTTCGCATTGCTCTGTATGCGCTCTCCGAGCAGGGGCGCCGCCAGAAAAAGACTGATGATGGGTGCAATGAACGAGAGGCCAATTGCCTGAGCCAGGGGAATACGAGTGAGACTGAAAAAAAACAGATAGGTCATTAGGGTAGTCAATGCTGCTCGAAGCATATGGATTTTAAGCGCAGGGCCGGAGATAGTTCGCACTTGGACACGAGGAAACAGCAGCAGAAAAGCGAACAGCATTCCAAATGCCATACGCCAAAACATGGCGCTATAGGTGCCCATGGCCAGCGCCTGCGCTTTCATAATGGTATCCAACAGGGAAAACATCAGCACACCAAGAAGGGCCATAAAAACTGGAAAGTGGGTGCTTTGCTTCATGGCTATGTCGTCTCCGGAGCCGGGGTGCCTAGTCACGAGGCGAGTTGGTAATCTTTGAGCAGATAGGAGCATACTCAAAGAACCCCGTCTATTATTTAGTGACTATTGTCGGGTGGCCCGCCAAAGTGTAAGTGTTTGGAATGTCGCAAAAAATGATGGGCTCACTAGAGTGAGTCCCGGTTTTAAAAAACGTCACCTCAAACCTGAGATCGTCCAAGTGTTCTGCGCGAAAGTTGACCTACTAACTATAGAGAGGTTCACCGCAACTGAGGGTATGGTGCCGGACCAAGAAGGCGTTATCCTATAACCCATTGGCTTTTCAGGTAGGGAGCGCGCCTACAGTCGTTTCTAAAGTCGAGTTGGGTTTAGCAAGCGCACAGTTGCACGAGATAGCTGGCGCCGAACCTAAGCCGAGCTTTTGTTACTGCGGAGCTCAGTCGCTGTAATTTCTGTGAGTGATTGACGTCTTTACGAAGGTTGTTTTATCGGCTGCTTGCTGCGCACTGCGGCGGGCAGAGTGCACTGCGTTTATTTTGAATATTATATCGTGAAAGCGCAATTCGTCGTCGTGGTGCAACGCCTGTTTTTCAGCAATGGTATAACCATTGACCACAGTTCCATTCGACGAGCCTAAATCAGCTATTAGAAGCTCATCGTCCTCGAGGCTGAGGCGTGCATGTCGTCGTGAGATATGGGGGCTTACCACGGTTAAATCACACTCTAACGAGCGACCTATTACCACCTCTTTGACGATCCCAAAGCTAAGTCCCGCAAGCGGGCCACTTTCAGCGATCAGAATCCAAGAATAATCGGGTTGCTCCGCATTTTTGCCAAACAAATGGCCGGCCCGGGAGGTGCGTCTATCGTTGATGGGCGGAATATTAGACAGCACACGACGCTCGACAAAAGGCATGGTCCGGACAATACCCTCAGGTGTGATCTGAAAGAACCAAGCCAAGGCAAACGTCACGGGAAATCCAGCAATAGCCAGGTATAAAAAATAGAGCGAAGCAGTGTCTGAGTTGAACCCCAGCGCTGGAAATAGGATATCCCCCACTTGCAGTGCCCCCCAGCAAAGCAGGATATACAAGAGACAGGTACGGATAACCTTTCGCCGTTTTAGCTCACGGAATAGCAAGGGTGGACCTCAATAATTAGCTGGCCTTTGCTGCTAGTCTATCTGCCATGGAGTAATATTCAATGCCAGAGTAATGGGTCCGTAAATCTCAGCCACTTAGCACAATAAGGAGGCTCTACGGCTTCACAGTGTGCCTGCGGCTTGGCTACATCGTCGTGACCTTATCACTACTGATATACATCGGGTTAAACAGAAGCCTATGAGATGGTCTGTATTGGGCAAGTGCAGCGCCGGCTATTATCGAAGCTCAGCGTGCCACCACAGATTTCGATGATTGGTGCCTTTGGCTCTGAACAATCTCCAGTCTGGAAGTAATAATCCCCGCAAAAGCTCAGGAAGTGCCTCCCCGAAGAGCTCAAAGCATGATGCCACTCACCAAGAACGTGCCGAGTTTAATTTGATGCAAAGTAAGACGCTATGCAGCGGTGGGGCTCGTCAGATGATGAGTGCTTCTTTCAATCTTTTACGAGGCCTGCAGCATCAGCGAAACTCAGCCGCATAGCTGCTGCAACTGCGTTGAAATAATCGATCTCAGCGTAACTCACACGTTCGTCCACACGCATAACATCGATAAGTGCAGAGATGGCAAGAACACGGAGATTTTCGGGCAGCCGTGAGGCCAATTTTGAGACGGGCCTCAGGGAATCCTCTTGAGCTTGGCCAATGGCTTCGGCTCTGATATCGCCAGCACTATAACTCTCACCGGTATACTCCGACATGATGGATTGAATCATCGACACTTCACTGTCATCGGTTTGAAGGTCAACGCGAGCAGCTTTGGTCAGTATGGTGAACAGCAGTTTTTTGAAGGTCTCCAGCTCATCAGCAGCACTTGAACCGTTACAGACCAGTGATTTGAGACTTTCTAAATCGACGAGTGCCATATTTGGTGGTTCCTTTTATATAAAGATTGGGCATTGTAAACGTTGCGCACAATGCGCGCATCATCACACACGGACAAACCATAAGCGACGTTTTCATGTGGGTTTGAACCTTCGTGCGACCGATCTCCTGTTGTTTATCGGAGGGGCTTTTGATCGACAGCAGATTGCTTCTTTTGGCGAGGGGTCACAAGGTCTAGCGCACCAGTGTGTTGGCAAAGGTAGCAGCAAGACCTGGTTTGCTCTCGTTTCCTACCGGTTGAATCAAATTTCGATCGTCACATTCTGTAAAAAATAGGGGGCACAACGGGCAGGTGGAGGTTTTTGGGAGCACTGCGCCCAACCGATTAGCCCTTGGAGGGTGAGCGCTGGATAAATGGGTCTGCTAAAGGTCAGCACGACTCACTTTCTGGGAGGGTTCTAGCGCAATTGGCATCTAAGAAGTTGTCAGTTGTGGGAGTTGGCAAAGCGTTTTTTCTGGGATTTTTGAGTTACACATTGTTTCTATTACCAAGGCGCAGGGCTGAGTTGACTCAGCGTGATGGTCTTGGCCGATGCATACGAGCGCCGTACTGAAGTGATTATGGTTAGAATAAGATGAGTAAACCGTCTTAGCTCGATTACTAGCGGACCATCACTTCCTGTACCCAGCCCTCAACATCTGCCCCTTGCACGTAGAGAAAGCCGTCACTCGCTTCGCCCATGTAAACTACTTCATCTACCTTGTTAATTGTTCCAATCACGCCGGACGTCTTGCTGGCCAAACACAAGACCGTGGCGGGTTGCTCTCTCCTTGATGGCGCTGGAAGGTGCAAACTGGAGACTCGCCGTTGCTTCCCCGCGGTGGCACTTTCTTTACTCGCATGGGCATCTCGCTCGGTGCAATCTCAACGGCTAACGTCATTGAATGTTCAGCATGGTATAAAAAAACAACCAAAAGCTCTGTCTCATGGTATATCAAGGTATTCTCGACCCAGCACCAATTACCCTCGGCAGAGGGATCCAGGATGCGGCCCAGAGTACAGCAAACAGCTGGCTATTCAGGCTTGGGGACCTCTGCCTCCGCTAGGCTGTAAAATAGCGAGCTAATATGGATTCATGATTGCAATTTCAAGCGGCTTAGAAGACGCTTGTCGCCGAATAAAACTTATCACCCCAAAAAGGAGAAGCGGTATGCCGCGAGTAAATCTAGAAGGTAGCTCTTCAATTGTCACAGGTGCAGCGTCAGGGATAGGAGAAGCCTGTGCGCGCCAGCTCGCCGATTTAGGCTCAAAAGTGGTCGTTGCTGACTTGAACGAGGAGCGCGGCAAGCAAGTGGCTGAGGAGATAGGCGGTCAATTTGTTAAGTGTGATGTCTCGAGTATTGAAGACGCCGATGCCGCCGTCGCTGCGGCTGCGGCTCTGGGCCCGCTTAGGGCTTGTGTGAACTCTGCGGGTTTAGGCGCCGCGGGTCGTACCGTCAGCCGTGACGGTGATCCCTTCCCGTTAGACAAGTTCAGCTTTGTGATCAAAGTAAACCTGATCGGTACGTTTAATATGCTCAGTCGCGCTGCCGCTCAAATGGCAAAGAATGAGCCCCTCGATGACGATGGCGGTCGCGGGGCTGTTGTGAATCTCGCGTCTGCGGCGGCTTTCGACGGGCAAATTGGTCAGTGTGCTTACTCGGCGTCTAAAGCTGGAGTGGTTGGCATGGCGCTTCCCATAGCTCGTGATCTCGCCGCTATTGGTGTTCGCGTCAACACCGTAGCCCCCGGTCTCATTGATACGCCCATCTATGGCGAAGGGCCAGAATCTGAGGCGTTCAAAGCGCACCTTGGACAGTCAGTGCTCTTTCCGAAACGATTGGGTAGCGCAGAGGAGCTCGCGTTTGCGGTGGTCGATTGCATCACCAACCCCTACATGAATGCCGAAGTCATTCGACTCGATGGTGGTATTCGCATGCCGCCGAAGTGATGGTGGCTGTGGCCGGGGTGTCTGGGAGTGCTCATGGGGGCCTGTGGGTAATTCCAGTTACTGCGCCATTCGCTGCGTCTTATGAATCATCATTCGCTTTGATTTCAGCGCTCGGCGCAGTGGACGGTCGGCGGTGTGGGCATTATTGAATGAAGAGTTCTGCCTTTACCTCATCAGGCGCGAGCGCCCAATCAACTTCTTCGAAGACCCACCCGCAACGTTGGCCATCCAGCGTTTCTCGTTCGTACTCGGTTAAGCCCTCTACGCGGTTATCGACGAGCCAAACAATAACGAATTCTGTACTCTCGCCCTTGCCACTGCAGAATTGCAAGGCCGCTGCGTTCCCTTTGAACTCCTGCTCCATTTCATAGTCGCCAGCCATTACGAATACTTCTTCGTAAGACATCCCTCGTTGTATGTTCAGTGAGACGTCGGACGCATCTGGTATGCCAGAGCATCCGGCGATTGCCGCGCTCAGTACTGCGATGCAACTGCTTCGACCCATCCCAAACCTCCTCTGGTATTACAACTGCTCACGCTGAACCTTGCCACTTTTATCACGAGTCAAGCAACTTGTTGATACCACACCTCTCCAGTCTTTGGATGAATGCCGATATGGTGTTGACCAATTGTCATACTGTGCAGGTAGTCCCCTGGCGGCCGTAACGCATCGTCTAACGGTCGCAGCACCAAATCCCTATGAGGGTTCGTAACCGCCTGATAGGTCCCTCCTTGTTAGTAGTGGAGTTACCGTGGAAGTGGGCCTAGCGACCAATTGGACTGACAACTTCTGCTCTCCACAGTCGTGTTTTGGTAAAAACCTCAACACATGTCCACCGAAAGTATCGTCAGGCATCCTGCTCAAGTCAACCCAACATGTATGACCGTGCCTCAGGAAGTGAATCTACCCCGGCTAGTGGCTGTGGCGCCGATCACAACTGCGCATTTTTCTTGGGGCTACTGTTGGTGAGCCCTAGGTGACTTTGCGGTGTGTTATTGATTAGGTGCTTTGTTGGGGTGGGTGATTCGAGTCCCGCGCGGCCGGGTGCCCGGCAGAGCAGTGTGCCGAATGAACTCAAGTGCTCAGGCCTTGCCTAGGACCCGGGACCCCTTGCTCGTGGCAGCCTCCACCCCAGAGGCAGAGTAAAGCACTGCGATGTCCTCGGTGCCCTGCAATACAGTGAGGGCCGCTTTCGTACGATCGCTCAGCTTGCTGATCAGCGCGCCATTACGACGGTTGAGCTCCTGACATTCACCAGCAAGCGATGCCAAGCGGTCCTGAAGCGCTCTCAGTGCCGCGCTGGTCCCCTCCGATAGGTCGCCAGCGGGGCGCTGATTTAGAGCAGCTTGATGCGCTTCTAGCGCCGCATTCTTGCTAGTGGTGGCAATGCCAAGGTGATCTGTATTGCCGTCGATTAGGGCGGCAGTTTCGGCCAGCAACGCCTCGTGCACTGCGCTGAGGGTCAGCAGTTCACGTTCCAAGGCCACTATGTATCCTTCGGAGTCGGTCACTGGCTCGATTCTCGCTGATTCAGGTGCCAACTAGGCTTAGGCATGGGCTTAGAGGAGAGACTGCTCCGCAGAGAGCAGGCCATCAATCAACTTGTCGGTATCCACCGCATAACTTCCGTCTGAGATGCTCTGACGTATCGATTCTACACGCGCCTGATCAACCCCGGACAGCGACTTAAGCTGGCCTTCGAACGCGGCGATTTCCGCCGCAGACTGAGACAGTGAGACCGCGTCAGTGGGTGCCGCACGCGAACTGTCGCTGCCGCCTTGGCCCGATACACCGCGTGTGACGCTAGCACTGTCCGTGCGGCTTAGCCGTCCAGAAGTGTCGCCTGTTTGTGGCTTTGAGACATTGTTCATGTCAACTGTGCTCATCATATCCTCTCTCGAGCGCCGCCAGGCGCCCTCAACGTCCATGTTATCACTGCAATTAGCGACGCTCCAGCGAAAAACTTTAGACTCATCTTCATCGGATTTTTACCGTGCCATCCCCGCCCACGACCCCTTCTAGGCGTCGGCCTGAGCGCTCGTTAGCGACCAGAATCCGATCCCCTGCGGCACCAGATGCCAGCGCTTTGCCTTGCATGCGTACCTCGATACCGGCTATTCCTGAGACCAGTGTCACTGCCTGACCCCGTTCAATCAAAATTGGGTGCATCAGCTGGGTGAATCGTAGCGGCTCGCCGGCGCGCAACGCCCGCTTTGCCTGTTTGCCGACAATGTCTGTCTGATCGACGATAATACGTTCAAAATCGCTGCTAATTTCGACCTGCTCGATCGCCACGTCTCCCTGAGAGATGAGTTCACCACGAGGGATCGACTGCGTGAGCACAGGAATGTCTGCATAAGCGTTGACAGTGCCTCTGACATAAATGGTCCACGGTTGCGAGCCATTGCATCGAACGCCAACGCTGATAG
>ERZ887830.1938-NODE-1938-length-11009-cov-18.432901_pt1 | contig 11009 bp, 2 predicted proteins | sample MGYA00521101_ERZ887830 | MGnify/ENA primary metagenome ERZ887830 (study PRJEB32303, sample SAMEA104408592) | aquatic metagenome | biome: Marine water; feature: Pelagic; material: water | place: Baltic Sea | collected 2014-06-05T16:38:00 | depth 1,762 m ...
CCGGCTGCCATGTTCAGCTGCCAGTAAGACCACGCCACGATCGGAAATCCCGACGGTAGAGAACGGTCATCCGTTCTCACACTGTCTTCTCAATCACGAGAACCATATCGCGAAATTGTAGAAACAGAGTCTTGTCAACCATCTTTGTCAACGCATCAGCCAACTGTCGTTTTGTACTCACGAAAATAAGACGAATAAAGTTATGAGACACACACCATCGCATGTAGTGTTGCCATCGGAGAAAGTGCGCAGTTCTCTTCGAAACTCCCAAGCGACCAGTAATATCCATAGCTGCAGTAGAATCAATGAAGGTTGGCACAGCACCGAGGATGTTGATTCCCATTGCACCTAGAAGTTGGCGAAGGTACATATTGTCTTTGCTGAGAAGCGAACCAGCACATATCTCTGCTTCGGCAGAGCTGTGGCAAATAACTTTAACAAGTTTTGTAGACCAGACCAATGGACCATCACATATTGAGGTAAGGTAACCGGCTACGGAGGTGATCTTCCAAGCGCCATCACAATAGTTAAAGAAAAGAAAGTTATCACGAAATAGCTTCCATTCAGCAGCAGATCCGTCGAACTCTTTGGGTATCTTTTCTGGTTTACGCCTATACATGATGGATGCCGTTCGGGTACCATGGCAATAAGCAATCAACTTGATCAATACATCCCAACACTGTGGAGATGGGCTCTGCATAAATTGGCAAAGGAGAACAACTACGACAGTGCAGTCTGGTCGGATAGCAAGCACGTAGAAAAGAAGTGCGGCCAAGGCTGCAAGGTAAGGCCGAGTTTTCATTTGCTCCTTCTCAGTATCGTCAGCAGCTAGGCGTAATGCGTTGAGTGTCTCTTGACTATCCACTGGGAGCGAAGGCGCCGGGGTACCCGCTGGAACATGCTTGTCGGCAATACCATCGATGTGATTTGGAAGAGACAGCCATATCTTGGCATCCTCGCCTCGTACGCGACGGAAGTCGAAACCAACGAAAGTTTTGATCGGTCCTTTGTTCTTGTAATTCCAACGTTTCCCATACTCTGTAAGGAATGTTTGAAACATGTCTCTTGCCTCCTTTGACTTCGCCAAGCCTACCGCTACATCGTCTGTCCAGACGAGTGCGATCATTAGCAATATACCGGCAAGTGTGAATGTAAAGAGACACGGCTCAACATCTTGCTGTTCCCATCCAAAGTCAACAAAAGTTGCGGAGTGATTGACCTGATGGAGGTGAGCCGCTTGGCGCAATCCCTCGAGGGCCATGATGACTTTTAAGAGCATGGGTTTGCCGTTCTTCCCCATAACATGATCTAACCCCACAGGTTGGTACGCAAACATGTCGACGTCGAGTTTGTTCTGAGTGAACGCCTTTATTACATCAAGATGAACATCGTCCATGTCGTGGCAGGTGATGGCGGCTGCAAATGCACGGACAGCGCATTGCCGTGGAGTGGCAGAGTAAGTCTCGCAAAAATCGCGACCAGGTACCTGCAGGTAACCACGACCAACCAAGCGCGAGCGCTTTTCATCGATCGTCATATTGTCCTCGTTCCAGACTATTTTATGAGCCCAACCAATCTCCTGTATGCACTTGCGAGGTATGGTGCCATCGTCTTCAATAAATTCGAATGCTCCATTCTGCATCTTCGCTTCAAAATCACGCGCGTAGGATTCTCGCCACCCCTGTTCATCTTGTATGAACGCTTCGCGCGTGTTGTTAGGCGTGGGAATAGGCCGGTAGGCATCTGTTTTGTAGACAAACTGCAGCCCATTGGCATCGGTGAGTAAACTCGTGTAGCCATATGGCTGATGTTTCGCAAAACCAGCAACAACAGGATGACGCGGGCGCAAATTGCGAGCAGGAGGGCCGGCGCGAGGCACCAAATCATTCGAATGGGGACCAGAATGTCCACGAGGAAGAGTACAGTCAGAGACTTCACAGTGGTCGGGGTGCCACGCACCGCGTTGTGTGCGCGTGCTAACGGTACCATGAAGCTGATCTAAGGACGGTTGGATATGATCACGCTGATTGTTCACATCATCTTGGGCTGGCGCTACGGCGGGAGCTGAATTGTCATTCACACGTGAAACTGCGCGTTGCTGGTCGTCCGAGGGCAACGGGGCCTCATTGGAGTCAAGATGCGACCAACCAGTAATGCAAGTCAGCGGTGGAAAAATGTCTTCCAACTCACCAAAGTACGTGTCCTTGTATGCAGAAGTGGTAAAACGCTCCAGCGAGAAAATGTAGACAAAATAGCCCTGGCGACGAGGATCCAGACCAAGGTGACATGCTCGAAGTGTGCGTGGAGCTGCCTTGGGAATTTGTGATAGATCTTTAGGATTGACCAGGAGTACATCACAAGCACAAAATAGTGTACGAAGGTATTGTCCATCGAAGGTGTGACCATGAACCATGCGGTATGGAGATACTGGTCGAGCAGCAAAGGCATTGGCACATGCTTCCCAGGCACATATATGCGACGCATTTGCCACGTGAGCATGCAACGCAGTATCACTTGTTGTGCATAGTGCATTATGTGCGATAATAGATTGGTGCGCCGAGAATGGCCATAGTTTCGTACTACAATTTGCTGCTGCAAACGACGCACGAATGGGACGTAGTAAGATGCGATTCGACGACTCCGCAGGATTCTCCTGCGGATTCCATGGCACGATGAATTTGCGTCGTATCCAGTATTCTGAGCACCACTGGTCCATGCTTTGGACTGAGAAAAACTTAGGTGCTCCGAACTCTGAGCCGTTGTCCATGTACCACAACTCAACGCGCCCTTTGCGCATAAATCGCACATGATCAGTGTGAAACTGATTGAACGCGTGACGCACTTCTTCTGAAGTGTGAGTACGGAGAAAATAGCCAGCAAGATACTTGGTAGCAAGGTCGAGAAAAGTTACCATGTATTTGAACGCGAACGGTGTCGAAGTTTCGAACTCAATAGTGTCACTGGCAATCCCACTTCCGAAGTAGGTATGCGGATTGTGAACGCGCAGTCTGGTTGAATGATGACGAGCGTTGCCAGTATTGTGAGAGAGACGGCTTGGTCCAACCACTTCGAAATCAACTCCAGTGATGTCTTCACGTGACGACTGGATGCGGTCAAGTGAGAATCTCATAAAGCGGGTATGTAGTCTGTCTGCAGAAATGCGTTGCCACGCCGCAGAAAAATTGTACACCTTTGAGTAGTCTATCTCATTCAAGTACGAATCCTCAAGAAACGGCAATATATAGAGGTTGTCTGTCTCAATGAAGTCGAAGTAGAATCCGCCTGGAGTCTTGAAATATAAGTCGTCATTGAAGTAGCAGCGAATGCCTTCATTTCTGAACATAGCCTTAGGACTGATGAGAGTAACTGGGAATTGTTCCACGAGTAGAGAATGTGCTAGCCCGATTGCGCATTTAAACTGTTTCTTACTTGAAGTCACAGTGGTTCGGCCCTGTACTGGCACGAGCATCAGTCCCATAAGCAAAACGTTGCATCGCACGCCGTTGGCAATTTGGACTTTGATATTTGGTGAGTATTTTTCCACGCCCTTCTTGGGAAATAGCTTTGCTCGTCCTGAAGTATGTGTAGTTGCACCGGTGTCCATGGCACCACTGGTTTCGGCATTGAGTTTGCCGAGTCGGCCAGCACTTGTGATACCATCAATCAATCCATACGAAATATCAACTGTCGCATCGTGAGTCGATTGAATGGCTGAGGCGCTACCAAATAACATTGCAACGCACAGAGCCCGAATGCGGGATGAGCCCAATCTAGGAATAGTGATTGCCATCACTGTCGCAGTAGCAATGGTAGCAGCTGCAACGGCAGCAGTTCTGCGCGTGAACCATGGTGTGCCAATGGTCTCTTCAGTAGATGCAGATACAAAGTTCGCCGGCGAGGCTGTGAAATCGTTGTAAAAATCGTCGTCCATTGATGGTGATGATGGTGGCACTTCCACATTCGGCGACACCCCTGTGGAAGGGTTCACAACATTTGCAGATGCCATCACAGGCTGTGTCATGGTAGGGGTAGTACCATCTGTAACAGTGGTATTCGTGGCCATGCCAGCAGATTGAACAGTCATGCCAGCAGATGATTGCACCAGTGCATCGTCGTCGTCAATTGTGCCAACAAGAGCTCCGTCGGAGTCATAGCAATTGCCAGCGTCATCAACATTGATTTCAACGACGTTTGGGTCATCAGTACCTGGAAGCGACGATGCGGCAGATGCTTGAGGACGGCGAACGAACTTGAACCGGCGTTTGCCACCAACAGCTTTCTTGTCACGGTCGGTGACAAGTTGCAGCTTCGATATAGCCTTTGACAAAGGGCGTTCAATGACTGGGGATGGGCAAACTACATTTCCGTGTTCGTCCTTGAACCGGTGACCCCATCCGATGCAATTCCAGCAGTGCCGTTCTGCGTCAAATGCAAGCCGTGCTGTGCTAGGCGAAGACGAATGTGCAGGGGGACCAAAGCCATTTGCAGCCATAGCATTGAATTGGGATTGCAAATCTGAGCCAATGATCACTCCGGCAACATGTGCATCAGCCAAGGAATTGTCGACACGGTTGGTTTTACGGTTGACCGTTGACGGCCGTGGCGGCATCTCTTTTATCTTGCCTTCGATAATGCGCGCTTTCCAGAGCTCGGTGATCTTTGAAACCGCAATGGCATTGTTAGGCTGCCCTGCCAAAGGACCAGCAACATGGACCCACGTAGGCGCTTGCATCTGATCCTCACATTTGGATTTGATGTCGGATGGGAAAGTAAAGCCCTTGAGAAATTTACGCGAAATTTGTATGTTAGCCTTCCGCTCAGCTGCAGGACGCTCATTGTTCAAAGTGTTGAGATAATTGAGATAGTCTCGTGGGGTAGTTTTGGAGATGCCAACAATAAAAATATTTGCATCATGCCACATATTGTCATTATTATCGTCAAAAAGGGCGGTCTGCGGGTCGAGCCCATTAGCAATGACAATATCCCACCCATCGCATCCAATACCAAATTGAGTCACAGCTGCCCCAGGAACCAGTAGTGCATCCAATTGTGCACGGATGGAATCCACTGGCACGTGCCTTCTGACATAATTAAAAGTGGCTTTCTTTCGAAGTTCATAGGCCATCGTAGATTTAGCTATCATAGCAGCACCGGCTTGTCCACCAACTGCTGCGCCTGGGTGAGGTACATTCCCACCACCAGCTATTGGTGCTCCAGGGTCATCACGTGTAACCAGGTGATCATAATATGTAGCAAATTCGTCAGTTTTGCCATGAAGTATACCTTCGAAATCCGGTCTGAAGATGCGAGTAAATGGTGCTCCTTGTTCGCCATAATAAGGAGCAGTGTCAAACTTCTTAGAGTCATAAGAATTATCTCGTAGATCTCCCATCCTGCTGATAGGTGCGTTGGTGAGACGCGGCTGTCCACTTAGCAAGCGAGCCAGAGTCCTGTAACTCTTCACCAGAGGTACCACTTGATACTGTTTACGGTCGTATCAATGATCCTGTCTACTATCGCTATAGACCACGGTACGTGACTTCTGTTCAACGTCAAAAGAGAGAACCGGAGGGGCTCTTCTCAGACACACACACACAGGGAGGAAGGTCACGAAAGACCCAAAGCCTCACGACAGAGACACCTCCTGTTATCAGACACCCCTGTTGGGTCGCTCGTGAGCGATGCATCAGAATGCAATCAACAATCGCCCAACCTTCCCATATCCGAAACTGCATCGACCGGTCTCCGATCCTCCCGTGCGTACGCCGCTCGCGTAAAAGCTTCGCCGTGCAGAGCCGTCCCATCCGCGCCCATAGCGCTGCCAAGCCCAGTCGGTCAGCCAATTCTGCACCGAGGAAATTTTGGTCTTACGCTCCAACACCACCACTCGCCCGCTGTGCAGCCCAGCGTGAGACACAAACCATGCTGTACTCGCAATGCACCCCCCGATAAGCAAAACCAAACGCTCGTAAGTCGAGAAGTAAAGTCATCGGCCTATAGCAAAGCAGCCAGTTTAACAGCAGAGGGTGGTCATCGTACCCACCGAGCTTCCCCAAAAACGAAATCTCCATCCAACCGCCTAAAGAAGCGATGTGGAAACGTATAGCGCTGCCGGCTGCCATGTTCAGCTGCCAGTAAGACCACGCCACGATCGGAAATCCCGACGGTAGAGAACGGTCATCCGTTCTCACACTGTCTTCTCAATCACGAGAACCATATCGCGAAATTGTAGAAACAGAGTCTTGTCAACCATCTTTGTCAACGCATCAGCCAACTGTCGTTTTGTACTCACGAAAATAAGACGAATAAAGTTATGAGACACACACCATCGCATGTAGTGTTGCCATCGGAGAAAGTGCGCAGTTCTCTTCGAAACTCCCAAGCGACCAGTAATATCCATAGCTGCAGTAGAATCAATGAAGGTTGGCACAGCACCGAGGATGTTGATTCCCATTGCACCTAGAAGTTGGCGAAGGTACATATTGTCTTTGCTGAGAAGCGAACCAGCACATATCTCTGCTTCGGCAGAGCTGTGGCAAATAACTTTAACAAGTTTTGTAGACCAGACCAATGGACCATCACATATTGAGGTAAGGTAACCGGCTACGGAGGTGATCTTCCAAGCGCCATCACAATAGTTAAAGAAAAGAAAGTTATCACGAAATAGCTTCCATTCAGCAGCAGATCCGTCGAACTCTTTGGGTATCTTTTCTGGTTTACGCCTATACATGATGGATGCCGTTCGGGTACCATGGCAATAAGCAATCAACTTGATCAATACATCCCAACACTGTGGAGATGGGCTCTGCATAAATTGGCAAAGGAGAACAACTACGACAGTGCAGTCTGGTCGGATAGCAAGCACGTAGAAAAGAAGTGCGGCCAAGGCTGCAAGGTAAGGCCGAGTTTTCATTTGCTCCTTCTCAGTATCGTCAGCAGCTAGGCGTAATGCGTTGAGTGTCTCTTGACTATCCACTGGGAGCGAAGGCGCCGGGGTACCCGCTGGAACATGCTTGTCGGCAATACCATCGATGTGATTTGGAAGAGACAGCCATATCTTGGCATCCTCGCCTCGTACGCGACGGAAGTCGAAACCAACGAAAGTTTTGATCGGTCCTTTGTTCTTGTAATTCCAACGTTTCCCATACTCTGTAAGGAATGTTTGAAACATGTCTCTTGCCTCCTTTGACTTCGCCAAGCCTACCGCTACATCGTCTGTCCAGACGAGTGCGATCATTAGCAATATACCGGCAAGTGTGAATGTAAAGAGACACGGCTCAACATCTTGCTGTTCCCATCCAAAGTCAACAAAAGTTGCGGAGTGATTGACCTGATGGAGGTGAGCCGCTTGGCGCAATCCCTCGAGGGCCATGATGACTTTTAAGAGCATGGGTTTGCCGTTCTTCCCCATAACATGATCTAACCCCACAGGTTGGTACGCAAACATGTCGACGTCGAGTTTGTTCTGAGTGAACGCCTTTATTACATCAAGATGAACATCGTCCATGTCGTGGCAGGTGATGGCGGCTGCAAATGCACGGACAGCGCATTGCCGTGGAGTGGCAGAGTAAGTCTCGCAAAAATCGCGACCAGGTACCTGCAGGTAACCACGACCAACCAAGCGCGAGCGCTTTTCATCGATCGTCATATTGTCCTCGTTCCAGACTATTTTATGAGCCCAACCAATCTCCTGTATGCACTTGCGAGGTATGGTGCCATCGTCTTCAATAAATTCGAATGCTCCATTCTGCATCTTCGCTTCAAAATCACGCGCGTAGGATTCTCGCCACCCCTGTTCATCTTGTATGAACGCTTCGCGCGTGTTGTTAGGCGTGGGAATAGGCCGGTAGGCATCTGTTTTGTAGACAAACTGCAGCCCATTGGCATCGGTGAGTAAACTCGTGTAGCCATATGGCTGATGTTTCGCAAAACCAGCAACAACAGGATGACGCGGGCGCAAATTGCGAGCAGGAGGGCCGGCGCGAGGCACCAAATCATTCGAATGGGGACCAGAATGTCCACGAGGAAGAGTACAGTCAGAGACTTCACAGTGGTCGGGGTGCCACGCACCGCGTTGTGTGCGCGTGCTAACGGTACCATGAAGCTGATCTAAGGACGGTTGGATATGATCACGCTGATTGTTCACATCATCTTGGGCTGGCGCTACGGCGGGAGCTGAATTGTCATTCACACGTGAAACTGCGCGTTGCTGGTCGTCCGAGGGCAACGGGGCCTCATTGGAGTCAAGATGCGACCAACCAGTAATGCAAGTCAGCGGTGGAAAAATGTCTTCCAACTCACCAAAGTACGTGTCCTTGTATGCAGAAGTGGTAAAACGCTCCAGCGAGAAAATGTAGACAAAATAGCCCTGGCGACGAGGATCCAGACCAAGGTGACATGCTCGAAGTGTGCGTGGAGCTGCCTTGGGAATTTGTGATAGATCTTTAGGATTGACCAGGAGTACATCACAAGCACAAAATAGTGTACGAAGGTATTGTCCATCGAAGGTGTGACCATGAACCATGCGGTATGGAGATACTGGTCGAGCAGCAAAGGCATTGGCACATGCTTCCCAGGCACATATATGCGACGCATTTGCCACGTGAGCATGCAACGCAGTATCACTTGTTGTGCATAGTGCATTATGTGCGATAATAGATTGGTGCGCCGAGAATGGCCATAGTTTCGTACTACAATTTGCTGCTGCAAACGACGCACGAATGGGACGTAGTAAGATGCGATTCGACGACTCCGCAGGATTCTCCTGCGGATTCCATGGCACGATGAATTTGCGTCGTATCCAGTATTCTGAGCACCACTGGTCCATGCTTTGGACTGAGAAAAACTTAGGTGCTCCGAACTCTGAGCCGTTGTCCATGTACCACAACTCAACGCGCCCTTTGCGCATAAATCGCACATGATCAGTGTGAAACTGATTGAACGCGTGACGCACTTCTTCTGAAGTGTGAGTACGGAGAAAATAGCCAGCAAGATACTTGGTAGCAAGGTCGAGAAAAGTTACCATGTATTTGAACGCGAACGGTGTCGAAGTTTCGAACTCAATAGTGTCACTGGCAATCCCACTTCCGAAGTAGGTATGCGGATTGTGAACGCGCAGTCTGGTTGAATGATGACGAGCGTTGCCAGTATTGTGAGAGAGACGGCTTGGTCCAACCACTTCGAAATCAACTCCAGTGATGTCTTCACGTGACGACTGGATGCGGTCAAGTGAGAATCTCATAAAGCGGGTATGTAGTCTGTCTGCAGAAATGCGTTGCCACGCCGCAGAAAAATTGTACACCTTTGAGTAGTCTATCTCATTCAAGTACGAATCCTCAAGAAACGGCAATATATAGAGGTTGTCTGTCTCAATGAAGTCGAAGTAGAATCCGCCTGGAGTCTTGAAATATAAGTCGTCATTGAAGTAGCAGCGAATGCCTTCATTTCTGAACATAGCCTTAGGACTGATGAGAGTAACTGGGAATTGTTCCACGAGTAGAGAATGTGCTAGCCCGATTGCGCATTTAAACTGTTTCTTACTTGAAGTCACAGTGGTTCGGCCCTGTACTGGCACGAGCATCAGTCCCATAAGCAAAACGTTGCATCGCACGCCGTTGGCAATTTGGACTTTGATATTTGGTGAGTATTTTTCCACGCCCTTCTTGGGAAATAGCTTTGCTCGTCCTGAAGTATGTGTAGTTGCACCGGTGTCCATGGCACCACTGGTTTCGGCATTGAGTTTGCCGAGTCGGCCAGCACTTGTGATACCATCAATCAATCCATACGAAATATCAACTGTCGCATCGTGAGTCGATTGAATGGCTGAGGCGCTACCAAATAACATTGCAACGCACAGAGCCCGAATGCGGGATGAGCCCAATCTAGGAATAGTGATTGCCATCACTGTCGCAGTAGCAATGGTAGCAGCTGCAACGGCAGCAGTTCTGCGCGTGAACCATGGTGTGCCAATGGTCTCTTCAGTAGATGCAGATACAAAGTTCGCCGGCGAGGCTGTGAAATCGTTGTAAAAATCGTCGTCCATTGATGGTGATGATGGTGGCACTTCCACATTCGGCGACACCCCTGTGGAAGGGTTCACAACATTTGCAGATGCCATCACAGGCTGTGTCATGGTAGGGGTAGTACCATCTGTAACAGTGGTATTCGTGGCCATGCCAGCAGATTGAACAGTCATGCCAGCAGATGATTGCACCAGTGCATCGTCGTCGTCAATTGTGCCAACAAGAGCTCCGTCGGAGTCATAGCAATTGCCAGCGTCATCAACATTGATTTCAACGACGTTTGGGTCATCAGTACCTGGAAGCGACGATGCGGCAGATGCTTGAGGACGGCGAACGAACTTGAACCGGCGTTTGCCACCAACAGCTTTCTTGTCACGGTCGGTGACAAGTTGCAGCTTCGATATAGCCTTTGACAAAGGGCGTTCAATGACTGGGGATGGGCAAACTACATTTCCGTGTTCGTCCTTGAACCGGTGACCCCATCCGATGCAATTCCAGCAGTGCCGTTCTGCGTCAAATGCAAGCCGTGCTGTGCTAGGCGAAGACGAATGTGCAGGGGGACCAAAGCCATTTGCAGCCATAGCATTGAATTGGGATTGCAAATCTGAGCCAATGATCACTCCGGCAACATGTGCATCAGCCAAGGAATTGTCGACACGGTTGGTTTTACGGTTGACCGTTGACGGCCGTGGCGGCATCTCTTTTATCTTGCCTTCGATAATGCGCGCTTTCCAGAGCTCGGTGATCTTTGAAACCGCAATGGCATTGTTAGGCTGCCCTGCCAAAGAACCACCAACATGAACCCACGTAGGCGCTTGCATCTGATCCTGGCACCGTTCGCGCAAGTGTGCAACGAGCACATGGCGTGGCCGATTACCATCTGTTCTCGATATGACGCTGCTGGCCATTTGCGGCGCTGCCGGCGAACGCAACTGAGAGATGCGTTCGCTGCGCAGACCGTGACTGTCATCGTGAGAGTCGGCCGCG
>ERZ887830.1939-NODE-1939-length-11007-cov-6.687637_pt1 | contig 11007 bp, 10 predicted proteins | sample MGYA00521101_ERZ887830 | MGnify/ENA primary metagenome ERZ887830 (study PRJEB32303, sample SAMEA104408592) | aquatic metagenome | biome: Marine water; feature: Pelagic; material: water | place: Baltic Sea | collected 2014-06-05T16:38:00 | depth 1,762 m ...
GTTTCCAAGGATTCGCTCATCAGTAGTCCTTACAAATTTGTTAGGTATATACGTCGCTAAGCTGAAGATTAGCGACGATTAGAATGTTCATAGGTCAAAACTGGCCTCATGTTTATGGCGTAAGGATAACAATAATTTGCAGGTTAAGGACCTAGGAAAAGCGCGCCATGCATTTCACGGCGCAGTTGGCGGTGCGTTTTGAAAAAGTGTTTGTTGAGGACCTGTTACATAGGCTTTTAACGCGAAAGCTGGGATTACATTGGCCAGGCTTTCCGCATTCTTCTGCTATTTTTTGCCAAGCGCGAGACACCCCAAAAAACCAAAGATAACTTAGGTTCTACTTGTCATGCGTTCATGGAGCTTTGTAATAATGCTGCTCGCTGTCTTCTGGAACATGCAGGGTATGAATGCGTGTACTAAGACTGCAACGCCAGCTAAGAGCAAAGCAAGTGCAAAACTCAGTGCGCACACCATATGTTGGTAAAAATTTTCGTCTAACGATCTAGGGTGATCCAAAAATATACGTGCAAACATAACGCCTTCCTTATTTAGTGACGAGAGATGATAGGCATCATTAGCGTCACAACGGTCCCAAATACCCCTCTAAATCGATATTAGATTGTGAAATTATCCCAAATTAAGGTTATTCTTTGGGATATGGATAAAATTGATTACAAGCTCTTATACATTCTCCAACACAATGCAGATACATCCCTCGACGAAATTAGCGACAAAGTCAGCCTGTCTCGCAACGCGTGCTGGCGTCGCATAAAACAACTTGAGCAAACTGGGGTTATTGAGCGGCGCGTGGCCCTACTGAACCCAGCGAAATTGGACCTGCATTTAAAGGTATTTATTCAAATAAAGACCGCCCACCACAACAGCGAATGGACAGAAAAGTTTTCGCAGACGGTAGCGGCCTTTCCAGAAATTCTTGGTGTCTACCGAACCTCTGGAGAGCTAGATTACTTGATCAGCGCAGTAGTGAAAGATATGGCCCATTATGACCGACTGTACAAACGCCTGACCGGCGAACTCACGCTAACCAACGTCTCGGCAAGTTTTGTTATGGAGAGCATCAAGGACACAACCGAGCTGCCGCTATAGTGACCTTTTAGCGTTCCTTAGCGTTCTTTTAATGTCCTTTCAATATCGTGCTCACGAAAGGGTTCTAGGAAGGGACGCGGACCCACCGAACTACTCAGCGCCCCTCTCTTTATGGTCAGGCAAATCTAATCTAAATCGGTTTTTGAACTGGGGTCTATTGCTAACATGTCGCGGGTTATGACTCTTTCCTCAACGGAATATAATTCTTTTCATTTATTCCATATACCTAAACTTGATCTGGCTGTTTAATGCCCTCGTTCGCTGATCGCACTGTTTAAAACAACTTTAGGACCCATGACATGCAACAGGCTACTCTCGCTCAAAACGCTACACCACGCTTCCAACCAGAAGTTCAGGAAATTAAGAAAAGCCTACCTTTGCGTAAGGTAGATGAAACAAAGTCCGAGTTTGAGCGTTCACGTCAGGCCAGCAAAACGTGGTCAATGGGACAGGATTAATCACCCCAAGGTATGTCCGTTGACTGCACGCTCAAAGCGCGCAGTCAGTGGAAATAAAGCAGCTCCCCGCTGCCCACCCCAAGGCCAGTATGCATAGATAACGTTTGTGCAAGCGAAACCCCTGCCGTTTAAAGCATTCCAAACAACGCTCGCTGCCCCCCACGTTAACGTTAAGAACTCGCTTATAACTTCCCTCACTCGCCCACAAAAATCCGCCCTTCTAACCTCCGATCTACCGCTTGATTAACTGGTTGACCATTTCAACAGCGCAAAATCGGGCCGACTTTTCACCCAGCAACGATTCAAAGAAATTTCTATGCTGTTTGCACCTTAGAGAAAAACTAGCCATCTCATTGAAAAACAGGTAAAAAACTTACTGGCGACGGCGCCTTATAAAAAATGCACTTCAGCAAAAGGCCTCAAAAGCTTGATATCAGGTAGTCGTCAGGTCATTTGCTAGAAGTGAATAATAACAAAAAGGGGATTCTCAGTTCATGGCTACATCCAAGCAAAACAAAACCAAAATTCAAAAAAACCGTAGAGCAATTTTTGAAGTAGAGGCAGCTGTCACTTCAAACAGAGCGAAAGCCTACGCATCGCGATCAATCGTTGAAGAAAATAGAGCCGGCATTTTAAAGAACTACACCGCCGCTTTTATGGGCAACCGACAGTTAGCGAACCAAAATACAGATGATGTTTTTAGAAACAGAAAAGCCATCCTCGCCACGCTAGAGACAGATAACGACGTACAAACAAACTACAGAGAGTCTCTAATTAACGAAGCCAATTTAGACTTTTTGGAGCACCGCTCTAATCTCAATAGCGCAGTGCTGAGCGTTAACGAGAAGATGGTATTGGTTAACGAAATGTTAATCGACATCAACAGCACCATCATGAAAGCTAACGAGAGCATTGTTAAATTTAACGAAGTTCAAATTGCACAGAACAGCAAAATTTTGGATGGCGGTCTTGCCAGCAAAAAAGCAACACCTGCCAAAAATGCGGAAAGAATTAAAAAGAACGCCGCACGTGCAAAATCGATCAAGGCCAATGCCGTAGCTAACTCTAAGAAGATGGACGCTATGACAAAGTCTATGCAATCCAATCGCGCTAAGATCGAAAAGAATGCAGCTGAGATCATGAAGCGACGAGAAGGCATTCTCAAAAACGCAGCAAATATCGCGAAGAATCAAGCGCGAGTTGCTAAGCAAATCTCTCCTTAATCACTGATTATTGAGTAGCACTCAGGCGCGTGTTTTCCACGTTGCCTGTTTTACCGCGTAAAACGCTATGCTTTAGGCATTAAGCAACTACTTCCGCTCCCCTTCCCACTCACTTTCAAGCAATCTTGCACCGCGCAGAATATTACCCATGGCGTAGTTTCCTTCGTGGCAGGCATATTCATAAACTTTACTGTTGTTTGCTGACCAAACGTACTCTCCACTCCACTCTTCTTCCCATACAGTAGGGTCTTTTACCGTGAAGTCATAAAGCAAATCACCGCTATCCATGCGACTAAAACGTTCGGTTACCGTTAGGTTTTCGTCCGCACCAAACAGGCCATTGGGTACTTTGAAGTGCTTGGTTTCTACCACCAAAACATCGCCATCCCAATAGGCGATTGAGTCGCCCAGAGATTTCCTGTTTTCTGCTGAGGTATGTTCTGAATCTATACGGATAATGCGCGCGTCATGCACCATCTCCTGTAAAATCATTACGTGGTCGTCCGTCTGGATAATGCGCTTGTAGTTGTTGTACAGACTGGGAATTGTGGGGACTGTTGCGGCAAAACTAATTAGGCAGCGTTCAGAGGGTGCTAGGCTTTCAGGGCCGTCGAAAGGGCCCGGCCCCTTGCGCGCGAGCCAAGAAGCGGTGCCGTCGTTGTCGTGCCTAAAGCTTTCGTATATCGCCGCGCTGCGCATTAATGCTGCGGTTTTCATTTTCGGTTGCTGACCATTATTAGGCGCATAAAGAATTGAGGTTCTGAACTTGCCGTCAATTTCAAAGATGTCGCTGCCGGGGTCTACCCAAAACGCGTTATAGCCCCCTACGCCGCCTGCGCCAGCTGTATTGTTCCCGTCTCCGCCTTTCACCGGCGCCTTGCGGTCGGCGCTGCTTTCACGGTTAAAAATATCGTAGCGTGCGGCCATCTGCTGCTGAATTTTTTCAGCCTCTTCGGTGGTCATAAATTGCTTATCACCAAACTCTTTCGGGCGGTTCAGTGGGGTCAGCGTACCGGTGTCGTAGGTGCCGGATAAATCTGGCTTGCCGGTATGGGTGCGCTTAATTTCTGCGTGTACAAAAGCTAAATTAGAACTGAGCGCGAGCACGATGACTGTGCTTTGAATTAGGTTGATCGTTGGCATGAGTAAAACTTCTCTCTTATTAAGCTCCAGCAATATATCTGAAAGCACCTGCACCCGCTAACTGTGAGTTTGCTTCTTTGCCGAGCAGTTTGACTATTGTTTAAGACTAATCTTTAGACCTTCATTTTGACAGAGGACGGGTCATAGAATGGCGCAAATTGAATTTGCGCAGGATAACGCTGCATGGCCACTTCCACTTCAAAGTCTCCCTCTTTAAGCCAGCTTGCGCTGACGCCAAGGTCATTTTTCAGTACTGCAATGGCTAGGCTCTTGTTTACCCGATGCCCCCAGGCCGCAGAGGTTGTTAGGCCAACTTGAATGCCGTTGCGGTAAATCGGTTCGTCGTGAATCATAAAGGGCGCATCAACCGCATTTATAGCCAGCGACACCAGTCGCCGTGTTTGCACACCCTTTGTCCCGGTTATGGCTTTGCGGCCCAGAAAGTCCGGACCCTCGACTTCATCATCGCCGCTAATGGCTACCGCAAAACCTAAACCTGCTTGATAGGGGTTAATGTGATCATGGATGTCATGGCCCCAATGGCGGTAGCCCTTTTCCAGTCGACAAGCATTCATGGCATGCATGCCCGCTGGCTGTAACCCATAGGTGTCACCCGCTTGCATTAAGGTGCGCCAAAGCGCCAACGAATGATCACGGTGGACATATAGTTCAAAGCCTAGCTCGCCCACATAACTCAGGCGATTCACTCTAACGGGCATGTCGCTAATTAAGTACTCGGCTGAGTGGTAATACGCCAGATCATCTATGCGTTGGCCTGTCCCTTCCATAAGCTCTGCAAGAATAGCCCGAGAACGCGGCCCCATTAAGCCAAGTATGACTCGCTCGGAGTCGTGCTCTACGCTGCAATCAAAGTCATTTTGGTGCTTGGTTAACCAGTAGCCGTCCCGCAGCTCTGAGGCACACGCACTGACCACCATAAATTTGTCTGCGGCCAATCGAGTGATGGTCACATCGGCTTCTATCCCCCCATCTTCGTTTAACCATTGGGTATAGACAATTTGATTGGTTTCCACATCTAGGTCGTTGGCGGAAAGCCACTGCAGTAACGCGAGCGACTTGGGGCCTTCGACAATAAAGATTGGATAGCTCGATTGGTCAAACAGCGCCGCGTTATTCATCACTGCATCGCACTCAACCTGACATGCGGCGAACCAATTGGGCTTACCGTAAGTATATTTGTAACTATTTTCCTCGCCCAGAGCGAACCAGTTAGCACGCTCCCACCCGGCCAGCTCGCCAAATACTGCTCCGTGTTCTTCAAGGGCCTCATGCACAGGACTCAGCCGCTCATTACGACTGGTTGCATATTGACGATATGGCCAATGCATATCGTAAAGTAGTCCCAGCGTTTCTTTAGTGCGCTCATACAAGAATTTGCTTTCACTTTGAAAGGGAAAAGTCCTGCGCACATCTACGTCCCACAAATCCATAGGCGGTTTGCCCTGCTGCATCCACTGAGCCAAGACCTTGCCAGCGCCACCGGAGGATTGAATGCCAATGGAGTTAAAGCCGCAGGCAACAAATAGATTTTTAACTTCCGGGGTTTCGCCTAACAGATACCGATCGTCTACGGTAAAACTCTCGGGGCCATTAAAGAAAAGATTGATGCCAGCACTTTTTAGCTCTGGCATGCGTTTAAGTGCTTTCTCGAACAACGGTTCAAAGTGCGCAAAATCTTCTGGCAATGAGTCGAAACAAAAATCCTTGGGAATGCCGTCCATGCCCCAAGGTTTTGCTTCTAACTCAAAGCAGCCGAGCAAGAGTTTGCCCGAGTCATATTTATAGTAAACCTGCTCATCTGGCATGCGCAGGGTGGGTCGCATTTTTGTAAAGCTGGGTATCGGCTCGGTGACAAGGTAAAAGTGCTCGGCTGCATGCAAAGGCAATCTCACGTTATGTTGACTGGCAAAATCTCGCGACCACATGCCACCTGCTATGACCACCTGCTTGGCGCGGATCAACGTGCCGTCCGCAAGATAAACCCCCACAACAATATCGTCTTTAATGGCTAGGCGATCAACGGTGGTCTGTTCAGCAATTATTGCGCCTATATTACGCGCGCCTTTGGCAAGCGCCAAGGTTGTGTCTACTGGATTGGTTTGCCCGTCTCCGGGCAGATAAACCGCACCGTGCATATCTGTGGTGTCTATTTCTGGCCATTGTGCATTGACGAAGAATTTATCTACCATTTCGCAATCAACACCAAACGCGTTGGCCATGCTGGCTTGGCGTTTCAGCTCTTCAAACCGTTCAGCGTGCAATGCCATAGAGATAGAACCGGTTCTTTGATAGCCAGTTTCTTGGCCGGTTTCTTGGGCAAGCTTGGCGAATAATTCTGTAGTGTACTGCGAAAGTCGGGTCATGTTTTGCGACGCGCGCAATTGCGCAACCAGGCCCGCTGCGTGCCAAGTGGTGCCACTGGTTAATTGCTTGCGCTCAAGCAAAAGCACATCTGAAATACCCAGTTCGGTGAGGTGGTAGGCGATAGAACATCCGATAATGCCCCCACCAACTATGATGACTTCAGTGGAATTTGGCAGATCTTGCATCTTAGAACTCTGAAATGTGTGACGCCGCTACAAAAACCCAAGCACGAAAATTTGTCAATTCCCAATCGCCAAAATCGCCTGGCTAGTACCTTTTAGTTCAGTCATTTGACCAGGGCTTTTGCATACGAAAAAGCTATTTTTAGGCGTGAAATTAGTCACTGAAGAGCGCGTAACCTTTTTCAGAACGCCGCTATTTTTTGGGCTATGATGTTTGCGCAAATTTTACCAAGGCGCTTACCTCTAATGATCGCAAATGAAATTCAAGCGCCGGCAAAAGACCCTTCCTACGGCTGGGTTATGGTTTTTGCGGTCTTTACCCTAAGCGCGCTGGCCTTTGGCACCCTGGGGACTATTTCTGTTTTCCTCAAACCCCTGTCCGCCGAGTTTGGCTGGACCCGCGGCGAAACCTCGCTGGGTTATACCGTAATCTCCTTTTCTTCCGCCATATTTGGCATCTTATGGGGTTATATCGCAGATAAATATGGCACTCGCTACTTTGGTTTTGTCGCCGCAATTGCGATGGCTGCCAGTCTTTTTGCACTGAGCGGTCAGCAATCTATTTATCAATTTTATGGGCTTTATTTTCTCTTTGGTGCTTTCGGTAACGCCATGGTGACCTCGCCCTTATTCGCCAACGTGGGTTTTTGGTTTACCCACAAACCCGGCTTGGCACTGGGCGTTACAGCTTCAGGTGGCGCTGTTGGACAAGGTGTTGTGCCCTATCTTTGCGCTATTTCATTGGAGCAGTATGGCTGGCAGACCACCTACGTCATTAGCGCGGCGGTCTATTTTTGCATTGCCTTTCCCATTGCGTTTTTAATCAAAGAATCACCGCTTAGAGAAGTGGCGCGCAATAATCCAGCGGTGGAAGTGCGCGATTTTCCTCTGTCCGAGCGCGAGGTCATAATATGGATCAGCATGGCCATTATTTTTTGCTGCAATTGTATGGCGGTACCCATTGTGCATTTGGTACCCCTGCTGACTGACAATGGGCGCACCTTGGATGAGGCTACGACCGTATTAACCTTGCTCATGTTCAGTGGCGCTTTTGGACGTATTGTTGGCGGTAAATTGGGCGACACCATTGGCGCGCTGCCCGGCTATATTTTGATGTCCGCGGGGCAAACTGTCTCTGTGCTTTGGTTCCCCTATTTTCACAGCGATATCAGTTTGTATCTGCTGGCTATCGTTTTTGGCTTCACTTACTCCGGCGTTATGTCGTCAATTTTGGTCTGTACAAGAACCATGGTGTCAGCACGATATTCAGGCAGAGCTATGAGTATTACCTCGTTTTTTGGCTGGATTGGTATGGGCACCGGCGGCGTAGTTGGCGGTCTACTGTTTGATGCAACAGGTAATTACGACTGGTCCTTTGGCTTTGCTGCAGGGGTTGGGGTCATTAACTTGATCATTCTAGGGTTGTTTTTTGTGCGCATAAGGACCCAAGGCGCACTGAGTCCAGCCCCCGCCTAGAACGCCCGCCACTGACCTCGATAGTGATCCAGAAGCGTGAGTAATGATCAAGGGAATCACCGTAAACAAAGCTAGCCCCAGCAGCTAATTGCTTTAGGATTGACGCAGGAGAGGGAGAGGATCGTCGAGCATGGCTGTAGATGAAACATCTAACGATCTAGATGAAAACCCAAACAACAATCTGGGTAACAATCTGGGTAAAGACGCTAGCAACACCACAGTTAAAGACACAGCGCCAAACCAAAATCAAAAGTCTGCTTTGGTATGGCTTGGCGTGTTGTTGGTTATTGCCCTTGGCATCTATTTTCAAAACCCTGCCTACGCCCTGCTTGGGGCGCTGGCCTTGCGCTTAATTCTAGACGTAAACCCCATTAAACAAAGCGGCACCATCGGCAAGCTTAGCCTGCAAACGGCCATTGTTTTGCTCGGCTTTTCCTTAGGTATAGACAGCCTGATGCAAATGTCCTCAGACTACGGGTTGATTGTCGCTGTATTTGTTTTAGGCACCCTAGGATTGGGTTTGCTAATGGGCAGGTTGCTGCGCTCTGATCAGGTGGAAACAACCCTAATCGCCAGCGGTACTGCCATTTGCGGGCGTACGGCGATTGCCACCCTTGCGCCGCTGATTAACGCCAAACCTCAGCAATTTGCAGTAGCCACCGCACTGGTATTTTTACTGAATATAATCGCCCTCTTGACCTTTCCCTACATTGGCACTCAGCTGGGTCTCAGTCAGGAAGTATTTGGTGCTTGGGTGGCGCTGGCAATACACGACACCAGCTCTGTGATGGCCACAGCGACCATATATGGCGACGAAGCGGCTCAAGTTGCTGCTGCCGTAAAGCTTGGACGGACGCTTTGGCTGATTCCATTAGCCTTCGCTGTGAGCCTCATTTACGGTCGCCGTGAGGCAAAGATTAGGGTACCCACTTTTGTTTTACTTTTTGTCGGCATGGCGATTGTCAGTCGTTTTGTTCCTTTAGAACCCGTCGTGGTTGGTTATATTAGCCTATTAAGTAAAACCCTCTTGGTCATCGCTTTAGCAATGATTGGGTTAGAAATAAACCGCCAGACGCTGAGCCAAATGTCTATGCGCAGTATTGGCCTGGGGGTTGGCTTATGGATTATAGTGGAGCCCGTAGCCTTGGCCCTTGTGCTATATCTTTAGCGAATACGGCACTACAGTTGGTCTAAAACTGAACAAGAAACGAGCTAAAAGCCCCTCTAAGAACGCCTATTAAAACTCGGCCTCTTGTCGCAAGTTTGCATAATTCGGGCAAATATTCCTTTATAACTACTTTTGTTATAACCATAGCGCTTTTTGGTATTTCCGAAATTCAGCGGGTTTGTATACCTTAGCGCGCATGACAGTTTTAAAGACATATTTCGACCTCAAAAGCTTCCTCGCTCTCGGCATTTTTGCCGTGTATCTGGTCACCTCTCTTTTCGCATAAAGCGTTTCTAGGCCTTATACGCCGCTCCTGTTCGGCAAAAAAACGCACCTCAAACTGCCCCCTTACGTGTTCACTCATTTTTAGTCGCCGATAAACCTCAAATTTTACACGTATTTTGTGTGGCGCATTCTGGGTCTCTTTTGTTGAGTTTTTCCGAGCTTTTCGGCGGTTTTTCTGGGCTTGTTTGCCAAAGTTTGTTACACCTTGGTCATCTAGAGGGGAGATACAAATGGCAGAGCGAATAAATTTAGGCGGTACGGCAACGGGGCCTCTTCAAGGCGTTCGTGTCATTGATTTCACAGCTGTGTATTCGGGGCCCATTGCGGCCTCAATACTCGGCGACCAAGGTGCTCAGGTGATTAAGATCGAATCTGCCAAAGGCGACCTGATGCGCGGTGGCCTGCCCAAAAGCAATGGCATGCCAGGACCTTTCGCGGCTATGAATCGCAATAAGCGCTCTCTTTGCTTAGACCTACAAAGCCCCGAAGGCCTTGAGATTGCGCGCAAACTCATCGCAACGGCAGATGTGGTTATGGAAAATTTTCGCCCCGGCGTCATGGACCGACTGGGCCTTGGTTATGATGAATTTAAAGCAGCGCAGCCAAAGCTGGTTTATGCGTCGATTAATGGCGTGGGTGCAACGGGCCCTTACGCCAAGCGCCGTGTCTATGACGCGGTTATTCAGGCCATCAGCGGCTTTGCTACCCTGCAACCCAATGGCGATCCGGCAATGGTGAATAACCTCGTCTGCGACAAGATCACCTCCCTTACCGCAGCTGAGGCCATTGTGGCCGCGCTGTTCCAAGCCGAACGATCTGGCAAGGGCCAGCGGGTAGAACTTTCTATGCTGGACGCCAGCCTATTTTTCCTGTGGCCAGATACCATGCCAAATTACACGCTGCTGGATGACGGAGTTGAAACCGTGCCAGACGGTGATCACAGCATGTTTATGCGCAAAACCAAAGACGGTTGGATTGCGGCAATGCCTGTTCAACAAGCGGAAATAGACGGCACATTTGCATCGCTCGGGCTGCACGATCTGATTGGCGATGAGCGCTTTAAAGACTTTGAGTCTCGAGCGAGAAACCGAGAAACTTTGAACGAATTGATGAACCAAGGTTATAGCCAACTGACCACAGACACCTTGTGTGATCGTTTTGAGCAAAACGATGTACCCTACTCGCGCATCAATATGCGTCATGAAATTCCAGATGACCCCCAAGTTAAAGCCATGCAGGCGCTTTGGACCTACGAGCACCCACGCGCTGGGCAAATTCGCTCACCGCGGCCTCCGGCGCAATTTTCTAACACCCCCAGTAATATTCACGCGCACACGCCGAGCCTGGGTGAGCACAATGGTGAAATACTTCAGGAGTTAGGTTTCAGCCAAGATGAAATAGAGCAACTGAACCAGAGCAGTGTTATTTATTCGGAGCCACTGTCTTAGACTTATTCTTATTCTTAGTCTTTGATTTGGGCCTTTGATTTGGGCCTTTGATTTGAGCCTCTAATTTTGGCTTTAAGCTCTGGCTTTTAACTCTGGCTTTACCCTAGCCCGCAGAATAGTCTGCGGCCTTGT
>ERZ887830.1943-NODE-1943-length-10997-cov-6.827180_pt1 | contig 10997 bp, 17 predicted proteins | sample MGYA00521101_ERZ887830 | MGnify/ENA primary metagenome ERZ887830 (study PRJEB32303, sample SAMEA104408592) | aquatic metagenome | biome: Marine water; feature: Pelagic; material: water | place: Baltic Sea | collected 2014-06-05T16:38:00 | depth 1,762 m ...
GATCACTCTCATACCGCAGCCGCCAACCGACCGTGGTGAATAATCCGGGTTAACGGCGTGGGCAAACCCATGCCCGGCCCCAGAACAGCAGATGTGTGGCGGTTTGCGCCAAGTTCCAAAATTGGACCATCGGGCTATACGTGTGAGGATCCGGTCTGGGGCGGTTTTGGACTTTATACCTCACGGCAAGACGCCGAAGACGTGATCAAATCCCCCGCAAGACCTTTGCCCTTTCTGGAAAACGCGGTTGAGGCATGGCACGGTTTGGTCATCCCTTACGCCCATCGCGGGGCAGTGAAATGGCGCGAGGACGTGCAGACCGACAGCGCGATCAGGCCCGCAGCGGCAGACCCGAAAGGCCCGCTGATCGTCATCACGTCAGCGGGTTATGACACGGCAGAGACTGCAACCCCCTCACGAGTCATGGCATTTGTCAAAGCCGTTCAAAATATGGTGGATCATTACCGCACCCTGCCCGGAAACATACGAGCCGATGTGTTCAGCGCCGGGCAGGTCGACGGGCGCGAAGGCTGCACGGTCAGCCTTTGGGCCGATGACAAAGCGATGATGGCGGCGGCCTACAAAGGTGGAGAGCATAAAGCCCAGTTAGATTATCACAAAGCGACTCCGCATTTTGACCACAGCTCTTTCACACGCGGCCGCATTGTCGCAAGCACAGGCACATGGGATGGTGCAGACCCGGTCAAAGAGATGGCGGTCGCCTGGGACCTTTTTCTTTACCATACCCCCCAAAAAAAGGCCCCGCACATGGCAGGGCCTTTCCTTTGTTTCTCAGGGAAAGCTTAGTTCAACGCAGCATCCGTGATCGCATGGGTCCATGCGGCAGCGCCCGGATCAGCCGTAATCACCGGATCCGACCCACCGGCCAGCAGCGTATCGACCGTGCGCTGGAAATCAGCCGGATCCAGCGCGCCGTTGCTACCTGCGGTCAGCTTGGCGATCTCGCCCATCATCCGCACCTGATGCGCCTCTGTCTGCGCCCCGGTCTCATCGTTCTCCAGAACGATTTCGGCGGCTTCATCCGGGTTGGCCTCGGCGTATTTCCACCCCTTCATCGAGGCGCGCACGAACTTTACCATCTTTTCCTGAAACATCAGATCGGCAAGGTTCTCTTCCAGCGTCCAGATCCCGTCTTCCAGTGTGGCAACGCCCTGCTCTTCGTACTTGAAGGTCACAAGCTCGTCCGGATTGACGCCCGCATCCAGCACCTGACCGTATTCGTTATAGGTCATCGTCGAAATGCAATCCGCCTGCCGCTGGATCAGCGGATCAACGTTAAAGCCCTGTTTCAGAACCGTCACGCCCTCTTCGCCACCCTCGGTCGGTATGCCTTCCTGAGACATCCACGACAGGAACGGGTATTCATTGCCAAAGAACCAGACGCCGATGGTCTTGCCCTTGAAATCCTGCGGCCCGGTGATCCCGGTGTCCTTCCAGCAGGTCAGCATCAGACCAGAGGTCTTGAACGGCTGGGCGATGTTCACCAGCGGCAGACCCTTTTCGCGCGCCGCCAAGGCTGAGGGCATCCAGTTGAGCATGACATCCGCGCCGCCGCCTGCCAGCACCTGAGGGGGTGCGATATCGGGGCCACCGGGCTTGATCGTGACGTCAATGCCCTCTTCCTCGTAATAGCCCTTGTCTTTGGCCACATAGTAGCCCGCGAACTGAGCCTGCGTGACCCACTGCAACTGCAATGTCACCGAATTATCCGCATGCGAGCCTGCAAAGGCCCCGCCTGCGGTCATCGCCAACGCAGCCGCGCCTGCCAATAGATGTTTCATACGATTAGCTCCCTGTTGTTTGTTTCGTTTATTTCCGCTGCGACGGGTGCCAGAATGTCACCCCCCGTTCTATGACCGCCACCGTTCCATAAAACAGCATGCCCGCCAAGGCGGCGACGGTAATCTCGGCCCAAACCATATCAAGCGCCAGCTGCCCCACCGATGTGGAAATGCGAAACCCCATGCCGCGCACAGGGCTGCCAAAGAATTCGGCCACAATAGCGCCAATCAACGCCAGCGTAGACGCAATTTTCAGCCCGTTAAAAATGAACGGCATGGCGGCAGGCAGGCGCAGTTTCAGCAATGTCTGCCAGTAGCTTGCTGAATAGGTCCGCATCAGATCCTTTTGCATCACACTGGCGGCGGCAAGCCCCTGCACGGTGTTCACCAGAACCGGAAAGAAAACCATGACCACAACAACCGCGGCCTTGGAATGCCAGTCAAAGCCAAACCACATCACAAGGATCGGCGCGGTCCCAATGATCGGCAAAGCGGCAATGAAATTGCCAACCGGCAGCAACCCCTTTTGCAGGAACGGCGAGCGGTCGATCAAGACAGCCACCGCAACCGCCGACAGACAGCCGATGACATAGCCGCTCAACGCCCCCTTCACAAAGGTCTGCACGAAGTCTTCCCAGAGGATCGACAAGGACCCGGCAAAGGTCACGGCGATCATCGAGGGCGGCGGCAGGATCACCAGCGGCACCTGCAACCCGCGCACCACAAGTTCCCAAACCACCAAAAGCGTGACACCAAAGAACACCGGAACAAAGATCTGAACCGCGCGCGTCTCTGCCCAAGGTGACTTGGCCAACCATACATTCAACGCCCAGGCCAAAATCCAGAACACAAGCGCCGCAATCACCAAACTCAAATCGCGCCCCCCTTCATCTTGGCAAAAATACTCCGGGGGTTTGCCCAAGGGGCAACGGGGCCAAGCGCCAGAATGAGGGGCAAGGCCCCCAATTTGTTTGCAAGATCTCTCACCGATCCATCCCCATGCGCCGCAGGGTCACCCGCTGCAAAATCCCAATGGCCCCCACCAGAACAGCCGCGCAAATCGCCGCCATCATCAGCGCCGACCAGATCTGGATCGTCTGCCCGTAATAACTCCCCGTCAGCAGCCGCGCCCCAAGCCCGCGGATCGCGCCCGTTGGCAACTCGCCCACAATGGCCCCCACCAGCGAGGCGGCAATGCCCACCTTCAACGAGGTAAAGAGATAGGGCATGGACGCGGGAAACCGCAACTTCCAGAACAGTTGCGCCTTTGAGGCATTATAGGTCTTCATCAGATCGAACTGCATCGCCTCGGGGCTGCGCAGCCCCGCGACCATGCCGACCACCACCGGAAAGAACGACAGATAAGCAGAGATGATCGCCTTGGGCACAAGCCCCTGAATCCCAACGGAATTCAAAACCACAATCACCATTGGCGCGATCGCCAGAATAGGAATGGTCTGGCTTGCAATCGCCCAAGGCATCACCGACATATCCATCGCGCGGTTGTGCACGATCCCCACCGCCAGCAAGATCCCCGCGACCGTCCCCATCGCGAACCCCAGCAGCGTCGCGCTCAGCGTAATCCACGCATGAAACACCAGCGAGCGTTTGCTGGTAACCTTCTTTTCGACCGTGGTTTCCCACAGTTCAATCGCCACCTGATGTGGCGCGGGCAGGCGCGGTTTGGCCTCGGCCCATGTCTGCATGATCTGCGCGGGATGACGCAACGCCAGAACCGTCCCGCTGATTTCCCGCCGCTCGCGGGCATCCGCGGGCGTGACGACCACGCCGTCGCGCGCCGCCTGATCCAACACGCCGTGCATATTCATCGGCACCGCCGCCAGATACCAAATTGCGATCAGCGCCGCGACGACGGAGAGGACTGGCAGGATCGACCTCATGCACGCCACTCCATCCGCAATTCGCGCGGGGCCTCCGGCGTCTCGCCGTCCATCTCTTTCACGGGCACAAAGCCTTCCCGCCGATAGAACCGCTGGGCCGCAACATTCGGCACATGCGTATTCAGACGCAGATAGTCGCGATTTTCCTTGAGGTTATCCAGTAAAGCCTTGCCAATCCCCTGACCCTGACATGCGCAATAGAACCCGGTGATATGCGCTTTCTCTGGCTGAAACGCGAGATATCCGACGACCGGATCGCCGGCCACATAGATCCTTCGCTTGGCCATGCCATCGGTCAAAGCCCGCACCAATCCGTCATAGTCGATATCGCGCGCCATCCAATCAGTCGCCTCGATCCACTCGTCGACGATACGCGCACAGGCGGGCGCGTCCGCAGGTCTGGCCAGACGTATCAGAATCATCAATATGCCGTCCCTTTTGCAAGCAGGGTCATTTCGAACCCCACGGCCAATGTCTGAAAAACTGCCGCAAATTGACCAACATCATCAACGCGAAAACAACCACGCCGATATAATGTCGATCCGCCAGATACACCGCCGCAAGTATGGCCGCGATGAGGCTTGTCATCAGAGACCACAAGGCCTGCGTCCGGTGCGATGGATTGGCCTTTGCCGCCTCGTGACGTTCGGCCTGCTTCACAAAGCGAAAGGCTGCGTCGTTCGGATTGGTCTGCATCAATGCTCTCCCTTAAATTGCAGAGAAACCTTTCCATCGCACGCCCCGCTCCGCAGGAGCGCCCCCTCTGGTCGACGACACCGTCGGAGGGGGAGGTGGGCGGGCGCCCGTTTGAAAAAAGGCGCGCGCTATCCATCCAGATGCCCCGCTCTCAATCCCTCCCGGACCCGATGCGCAACGTCGATGAACGCCGCGCTGTCGCGGATATCAAGCGGGCGATCCCGTGGCAGGGGGCTGTCGATGACATCGGTGATCCGACCGGGGCGCGGGCTCATCACCACGATTTTCGTGCTGAGATAGACCGCCTCGGGGATCGAGTGGGTGACAAAACCGATGGTCTTTTCTGTGCGCTTCCAAAGCTCTAACAACTGCTCGTTCAGGTGATCCCTTACGATCTCGTCCAGCGCCCCAAAGGGCTCGTCCATCAGCAGGATATCCGCATCAAAGGCCAGTGCACGCGCGATGCTGGCCCTTTGCTGCATCCCGCCCGATAACTGCCATGGAAACTTTTTTTCGAACCCCGCCAGATCGACCATTTCCAGAACCCGCGCGACCCGTTCGGCCATATCCGCCTTGGAATAGCCCATGATTTCAAGCGGCAGCCGCACATTGCCGCCAATGGTGCGCCACGGATAAAGCCCCGCCGCCTGAAACACATAGCCATAGGCCCGCGCTTGGCGTGCGGCGTCCGGGGTCATCCCGTTGACCGTCAAGGTCCCGCCTGTCGGTGTCTCCAGCCCCGCAATACAGCGCAAGAACGTGGTCTTGCCACAGCCAGAGGGGCCAATGAAAGAGACAAAGTCGCCCTTGTTGACAGTCAGATCCACGCCGGAAAGAGCATGGACCGGACCATCATTGGTTTCGAACACAAGGTTCAAAGCGCGCGCCTCAATCACCGATGCCACGGAGCCCTCGGACTGATCCGGGACCTCTGCCATATTCAGCGTTTCAGTCATTCAAGGCTCTGGCGCGTGACATCACAGGACGCGTTTTTGAAAACTTGGCGCAAGGTCAAACTCCGCTCGCCGGAATGCCCGACCGCTCGACGGGACGTGGAGAGGTCAGCTCTTTCCACGAACTCAGCGCCTTGTTTACCGGGGTATTGGCCTCGCGTTTGACAAACTTACCGTGGCCTTCCTGCGCTTGCACCACGCCGTCATTCACCGCGACCATGCCACGGGTCAGGGTATAGCGCGGCAGGCCTTTGACCTGCTTGCCCTCGAAGACGTTGTAATCAATGGCAGATTGCTGTGCCGAAGCCATGATCGTTTTTTCCTTTTCCGGATCCCAGACCACCAGATCGGCATCGGCCCCGACCAGAACTGCGCCTTTTTTCGGGTAGCAGTTCAGGATCTTGGCGATATTGGTCGAGGTCACGGCGACGAATTCATTCATCGTCAGACGGCCCGTGGCAACGCCGTGCGTCCAGAGCATCGGCATCCGATCCTCCAGGCCCCCCGTGCCATTCGGGATCTTGGTGAAATCACCCACGCCATAGCGTTTCTGGTCGGTGGTAAAGGCGCAGTGATCGGTGGCAACGACAGACAATGACCCCGATTGCAGCCCGGCCCATAGGCTGTCCTGATGCTGCTTGTTGCGGAAGGGCGGGGACATTACGCGGCGCGCTGCGTGGTCCCAATCCTTGTTGAAATACTCACTTTCGTCCAGCGTCAGATGCTGGATCAACGGCTCTCCCCAGACGCGCTTGCCCTGCATCCGCGCGCGCCGGATCGCCTCGTGTGAGTCCTCGCAAGAGGTGTGGACCACGTACAAAGGCACGCCCGCCATATCCGCGATCATGATGGCGCGGTTGGTGGCCTCGCCCTCGACCTGCGGCGGACGGGAATAGGCATGCGCCTCTGGCCCGGTGTTGCCCGCCGCCAGCAGCTTGGCCGACAGTTCCGCAACCACATCGCCGTTCTCGGCGTGAACCATGGCGATGCCGCCCAGTTCCGCCAGACGGTTGAACGACGCGTAAAGCTCGTCGTCATTCACCATCAGCGCGCCTTTATAGGCCATGAAGTGCTTGAACGTGGTGATCCCCTTGTCCTCAACCACGGTCTTCATCTCGTCAAAGACCTGCTCTCCCCACCACGTCACAGCCATGTGGTAGGAATAGTCGCAACTGGCGCGACCCGCCTTGTTGTCCCACATCTGCAGGGCATCCAGCAGGCCCTGCCCCGGCGCAGGCAGCGCAAAGTCCACGACCATCGTCGTGCCGCCGGACAGGGCCGCGCGCGTGCCAGATTCAAAATCGTCCGTCGAATAGGTGCCCATGAACGGCATTTCCAGATGCGTATGCGGATCGATCCCGCCGGGCATCACATAGCATCCTGTTGCATCCAGCGTTTCCGCGCCGCTCAGGTTCGGGCCGATCTGCGTGATGACACCGCCTTCGATCAGTACATCTGCCTTGTAGGTCAGATCCGCCGTGACGACGGTGCCGTTCTTGATGACTGTTGTGGGCATACTGTCCCCTTCCCTGTTCAATTGTTTTTGTAACAACTCAGCCGAGGCAACACAGCCTCTGTGCTTTGTGGTGACACCTCGTGCCAGTGTAACCCGTTGTTTATCGTAAAGCGCATCTGTTCTGCCGCAACAATGCGATCAAGCAAACCCTCCGGCACGGCGCGTCGGATGCCTTCGAGCGAGCGATAGACCAGAGGACCAAGACGCAGTCTGGTATCGGTGCCGTTTTCCGTCAAGTCCATGGTGAGCGAGGATTTTTGAGCGTCGCTTTCCTGAAACACGACCTGAAAGACCGGTTTCTTGGTGCCAACCCCCTGACACGTCAGACGGAACTGATCGCCATTGGGCAGATCTATGATGAAATACTCAAGCGTCATCGAAGTCGTTTCATCAAAAGCAAGCTTTCGAACCGAATCGCGCCATTCAAGCTGGTTTGCGCTGGCAGATGTGACAATACCCAACCCCAGCAAAACGGCAAAAACGGTGCGAAGGATCAATTTACAATCCCCCCGGTCACAACCACACCCGTGACCAGCACATCCCCCTTGCAGGTCAGATCTGCCGAAACGATGGTTCCGTGTTTGACGACTGTCGCCATGGTCTTGTCTCCCTGTCGTTGCGGTTACGCTTGGTCCACATCCATTGATTTTTTGCCCTCGACCTTCCGGTTGTGCCGAAGACCCAGAACAGCCATGACGGCTGCCCCGAAAAGGCCGGGTAAAAAAGCGTACCCCGCCGCCTCGCCCGCGTTTTTCGCATCGGAATTGGTCGCATAAAACAGCCCGAACAGAACCACAAAGCCCACAAATGCGGCCAGCCACACCGGGTAGCGTCTTGTTAGAAGGCTGTTCATGCCGACACCTTGAGCCATTGGGCACAGATCCGCAGCCAAGCGGCTGATCCGATGTGTTTGATGTGGATCCCCGAGGTCATGCGTTTTGCGTCTCTGCCATTGCCTCGCGCGCGGCAAACCGTGCCTTGGCAAGCTCGACCCGTTTCATTTCCAGATCGACGGCCAGCATGTCCTCTTCTATCTTTCGCTTTCCACCGCCCACGAAAAAAAGCAGCAAAGAGATCAGGCCCGACCCAATGCCGCCAATGGCAGAGATCAGCCCCGACACCTCTTCAAGGATCGGCGGAATCAAGATGTCGGCCTCGCCCGGATCCTTTTCGGCCCGGCCAAAAATCGCGATATAGATGGCGTCGCGGGCCTCGGCGCGCTCTGCTGGATTGGCGGCGTCGATCATGCGCAGCAAGCCGTCCTGAACAATCGCCCCCTCGGGAAACTTGGGCCGCGTGCCCGCAAGATCGGCGTTTATATTTTGCAAGAGGGTCTCGCGGGTTTGCCTGTCGTCTGCGTCAACCACCTGTTGCAGGATCTCGCGCGTCTCAAAGCTGTCCAAGGTCCTGTAAAACTCTTGCTCACGATCATAGGTCGCGAACAATTGGGTCTGGGACGACGCCAGGCGCGTTTCGAGATCGTCAATCTTTGCCTGCGCAAGATAGGCCGCATAGCCCACCATGACGATGGCCACACAGGCCAGAACCAAAGCGGCGACCAGTTGCAGGCTGCGGTTCACTCTGCAATTCCCGCCGTTTCGACCACCGCATGCATCAGCACGTCTGCCCCCGCCATGGCCCATTCACGCGTGATTTCCTCGGCCTCGTTGTGCGACAGCCCATCCACGCAGGGGCACATGACCATGGCTGTGGGCGCAACGCGGTTGATCCAGCAGGCGTCGTGGCCCGCGCCTGAAACGATGTTCTGGTGTGAATACCCAAGGCGTTCGGCGGCGTTGCGGATGGCAGTAACGCAGCTTTCATCGAAGGCCACCGGATCAAACCCACCGACCTTTTCGAACGATACCGAAAGGCCCATCTGCCCACAGATCTCTGACGCCCCAAGGCGCAGTTTGTTTTCCATATCCTTGATGACACTCAGATCCGGAGAGCGGAAATCGACCGTAAACACCACGCGGCCGGGGATCACGTTGCGCGAGTTGGGAAAGACATCGATATGACCCGCCGCGCCCAGACCGTTCGGTGCATGAGACCATGCGATCTGATCGACCAGTTCCAGCACCCGCGCCATGCCGAGGCCTGCGTTCTTGCGCATGGGCATGGGGGTTGATCCGGTGTGACTGTCTTTGCCCTCAATGGTCACTTGCGTCCACTACAGACCTTGCCCATGGGTGACAACGCCGATGTCTTTGCCCTCGGCCTCTAGGATCGGCCCCTGTTCGATGTGCAACTCAAAGAAGGCGTGCATCTTGCGCGCGCCAACCTCTTCTTCGCCGCGCCAGCCGATGCGTTTCAACTCATCGCCGAATTTCTTGCCCTCGGCGTCCACCCGGTCATAGGCCCAGTCCTGCGTATGGATGCCAGCGAACACACCGGACGACAGCATGGCCGGGGCATAGCGCGTACCCTCTTCGTTGGTGAAATTGGCCACGACGATGGGGTGCTTGGTCTTGATGTCGAGGTCGTTGAGCGTACGGATGATTTCCAGCGCGCCCAGAACGCCCAGAACGCCATCGTATTTGCCCCCGGTCGGCTGAGTGTCCAGATGGCTGCCCACATAGACCGGCAGCGCGTCAGGGTCTGTGCCCTCGCGACGGGCAAACATATTACCCATCTGATCGAGGCCCATGGTCATCCCCGCCGCCTCGCACCAGCTTTGGAACAGCGCGCGCCCCTCGGCATCCTCATCGGTCAGCGTCTGGCGATTGTTGCCGCCTGCGATGCCGGGGCCGATCTTGGCCATTTCCATCAGCGAATCCCAGAGGCGGTCACTGTTGATTTTCAGGTTCTGACCCGGTGCGGATGACATGGCGTACTTCCTTATTTCAGTTCGACCTCGACAAAGCTCATCACAGCCTCGCCGTCATTGATCACATTATGTTCGACGCCCGTATCGCGCCGATAGCTGGTGCCTGCGGGGATCGTCACGCGGTTCACCTCGCCGCCCGGCAATTCCAGTGCCATGTGACAATCGGTGAGCGTGGTGATCACGTAATCCATGCCATGCACATGCCAGCCAGTCTCTGCCCCCGGCGCGAAATCGAACCGCGTCACCCGTACGCGGGCGTCGTCGATCATCGTCGTGGCCTGTGCTGCCTGTCGTGTCATGCTGCCCCTCGCAATTGGCCCAAAGAGTTTGACCAAATGGTCAGGAACACGCTACCACGGAGCAAAGGCCAGTCAAGGCTTTCACGAAGACACGGGGCCCATATGCCGTATCACGCAGCGGAAAGGATCAAAATGCAGGCACCGCCCCAGCGCACGCGCATTCAGGAAAAGAACATTTCCGCGATTCTCGATGCCGCGCTGGATGTGTTTTCGCAAAGCGGATTTCGTGGCGCGACACTGGATCAGATCGCAAAGGCGGCAGGCCTGTCCAAGCCAAATCTGCTGTATTATTTCGCCTCCAAAGAGGCGATTCATGTCGCGCTTTTGGCAGAGCTTCTGGACCTGTGGCTTGATCCCTTGCGCGCACTGGATCCAGAGGGCGACCCGGTGCAAGAGATCGTCGATTACGCCCTGCGCAAACTGGACATGGCACGCGATTTACCCCGCGAAAGCCGTCTTTTTGCCAATGAAATCGTGCAGGGCGCGCCGCGTATTCTGGATAAGATCGAAGGCCCGCTCAAAGAACTTGTCGATGAGAAAGCGGCACTGATCACCGCATGGATCGCCGAAAATCGCCTTTCAAAAACAGACCCTTACCACCTGATCTTTTCAATCTGGGCGACGACCCAGCACTATGCGGATTTCGATGTGCAGGTCCGTGGCATCCTGCGCCCGAAAGGAGATGCGCATTTCAAGGATGCCGCTGCCTTTTTAAGCGCCTTCTACCGTTGCGCGATAAGCCCCCCTTAACCAAGCTTACAGATTTCTATGCCATTTAAAGCTTTTGTAATGTATTGATCGTGCGTCTGAGGTGGGGCTTCAGGAGTGGTGATATGGTTGATCTCAGAGGGATGTCCCCCGCCTATATGGGTAATATGACGTTTCACAGTGTGACCGATCCGTCCGCGAAGAAAACGCCAGAAATTGACGATAGCAAAGCCGCGTCCGTAATTACTCACCCCCCATTTTGAGAGTGTGCGTCTCAGGCGAGGGTTTGGTT
>ERZ887830.1948-NODE-1948-length-10993-cov-7.039221_pt1 | contig 10993 bp, 12 predicted proteins | sample MGYA00521101_ERZ887830 | MGnify/ENA primary metagenome ERZ887830 (study PRJEB32303, sample SAMEA104408592) | aquatic metagenome | biome: Marine water; feature: Pelagic; material: water | place: Baltic Sea | collected 2014-06-05T16:38:00 | depth 1,762 m ...
CCATTGGGCTTGGGACTTTGGCGATTTGATGCGGTCAATTGCTTTTAGTCGCGGCGAAGTTGATTTGGGCGATTATCGAAATGCCGCAGAAGGGTTTTTACAAGGTTTACAAAAGCCAGTGACGGAGCAAACTGTGCAAGAAATGGTTCAAGTGCCCGGACATATTGCGGGTATGTTGGGGCTACGGTTTTTAACTGATCATTTGATGGGTGATGTTTACTTTCGTGTCAGTGAGTCGGGGCAGAACTTGCAGCGAGCGCGGGCGCAATTTGCGTTGATGCAGCAATTTGACGCAAACCATGAGCACATGGAAGGTCTGGTTAAAAATATAGCTCAAGATCTTGGTAACCCGCTGGCGCAACGGTCCGAATAGACTGTTCGGCAAAACTTATAACCGCGCCAAGACACAGATTGAAATTTTAAGCTAGGTGACTTGGCTGAGAATAAAGCGCACCAGCAATGCCATAAGCAGCACAAAAATTGCGGTGAATCCCACCCCAATCATTATGAAATGACTGGCTTTGCCGCGAGCAAAGTCGCGCTCCCTATTTTTACTAGACTGCACGCCCACCGCTGCGGACAAAGCGCTGCCGATCATTTGCCACAGTGTCAGGGGCGGCAATTCCTCGTCGGGGTTGTCCGCGTGGGTCATCTGGTCTTCAGTGCTTGGCGCTGTAGAATTTTTCACTTCGTCATTCATCTTTTATGGCCGTCGTTTATGGTCGTGGCTTTTAACGCGTTTACCAAGCGGTGGTTTGTTGTTGCCCTAAGTGGCGCACTATCTAGCCAACATTTGAGCCTGCCATCTTAGGTGTTGTTTAGATATTCTCAAGCATTGTTCGACCAATGGCTTAATGCGATGCTTGTTCGATGAAATTACATCCGCTTAATCAGAATTTCAGCTGGCAACAACCAGTTGGGCCGTTCACCTGTATCACCCAAGCTCAGGCTGACGCCTACGCCCATCAGGGTGGTTTTGTTTTACCCGATGTTTTCAGCCCGGCTGAGCTGACGGCCTTATTAGCAGAACTTGATCCATTGGAAGCGGAAAAAAATGCACTGCTGCAACATGCAGATCCCAATGCGATAGCCATCGCCAAACACGATGAAATTGTTTTTCGGGCCCACACGGTATTGCAGTCTCCCCAGGCCAAGGCGTTGGCCAGTCACCCCACTATGCTGGCTCTGGTTAAAGACCTCATTGGCCCCGCGGTGCGCTTGTACTGGGATCAAATTGTATACAAACGCCCTGGCACGCCAACGGAGTTTCCTTGGCATCAGGACAATGGCTACACCTTTGTGCAGCCGCAACAGTACCTAACTTGTTGGATAGCGTTGAATGATGCGGTGGAAGAAAATGGCTGTCCGTGGATTGCGCCCGGCTTGCACACCCTCGGCACGTTAAACCATTGGTGGGCGGATGTAGGTTTTCAGTGCCTTAAAGAAACCCCAGAAGATGCCGTTGCCATGCCGCTTAAGGCAGGTTCCATTGCGGTATTTTCTAGTCTTACCCCACACCGCACTGGACCGAATCTCACTGCGAACACGCGCAAGGCGTATATTTTGCAATACGCGCCAGACGGCGCAGTAATGCATCATCGCACTGGCGAGACTGAGTTGGCCGCAGATCCAGGTCGACAGTTTTTAGTGACCTAGTTATCTAGTTACCTCAAGCGCCAAATATAGTTGAAAAGAGGTTGGAAAGAGGTTGGAAAAAAGTTGGAAAAAATATGACAGCAGCGGCAGCAACAAACACGACGACAGAAGTGCAGGGCGTGCGTAAGCGCGCGGCAAAGTATGTGCAGCATTCTATTTGGCTATTAGCGGCGGCCTTGTTGTTTGCTGGATGCGCCAGTCAAGACCGACCGCTGCAACTGAGCAGTGGCGCTGCACCAATTTATCCCCCGCAAGCCCAGGCTCAGGGCGTGGAGGGTGAGGTAACCGTTCAATACGACGTCACCGATCAGGGTGTAGTGATTAATGCGGTTGTTGTAGCAAGCTCGTCGGGCCAAGTGTTTGATGCCGCCGCGCTACAGGCCGTAACCAGTTGGAAATTCACACCAGCGCGTCGAGGCGGAGTGGCTATTGCACAGCAAGCGCTGGTGAGTACACTTACTTTCAAAGTGGGTACGAGGGCGTCTGATGAAGCTGAATTATCGAGAAGATAGCCATCTGTATGGTTGGTCTGGGGCTTTTGGCCGTAATATTATTTTCACGCTCACCCTGTTCGCACTGGGGCTCAGTCTATATCTCCAAGATCGAGCATTAGGCACAGCCTTTGCTGATGTATCTGCAGCCGATCACATTGGCTACATGCTGCGGGTTACCGCGCGCATTGCATTTATTCTATTACTTCTGGCAATGATCGCCCGGCCTTTTCGACAGTTGACAGGAATGGGTTCCGAACTATTGCGCCATCGTCGTTATCTGGGTTTGGCCATGGCCTTTGTGCATACTGTGCATTTCGGTTATGTGGTTGCGTACCTACAAACCAGTGGCGAACCGTTAGAAATGGTCACCCTAATTTTTGGTGGACTCGCGTTTTTGCTCACATGGATTATGGCGGTCACCAGTAATAATACTTCCCAGCGTGCCCTTAAAGCTTGGTGGCGACGCATACACACGCTCGGCATCTATTACGTGTGGCTGATCTTTATGAATACTTTTATTGGTGTGCTGTTGGCCACCAGCGATCCACTTTATGTGGGTATTGTGGCCGTAGGGTTAGTTGCAGTCAGTCTGCGCATGGCAGTGTTTTTGCGTCAGCGATTCAGCCGCACGGCGTAAAGCCCAGAAAATCCGCCGGCCTCGGTGCCGTCGGCGAGCAACACTTTGGTGCTTAGAGGAAAGCGGCCTTTGCCGGTGCTTTTAAGCTTTTCAAATTCTTCTAAGTGCTCGCCAAAACCACAGGTCACATGAATGTCTTCCGCCACCGGCCTGGCGTAGTCAATCTGACCGTTGGCGATGACAATGGACGCGTTCAAATCATTAAGCTTTAACTGCAAGTGCATCATGCCCCAGCCGGTGAGGGCTTGAATGGCGTAAAGACTGCCCGCAAAAGCGGTGCCATGAACGTTTACATTGGGGGCAAGGCCCGCGTGAGTGGTCAGCACATGATCACGAAAATGTGCAATTTTCATGGTCATGGCTTTAGACAGCGGAATTTGTTCATGCCAAATGGCTTCAAGATTTTGGCAAAGGGTGTCCATGTCAGTCATAGTGATTCTTCTTAAGTGCAGACAAGTTGGGGAAACAAGTGATCAGTGTGAATATGGTAGCCGCCAATGTCTACGAGGTTGTTTTAGAAGGCAGTGAAGAAAGCATTCACCGCGTGACCCTGAGCCCAGAGTTGTATAAAGAAATATGCGGCGGCACCTTTACCCAAGAGTGGGTACTCATTCAAGCCTTCCGTCTCATGTTGGAGTTTGGCCAGCGCAGCGAAATAGCCAAAGAATTTGACCTGTCCGAACTCACCCAGCGTTATGAGTATTTTGTAATCCAAATGCAGGACCGGTTGGGGAAGCACTGAGCAAGCCCTTAGGTTTGATCAAAGCTTCCCTAGGGTATAAAGGCGCCAGCCGGATCTAATTAACAGGCGCTAAAGCTTAAAGCGGTTACGCAGTACCAAACCCACTTGGAATAATAAGACCAAGGTCAGCAGGCTTTGGCTAAAGGTGATGAAGTAGAGCCAATTAGGCATGTGCTCACCGAACAAGGCCATCAAACCTTGAGTTCTTGCCTCCTTACTGCTGGGGATATAGACAAACATTTGGCCCCAAGAAAAGGGCATCGCTTTTATGATCTCGTGATAGGTAAAGGGCAGCGTCGAAGCCTTTGCATAAACTGCTGCCCCTAAAAGCCAAAGACCGATTAACCCGTACAAAGGCCGAGCCAAGCTGCGACCATAGTCACTGGCCAGCCAAAATAAACCTTCTACCAAAGCTGTAGCGAAACCGTGCTTGTTGTGCCATCTAGCCGCGCGCATCTCTTCTACTCTGAAATCTAAAGCTTTTTCAAAATCTCGGTTTTGTTCAGCTAACTCTTTAAGACGGCGAAAGCGTTCCGCATCGCCCTCGTCCACGGATCGCTTAAAGATCTTTTTGTGGGTTGCAGTATTGGATGCACATTTCAGTTCAGCGAGGGAGGTATGGTGAGAGGTTTTGGTGCCTACTAAATCCGGAACGCACCCAAAGGTATCCTCACTGTCCAGTGTAAAAACCTTTTCGAATGACGCGTGACGGAAGCTAAGTGAAGTTACCGTTTTCACATTTATCAAATTCGCAAAGCTGGCTCTCCCTAGGAAAGTGGCATCACCAAAGTTATAACTGCCAATACCAAGACTCGCGGCATCAAGAGTAAAAGCGCCTGGGCCGAATTTTGCACGATAAAACCATACGCCGCCCTCGCCGAAAGTCGCGTTATAAAACGAAACATCGCCGTCGCCGAAAGTCGCGCGGTCGAACGATACATAGCCGTCACCGAAAACTGCGTTCTCGAATGAAACTTCCCCTATACCAAAATTTACTTTACAAAAGTTTTTCTTGCCAGTTGGGAAGTTAAAGTATGCGAAGGGCCAATGATTTATATTGATAGTTTCTAGATTTCGATGCTGGTTAAAATCCACGTTCTGAAAGCTGATGTCTGCATTCGGATTTTCTTCTACCCACGCATTCCAAACGTCCCGTCCTTGAATCCACAAAGCCACAGCCTCTTTGGGACCGAGTGATATTCGTTCGTCCTCTTCATCGTTATTTCATAACGTGTTGTGTCTACAAAGCAGGGACAAAAACGACATGTTTTGAATTCGGGGTTCCACCCGTAGAGCAGGTATTACCATCGGTAAGGCGTTAGTGTGACTAACGAGCACGCTGACGCTCTGGCTTGGGTATTTAAGAATGATTCATCAACTAGGACAGAAAAAAGCCTCGAATACCGCGAGACTATATCCATATCAAACAGCGAACTAGCCGGTCACGTTCATATTCTTGGCCAATCTGGCATGGGAAAATCAACGCTAATAGAGCAGTTCATTTTGCAACGAGCGAAAGCAGGGGAGGGCGTTTGTTTTATCGACCCTCACGGCACGTCTGCCGAACGGATTTTAGACACGTTGCCAGCGTTTAGAACCAAAGATGTTTTATATATAAACCCAGCGTGCGACGAGTACGCCATTGGGATCAATCTATTAGAGAAACCCGACAACCCAAACGATAGGGGCGTTATTGTCAGTGAAGTAATGAGAATGTTTAAAGGCTTGTTTGCTGATTCTTGGGGTGTCCGCATCGAGCAAATATTACGAAATACTGTCTTGGCATTGTTGGAATGTGAGAAAGCTACGCTTTTAAGCATTAGACGAATGTTGGTAAACAAAAACTATCGGGAGTACGTGTTAGGGCACATAACAAACCATGTTGTGAAGGAGTATTGGCGGGAAGAATTCAGCCGGTATCCAACACGAAACCTAACAGACATTACCGGATCAACTCTCAACAAAATCGCCCCGTTTATTGCTGATGATCGTATGCGCCGAATTGTCGGCCAGACTAAAAGCACTTTTGATTTCCGGCGGGGCATGGTCGAAAAAAAGATTGTTATTGTGAACTTGTCAAAAAGCAGGGTAGGGAAGGAGCAAGCGCGCAACCTAGGCGCTCTTATCGTCACAAAGATAGCTATTGAGGCTATGCAACGCGATGAGCGAGAGGCGTTAGCTAACGTCTATCCCGTGGTGATTGATGAAATTCAGAATGTATCGACTGAGGTTATTAGCGAAGTAGTGACAGAAAGCAGGAAAGGGGAGCTGGCTCTTATTGGTGCCCACCAATATTTAGACCAATTCAACCGATCTCAAGAGGTAGTGCGTAAAGCTTTGGTTAATGGAACTCGAACAAAAATACTGTTTCAACTTGGCCAGGATGACGCCGAAACTTATGAGCGGGTTTTGAGTAAAGGCAAACCTCAGACAGACTGGAAAGCAGGGGAGTTGCAATCAACTGGGCCGTTCAACGCACTAATAAACAGCGACAAACAACGAGAGTTTTTCGAGACGGAGCCTGAAGATTTGAGCTTCGGGCAATATGAGGCGATCAAAAAAGAATCAAACTACTCGTTTGGTCGTAGGGTAAAGCAAGTTGATGAAGCGTTGAATCGTTTCTACTTGGCGCACTAAACAAAATGTTAGGTGTTGGACAACTTTAAAAGGTAACGTATTCCTTTATGGTTAATGTAGACGATCACTATAAAAGCAGAGTCAAAGGCAGACCCCAATTCTTAGCCCTGCGAATGTCCGCTTTGGAGAAGTGATAAAGGCTATTGTGCAAACAGTCGAATACTGCTAAATCTATCGCGCCTAATTAGACGGAATTTGCTATGGCGAAATCTCGCGTCTTTACCAGCTTTGACTATGACCACGACGAGGATCTGCGCGTTCTCTTGATCGGCTAATCTAAGAACTCAGACACACCATTCGATTTGGCTGATTGGTCTGTTAAAGAGCCTATGACTGGCGATTGGAAAGCGAAAGTTAGAACCCGAATTAAAGCAACCGATCAGATGGTTGTTATCTGTGGACAGCATACGCACACGGCAAGTGGTGTAAGCGTTGAGATAAAGATTGCTCAGGAGGAAGGTAAGCCCTATTTCTTGCTGAAAGGTCGCAAGGACAAAACTTGCACTAAGCCAACAGCGGCTAAAAGCACAGACAAAATCTATACTTGGACATGGGACAACCTCAAAAAGCTGATTGGGGGAGGCCGATAGTTACCGATACCAAACCCATGCCAATTGATGCGGCAGATAGAGAGATTCACTTTGAGCGATACAAACTGCTAGTGAATTCTGCCCTTGAAACATCGTCTCGAAGACACTCTGCAAACACGTATTTCTTGACCGTCAATACAGGCCTGTTCGCCGCACTTGGTGGGGCTTCGGCGGCGGGGCTCGACTTGCTCCAGATCGGCTGGACATTCTTCGTTTCCGTATGTGGATTGATCCTCTGCTATTACTGGCACCGACTGATCAATTCATATGCAGGGCTTAATCGAGGGAAGTTCGAAATCATTCACAAAATGGAGCAACAGCTACCCGTTCAAGTATTCAAGGATGAGTGGGTTGCCTTAGGAGAGGGCAAGGACAAGAACAAATATCGCCCAGTGACAGAACTTGAGATTGCGATACCGTGGGCATTTTCGTGCCTATACATTGTCCTTTTCATTTGGAGTTTGCTTCAGGCGTTTTTCGGCCAATAGGGGCACAACTCAGAAATCGTATTGTGCAGTGCAATAGACGGCTTTCGGCCATAACCGGACGCTTTCTGAATCCTATCTTAGAATCTATCGATCCTCTTCGGCAGCCCGCCACATTGGACCAACGATGATTATCAAAACGAGAATGTTGAACATAGCGTTAACCGAATTGCCGGACGTGATCGATCCCAAGCTGTCAAGTATGAACCAAGAACACGCACCAGTAACGAGAGATTTGCGAACGCCCTCAGGCGATTGATCGTACACCCACAGAGACAAGCACCACACGGTTACGGCCCATCCAACTAGAAAACCACCAGTTAGTGCAGAAAGGAACCAAATTTCCCGGGATTCGTATGACGGGAATCCATCTACTGGCCAGGCAAGCACGTCCAACCCCCATCTAGCCAGCTCGTTAGTTCCTGGCATTGTTCCAAAAAAGAGTACTGGCCCGAAAAAGCCAATAGTTATCGCGGACACTTTCAACCAAATCTTGTGGATTTCTCGTGACACTACTAAATCCCTTCTGGTCTTTTTGGAATACACAGAGACGTCATGTCATGTATTTTCCAACACAAGGTGTAAAGATACGCCTACCTAAGCCGCCCGTACCCTTGCCTTACCTAGCAATACTTCTCGCATATCGCCGTTGGCTTTGCTGATTGCAATGAGAAGGTAAATGCTCAGGAAAATCATCCCCAACAAAGATGCGGTGATCCCCAGCGCAATACCGACGCCAGAGAATTCATGTCGCCATGCTACCCAGAGGCCCGATAACCAAAGATAGGTGAGGAAATCCATGAAGAACTGACCAGGCCACTTCCACTCTAAAAACAACGGCCATGTGGATCCAAATAGGTTCGGTCCTTCATTCATTATCGCCACTGCCGTATAGATGAACACAACCACACCCATCGCAATGAGAAAGCCTTTAAACAGGTTCATTCTGCATCTCCCATCAACTTCTCCATAGCCACACGTATGGTCTCTACATCAAAATATTCGCGCCAGTAAATGATCTTGCCGTCGTGGACCTCAAACACGCCCGTGACCGGCAACTCGAACCACCCTTGCGCTACGCGATGACGATCCAAACGTTCTAGAACAACCATGTTACCTTCGGATATCTGACGCAGAATCACAAACTCGTTCTCTTCAATGGGTGCGAAAAAGGGCTCAAGCACTTCTCTCACACCGTTTGGACCACGTACCGTTGTGCCTGGACTGTTGATGTATTCCAGATCATCTGAGACGTACTTTACGCCTTCATCGAAATCCATTTTTTCCATCACTTGCATGAAGGCAGTAACAACTTGCGTTGGGGTTTGATCGGCCATGGCGTTCTCCGTAGGTATTGACGTTAAGACAAGCAATAGAATCAGGGCTGTGAGTCGCATACTATTTTCGCTGATGTTTTCGAAAATGTAGCATATGCTACGCAAATATCGAAGGTCAAATTTTTTTTGTAGCAGTAGCTACATATTTTCAGATATTGGATAATGCATCGCATTCCACAATGAACTGACAAATGGCAACTCATAAAAAAACAGAAAAACGCCGCAGTGAGATCGTCGAGGCAGCGGTGTCTCATCTGGTCGCCTATGGCTTTCAGCAAAGCGGGCTGCGGGCAATTGCTAAAAGTGTTGGTATCAGTGATCGCATGATCATGTACTACTTCGAAACAAAAGAAGATTTGATATCCGCAGCGCTCGAACTGATCGGTGAATCCTTAGCGAATGGCATGGATGCCGCTGTTCCGCAAGACAATATGACGGCTGGACAATTGCTTCACGCGCTGTCCAAAGCGCTGCAAACCGAAGAGGTTCGATCCATCATGCAATTGTGGTTCGAGATCATCGGCTTGGCAATGAGAGGAGAAGAACCTTACCGACAAACAGCGGCTTTGCTACTGTCTCGTTCTGAAGAACAAATCCGGACGAAGCTGAGATCTAATCAGAAACACAAGGCGAGAGAAGTATTAGCCGCGTTAGAAGGCGGGGTCATGATCGAGCTGCTGCTGGATTAGTCTATTGCTACGAGCGGCTGCTTTGGGCACAAAGCGGAAGTAGCCAACAAGCCTCAACAGCTATTTAGATTGACTGGCATCTTTCGCGAGAGCTATACATTTGCGGTAGTGATACGCGCGGTTAAACGATGTTAATAAGACGTCATATACCGGAACAAATGTACCTGCGACGTAAAACGAAGCAAAGTTTTCTTCAATCGTCTTATTCTTCGATGGGACATAAGATTTGTGAGGTACTGGTTTACCATCTGTTGCCATAGTCTTTGTCGGTTGCTTTGCCAGCGTCCAGAATGGTCTTTTTTTACCTTCTCTCCCAAACGATTGCCCTTATTGGTGTTGTTTTCTTGACCAGTGGTTTGCCTTTGCCTTTGTATGTGTTTTCCTTGTGCGCGGCTTATGGGCTAAACTGCATTTTTTGTCGGAGGGGTGTTATGCGTTTTATTGCTGTGTTGTCTTTAGGTTTATCTATAGGTTTAAGTGCCATGAGTTCTGCTGCTTGGGCGGAATCTGATCCGCAGTTGCGCTCTCAACTGGCTGAGGAAGTGAACGCGGTTGCTGCTGATGTGATCAGTTGGCGTCGTGATATTCACGAGCATCCTGAGCTGTCTAATAGAGAATTTCGTACCAGTAAGTTGGTGGCGGATCATCTGAAGTCTCTGGGTATGGAGGTGCAAACTGGTGTTGCCCATACCGGTGTGGTTGGTATTTTGCGTGGCGGTAAGCCGGGTCCTGTGTTGGCGCTTCGTGCGGATATGGATGGTTTGCCTGTGGTTGAAAAAACCGGCCTTGCCTATGCGTCTAAGCAATTGGGCGAATACGAGGGTCGTGAAGTTGGGGTTATGCACGCCTGTGGTCACGACAATCATGTGGCCATTTTAATGGGCGCGGCTCAGGCGTTGGCTGCTGTGCGTGAAGATTTGCCGGGCACCGTTAAGTTTATTTTTCAACCTGCTGAGGAAGGTCCGCCTAGAGGTGAAGATGGCGGCGCGAAGATGATGATTGCTGAAGGGGCGTTGAAGAACCCTGATGTGGACGCAGTGATTGGTTTGCACATTTCTCAGGGCAGTGCGGTGGGCACGGCTACGTATCGCAGCAAGGGCTTTATGGCCAGCGCCCAGCGTTTTGATATTGAGATTAAGGGTTCGCAGACTCATGGCGCTCGCCCTTGGGCAGGGGTAGATCCTATTGTGGTGGGCGCGCAAATTGTGAATGCCTTACAAACTATTGTCAGTCGTCAGATTGATATCACCCAGCACCCTGTTGTGGTGACGGTGGGTAACTTCCAAGCTGGGGTGCGTAATAATATTGTGCCTGAGACGGCTTCTATGAGCGGCACCATCCGTACCTTCGATCCGAACATTCGTTTAGCGGTACATGAAAAGATTAGACGCATTGTTTCTAACATCGCCGAGTCTCAGGGCGCTGAAGCCACCGTTGATATTGATCCCGGAGTGCCAGTGACTTACAACGACGCGGAATTGACCGCGCTGCTGGGACCGACGTTAGATAAGGTTTATGGCCCTACCAATGTATACGAACCACCGTTGGTCACCGGTGCTGAGGACTTTTCATTCTTCCAAGAACAGGTGCCGGGGTTCTTCTTTTTTATTGGCGCGCGTCCTTTAAGTGTGCCGCCTGAGAAGGCAATTCCTAACCACTCGCCTTACTTTTATGTGGATGAAGGTGCGCTCAAGCCGGGGGTCAGTGCTATGACGCAATTGACGTT
>ERZ887830.1956-NODE-1956-length-10976-cov-22.545005_pt1 | contig 10976 bp, 8 predicted proteins | sample MGYA00521101_ERZ887830 | MGnify/ENA primary metagenome ERZ887830 (study PRJEB32303, sample SAMEA104408592) | aquatic metagenome | biome: Marine water; feature: Pelagic; material: water | place: Baltic Sea | collected 2014-06-05T16:38:00 | depth 1,762 m ...
CGCTTGCCAATGTGGAAGTTGATGCCGCGCTTGCGATACGCGCGCTCAAACTGCTTCGAAATCGACTCGTCTTCTGCGGGAACCAAGTGGGGGAGACCCTCCACGATGGTGACCTCTGCACCGAACGAGCGCCAGACGCTGGCGAATTCGACACCGATCACGCCGCCGCCCAGCACGATGACCTTGTTGGGAATCCAGTCCATGGCCAACGCCTGCTCGGAGGTGATGATTCGCCCACCGATGTCGAGGCCTGGCAAAGACTTGGGATAGGAACCCGTGGCGAGGATCACGTTCTTGCCGACCACCGTGTCTTCGCCCACCGAAACCGTCGTGGGGGACACGAGCGTGCCGACACCTTCAATGGTGGTGATACCGCGTGCCTTGATAAGGCCCTGCAGCCCCTTGTGCTTCGAAGCAACGATCCCGTCCCGGTAAGCATTCACGGCAGGAAGATCCACCGACTCTAACGTGGCGCGAACACCAAACATGTCCGAATGCCGGGCAGAGTCGGCAACTTCGGCGGCGTGCAAGAGAGCTTTGGTGGGGATGCAACCCACGTGAAGACAGGTGCCACCCACCTTGTCCTTCTCAATGAGGCCCACGCTCATTCCGAGTTGACTGGCACGCAACGCCGCGGCGTAACCGCCGCTTCCTGCGCCAAGAACGACAAGGTCAAAAGTGTGCTCAGCCACTGGTGAAAACTCCCTCACAGGTGAATCTGGATAGACCGCGTGGACGAAAACCGCAACGCGTCATGCGAAAAACAAGCCTACTACCCTCGACCCTTTTCTCTGCCAGGAGCTACTAGCTCATCAACAGCGAAATGAGTGTGCGGGTGAGGGCTCCGGTGGGGCCCTTGGGGGTGTAGCCATAAGGACCCGATGAGTTTGCCGCAGGACCGGCAATATCGAGATGGGCCCAGGGAATCAGTTCCCCCGATTCGGTGGTTCCCACAAACTCTTTGAGGAACTGGCCAGCACTCAACATGCCGCCCAACGCTTCGCCCAGCTTCACGTTCGCGATATCAGCCACATCGGATTTCAAGTACGCCCGCATCTCAGGGGGCAGCGGCATGTGCCACACGAGTTCCCCCGCGTTGGTCGCTGCCTCCTGCACGAGGCCAACGGCCTCATCGCTGCCCATGAGGCCTGCGTAGCGCTCACCCAGGGCCATGCGGGCTGCCCCGGTCAGGGTTGCGATATCAATAATCAGATCGGGCGAAAGCGCGCTTGCCGCTTGCAGACCATCGGCCATCACCAATCGCCCCTCGGCATCAGTGTTGAGGACCTCCACCGTTTTGCCACCCTTAATCGTAATGACATCGTTGGGTCGGGTTGCGGTGCCGCTGGGCATATTTTCTGCCAGACAGAGGTAGGTGGTTATTTCAGCAGGTGCGCCCATTTCGGCAGCAGCCAGGGTCGCGGCGGCCATGACGGCTGCGCCTGTCATGTCATATTTCATGCCCACCATCGCGGTGGGGGCTTTGAGGGAGAGACCACCGGAATCGAAAGTTATGCCTTTGCCCACCAGTGCCACATGGCGGGTGGAATTCTTCGGGGTATAGCGGAGGACCATCAGCCGAGGGGGGTTGATGGATCCCTTCCCAACAGCGGAAATTCCGCCATATCCTTCCGCTTCGAGCCGTTTCTCGTCCAGAATTTCGAAGGTGAGGGAGGAGCCTTGTGTCCGTTTCTCGATTTCGGCAACGAACGAAACCGGGTTCAACAGGTTGGGTGGCGCGTTGACGAGATCCCGGACCATAAAAACCGCTTCACACCCGCTGACGACCCGGGCAAGGGCCTCTGATGACAGAGATCCAAGGAATGCGACCCTGGGGGAAGTGTCTTTTTCCTGTGAGGTGATTTTCTCAGTTCGGTAGGAGCCCAGTAGAGCTCCTTCGAGAATTGCTTGGGCTTGCGCCTCGTCACTGTGGGGAAGAGCGAATACCAACCGGGTGGGAGAATTCACGCTTTGAGCCGCGTAACCCGCAGCGGCTCTGAGTGCCTCCGCACTCGAGCCTGCCTCGCCCAGACCGGAAAACACGACGCTCGCCGCAGTCATGCCGTGGGGAGCGGGAACTCGCCAGGTGGAGTCCTTCGCTCCGTCAGCTTCAATGTGAGCAAGAGCCTGTGTCAGAGCTTCATAAACAGCTGGCGAAAAGCTATCTCCCAGCACGAGGGGCCCCTCTGCAGTCTTTGATACTCCGATGACAACAGTGTCTGTGGCCGTGAGGGATTCGAGCGAGGGTACAAGGGTGGGGGCGTGTAGGGGCATGGCATCATGCTAGCCATTCCCCGGACCCCATTTCCCGGTATCGCTGGAAGCGAAGTAGGCCGTAACGGCGTGGGTGGGGAAGTAGAGTTGGGACATGTTTGATGACCGGCTCTTTCGCGAAGCAATGGAGCTTTCGGACGTCCCCAAGGGACTGCCCTTAGTGGCTGGACTCACGGGCTTTGCTGACGCAGGGGGAGTCGTCACCCAAGTCAATCGTTATTTGCTGGATGCGCTCGAGTCAGAGCGTGTGGGGACATTCAACAATGACCTCTTGATGGATTACCGCGCGAGACGACCCGTGTTTCAGTTCGAAGAAACACACCTCACCTCCTACGAATCTCCGCGATTGAGCCTCGATTTGGTGCAGGACGAACTGGGGTCACCCTTTCTTTTCCTTTCCGGATATGAGCCCGATTTTCTGTGGGAAACAATGTCCCAGACCATCCTTGGGCTGATCGATTCGCTGGAGGTCTCGACCAGCAGCTGGGTGCACGCCATCCCCATGCCGGTTCCCCACACCAGGAGCCTGGGCGTGACGGTCAGCGGTAATCGCGAAGACATCACCGATGCGCTTTCCGTGTGGCGCCCCACTACGGGTGTCCCCGGCACCCTGATGCACCTCATTGAATACCGCCTCCAAGAGGCTGAGCACCCCACGGCAGGGTTTGTTGTTTTGGTGCCCCACTACCTCGCAGATACCGAATTCCCCGACGCTGCCATCACGGCTTTGCAAAGTGTGACCAAAGCAACCGGGCTGATTTTTCCCACAGATAGTTTGCGCGAGTCTGGACGGGAGTTTTTGACGGGAATCGGCAAGCAGGTCGAGGACAACACCGAGTTGGAGAAACTCATTGAATCCCTCGAAAAACGCCACGACTCCTACATGGAAGACAACGCCGTTCCGTCTCCTCTGATGGACGCCGATGGCGAAGTGCCCAGTGCAGACATGATTGGTTCGGAGCTTGAAAACTTCCTGGCTAAGCGCCACCCCGGTGTGGCCGAGTCCACCGAAGACTGACCAGCCACGCCAGGCTTTGGCCTGAACTCCAAGGTGCTCAACGCGTGCCATAATGGGAGAGAGCCCTGTGGGGTTCTTCGGGTGGAATCTCGAGGGACTTGACAAGGGTTTTCTTACTGCCCGCTATCAGGATTGAAGCATGGCCTCACAGACAGATAAACCCTCTTCCTCCTCTGAAGCGAGCAACAAAAGCGCTCCCGCAAAGCGAAGCTTCTTTGACCGGATCACCGGTCGAGCCTCGAAACCCTCTCCAGAACCTCAGAAAGCACCCGCCACGCCTGTGACCCCTCCCGCACAAAAAAAGACTTCCCCTTCACCAAAAGCTGCTGCCAAGACGCCCGCCAAGAAGGCGCCTGTGACACAAAAGCCGGCTGCTAAGAAACCTGCGGCTAAAGCTGCTGCGGCGCCGGCGGCGAAGGCCGCAGCGAAGAAGCCTGTCGCCACGAAGGCACCCGCTTCGAAGACGGCGGCAAAGACTCCCGCGAAGAAGGCAGCCGTCAAGCCTGCAACGAAGGCCACCGCCACGAAGGCTCCAGCAACAAAAGCTGCTGCAAAACCCGCGGCAAAGGCCCCGGTCAAGAAGACGGCCGGAACAAAAGCTCCCGTTTCGAAAGCTCCCGCGAAGAAGGCGGCAAAAAAGCCTGCCGCCACGAAGGCCGTTGAAGCTGAAGAATCAACGCCAACGCCTGCGGGTGCCGATGCGGGCAAGGATGATGTTGCCGAAAAGCTGGGAGCAGACATTGTTGCCGGGCTCCAAGAGGTCTCTGAAGAGGAGGAAGAGGACACACCCGCGGTGGCTCTCCCTCTGGGGGCTCTCGTGCTTTCCAGCACGGATGACGACGATGCACCCATCATTTCGACCACGATTACCGGGGCGACTGCTGATCCGGTTAAGGACTACCTCAAGCAGATTGGAAAGGTAGCCCTCCTTAACGCGGAGCAGGAAGTGTCGCTCGCATTACGCATCGAAGCGGGTCTCTTTTCGGAAGAAAAGTTGTCTGCGATGACGGCGTCCCAGAAAACGACGAAACTTTCCCGCGAGCTTTATGAAATCGCCAAAGATGGCCAGCGGGCGAAGAACCACTTGTTGGGGGCAAACCTCCGCTTGGTGGTATCCCTCGCGAAGCGTTACACCGGGCGTGGGATGCAGTTCCTGGATCTCATTCAAGAGGGAAACCTTGGTCTGATTCGCGCGGTGGAAAAGTTTGACTACACCAAGGGTTTCAAGTTCTCGACCTATGCAACCTGGTGGATCCGTCAGGCCATTACCCGGGCGATGGCGGACCAGGCACGCACGATCCGTATCCCCGTCCACATGGTCGAGGTCATCAACAAGCTGGCCCGTGTCCAGCGTCAAATGCTTCAGGACCTGGGACGAGAGCCCACTCCGGAAGAGTTGGCACGCGAGTTGGATATGACGCCGGAAAAGGTTGTCGAGGTCCAGAAGTACGGTCGCGAACCCATCTCGCTTCACACGCCCCTGGGTGAAGACGGCGACAGCGAGTTCGGTGACCTGATTGAAGACACCGAAGCGGTTGTGCCTGCGGATGCAGTGGGTTTCACCATGCTCCAGCGCCAGCTCGAAGGGCTCCTCGAGTCACTGTCCGAGCGCGAAGCGGGCGTCATTCGTATGCGCTTTGGACTGGGTGATGGAATGCCGAAGACGTTGGATCAGATTGGGGACACTTTTGGTGTGACGCGTGAGCGCATTCGCCAAATAGAGTCCAAGACGATGGCGAAACTTCGCCACCCCTCTCGGTCCCAGGCTCTGCGCGACTATTTGGAGTAAGCCAATGAGGCTTTTTGCTGCGTTCGCTATCGCAAAGTTTTTGCGTTTTCTCACGCGGTTGCGTGGGGGCGGATCCGCTTTCCCCGGTTTTGTTCTCTTGCGTCTGGTTCCCGACGCCCTGGAGCGCGCAGTGGGGTCCCTCCCGCGGGGCGTGATTTTTGTGACCGGGTCAAATGGGAAATCGACAACCACAGCGATGCTGACGGAGATTCTGCGGGCCCACGGCCTCCGGGTGTTTTCTAATCCCGCCGGAGGGAATCTGCCGCAGGGTCTTGCCTCGGCTCTTGTCGGCGGTGCGAGCCTGCTTGGCCGGGTCGCAGCCGATATTGCCGTGCTGGAGGTCGATGAGGCCTACGGCCCCTCAATTTCGGACCTGGTCGCCCCCGACTGGGTCGTCATCACCAATATTCAAGTGGACCAGCTCAATCGCTTTGGCGAGCCCGAAGCGGTCTATCGGCTGCTCCTCACCCTGGGCCATCGGGCCACAGCGGGTGTCGTTATTAACGGCAGCGACCCAAACACCACGGCTTTGGGGGCAGAATTGCATGCCACGGGGACTCGGGTGGAGCAAATGCAGGTGAGTTCCGCTGCGCAAGCCACGGCCGCCCACGGTCTAGTCCCGGCACCACTTTTTTTTGATCCCACACCGAACCTCGCTGTGGCGCCGGGAGTCGTCGTTTCCGCCGTCCACGGTCCACAGGCGAGCCTCGACGTGGCGGGCGCTGTGTGGAAGGTCACTCTGCCCCAGCCGGGCCTGCACTATGCCGTGGATGCCGGTCTTGCGATGGAAATGGCTAGCGTGGTTCTGCAGGACTTTAAGCCAGAACGGGCAGTAGCAGCGCTGGAACTCGGGGCCGGTGTCTATGGCAGGGGAGAGGTCATCCGCTATCGGGGGGTTGATATCTCGTTGACCATGATGAAAAATCTGCCCAGCCTTCAAGTGAACCTCGACGCTTTTCCCGCCCCGCTCGAGAACGTTTTTATCGCCGTGGATGAGGGAACCCCGGATCCGTCATGGATTTTTGATGTGGATACCCGCTCGCTCGCATCGGTCTCGGTTTTGAGCGGCTCAAAGGCCTGGCAGTGGGCCTTGCTACTCGAACACCGTGGAATTCCCTACGGCGAGGTCATCGAAGACTCCCGCGCTGGCTTAGATGCTTTTATCAAGAACTCACCGCCCCAAGGCGGCCCACTTCACGCAATCGTGAATTATGAACAGATGATGCGTATTCGTCGAATTGCTGGATACAAAGAGTTGGAGGGAGCTCGATGAGCACCTTCACCATTGCGCGACTGGTGCCGCGGATGCTGGGGTTGAATGGGTCGTCCCACAACGCGTCCATTTTGGCGAGCTATCTCAAACACAGTGGTCACACCATTGAGATCGTCGATGTTGACGCCCCAGAGGATGCCCCGGCCCGGGTCGACGCGGTGTGCGTGGGCAGCGGGTCTGCATCGACCCTTAGGCCCGCAGCAACCCTCATCATCCCTTTGGTCCGGGTGCTCGCGCAGTGGCGCACCCACGGCGCCCACGTGGTCGCCGTGGGGACCGGGTGGGACCTCCTCGGTCACACCGTGACCACCCCGGAGGGCGAAGTGTTACCCGGTGCTGGAATATTGCCTTCGCACGCGAATCACGGTGGCACACGGTTTTCCGGGGAGGTTGCCGGTGTGGATTACCAGGGTCGCGCTAGCGCGGGGTATGTGAACCAGGTGGGGCACGTGAAGCTCGAGGGCGGAGCAAAACCGCTCATGGAGATTGATGCCCCAGAATCCGGATATCCCCGGGAAGAGGGCCTGGTGGGGGACAATGTGTTCGCCACCCGTGTGGGAGGTCCAGCCTTTGCTCTCAACCCCCACTGGTGCGAGGACGTTGCCAGCTCCCTACTTCAGGCGCGAGGCGAAACGCTTCAGCGGACAGAATTTCACTCCCGAATTGACCATGCTGCCGGGGAAGCTCGTCGCCTCATCGAAGCCCGATTGGGCGTCGCTAGGAGCTAAAGCGTCGCTCCACACGAGAACTCATGCTGGAGACGACCTCATCACCGATGGTTCCCGCCCACCTAGCCCAGTCTTCAGCGCTGGGGCTCGTCTCATCCCCCCACAGCGTGACGATGTCTCCGAGTGCGACGCGGGCTTCGTGGGGTATTCCGATCACGAGGTGATCCACCTGCACTGACTGGAGTTGTGCTGGCGAACCTCCTAGCGAAACCCACCCCGTGTGAGGGGGGAGCGGGAGGAGGCCGTGGCCATAGCCCATTCCCACCCAGGCCAGGTTCTGCTCGGTATCCACGTGACTCACGCGGGCACGAGCGGCCATAACGGGGGCAAAGCCCATGTCGGCGGGTGTTCGCTCATCAAAGGGGCTCACCCCGTACACGCTGATTCCCACCCTCACCATGTCCAGCCGAGATTGCGGAATATCGGTCGCAGCGGCAGAGGCGGCAATGTGGAGAATATCGGGAGAAAGCCCTACCGCCCGCGCTTTCTCAACTGCACCGTGGAACCGTTCGAGAGATTCCAGGTTTTCCTCGGTGGAGGTGTCAGAAAGGTGGGACCAGATTCCGCGCACCCGCACGCGCCCACTTTTTTCCATGGCCGCTGCGGCTTCGCAGAGTGCGACCCAGTCGCCTTGGAGGGCGCCATTGCGGTGCAGTCCGGTATCAATTTTGAGATGGAGCGAAACGGGCCCCCCGGTTGCTTCGTGAGCAAGCTTGTCGAGTTGCCACAAAGCCGAAATCCCCAGGTCAACCCCGGCGCGTTGAGCCTTGGCGAAGTCGTCGTGGGGCGAGAGAAGCCACGCCAACAGCATCGTGTCGCCGACGTGTGGCCTCAAGCGAACCCCGGACTCAATATCCAGCACCGCCAGGGATCCAGCTCCGTGGGCCAGCGCTGTGGTGGCGATGCTGACTTCTCCGTGACCGTAGGCGTCGGACTTCACCGCCACCATCAACTCTGCGTCACCGGCCAGGGCTCGCTTCGCCTTCGCCACATTGCTTGCAAACGCGGCGAGGGAAATGTCGATCCAGCAGGTGGCTTCTACATCCACGTTCGCACCACCCGAGTCGCAAGACGGGATTGCACCGCTCCTGTTGGGCGGCGGGACCAGAGTGACCAGTCAGAAAGAGTGGGGCTTGTTCCCCAGATGGTGACGCTTTCACCGAGCTCAATGGGGGAATCACCGACATCGAGAATGCACTGATCCATCGCGATGCGGCCAGCAACTGGGAAATCGATGCCTCTGATGCTCATCCGAGCTCCCGGCGAGGCGGTGCGCGGGACGCCATCGGAAAATCCGGCGCTGACCAGAGCCAGCGTCGTCGCGGTGGCGGTGCGATATTCGTACCCATAGGACACGGGTGTTCCCGGACCTACCCGCTTGAGCGAGATCACATCCGCCTCAAAAGTCACTAAAGCCTCGGGAGAATCCCACCAGTTCGTGAGAGCGGTCTCAGAGACGGGATCGATCGGCAACACCGAGGCTTCGGAGTCTCCGGGTGAGGCGACGACGCGGGCAAAACCCACCTCAGCGGCAATTTCGGAGGTTTTCGCGAGCCCTAAACCGTATGCGTTGGCTCGTAGATCGAGAGTTTCGTGCGCCCCACGAAGGCTACCCAGGTGCTCCCTGAGCGCCTGGGTGTTGATGAACGCTCGGCGCACAGGAGCTAGCTGGAGTGTTCGGATCGGAGACGGTCAGTCTCGTCGTGCCAGGCAATAATGCTCGAGCCCAGGGTCTCACGGTGCTTCGACGCGTGGTGTCCACAGAAAAGAAGTTCTCCTGATTCAAGAGTGACGCGAACGTATGCTTGAGCGCCGCAGCTATCGCAGAGATCGGTGAATCCGAGAGTTGCTGCGGTCTGAAGGGGGGCTTCCGTGGTTTCCGGTGTGGCGTACGACATCGCTTCTCCTTGAAGGCTCCATTGGTGAACAGTGCTATTCCATCACGAGAAACCTTGAACGGGTGCCGTGACGCTCCCAGTTTCGCCCACCGCGTATCCACAGGCTTCGGCGGGGGAACCCCCAGTACCGGGGGATTTGCCTAAGCTCAAGGCTGCAGATACACCACCTAAAGGACTTTTCGTGCCCACGACTGATTACTCCGCTCGCCACCTCACCGTGCTGGAAGGCCTTGAGGCTGTCCGCAAGCGGCCGGGTATGTACATCGGTTCGACTGACTCCCGCGGATTGATGCACTGTTTGTGGGAAGTCATTGACAACTCTGTCGATGAAGCGGTTGCCGGCCACGGGACAGATATCTCCGTCGTCCTCCATGATGATGGCAGCGTGTCGGTAGCTGATTCGGGCCGCGGTGTCCCCGTGGACAAAGAGCCGCGCACCGGCCTCTCTGGCGTGGAATTGGTATTCACTAAACTCCACGCTGGCGGCAAGTTTGGGGCGGGTTCCTATGCGGCCTCAGGGGGTCTCCATGGCGTGGGAGCCTCTGTGGTGAATGCTCTGTCCGAGCGTCTAGACGTCGAAGTAGATAGAGAAGGCAAGACGTGGGCGATGTCCTTCCACCGCGGCGAACCAGGTGTCTTTGCTGATTCCGCCGCACCCTCACCGGAGTCGGACTTCACTCCGTTCGTGAGCGAAAGCGTCCTGGCGAGTGTGGGGACGACCAAAAAAGGTGTCACGGGAACCCGGGTCCGGTTTTGGCCCGATCCGCAAATATTTGGAAAAAAGTCGACGTTTGCCTCGGAAGAGCTGACCGAGAGGGCTCGTCAAACGGCGTTCTTAGTTCCTGGGCTTTCCATCCACCTGGAAGATGGCACCGGCGAAGAAACCCTCTCCACCACCTTTTCCGCTGCCGGTGGGCTGGGCGACTTCTTGGGCTTTTTAGCTCCCGACCAGGCTGTTGTGGGCCCGTGGCACTTTTCGGGGGAGGGAGAATTTGAAGAGACTGTCCCGGTGCTTGATGACACGGGAAAACTCCTCTCTCAAGATGTCCTCCGCAACGTTCATGTCGATGTCGTCCTTCAGTGGGGCACTGGTTATGACACCGTCTCCAAGAGCTTTGTGAACATCATCCAAACCCCCAAAGGCGGCACCCACCAGCAAGGCTTTGACGCGGGACTGGTGAAGACGCTTCGGTCAGAAATTGACAAGAACGCGCGGAAGCTCAAGGTGGGCAAGGACAAAGTTGAAAAAGACGACATGATCGCCGGAATGACCGCCATTATCGCCGTAAGGGTGCCCGAACCACAGTTCGAGGGCCAAACCAAAGAGGTTTTGGGCACGCCGGGAATTAAATCCATCGTTCAAGCGGTCATATCTGAGGGGCTTTCGGCCAAGTTTTCCTCGACCAAACGCGAGGACAAAGCCTTTTCCGCCGTGTTACAGGAAAAGATCGTCGCGGAAATGAAAACGAGGGTCTCCGCCCGAGCTCTCAAAGAAACACAGCGGCGGAAAAACGCGCTTGAGGCTTCCACCCTGCCCACAAAACTTGTGGACTGTCGCAGTAAGGAAACCGAAGGCAGCGAGCTGTTCATTGTCGAAGGTGATTCGGCCTTAGGGACAGCCAAGCTCGCCAGAGACAGTGAACACCAGGCTCTGTTGCCCATCCGCGGGAAGATTTTAAACACGCAAAAGGCCTCGGTTCAAGACATGCTGGATAACGCGGAGTGTGCCGCCATCATTCAAGTGATTGGGGCGGGCTCTGGTCGAACTTTCGATGTCAGCCAGGCCCGCTACGGCAAGGTGATCATCATGTCTGACGCCGATGTGGATGGCGCCCACATTCGAACTTTGCTCCTGACGCTGTTCTTTCGATACATGAGACCACTGGTGGAAGAAGGCCGGGTCTACGCCGCGGTGCCGCCCTTGCATCGAGTAGTCATCAACGCGCGAGGCAAAGCACCCTCCGAAATCGTCTACACCTACTCCGAGGAAGAGCTC
>ERZ887830.1958-NODE-1958-length-10973-cov-5.853636_pt1 | contig 10973 bp, 8 predicted proteins | sample MGYA00521101_ERZ887830 | MGnify/ENA primary metagenome ERZ887830 (study PRJEB32303, sample SAMEA104408592) | aquatic metagenome | biome: Marine water; feature: Pelagic; material: water | place: Baltic Sea | collected 2014-06-05T16:38:00 | depth 1,762 m ...
CGCCGCACAAGGCCCCAAAGCGCGTCTGGCCACCATCGCCAAGCCGCGCTTTACCGAATGGGGCGAGGTCACGCTTGATGTGCAAAAGGGTGTGGCCCGCGTGCCCGGGGACATCACCCGCATCGCCGTCATCAACCGCTATGGCGCGCGCGATAACAAACCGCGCGTTGGGCTGTTGCAGGATTGGGGCACATGGGACGGGGCCTTTGCCACCACGGTCAGCCACGACAGCCATAACCTGACCGTCTTTGGCGGCAATGCGAAGGACATGGCGCTTGCGGCCAATGCCGTGGTGCAGGCAGGGGGCGGCATGGCGGTTGCGCAGGGCGGCGCGATTTTGGCGATCTTGCCTTTGCCTGTTGCGGGGTTGGTGTCGGCCAAGCCCCTGCCAGAGGTCGCGTCAGAGTTTGCCGCAGTTCGCGATGCCATGGGCGCAGTTGTGGCGTGGAACCCGCCCTATCTGACCTTCAAGGCCTTGGTCGGCGCGACCTTGGCCTGTAACGCGGGGCCGCATCAGACGGATCTGGGCATAGCCGATCCGCAGGCGGGGATTTTGATGACGTCACCTATCCTCGAAGACGGGTTAGGCTAACAGGGCCTGCCGCGCCACTTCGGCCCAGAATGCCACACCTGTCGGGATGGCGTCATCGTTGAAATCATAGCCGGTGTTGTGATGTAACGCGCCGTCCTGCGCGGGTCCGTTGCCTAGCCAGACATACGCGCCCGGTGCCTCGCCCGCGAAAAACGCGAAATCATCGCCAGCGGTTGAGGGTGGAAAAGCGGTGCGCACGTCGCGGCAGACGGCCTGTGCGGCGGCAAGGGCAATTTGCGTGGCCGCCGCGTCGTTGACCACAGGCGGGATGCGGCGGATAAATTCATATTCGGCGCGCATGTCCATTGCCATGGCGATCGCATGGGCGAGCCTGCCAATCCCTGCCTCTAACTGGTCGCGAACCTCAGGCGTATAGGCCCGCGCGGTGCCGCCAATCCTGGCAAAATCCGGGATCACGTTCAGCGCCTTAGGGTCGCCCCCCGTGACGGAACAGGCGCTGATAACCGCGGGTTGCAGAGGGTCGACCTCGCGTCCCGGAATGGTTTGCAATGCACTCAGGAACTGCCCCATTGCGGTGATCGGATCGCGCCCCAGATGGGGTTTTGCGCCATGGGTGCCGACGCCGTGAAAGGTCACCCACCAACTGTCGGATGAGGCAAGCTGTGGCCCGGCCACCACGGCCATCTGATCGACCGCCAGTCCCGGCATGTTGTGCAGTCCAAAGACCATATCGCAGGGAAAACGGTCAAACAGCCCTTCTTCGACCATCCGCTTTGCCCCGCCGCGCCCCTCTTCGGCGGGTTGAAAGATGAAATGCACTGTGCCTTGTGGCGGATCTGCGGCCAGCGCCGCCGCCGCCCCAAGCAACAGCGTCATGTGCCCGTCATGGCCGCAGGCATGCATCTTACCGGGGCTTTGCGAGACCCATGGCGGCGTGCCGGTCTCTGGCATGGCCAAAGCGTCCATATCGGCGCGCAGGCCGACGGACCGACCCCGTTCTTTGCTGCCCTGGCCTTTGTTCCCCGGGCCGTTGCGCAATGTGCCCACGACCCCGGTGCCCGCGATCCGCTCTGTCACCTGCAGCCCCAGATCGCGCAGATAGGCGGCGACGATGGCGGCGGTGCGGACCTCTTCAAAGCCAAGCTCTGGGTGGGCATGAAAATCGCGGCGCATGGCGATCAGGTGGGGCAGGTCGATGGACGGGGTGTGATGCATGAGGGTATGATAGACGCAACACGGCAGGTTTGAACAGCGGGCAGCACGATGGAACCACATGAATTCTGGCAAGAGATCCATCCGGCAGATCACGCCAGCTCGGGCCCTTATCACGACCGATTTCCCGCGCGCCTGCCCGATGGGCGGGTGTTGTTCCTGCCGATCCGGCGATTGGGAGAGACGGATCGGGGGATCGCCTCGCTGATCCTGAACCAGACCGCCTTTGCGGTCGAGGCGGTGCTGGCTGATTTGTTGGCCGAACAGCTGGCCGAATACGCACCCGAGGTCATTGTCGGGATGCCCACACTGGGCCTGTCTCTGGCGCGCGCGGTTGCGCAGCGTCTGGGGCACAAGCGGTACGTGGCCTTGGGTACCTCACGCAAGTTCTGGTACGACGAGGATCTGTCGGTGCCGCTGACCTCTATAACCAGCCCGGGCACGCAAAAGCGGCTGTATCTGGATCCGAGAATGCGGCCTTTGATGATGGGCAAGCGCGTCTGCCTGATCGATGATGTGATCAGCAGCGGAACGTCGATTTCTGCCGGGTTGGATCTGTTGCAGGGGGCAGGGCTACGCCCGGTCTGCGTGGCGGCCGCGATGCTACAGACCCGCCGCTGGCAAGATCCGCTGGGCTTGCGTGGCGCTTTGGCGGTCGGTGTGATCCGCTCTCCGTTGTTGCAGGTTTGCGACGGGGGGTGGGATCTGGCGGAAGAGTAGCTTCGGATTGCCTGTGCAATCCGACCGACTGGAGGGGCGCTGCCCCTCCGGACCACTCCGCACAGACCACCCCGGAATATTTGAAAACAGAAGAAGGGAGTGGGCATTGCTTTTATGACAGGGATCAAAGTCCGCTTTCGCCGATATTGTCGGCCATTCGTTTCAGCACGGTGATGCAGGTTTCGAGGTCGGATGGGGGAATGTCGCGCAGCAGATCCCGGTAGAGATCACTGATGAGAGGTGTGATGCGGTGCAGGGTGCGGCGGCCTTTCTGGCTGAGCACAACGGTTCTCACTCGTTGATCTGTGGCGTCGGCACGCCGTTCCACATGGCCGCTGCTGACCAGTTGCTCGACGGTGCGGCTGGTGGTGGATTGTTCGGTGACCGAGAGGGTGGAAAGCTGGTTGATCGTCAAGTGGTCATAGGCGGACAGGGAGGCGAGAATGCGAAACATGGTTCCGTTGAGGCCCAGTTCGGCAAGGGCTGTGTTCTGGTTCGTGGCCCAGCGGTTTGACAGGCGCGTCATCAGAAAGGGGATGTAGCGGCTCAGGTCGCTGGCAGAGGTGAAGGGCGTATTGGTGGCTGTCATGCAAAGCTTTCGATGGTCTTGATCGTGCCGTCCAATGCGTCGCCAGAGGCGTCCTTGATCGCGGCGATTAGCAGGCGTTGAGCCCAGTCGGCGGCATCGTCGCGGTGCGAGATAGATGTAGCGGTGGCCATGACCTTGTCGAACTTGGACTGGCCCCGGGTATGCGTGTCGGAATAGCCTTTGATCAGGCGGCGGAATTTGAGGATCTCGACGGCAAGCGCGTAGTTTTGTGGCAGGATCTGGCGTGCTGTCTCTAGCCATGCGTCCCGGTGAGCGACCTCAACGCTATGGCGTAGGGTGTTACGGCGCCTTGTCTTCCAGCGGGCGAGCAGAGACAACATCACGAACCAGCGCAGGGAATAGGTTTTCACGCGCCGCCCTTTGTCGATGCGCTTGTCGAGCCATTTGAACAGGGTTTTGCGCGCGATCAGGCGCTCTGCGAGGGGTTTGGGCAGGGTGGCTGCGACTTCCTCCATGCGGGGGTGCATGAATTCGGTGGTTTGCAGGATCTGGGTGTCTTTCAGGTCCATCTCGCCCGCGATCCGCTGGCGCCGCGCCGCGCGGGTTTTTAGGTCGGCCACGCGCATCAGGTCGTCATAGGCCATTGCATTGGCGAGGTATTTGGCGGCTTGCCCAGTGAAGGCCCAGCCGTGACCCGCACCGCCGCATGTCGTGTCCAGCCCATGCAGGTCGCGCAAAAGATCGAGGTATTCCGTGCCATAGGCAGCGTCTTGAAAATCCACCACTTTTTGCAGGCCAAGGTAGGCAATCTGTTGCGCCTCAGTCGGCAGTTCCGTCAGCACGCGGTGCAGCAAGGCGTTGGCGACGGGGTCCACAAGCGCGGTTGGCAGCGTTGGTGTCGCGGTGGTCTCTGCGAGGGCGGCGGGCGCGTTGCCTTGTGCATGGGTAAGAGCCGCATCAAAGGCGCGTTGGCTGGCCTCGATGCCTTTGCCCCCCTTGCGGATCACCACAAGAAAAGCCTCGCGCGGGAAGGGCAGCGCGTCAGAGGCAGCAAGGCTGCCGAAGAGGGCAGAAGAAATCACGCTGCCGCTGGCGGTCGCCAAGGCGTTCATATCAAAGATGATCTGGCGTTTGGCGACGACTCCGATGGCCTCGCCCACGGCACTGCTATCGGCGATCCCATCCCCCGGGGCGATCTTTTCGTTGATGGCCAGAGCGCGGTGGTTCGAGGCGATGAGGGTCGTTCGGTCTGGCGTGACGAGTCCGCGCAGGATCGAGCGCCCGGCTTCCATATATTCGGCTGCCAGCACCACATCCACGTCGCCGGGCGTGGGCATTTGGGCAAGCACGGGCTGTTCGCCGTTCGGCCCCGGGCGCATCATCTCGACGTAGTAGATCGTCGCGCCCGTTCGCTGCGCCACGCCGGGGACAGAGGTGGATTGCGCCACCCAGCCCTGACTTTCGGCCAGATCAACGATCCACGCGGTCAGCACGCCGCCACCTTGGCCACCCATGGCGACTACGGCCACAGAGAGCGGGCGGTCGGTTGCGGCACCTGTGGCAGTGAGGGGCAAGTCCTTCATCGCTGCGCCTCGAAATTCAGCGCGCGGGCGTCGCGGCGCGCTTGTAGCCAGCCGATGATCCTCTTGCTTGCGCTGTCTTTAAGGCGGTCCCAGCCGTTCGGATTGTGGATCACATCGGCGCGATAGAAAGACGGGCAGAGCACAGCCGCATCGGCCACCTCGCCGCAATTGCCACAGGCGACGCAGGTGTCGTCGATGCTGGCGACGGGATCGTCACGCAGGGGGTCGTCCAGCTCTTTGACCGACAAGGACGGACAGCCCGACAGGCGGATGCAGGCGTGATCGCCGGTGCAGATATCCTCGTCCACGCCAAAGCGTTCCTTGACGGTGCGCTTGCCATCGGCGACTTGTTTGGCGATCTGAGGTTTTACCCGACGCTGTTTGTTCAAAGAACATTCCGACGAGGCGACGATGATCTTTGGCCCCTCGACGTCCGTGGTCAGCGCCTCGCGTAACACGGCGCGCATTTGCGTTACGTCATAGGTGTGATCGACCTGCCGGACCCATTCCGCGCCGACGCCCTTGCAGGCGGTGACGATGGAATTATCGGTGTTACGGTTCTTGTTATAAGCGCGCGAGGACAGGATATCCTGCCCGCCGGTGGCGGCGGAATAGTAGTTGTCGACGATCAGGAACACGCCGTCATGCTTGTTGAACACCGCGTCGCCAATACCGCTGGTCAGACCGTTGTGCCAGAACCCGCCGTCGCCCATCACCGCAATCGACCGCTTGTCTGCCTTGACGTTGAACGCCGCGGTCGAGGCGGGGCCAAGGCCAAACCCCATGGTCGTCGCGCCAATGTTGAAAGGCGGCAGGATCGAGAACAGATGACAGCCGATGTCAGAAGACACGTGATGCTGGCCCAGTTCTTCCTCAACCAGTTTCATGGCGGCAAATATGGGGCGTTCGGGGCATCCGGTACAAAGACCCGGCGGGCGCGGGGGCACCACGTCTTTGAGCCGTGCAACGGCGGGGTCACGCAGGATCGGCACGGGATCAGGCACAGGCGCGCGATTGCCAAGGCGCGTCGCCTCGTGATCCGCCAGAAAGCGCCCGATCCCATCGGTCAAGACAGCCGCCGTATAGTCGCCACCCATTGGCAGGTAATCCTTGCCATGCACCCGCGTCGGGCTGTTTGCACGCGACAGCACCGTCGAAATCGCCTGCTCGATATATTCCGGCTGGCCTTCCTCGACGATCAGGACGGAGTCCATGCCATCGCAAAACGCGCAGACCTCTGCAGGGATCGTCGGATATGTCACGTTCATCACGTAAATCGGCATCTGCGTGTTGCCGTAGGCATCGCTTAACCCGAGGAATTGCAAGGCGCGGATGGTGCTGTTGTACATGCCCCCCTGCACGATGATCCCGGTCTTGCCGTCTGTGTCACCGATGACCTCGTTCAGCTTGTGCTGCTGGATAAAGTCTATCGCGGCGGGCATCCGGATTTTGATCTTTTCCTGCTCTTGCGCGTAGGCGGCAGGGGGTAAAACGATGCGGCTAAGGTCGCGTTTCGGGGTGTTCAGAGCGTCTTGCAGGGTGAATTCGGGACGCCTGTTGTCCTTGGCGACGAAGCGCCCGGTCATATGACAAGAGCGCACGCGCACCTCTAGCATGACAGGAGTGTTAGACGCTTCTGACAGCTCGAACCCTTTTTCGATCATACGCACGATGCATTCGTGATCCGGGCGCGGGTCCAGCAGCCAGATTTGCGATTTCATGGCGAAGGCATGGGTGCGTTCCTGCATGATCGACGACCCCTCGCCATAGTCCTCTCCTACGATGACTATCGCGCCGCCCGTGACACCGCCAGAGGCGAGGTTGGCCAAAGCGTCAGAGGCGACATTGGTGCCCACGGTAGATTTCCACGCGACCGCGCCGCGCAGGGGATACATAACAGAGGCCGACAGCATCGCACCTGCGGCGGCCTCTGAGGCAGAGCTTTGGAAATTTACGCCGAGGTCTTCGAGGATGTCGTTTGCGTCCGCAAGAACGTCCATGAGATGAGAGATCGGAGAGCCTTGATAGCCGCCCACATAGGACACGCCCGATTGCAGCAGCGCCTTGGTGATCGCCAGAATACCCTCGCCGCGAAATACCTCGCCGTCGCCCAATTTCAGGTCCTGAACCTCGCGTGCAAAGGATCGTTCGGCCATTGGGTGCTCCTGATGTATATGTAAGTGAATATATTTTGATCGCAGAGAGGTCAAGGTGGTTTGAGGTTTGGCAATGCTTGACAGGCACAGCTTTCCGGTTGAGTATATGCAGATACATATAGTTCAGAACCTGTGCCCTGATGACCGAAGCCACCTATCAGCTTGTCTCTGTTTCCAACGAAACCCCAGATGTGAAACGCTTTATCTTTGAGGCGGTTTCGGGCGAGGGGTTTGACTGGATCGCTGGCGCGCATGTGCGGGTGGCTTTGCCCAGTGGTGGGGATCGCGCCTATTCGCTGCTGCGCTTGCCGGAGTTGGCCAAGGATCAGATCGCGCTGGGCGTGTTGCGCGAAAAGAAAAGCACCGGGGGATCTGCCTTCATGCACGGGCTGGACCCCGGCGCACAGGTCACGATCAAGGGGCCGATGACCAACTTTGCGCTGGAGGACACCAACGCGCCCGTGCTGTTGCTTGCCGGGGGCATTGGCATCACGCCGATCCTGTCGATGGCGGCGCTGATGCGCGACGCGGGGCGCAGGTTCACGGCCCATTATGCCGGGCGGCATGAAGGCGCGCTGGGCTTTGTGCCACAGATGCAGGCGATCTGCGGCGCGGCTTTGCACCTGCATTACGACGATCAGGACTCGGCCCTGAATATCGCCGCTTTGCTTGCCAACGCAGGGGACGCGCACGTCTACGTCTGTGGCCCCGGCGGCATGATCGACGCGGTCAAGGCCGAGGCCGCGCAGCAGGGTTGGGACAGCGGGCGCATCCACTTTGAACTCTTTTCGAACGATATATCAGGCGCCGAAAACGCCGCCTTTGACGTGGAAATCCACAGCACAGGGCAAGTGATCCATGTCCCCGCCGACAAGAGTATCATCGAGGCGCTGGAAGACGCCGGGCTGGACCCACTGTATGATTGCCAGCGCGGTGATTGCGGGATCTGTCAATGCGATGTGATCGAGGGCATCCCCGATCATCGCGACGTAATCTTGAGTGATAGCGAAAAAGCATCCAACAGCGTTATGCAGATTTGTGTCTCGCGCGCAAAATCCGCTAAGCTGGTGTTGGATCTGTGATGCGCAGCCTAATGGGGGGACCAAAATGAGCCGCTACAGGGGAAATGCCAAGGCAATTGAGGGGCTGGTCAAAGGCCACGCCGTGCACCGCGACGTCTATGTGGATAAAGAGGTGTTCGACCTTGAAATGGAACAGCTTTTTGCCAATACATGGATCTATGTGGGCCATGGCAGTCAGCTGAAAAACCCCGGCGATTTCATCACCGCCAAGATTGGGAACCAGCCCATTCTTGCCTCGCGCCACAAGGACGGCACGATCCACGTGCTGCACAACCGCTGCCCCCACAAGGGCACCAAGATCGCGTCAGAGCCTTGCGGAAACACCGGCAAATTCTTTCGCTGTCCCTATCACGCGTGGTCGTTTAAGACTGACGGCTCGCCTTTGGCGGTGCCGCTGAAAAAGGGGTACGAGGGGACAGGGTTTGCGCAGAACCAAGCCTCGCAGGGGCTGGCCCGGGTTGGCAATGTCAAGATCTACCGCGATTTCATCTTTGCCCGCCTGTCCAGCGAAGGCCCGTCGTTCGAGGACTTCTTTGGCGAAAGCCTGTCCACCCTCGACAATATGATCGACCGCTCGCCTGTCGGGCAGCTAGAGGTCATCGCCCAGCCGATCCGTTATATGCACACCTGTAACTGGAAGATGCTGGTCGAAAACCAGACTGACACCTGCCACCCGATGGTCGCCCATGAAAGCTCTGCCGGGACCGCGGTCAACGTCTGGGAAAGGGTCAAGCAAGAGGGCGAACATCCCCCCATGGCGGTGCAGGTTTATGCGCCCTTCATGAGTCCTTATGAATTTTTCGAGGACTCAGGCATCCGCGTCTGGCCGAACGGGCACGGGCACACCGGGGTCAGCCAGTCGATCCATCAGGACTACGATGACGTGGCGGATTATCTGGCCTCTATGATAGAGGCGTATGGCGAAGAGCGCGCCCACGAGATCCTTGGCGAAGTGCGCCATAACACGGTCTATTTCCCCAACATCATGGTCAAAGGCGCGGTGCAGATCATCCGCAATTTCATTCCCGTCGCTGTCGATAAGACACTGGTGGAAAGCTGGGTGTTCAAGCTGGTCGGCGCACCGGACAAACTATACGAACGCGCGCTGAACTATAACCGCTACATCAACGCACCGACCTCGATTGTGGGCCATGATGACCTTGAAATGTATGAACGGGCGCAAGAGGGGCTGACCTCGAACGGGACGGAATGGGTCAACCTGCAACGGCTTTATGACGCGGATGAGGTGATGGACACGACTGAAGTCGTCAACGGCACATCCGAGCGGCAAATGCGCAACCAGTTCCACGCGTGGTCCAAGTATATGACCATGAATATGGACCATGCGATGGAGGCCGCCGAATGACGCCGCAGGACATCGTCGATTTCATCTATGACGAGGCTTTCGCGCTGGACACTATGCAGTGGGACGACTGGCTGGCGATGTTCCACAAGGACGGGCGCTATTGGATGCCACTGGAATGGCAGCAGACAGATCCGATCCTGCAACCCTCGCTGATGTATGAGGACTGGTTGCTGCTGACGATCCGGGTCGAACGTCTGAACGGGGATCGCACCTTTAGCCAGAAACCAAAAAGCCGCTGTCACCACCTGTTGCAACAGCCCCGGATCGTGTCGATGGGCGAGGGTGGCGTCTATAAGACCCGCACCTCGTTCATCTATACAGAGACGCGCGGCGATCACCTTGATCGTTATTCCGGCTGGGTCAATCACGAGTTGGTCGAATATGAGGGCGCGCTGAAAATCATGCTCAAACGTGTGGATCTGATCAATTTCGATGCGCCCTTCGGCAATATCCAACTGTTCATCTGAGGTGCCCATGACGTCGCAAACCGTCTTTACCCGCTTCGCGCACACGGCTGAACGGCGCGGCGAGGGCGCCTTTTTGCATGTGCTCGAGGAAACCGCCGCGATCTACGACATTCCGGCGGGCGACATCAGCTATGCGCAGATGGCTGCGCGGGTGGCGGGCTGGGCTGATCGTCTGGCGCAGGCGGGTTACGGCGGGGGGCATCGCGTCGGTCTGTTGTTGGAAAACCGCCCCCTGTTTCTGGAGATCTGGCTGGCGCTGAATTCCCTCGGCGCTTCGGTGGTGCCGATCAATCCGGATTTGCGGTTGGCGGAACTGGAATATCTGGTGGACCATTCGGAAATGGGGCTGGCCATTGTCCTGCCAAACCGGATCGACGAAATGCGACATGCCGCGACCAATGCCGGGCTGTCCCTGCCGGTAATCTCCCCCGAAGACCCGGTGCCAGCCGCGTCTCGTCCCGCGCTTGTGGGTAGGACGCTGGACAGCCAGACCGAATGCGCCCTGCTCTATACCTCTGGCACCACGGGGCGCCCAAAGGGCTGTATCCTGAGCAATGAATACTACCTTTATTGCGGCGATTGGTACGCCGAGGCGGGTGGGCTGATGACGTTGCAGCCCGATTGCGAGCGGATGATCACGCCGCTGCCCGTGTTTCATATGAACGCCATGGCCTGTTCCGTCATGGCAATGATCACAATTGGGGGCTGCCTGTGCATGCTCGACCGCTTTCATCCCCGCAGTTGGTGGGATTCTGTGCGCAAATCGGGCGCGACGGTTGTGCATTACCTTGGCGTCATGCCGACGATGCTGATGGGGGCCGCGCCGCAGCCACAAGACCGGATGGACGCGGTCAAATTCGGCTTTGGCGCGGGCGTTGACAAGAAACTCCACGCCCCGTTCGAGGCGCGCTTTGGCTTTCCCCTACTAGAGGCCTGGGCCTGTACAGAGACCGGCAATGGCGTGGTTATCTCTGCCCATAAAGAGCCGCGAAAGATCGGCACCTCTTGTTTTGGGCGTCCCACGTCAGAGGTCGACGTGCGTGTTGTTGACGACACGGGCGCGGAAGTTGGGGACGACACCCCCGGCGAAATGCTGGTGCGCCATGCGGGCGATAACCCGCGCTTTGGCTTCTTTTCGGGCTACCTCAAGGACGCCGCCGCGACGGACGAGGCATGGAGCGGCGGCTGGTTTCACACCGGCGACGTGGTCACCCGCGATGCGGACGGCGCGCTGCATTTCATCGACCGCAAAAAGAACGTCATCCGCCGCTCTGGCGAGAATAT
>ERZ887830.1967-NODE-1967-length-10946-cov-8.854192_pt1 | contig 10946 bp, 10 predicted proteins | sample MGYA00521101_ERZ887830 | MGnify/ENA primary metagenome ERZ887830 (study PRJEB32303, sample SAMEA104408592) | aquatic metagenome | biome: Marine water; feature: Pelagic; material: water | place: Baltic Sea | collected 2014-06-05T16:38:00 | depth 1,762 m ...
ATCCACATTTTGGTGCCGTTCAAAATATAATCATCGCCGTCTTCCACGGCGCGTAAGCCTAAACTCACAACATCGGAGCCTGAGTTATGTTCGCTCATGGCTAATGCACCGAGAAACTCACCGGATACCAACTTGGGCAGGTAAGCATTTTTTTGCACTTCACTACCAAAGCGTGAAATTTGGTTTACACAAAGATTTGAGTGCGCGCCGTAGGAGAGCCCTACGGAGGCCGAGGCCCTACTAATTTCCTCCATGACAACAGTATGCGCCAGATAACCCATATCAACGCCGCCGTACGCAGGATCTACCGTCATGCCAAGGACACCGAGGTCGCCGAACTTAGTCCAAAGGTCCCGAGGAAATTCATTATCTTTGTCTATCTGGGCAGCGCGTGGCGCTAACTCTTTGGCACAGAAATGCGCGACGCTGTCACGCAACTGTTGCACGGTTTCGCCGAAACCAAAGTCAAAATCAGGCAATGTGCTCATGAACAAAAACTCCCTCGCATTTTGAGGGAATAATAACTTAATCGCCGCCTCATTAACTCTAATTGACGTAAATTACTCTGGAAAATGCCTTCGACAAAGACGAAAATTCGGCAAAACTTGCCGCGGTGTAGTGAGCAAAAGTCCAGCGAAGCTGGGTCGTAAGCATTACACTGCGCTGCGCTGCGCAACTTGTGTGATAAGAAAAGAGGATCCGTATGGCTGGAAATTTGGACAGTTTGCTAGACAACAACAAGGCTTGGGCACAACGCGTATCAGAAGAGGATCCTGAATTTTTTGCGCGGCTGGCTAAACAACAACAACCTGAATATCTATGGATAGGTTGTTCGGACAGCCGCGTGCCCGCTAACCAGATCAGTGGCTTATTACCGGGTGAGGTTTTTGTGCACCGCAATGTGGGCAACATTGTTATGCATACCGACCTTAACTGTGTCAGCGTTATTGAATATGCCGTTAAAGTGTTAAAAGTACGGCACATTATCGTCTGCGGTCACTATCAATGCGGAGGCGTTAAAGCTGCTATGGAGGGCAACGCTGAAGGCAATGTCCACCAATGGCTTACTGGCCTCAGGGCGCTATGGAGTAACCACAAAGAGCGCTTGCAAAGCCTCTCTGCCGAGCAGGCTTTAGAGCAGTTATGCGAACTCAATGTAGGCCACCAAATGACCAGCGTGTGTAAGACGGATGCGGTTCAGGAGGCCTGGAAAAATGACCAACCGCTCAGTGTTCACGGCTGGATCTACGCCATTGAAGACGGTTTGCTTAAAGATTTGGGTACAAGCGTTAGCAACCGATCGGAATATACCCAGTTAATAGACAGTTAATCTGCTGATTGCGGCTCTGTCTTCGCCTCCGGTGCTACAGGTAACGCAGGTGCCACAGATGCCACAGATGCCACAGAGGTACCGGCAATAAGGTCATGCAAACAACATCTGTCTTTGCCAAATAGAAACACCCAATCTATTAGCACCAGATACCAAAAACCGATCAACGCAGCATGGGGGAAACCAAAGAACAGGGCCCGGAGAAAAATCAGTTTCCACAAGGCGGGGGTTTTCCCATCTTGGCTGTTAACAATTTTCAGCTTTAACCAGTACTTGCCTAATGTCTGGCCTCTTTGCCACAACAGCCACCCATTAAGTATGAGGTAACTGGTCACGCCGAGAAAAAACACGCGCAAATAGGGGAATCCGCCGGTGTAGGCTTCAGCACTCTCCAGCAAACCTGTGACCAACATCAATAGCAGCGCAAAGGCCGGCACTAGGCAAAAATCTATCCCCCCAGCAAGGGCTCTGCGCCAAATCTTTGCATTGGGCTGCCTTATCTCACTCACTAGCAACGCCCTCCAAACTATTGGTTTGAGAGGCGTCAACGCTGTCTTCAACTAGCTGAAAAACCAACAGCGCGTTGCCTGGCTGCATACTTACGCCGCCATAACCCGAGGCAACAATGAGCAAATCATCAACGAGCAATGGGCCGTGAGAATCAATACTTGCACCCGTAGCTGGCACGCCGTTTACCGTTGTAAAGGTTTTAGCCGTATCAAACTGCCAAAGCACAGATCCGTCTTGTGCACTGTACGCTGCAATACCTCCTGCCAAATCTCCTGCAACCACCAGTCCTTGCGCCGCGACAATGCCCGCAGATAAACCGGGCCAAAAGCCAGCAACGGAGTCAGTGTCTTGGAGGTTTTTCCAGCGTATGGTGCCATCCGATAAATTCAGCGCAAACATACCAGGAACAGCAGGCAAATCGGAATGCCCACCGCTGGGGAAATCACTGATGGGTACATACAAAAGCCCCGCTTGCTCATCCGCTGCAATACCCCAGTGAATACCGCCAAGGTAACCACCGCGACTCAAATGCTTACTCCAGTACACGTCACCTGTACGCGGGTTCATGGCGTGCACATGACCGGATTTTTGCCCGGCGTATAAAACCGTTTCACCACGGCCATTATTCGCAAGAACAGGTGGCGCGCCAAAGTCTAAGTCTGGGCCGGGGGAGTCGGGACAATTCGGACCACCAATCACGCAACCCATATTGAAAGTATCTCCTGCGGTAAATTGTTTGACCCAACGGCGTTGACCGGTCGCGGCATCCACAGCAAAAATAGCGTCGCTTGTGAGCGTGGCAGGCTCCGTATAGTTCTCACCCGTGCCATAAAATAACAAACCACTCTCGGCATCAAAGGTTGGCGCGCTCCACACCGGCACACCACTGGGCCCCCACTCTTCAACAAAGAAAAAATGCCTGCCAATCACCTGGGCCGGCTCTTCAATCGTCGGCAGATACCAAAGCTGCTCGCCGGTGGTGGCGTCAAATGCAGCCATGCCGCCACTGGTGGTACAGCAGCCATAAAATGGATTCAGGCTGAGGCCTATTTCCTCACTAGAAATAGGCACAAAAATTTTGCCCTGCGCTAACAGCGGCGTGCCGGAATAAAGGGGTACAGGTTCATCATCTATGGACGCCTTCCACAGAGTTTTACCGGTTGCGGCATCTACAGCAAAAACGCCTTCGCGACGACTGGTGAAATACAAAGTCAAACCAGACTCTGTAACTCTGCTCAAAATCGCACTGGCAACATCCGCTTCACTGTCTTCGTGCCGCCATCTGACACAACCCGTCTCACGATCCAAGGCCAGTAACCCTGCACCGCTGTCACCAAAAAAGATCGTGTCTTTAGTTACCAGTGGATAAGAGCGGGGAGAATTGGACTCCAGCCCATAGGCCCATTTCAGTTTTAGTTGGTGAACATTTGTTGCATTAATGGTGGTGTGTTCAGCCGGCACAAATCGAGTACTGTGCTCGTCAATGCCCCAATACTGAGGGAACGCACCGGCTAGATCTGCCTGAGATTCTTCGCAGTCCGCCGCATGCACTTGAACAAATATAGATTGGAAAAATATGGAGAGAACCAATACAGACAGAACAAGCACAACTTGCACCTTAGAAAAGAAGGTCAGACCGCGCATAACACTTGAGCTAGATTTCACAAAGTCTCTCCTCTAGTGAGCTCACCAAAAATAGAAGTTAATGGCGGCCAAATTCTAGCCGCTAAGTTAATCCGCTTTGCTTTGCCCAAGACTGTGTCTTGGCAAGGCCCACTGCAAATTTATCGACCATTTCATGTACTTGATCTTCGGAGATAATCAACGGTGGGCAAAATGCGACAGAATCACCAAGGTTGCGCAAAATAACGCCCGCGTCTTGACAGGCTGCGGAACAGAATGCCCCCACACCGTCAGATGCTTGAAACGGCAGGCGCGGCTGAGTTTGTTTCACTAGCTCAACTGCCGCTATCAGCCCAGCGCCCCGAACTTCACCCACCAACGGCTGACCAACGAATTGTTGCAGTCGCGCTTGGAATATTTCACCCATTTTTTGCGCATGCTCGAACAAATTGGTTTCTTGCATAATCTCCAAATTGCGCAGCGCAACAGCCGCGCAAACTGGATGCCCTGAATAAGTAAAACCATGACCAAAGTTGCCAAGCTCATCGGACTTGGCGGCAAATGCTTCATACATAAATTCAGGAATAAGCACTGCGCTGATGGGCAAGTATGCGGAAGACAATGCTTTGGCAACGCTCATTGTTGTGGGCTTAATGCCAAAAGTTTCAGCGCCAAACGCGTTTCCAGTACGGCCAAAACCGCAAATAACTTCATCATCGATAAAGAAAATATCGTACTTTTCTAAAACCGCTTGAATCTTTTGATAGTAATTTTCTGGCGGCACAATGACACCACCAGCGCCTAGTATCGGCTCAGCAATAAAGGCTGCCACGGTTTCTGGCCCCTCATGCAGAATCATCTGCTCTAAGTCGTTAGCCACTCGGTCAACAAATGCCGCTTCGCTTTCACCTTCAAGACCCTCGCTGTAGTAATGAGGACTGGTGGTGTGCAGTACGCCTGCAATCGGCAGATCAAATGCGTTGTGGAACGCTGGCAGGCCGGTTAAAGACCCGCTGGCCACGGTGACGCCGTGATAGCCGCGCTTACGGCTGATGATTTTTTTCTTCTCCGGTCGCCCAACTGCATTGTTGTAATACCAAATGAGTTTCATCTGGGTATCGTTTGCATCACTACCAGAAGAACCAAAAAACACCCTACCCGCATCGAAAGGCACCATGGCCTTTAGTTTTTCCGCCAGCAATACAGAAGGCTCATTCGTCCGTCCGGCAAAGAGCTGGGAGTAGCTCATTTTGCGAATTTGTTGGGCTGCAACATCTGCCAGTTCTTCGTTACCGTAACCAATAGCCGTACACCAAAGCCCAGCCATGCCTTCCAAATACTGATTGCCCTGATTGTCCCAAATGTACACACCCTCTGCGCGCTCATGGACCTTAGGGCCTGATTCGCCATGTTGTTTCAGATTGGTGGAGGGATGAAGTAGGTGCTGAAGATCTTTCCCTTCAATTGAATCCGCTGAGAACTCATTATGTAAGGCCAAGCCAGACTGTTTTGTCGGTTGCATAATAGGTACCTAAACTCTCTCTATATTTGATTGCGCGAAGTAGCGAAGCCCCTGCGTTAGATTAGATCAGCCGGGTCTAAGTTGAATTCTTCAATGACCGCATCAGCATAATCAATGCGTCCGGTTAGCGCTTTAGGGTCGCCGTTACACAGTCGTAGGCAGGCTTCCGCCATATGCTCTACCGGAGTTACTCGATCCTTGCTTTCCTCGGTGATTAACTTGTGGTGAATAACGCCAGGGGTGGCGACTAACCCAGGAGAAATCACGTTAACGCCCACACCATAGTCATAAAGCTCTGAGGCTAAGCCGGTGGTGAATCTTTCTAACGCAGCTTTGCACATGCCATACACGGTACTACCACGCCCCGATAATTTTTTGTCAGGATGGAGTGCAGCATGAGATGAAATATTTAGGATCCAACCCGAGCCGCGCTCCTGCATTTGCGGTGCGACCAATTGGGCAAGCTCAAATGGTGCCCAAACTTGCACATCCATCATGAGTCGAAAACGTTTTTCGGGAAAATCTACTACGGGAATGAAGTAGGTTATTGCAGCGTTGTTGATCAAAATATCTATCGCGCCGTAAGCGTCCATAGTAGCGGCAACCAAATTGGCTCGATCTTCCGCTATCGCTAAATCGGCTTTCACCGCTAGTGCTTCACCACCGGCAGCTTTTATTTCGCTGACAGTTTGATTAATGCTGCCAGGCAGAAAGTGTTCACCACTCTCCACGGTGCGGGCAGACACCACCACTTTTGCACCTTCCATAGCAAAGCGGCGCGCTATGGCGTCACCAATACCTCTACTGGCGCCAGTGATAACTGCTACTTTACCCGCCAGAAGACCGTTTTTATTGATTGCTGCTGTCATATCCCACCCCTCTTTACCTAACTCTTTATCTAACTCTTTATCTAACAATTTGTCTCATGCATTTTACTTGATGCTCATTGCGCTGTTTTAGACGCAAGCCCTTTTACAGAACACATCGCGCACCTGGGTCACCCCCATGACTCAGCCGCGATTGGGACCCTGCAAATTTAGTCCTCAATATAGACTTTGGTCAACCGCCGACTTAGACCCGTGAGAATTTCGAAGGTAATGGTTTGCGCTTGGCTTGCTACTTCATCTACAGAGATCTGCGCGCCCATCAGCTCAAACCAGTCGCCTTCGGCGACCTCAAGATCACCTACGTCTACGATAGTCGCGTCCATACTGATGCGGCCGACGATTGCGCAATATTCACCGGCAAAATAAGCCCGCCCGTTATTGGACAAAAGGCGGGGTAGGCCATCGGCATACCCCACATCCAGTACCGCTAAACGGCTGGCCTTAGGCATTATGTGGGTGCTGCCGTACCCCACCGGCGTACCCGCTGCGACCTGGCGGACCTGAAGCACTTGGCCATACAAACCCACTACGGGTTTTAGCGCCTTATTGTGTTGCGAACCGCCTGCGGAAAATGGATGGCCTCCGTAGAGGCCAATACCTACCCTGTCTAGATGACTGATGCCGTCACCCTGAATCTTTAATGCTTGGTTCGCTTGTAAGGTGAGAGAGCCCGCTGAATTGGCCAGACTTAGGCGGAGCGTAGGGTAGTGTGCTCGCAAAGCACTGTAAGCGGCATTTAGGCGCTGGGATTGCAGGGCATTAAAACTATGCTCAAACTCATCTGCACGCGCATAGTGGCTAACAAGCAAGTCTATATTCAGATTAAGCCCGCTGATGTCTTGAGCAACACTGTCTACCGCCATACCTAATCGGGACATACCGGTATCAACATGCAAAGCCGCAGGCGCTTGCGTATTTGCCCAATAGCGACACTGCTCTAGGGTATTGAGAACAGGTATTAGTCTGTCGGCAAGCAGTGCTTGGACCGCTTCTTCGCTCTTTGGGCTTACGCCAGCCAGCACATAAATCTTCGCCTCACCTAACACTCTGCGCAGCGCACTACCTTCACTGGTAAAGGCAACAAAAAACTCGCGACAGCCTTCGTCCCAAAGTTTTTTTGCAACCGCTTCAACGCCCAATCCATAACTGTCTGCCTTGACCACCGCCGCAAACTGAGCCGGGCTGCCACGGTGAAACTGCGCATAGTTATGCGCAAGGGCACTCAGATTAATCGTCAGGCGACCAGTCATAGATATCTTTAGTTAAGGCTATTGATGTACGCTACAACGTCGTTCATCGACTCATCTGTCGTCAATGTCGCCGTCATTGCACGCATTTGGCGGCCGCCATGGTCTGCGTTGTGATAACCACGCTGACCTTTCTTAAACTTTTTCAATTGCGCAACTAAGTACCAATCGCTTTGTCCGGTTAAACGCGGTGCGGCCATTGCCTCATTGCCTTCACCTTGAGCGCCATGACAAGCTGCGCAAACGGGATAAGCGGACTTACCTTTGCTCGCATCCCCTTGAATAGTCGGCGTGATGCTCTCATCCGGCAGCGAAGAAACATAAGCAACCAAATTGGCCAATGCTTCAGGCGACTTTAGCCGTGGTCCCTTAGACATGGCGGCCATTTGCATACCTTTCATGTCGCCAGCAACCGTTCCACGCAGGCCATTTTGAAAATGTTGCAGTTGCTTAAGCGTATAGAAGGCCAGTTGCCCAGAAATTTTAGGCGCGCCCATGGCTTGGCTACCACTGCCATTAACGCCATGACAGGAGGTACATAACGGGTACATAGATTTTCCTGCGGCGGCGTCACCGGGAACCGTCTGCGCCAGAACATTCACAATTTGACCACTCGCCAAAATCAACCCGGCCATAACTACAGTTTTTAGAAACCTCATAACTACTCCTAATGTGTCTCAATAACCCTTCACTTAACAAACGCTCAACACGCAGACTACTCGCTGGGCAAGGTAACTATGCATGCAAAATGTTGCGCAATAATAACGCCAAAACTCTATCAGGTTGGAAAAATCGGCTGCGCATAGCAAGCCGCAAAATGGACATAATGCTAGATTGTACTGGTAAGCTTAATTTTATTAACTGACAAGGAATGCTCAACATCATGAGTAAGAGCAAACGCACCGCCGAGCGCGCGACTGACCCTGCCCAAAAGCATGCCAAAACAGGGCACAAAGCCTCCGCCAAGAAAGGCCGAATTGTCGCGCTAGAACACACCTCAACGGTGCTGAAAGATAACCCTTTAGGGGATCCATTCGAGCGTCCCGTGAACGTTTATTTACCAGCCGCCTATGACACGCAACCGAACAAGCGCTTCCCAGTGCTATTTGATCTAGCCGGCTTTACGGGCAGCGGGCTTGGGCATCTGAACTGGCGTAATTTTGATGAAAACCTGCCAGAGAAACTGGATCGACTCATTGCCACTAAGGCCATGACTCCGGTGATTGTAGTCTTCCCAGATTGTTTTACTTGTTTAGGCGGCAACCAGTACATTAATTCAAGCGCCATAGGGCAGTACGCAGATTATCTGAACCTGGAACTTATTCCTTTTGTAGACGAACAACTCAGAACCCTTGCCTCAAGAGAACATCGCGGTTGTTTTGGTAAATCATCTGGCGGCTACGGTGCACTGCGAATGGCTATGGACTACCCGCAATATTGGGGCGGTATCGCCAACCACTCTGGCGATGCCTACTTCGATTTTGTCTACAAAGCCGAATGGCCTGAGGTACTCACTCATTTACAAAAGTACGCACAACCTCAGCTCAAAGAAGGTCTACGTAAAAGTGTCTCTGGCCAAGCCCACCCGGGGCAAGATGACGGTCGTATTAGGCGCTTTCTTGAAGACATTTGGTCACGCAATCCGAACGGACACGACCCACTGGCAGGCAAGGACATAATGGCGTTGATGTTGGTGGCCATGGCCGCAAGCTATGACACTGATCCAACCTTGCCCAATGGGTTTGGCCTACCCTTCGACCTTGAAAACGGCAAGTTTTTGCAAACTCGCTGGCGCAATTGGCTACGCAACGATCCTATCCACATGAATGCGCGGCAGAAGAAAAACTTAAAAACCCTGAAAGGTATTTTTATCGACTGCGGTTGGCGCGACCAATTTCACATCCACTATGGCAGCCGTCAGCTCTCTGAGGTTTTGCAGGAAGCCGGGGTAGAACATCGCTACGAGGAATTCAATGGCACCCACTCCGGGGTAGACCATAGATTAGACACCAGCCTGGCGTTTTTGGCTAAGAAGCTGAAAGGTTAGGAGGCTGGAAAAAGACTCGAAAATGGCTAACAAGCCAAAATAGCCCGAGGCAATGTTGCAAGAATTGCGAAAGTTGCGAGAATTAATCTATCTACACGCCCCCAAACCGTCTCGCGGTGTTAGTCAGCCACTAAAACCGCCTTTAGCATGTCGTCTAGCGGGGTCAATTTTTCCATACCCAAATGCTTCATGGTCGGCTCTGGATCAATGTTGTCGTCATGATCGAGTACACCCAACATGGCCGTAGTGATGGGCGGATTGCCGAGAAATTGCTCTAATGCACCCGCCACTAGGTAGCCTAGGCCAATAGGCAGCGAGACAAAAATTGGCGTATTCGCAAAAAGATCTGCACCGCGTTGGTAAAGCTCCTTGCGGGTCAGGCATTCTGGCCCGCCCAAGTCATACCCGCCCTCTAACTGCTGTGTTGACGCCGCACATATCGCACTGACCACATCCCCAGCGTATATAGGCTGCTCCAGGCTTTCGCCGCGGAAAACAAAGCCATTCTTACCGGACGCCCGACGCCGCAATGCGCCGCTTGCATAATCACCTTCGCCCAACACCATAGGCACCCGCAACGTGCAGGCACCGGGGCCACCAGCAGCAAGAATGGCTTCGGCTTGGCCTTTTGAGGCTAAGCAAGCATTTGCCGCATCGGGTTTAGACCCGACAATAGAAAGGTAAGTTATATGTTTTACGCTGGACGTGGCTAGCGCTTCAACAAGCGCAGCACAGCTGTCTTCGTGGGCCGCCTGATAGGTGGCAAAGGCAGTTGCTTTCAAAATACCAACAAGGTGCACGGCTCTATCACAACCCTGAGCCGCAGCTTGGAGTTGCGCAACGTTGGTGTAGTCCGCCACCACCAAAGACAATCGCGCACTATCTGCCTCAGACAAGTCTCCTTCAGGGGATGTCAGCTGCCGCAACGTTTGCAATGCACTCTCACTACGCACTACCGCCACAATGTTGTCCCTAGTAGACTGCAACAAATGCACAATTAGACGCCGGCCTAAGTTACCATTGGCGCCTGTTATCAACCATTTACCTAATACTTCTGAGACCATGCTTTTTCTAAACCTTAATGCAATTTCAAGTATGAACAGCCAATTTGATGCAACACCTTACAGCGAGCCAGCCAAAATACGCAATTACCCAAATGGGGTCATGGCGCTATTGTGCACGCTTTTGCTCAGCGCATGTGGGTCACCCATTGGCCCTATCGCTGGCGGCAGCCTAGAGGGCGAGCTAATGCCTTGGCCAACAGATTGGGCCATTGCGGAAGACTGTGAAAATGTTTTGTTAGAAACCAACCCTGCCAAACCCTACTCAGTGACCATCTGGGGTGTGGGCGATGAGCAAAATTTTTATGTCGCTGCAGGCAAACAAAGCAACCGTTGGGCTCAGAATATTGAAAAGAACCCCCAAGTTCTTTTAGACGTAGACGGCAAACTTTATGCGGCTAACGCACAGCGCGTAGTAGAGCGCGCCGAGTTTGAAAAAATCAGACAGGCTTTCGTTGCAAAATACGATTTCGACCCAGACCCTGACTTTAAGGCAGAGGGCGCACTTTACCGCTTAGTTCCGGCCCAGTAGCCCTAACATCTATGTTGCGCTCATGGGCCAATTTATTAACACTATTGCGGCTTTTAGCCGCCCCATTGCTGGTTTGGCTACTTCTCAATGAAGACTGGTGGCTGGCAGCGATCACATTATTCATCGCCATTCTTAGCGACATCTTCGATGGCAAAATAGCCCGCAAAATGAATCAAGCGACCGCCTT
>ERZ887830.1969-NODE-1969-length-10943-cov-8.112142_pt1 | contig 10943 bp, 2 predicted proteins | sample MGYA00521101_ERZ887830 | MGnify/ENA primary metagenome ERZ887830 (study PRJEB32303, sample SAMEA104408592) | aquatic metagenome | biome: Marine water; feature: Pelagic; material: water | place: Baltic Sea | collected 2014-06-05T16:38:00 | depth 1,762 m ...
GCCGCGATGCCTCCTACCTCGACTGCCGACGCCGCTGGACGAGGTTGCTCAATCTTCCATCATTCCCCTGCGCTCGCGCCGGCCCGGTCCGAGGTGCCTGCCGCCGGTGTGCCTGAATCGGCCGCCCGGTTTCGGCCGATGCACTGCAGTTTCGGCGACGAGCTTGACGATCCGGCAGAGCGACCCCGTTCGCGACCCACTTGCTACCGACTCGCTGGCGAGCCCGGCGTTCCGGCAGGACGGCCATGTACGTCGCGATCGGAGGCGAGCCGCTGGGGCGACCCAACCCCGACTGTACCCTCGTGTACTCTCCCGCGGCCGGACCCTTATGACCCGGTCTGGGCCACGTGCACCTGGCCGCACCTGGAGCCGGCGCCACCCCCCTCAGCCGGGGCCGACGCGGCGCGCGACGCGTCAGGTGCCTTGACCTCGGTACGGAGTGGAGACGCACGAGCGACACTCCCGTGGGCGTGCCACGACGGGGCACCGCCAGCACCGGCCGCGCGTGAGATCACCTTACTCACCCCTGACCTGGCGACGCCAGTCACGCTGCCCCCTGTCCATCCCGTTCCTGACTCGGCGACTGGCGGTGGGCCGACCGAGGCGCGCTTTCAGGCGCTCGAGAACATGGTACGCGCCATGCACGACATGATAGCACGAAGTAGTGCCGCGGGGGCAGGAGCGGACAGAGAAGCGCGCGGCCTCGAGTCCCGCGTCGACGCATCGCCGACCGGGACGTCGACGCACCGACCAGCCGGACGGGGCCGCGATGCCGAATCCAGGCGAGTCGACTTCGCCAGGCTCCCCGGAGACGATGACGGCGCTTCGATGACCGGGAAGGGCCGAGCCCGCGGGAGAGGCGGAAGTGGTTTCTCTCGCTCGTTCACGCCCGTCAGCTATGGGCCGTACGACCGGGAGGGTACCGGGATGGAAGTACCGGCGCGATCGGCACGGCCGGGCGGAGGCGACCCTGAACTGGCGGCAGTAATGGTCACCATCGGGCACGACGGCGCCGGTGGCCGAGGCGACTACGACCTCGACTCCGCGAGCCTGTTTCAGGCCGCTGGCACCTACGGCCTCATCTCCGAGCATGGGGTGGAGTCTGGGATCAGCATGCTACCGGTAACTGACGACAGTCCTGATACCGGGACGGCCCTTGCCTCGACGGCCATCCGTCTGGGAATTAGCGCGACAGTACTCGAATGCCCGCCGATGCCGTCCAGCCGCAGACTCCGATCTCCGCTAGGCGGGCTGATCTCCCGCTACCTCAGGGTGCACCTCTAGGTGGGCGACGACCTCCTGCGCGACGTCGAAGGGGGGCTGCCCGTCCTGGTGGTTCGGGCGGTAGGGCTGCTAGGACTCCGTCCGGCGGTCGGCCACCAGGCGCTGCCATACGAACAAGTACTCCACACCATGCGCTCGGCGCAGGATCACGGTAGCTCTGCCGCCGTCCGGAACGCTGCGGCGCGCCTCTATTCGCTCATGCTCCTGGCGCCGTGCCCGCCGATCGACCTCGGGCGGACGGCCAAGGGCAGCCTGCGTCACGACGACCGCGACGAGGACTCGTCGGATAAGCACCGGAGCTGGAAGTACAACGCGGTGCTTGACATCTCACAGTTCTTGCCGGAGTGGAAGGAACGCGACCCCATCATGGCCTGGCATGCGTCGGTGGCGAGCATGGTGCAAGGGCCGGAGTACACAGTGCTACGCCTGCTGCTGCAAGAGAGGCTGCCCACCAGCGTGTTCCTGGACGCCTTGCTGCGGCGGGCTCAGAGCAGACACGCCGCGGCGAGAGTGTTCCAGTCTGCCCGGGGTGTCCAGAACATGGACAGCCTCCGTGTAACGGTAGCCAGGCACTTCCCCGACGTAGTCCAGTGCCGTGGGGAGATGACAGAACACATTCGTCGCCGCGCCGAGCTGTGTTTCAAGTACATTCTCGCCGCGCTCCGGGCCGCGTACCGGAACACCGGTGTGATGGCTGCGGTGGCAGCGGAGGCGCTGGCACTGCTCCTCCGTCTGGGCCGCCGCTCGAGTGAGGCGGAGCAGGAGTACTTGCTTAGAATGGACACTATCGTCGGCGCCCACTTCGACTTGTGGGGCAGCGAGCTGACTCGGTCGATTTCCCCATCGAGTCTTTCACAACTAGTACCTCTGGTGGTCGTCAGTTTGGAGCCCAAGACGCAGCAGGAGGCGATCAAGGCGTGCCAGAACTACCTTAAGGAGGGTAGCCGCCGGCTCGAGGAGGACGGAGGAGCGCCTTTAGTGGCGCCGGACATGCACGACATGATGCCGATGGCGCCGTCCAACACGGAGGTCGCGGCGATCGCTGACGCCGAGACGTCGCTCGGGGGAGTCAAGTTCGCTTCGGCCCAAGACTTGTATCTCCTTGCCACCGCCTGTAGCCTGCGCGAACTGTGGGCGCATTTGATGCAAGTTCTGATGGGCCCGGGCGCTAGGGACTCCTACACCGCCGCGTTGGCGGCGCCGACGGACGTATTCATGACAGACGTGCATGACTTCGACGAGGAGTATTCTGATGCGGGAGCTAGCCATCTCCTGGCCGTTGAGGGCGAGCACCGCCGGCGCGCCGCGCCGAGACAAGGCGCGCCGAGACCAGGGGGGCGCCCTATGACGGAAGCCGCGCTTGACAAGAGGGTCACCCGGGTCGTGGAGTCTGGGCAGCGCGTGACGCACCAGACTGGCGAGAAGCTCGAGCAGTTCCAACGGTCAATCGAAAGCATGCTGCGGGAGGCCGAGCAGCAACGGCAGGTTGCACACAGCCGCTCGCAGGAGGAACTCGCACACCAGATCCGCACGATCCAGGAAGCGCTCGCCAACCTCGCGACCGCCGCCACCGACGTGAAGCACCAGCGACCGTTGCAGGAGGCCGCGGGCGAGGCCGCCAGCCGGGCGCGCACGCTGGAGCGCCCCTCGGCCCTGCCGCCGACAGCCTCCCCCGCTCCGTACTCACCGTACCCTGATGCGCGCCCGCCTGCCACTCCCCGCGTGGCCTGGGAAGTGACCACTCCCGTCCCCTCTCGTCGTCGGTCGGCGTCGCCTCACGTCGTTGAGGTGGACGGCACCCCGCCGCCCGGCACCGGCCCGGCTGCAGTTGCTAGCCCGGGAATCATGCTTGCGTCCTCGCGACCGGCGCGACCGGAGCATAGCCGTGGCGCACCGCCCCCTCGCCGGCGGCCGGCCTCTCTCGATGAGCATGGCTACAAGCTCTGGGACAAGCCCGACGCCGTATGGGACGAGATAGTGGACGAACTACGTGCTTGGTACGCTGACACCCACGGGGTCCGCACGAAGGAAGAATTTGCGGCGATCGCCGGCAGGACGTGCTCGCTCTGTCCACGGGATTGGCACAACATGCCCCACCGCATGAAGCACTGTCCTAGCCAGAACGCAGGATTCGCCTCGGGGATCCAGCGCCTGGGCAAGGCTGATGCGGCCCGCATCCTGTCCCGCGCGCTCATCCGGCACCGCGACGCCGCATCCGTCACGATCGCCGAGGTGCTTCAGGCGGCGGCCGAGCTCGACGCGGAGGGCGGTCCCGGCGGGAACTACGAAGCCTGCGTGTTCTACTGCGATTGGTGCGAGGACGACGACGACGCCGACCTCGCGTTCGCGCAGTACCAGCTTTCGGAATAGGAAGCAGCCGCGTTGTGTCAGGAGCCCACACTCGTGCCTGGAGGGGGTGACTCTCTGGCCGACGCGGCGCCTGCAGTAGGAAGGCACGAGTTGTTGCCAGGCAGTACGACCAGAGCAACGCCACACCAACACTCACTACTACCACTTACCACTTCACCCACGTTAATAAACTGTTTAAATTCGAGTTCAAGTTCAAGACTGTTTTCACTAAGTACTTCATCTATGGATAAACTACATTGGGATAGAGATTGCGAAATCAAAACGACTTATAAGGCGCGGACAAAGAGCCTCGGCCGGGGGCTCTTCCTCAGCAGCGATGTGAGGGCTAGCTACGAGAAACCTGTTATTATCTGCTTTGGAACCGGGCGACGGCACCGTCGAGCTCCCCGCCTGGTGACCGGCCGACAGCGCACCTATGATGTAGAACTACAAAAGGGACTGGTGCTCAACGGCCAGCCGGGCAGGGATCTGTGGTGCACCGCGAATGAAGCGGAGGATGGCAAGCCGAACGCCGCGCTAGTTGTGGTCGATGTCGACCACACCCCCACTCTGGTGTTGGCGCTCACCAGGAACGGGAAGAAGGGAGACCAGGTCCTTACCTACTACGGCAACACGTACCCACGTGACTACGCGGTGATCGAGCCGCCGCGTAGAGCGGTGCAACTGGAGGAGGTGGACCTGATCCTTGCACTACGAGAAATGAATGAGGGTCTGACGGAGTCGGATGCTAGGGAAACACTAAGGATGGGCCAGTGTCGGTTGGACGGCCCCAGACTCGCCGAAGCCGGCTCTCCTACCGAACGTGAAGCTACGATGACGGAGAGTGGCGCGTCAGCTGGAGGGGGTGGCAATGCACTCCCTGGCTCCAAGAACGACACTGCCGGGGCAACGTGCAGTGACGGGGGTTGGCCGGCCCTCACGTCGCGCCCTCCCGGATCTCCTGACCAGAAGACCATCGACGAGCCTGGTGAGGAGGAGCGCGACCTCCGACGTGGCGTGGTGGAGGATGGGCTCGCCGCGGCTACTCAAGCGGTGGCGGCAGCCGCAGCAGCTGCCGACGGTGCCTTCCCAGTTGGCCGAGGGGTTAGCCCGGACGTCAACGCGGTGAAGGGACGACGGCTGCGAGCGTTGCGACACGAGCTGAGCGTGAGGAAAGAGCAGCTCGCCTCGTTGGCTCAACGTGTGCGGACGCTCATGTCGCGAACCGCTTTAGCTACGCCTGGAGGACTGGACCAGCTAACCGTAGAGCTCCTGAACCGGAAGGTCCAGACCATCGTTGAGGAAGCCGCCCTTTCCCCCGCCAGGAGTCTGGGCCCAATGTTCACGGTTCCCCCTCGACCTGCAGGCGCAAGGCCTCTCAGACCGGATGAGGTGCTACTAGCCGAGGCTACGGCGGACAGGCTCGCTGCGGTAGTGGAGGCACGAGCCAGGCTGGTGACTGCCATCGCGGCGGAAGGCAATGGGCCTGATAAAGTGAGCCGGGCACTGGAGGAGGCTCGTAAGATATACCAAGCCTCCGTCGATGCCGACGGCCAGTCGCCGCCCGAGATTGAGCCGAGTGATGGCGCTATCTACCTGAAGGTACGGCGCAGTGAGATGCACGACCTGCTGGAACCGACGACAGGCCGACTTCCAGGAGAAGCCGCCGCCCGAACGGAGGATTTCTTCAAGGTGCAGGCGGAGACCGGCACGAAGTTCCAGTCGCTCAAGGCTTGCCTCGTCGCGCGCGGCGCCGGGGATAGGCCTGTTCCGGTGACTTCCGTTGTGGACACTGGAGCTGCTTACTGCGGGGTATCACTGCCGTTCTTACGCCGTGAACTACCCGAGCTCGAGGACCGCGTCCAGCCGACGACGATGCGATTCCGAGATGCTCAGAAGCGCTTGATGAAGACGGTAGGTACGCTCCTGCTCCCGCTAGAGGTTGGGGGTGCTCGGATCACCGCGACGGTTTTCGTGTTCCCCTCATTAGGAGCCGACTTGATCCTGGGAGTGAACGCGATGTACCAGAACCAGCTCGTCGTGGATGTGGGCGGATCTCTGATGTACCGCAGTGGCCACCCTGAGCAGGCCGTGCCGCTCATCGCGTGCGACAGCTGCCGCAGTAGGCAGGCACCATGCTGCGGCCCGAGCTGCCCAGGAGGCAAGATGGCGGGCGCCCGGTTCGCCGTCCGCCCCGATGGTCGCTCCCTCATCGCCCTGTGTGACGACAGCGAGGGAGAAGTCCAGTGCGTTAAGACCTCGAGAGAGAGAAGGCCTAGCTCTACCGTCACCCTGACGCTACCGGAGTCCGCCGTCGTTCCTGCTGGCGAGACAGTGGTACTGGCTGCGGTGGTGGGCGGAGTGGAGGACGGCCGATTGAGCACTCTCGAGGTGACCGTCGCCCCCGGATTGGCTGCGGCAGGGCTCGTGTCTGTCGGCGAGATGCGCCTCAACCCTACCCTCGATCGCGCGCCACTCGTGCTGATGAACCCGACCGGCGAGGACGTCAGGTTGCGGGCTGGGCAGGAGGTCGCGCGGGAGGCAACCGACGAGTGCGAGGAAGGCGAGGAGCACGTAATACTTAAGGTGGGAGTCGAGTCTGACGGTCAAGGCCCGGGGCTCCGTCCGTTAGACGAGGGCGGAATCGAGGACTTGTGGAACCTGGGTTTCACTCTCGAGAAGTCCATTGACCCCACCAAGCGAAACCCCGACGGCACGTACGCGCCATTGGACCCACGGAAGAAGCGAAGACTCTATGAGATTGCGCATCGATGGTGGTTCGTTTGGTCAAAGGACGCCAAGGTGCCCCAACTTTCCTATCTCGTTCTCCTCGACATCCCCACTGGCGACGCCGAACCGGTCCAACAGCAGCCCTACCCCATCCCGGTGAAGCTCAGGAAGGCGGCGATGGACGAGGTGAACAAATTACTCAAAGCTGGACTGATCGCTCCTAGCATGAGCAACTGGGCGGCTCCGACGCTAGTCAGAATGAAGAAGGACAGTACGCCCGACGATATCAAAGTGAAGCTGGCCTGCGACTACCGACGTCTGAATGCGGTGACGACCGTTGATGCTGGTGGTTTGGGCTCCCAGTCCGACATCCTATATGGCCTGGGAGGCACGATGAAGTGGGTAGCCCTGTGCGACGCTGCTGGTGGTTTCTACCAGTACGCTCTTCACCCTCGCAGCCGCCACAAGAGCGCGTTCATACTACCGACGTCGATGGGAGGAACGCTCTTCGAATGGATTGTTGCGCCCTATGGGCTGACGCGCAATCCTGCTGGGTACTCTCGAGGCATGCAGTTCGTGCTGAAGGGACTGAGCGACCGAGATGACCTGGGGCCGGACGGACGAGGGAAGGGCGGAGTCTCGTCCTGGATTGACGACGTCTGCTTCCGTGCCGACTCTTTCGAAGCATTCGAGGACCTGTTCGAGACGGTGCTCGGCCGACTCGCTGCTGCAGGCATGACGCTGAAGGGAACGAAGTGCGACATGCTCCTGCCGGCGATGGACCTGCTAGGCTACTTGGTGACTCCTGAGGGTCTGAGGATGCAGCCCCCTAAGCTGAAGGAGCTGGTTGATCGCGCTGTACCTGACACGCCAGATGAGATCCGCAAGTTCCTGGGCGCTGTGGCTTTCCTGCGTCGGTTTGTTCCCCGACTATCCCTCCTGAGCGCACCGATGACGGACGTACTGAAGAAGGCAGACAAGGTGCAAGGTAAGGCTAAGAGCCGCGGACGACTCCGAGGACCGGGATACACTTTCACCGACGCCGACCGCCAGTCGGTAGAGGAGTCTTTCCGAGCAATCGTAGCTCATCTCTCGTCGGATGCGATAGTTGCTGGACCCGACCTTGAAGACCCGCTAGCTGAGTACGTACTGGTGACGGACGCCTGCGATGTCGCTGTCGGCGGCTGTCTGCTGCAATGGCAGCACCCGAGCGGTCGTGGACCCGGCCCGCCAGAGGGAACGACGGTCAGGAATTTGGATAGCAAGGATCCGATACAGTCGACTTGGAGAACCGACAAGGGCTGGACTCTACGAGTGATCGGTTACTACTCGAAGACTCTGGCCGACTCGCAGAAGAATTACACTGCGTTCGACAAGGAGGCTGCTGCGATCCTCCTCTGCGTACGTCACTGGACCGACCTCATCACCTACCATCCCACCACCGTCTTCACGGACTCCGCCGTCGCTGCGTCAATGCTACACAAGCACTTAGCGCCACCGCGGCTGCAGAGGTGGGGGATGGAGTTGGGGACGTACCTTCCGCACCTGCGAATCGGTTATCGGAAGGGGGCGAACAACGGACTCGCCGACTTGCTGTCAAGGTTTCCCACTTTTCGACGCTTCGTCAAGACACGACCCGACATCGAACTGCCCGACGACCAGCTGGAGTACCTAGGCGACGCACCCCTATTTACCCACCGCCTGTTGAGCGAGGAGGACAAGCACCTGAAGCATGCGAGCTACAAGCTGTACGTACCCGCTGGAGGAGCGAGAACGCCCGACTCGAAATTCTGGCAGGACCCGTCAGGACCAGCCATACCTGGTAGAGGCTTAAAGGACCGGTTCTCGCCTGAAGAGGAGGCCTTTGTCACCAACTCGAACGCCGATGCTGAGATTGCTGCCATGCTGGAGATACTAGCCGAAAACGTGGACGGTCCGGATGTGACGGAGGGTTGGTCCATATACCTCAGGGTGTTCGATGCCACGACGGGAAGACGACCAACGATTGCAGTTGACGGGTTCAGGGACGAGGACCGGAGCAGGCTGACTAAGGACCTCCAGATGATCGGGTTCGATGTGACTGAAGGTTCTGGTGCTGACGTTCTGGTCGCTTTCGACGAGGACCTAGGCGAGAGTGCACGTCGGTGCAAGCGCGAAGGAGGCCGTTGGCTTGCGGTTGGTTCGCCGCGACGCTTCGAAATCGGAGGCAGTGTGGAAGTATGCGGCCGGGTTTTGCCGTGCGAGTCGTCAGTGGTGCTAGACCTGTCCAGCCTGCGCGCCCACGCTGGGAGGGCCGGGGTCCTAGCGCCGGAACGCGACGTCACACTCGCCGCCTGCCAATTGCTGGCGTGGGAGCTGCACGCAGCCTATGGAGTGCCGGTATGGGACCCGAAGTCGCTGCGCGCGCACCAGGCCGCAGCACTGGAGAGCTGGGCTGAGCAAGGCTACCTAGCGGACTACCCGTCGACGCAGTTCATCGAGGACGAGACAGAACAAGGCTACTCGGTGGAGGAACCTGACGTGGACGACCGGGAGCTCTTGGAGGTTGACGGCCCCGATGACGAGGTCGCCGCGACGACGACACCTGCCGTACGGCCAGACGAGGAGGACGGCGAGACGCCGATAGAGGTGACTGCTGAGAGGCAACGACAAGACCCGGAGTTAGAACGGAAAAGGAGGGTCCTGGAGGGGACCGTGCGCCTGTCTGCGGCACGAACAAAGGCGGTCGCTGAGGGCTGGGAGCTGCATGCCGGTAAACTTTATCGGCGTACTTTCACCGACGCCGGCGAGGACATACGCGCACTGGCGGTTCCGAGCCACATGCGTGCCTCCCTCTTGGCTTTCCACCATCATTCGCTCTCGACTGGTGGAGGACACCGTGGCGGGCGCCAGCTGTATGATGCCGTGCGTGTAACGTACTACTGGAAGGGCATGGAACGCCATTGCCACGTCTTCGCTGAAGCGTGCGCTCGCTGCTCGTCGACCAGGTCACAGCCCAACGTCCGGATTCCGATGGGAACGTCGGCCACGCCTGAACAGCCTTTCCAAGTGATCCACATCGATCACAAGGGTCCTCTTAAACGAGTGGGCGACTACATGCACGTGCTCGTTGTCGTCTGCGCCCTGACGCGTTTCACCTTGTACATCCCGGTGAATAGTACGACCTCCCAGGAGACGTTGGACGCCCTGATCAAGAACGTGTTTTGCGTGTTTGGCTTCCCGCTGGCGATCATCGCTGATAACGGACCGGCCATGCGCGCGCAAGAGTTGATGCAAGCTGCTGAGAAGATGTACGGCTTTCGGAGGATTTTCGTGAAGCCTGGGACGCCGATGGCAAATGGACTGGCCGAAGCAGCTGTGAAGCGGATCAAGCTCATCTTGGATCGCCACACTCGACTACATCATGACTGGCCAGCCGTACTACCTATGGCGCAGTTCCTGTTGAACTCTCGATCTCACACGGCCCATGGAGTGAGCCCGTTCACTGCCCTGTTTGGTCGTTCGCCAACGCCACTCGCTGCGATCGAGAACCCGGAGCTGCTGCCGAGTGAGGTAGATGGCAACGAATTCGTTCGTGAGCTGTCGTACCGCCTGCGGGTGCTGCACCGAGGACTAGCTGTCGAGTCCGACCTGATCAAGCAGACCGCGATCGACGCCTACAATCGACGCGTAGATCAAGACGCACACTCCATCCTTGCGGGAGACGAAGTTTGGTTGACGCCGGGGACCTCCGAGCACGCCGCTTATGTGCGGAAGCATGGACACGGTGCCCCGTGGAAGTTCAAGTACACCGTGCTTGAGGTACGACCTCATGCCGTGCGTTTGGACATGACCAACTGCGGAGACGCCCCGCGCCTGGAGGAGTGGCAGTCGGTACGGAAGTGCACCAAGGCCCAGCCCACGTACGAGGACTTCGACGTCGCAATCCCCTTGTCTGATGACGGAGGCCGAGCACTTGTTCATGCCGATGGTACTACTCCGACTGCGCCGCCCGAGGAGGACGAGACACTCGGCGAGTCTCGATTCCTTATCGAGCGCATCCTACGTGCTGAACCGCGAGGTCGCGGATGGGTGGTCTACGTCAAGTGGCGCGACTTCGACGACGTAACCGCTGAGCCCGTCAGTAACATCGTCCGTGACACGCGTGGCGACCCCGACATCCTGAACCAGATCCACGACGCGCAGCAGAGGTATCGTGATGAACATCCTGTACGAGTTCAAGCCGACGGTGGAGACTTACCGTCAACTAGCTCGACCTCAACTGAGCGAGTACCTCGAGCTGAATCGGTAGTCGAGCGACCTACGCCGACGAGGGTTCTCCCCACTCGGCGCGCACGTCCGACGCAGTTCCATGTAGAGCATGTAGTTTGCCCCGCTTATCATGATGTAGCTCATGTGCACGCCCTGCGAGCGCGAGCTCTAGACTTTTTGCACCCTAGTGCAAAGGAGGGGGTGATGTAGAGACGCAAGTTGACGATCGGCCTGAGTACTAGCCTAGTACTCCGGCAGCAAGAATAGCCGGAAAGATATAGTAGTTATGCGCCCATGATTGATGCCAATGCTTAATACCCTAGGTAGTC
>ERZ887830.1971-NODE-1971-length-10934-cov-5.191286_pt1 | contig 10934 bp, 13 predicted proteins | sample MGYA00521101_ERZ887830 | MGnify/ENA primary metagenome ERZ887830 (study PRJEB32303, sample SAMEA104408592) | aquatic metagenome | biome: Marine water; feature: Pelagic; material: water | place: Baltic Sea | collected 2014-06-05T16:38:00 | depth 1,762 m ...
CCCTCATTGATTCAGAGATCAACAAACCGCGCAAGAGGGGGTGAGTAATTACGCTAGATGACAAGAAATCAGGGGGTAGCGGCGACCACGTCTACGGTTGCCGGGTGTATATGATGATAAAAAGCGGATGTTCCGAGGGGGGCCTGATAAAGGGTGCTTCGCCACGATCAAACCATGGCAATAACGCGCAAAGCGACTGCGACACAGAAGATCTGAACACCACACCGTGCTTTACGCCCGGCACAATGATTGAAACCGATAAAGGTCCGATGTTGATCGAAGATCTGGAAATCGGCGACAAGGTTCTGACCCGCGACAATGGCTATCAAACGATCCGATGGATCGGCTCTAAACACATCAATGGCGTTGATCTGGCCGCAACACCGCATCTGCGTCCCGTTCTCGTCCGTGCTGGTGCCTTGGGCAATGACCTGCCAGCGCGCGACATGCAGCTTAGCCCGAACCATCGCCTGATGGTGTCCAGCGAACAGACCGCCCTCTATTTCGAAGACCGCGAAGTGTTGGTGGCCGCCAAACATCTGGTCAACAATCGCGGCATCTATAATGTGCAGACCACGGGCACGACCTATATCCATTTTCTCTTTGACTAACACGAGTTGGTGCGCACCAACGGCAGCTGGACCGAAAGCTTTCAACCCGTCGATTATTCCCTGCGCACGCTTGGCAATGCGCAACGGCAGGAAATCCTTGAACTCTTTCCCGAATTGCGCAGCAAATCGCGGCTGGAACGCTTTCCGGCCGCCCGCAGGATCCTCAACAAGCTGGAAATCCAACGTCTCAGCGAGTGATATGAGGTGCTACAGGCGCGCATCCTTTACGGACGCGCGCCCACAAGACCCGCCCCTTTGGGGGCTTTGGGGCGGGTCTTTTCGGGTTTTCCCCCTTTGACACGGGCACTCTCTGGACAGAGCGGGGACAAAGCGGCAGGCTGAACGTACAGTAAACGGAGCCTAACATGAAAGACGCCCCTTGGTATCATTACCCGATCGCGGCCATCGCCCTGCTTTGGTTCCTGCTCAGCGCCATTGACTATTCCCTGACCAAGCTGCAATTCGCGCCCTATCTGGACGCCTTCACAGCAGATCAGATCGCCTATTTCACCAATATGCCGCGCTATGTGGATTTTGCATGGGCGCTCAACGTCTGGCTCGGATTGTTCGCCGCAGTCCAACTCTGGCGCCGCAGCCATTTCGCCGCGCTCTTCTTTGCAATTGCCTTCGCCGGGATCATCATCACCAGCGTCGGATTGATCTTTCTGACCGACCCAAGCCTGTTTCAAGTCACCGGAACACTCGGGATCTGGGTGATGGTCGCCTCGATCATCGCGACAATCCTGTTCTACACCTATGCCCGCGCCATGAATGTGCGCCAGCGTGTAATCTAAGGCATTTCGCGATACATCTGACGCAGATACCGCCCTCTGAAATCAAAGATGTCAACGCCCGGCCCGTGCCGCGCGCCACGCGGCCCAATCCTCTGGCGTGTCCAGATCCGTCAGCGCGTGCCTGTCCGGCAAAACAACAGGGATCACATGCTGAGCCTGCACAACAGAGCGCGCGCCGCGATCCCCGCGCAACGCCAGCAGGTCCGCAAAAACCCGCGACGGAAACAGCACCGGATGCCCCGGATCGCCCGCCGCGCTGCATCCCTGCACCAAGGATTGCCCGTCAAATCCTGCAATCACAGCGACTAAATCCTGCGCCGTGATCTCTGGCATATCCGCAGGCACCACCACCACGGCCCTCATCGCAGGGGGCAAAGCGGCAATCCCCGCCCGGATAGACGCCGCCATCCCCTCGCGCGCCTCAGCCACCGTCACAAAAGACAGATCCAAGCCCTCCAGCGCCGCCAAACGCGCAGGTCGGTCCAAAGGCAGGGCAACCCAAACCGGATATCCCGACGACAAAGCCATCAAGGCCTGCCGACGCAACAGGGCCACCCCGTCAATCCCTTCCAACAGCTTGTCACCGCCCCGCATCCGCGACGAGGCGCCCGCCGCCAAGAGCAGGATTGCGATGTCTTCCATCCCAAACTCTCCTGTTTCGCGCACCAGCCGACCCATAAACCCACCGACCGCCCGCATAGGGCGGTCAGGCAGAGCGCGGGCTTCAGCCCGCACCTTTTGGTTAAATTACCTCTCGGGGATCAGACCGCGCGGACTGAACCGCAATACCAGAACCAGCACCAACCCCATGGTGAACAGGCGCATATGGGCCGCAGACTCTTGCAAATGGCCCTTTAGCCAGCTGCCATCCGCCATCCCGGATGTCACCGCATCCATGATCAACAGCCCCAGAGGCTCGACCTGCACCCAAAGGAACCAGATCAGAAATCCGCCCAGCACGGCGCCAAAGTTATTGCCAGACCCACCCACAATCACCATCACCCAGACCAGAAAGGTGAACCGCAGCGGCTGATAGGTGCCGGGCGTTAGCTGACCGTCCAGCGTGGTCATCATCGCGCCTGCCAAACCACAAACCGCTGAGCCCAGTACGAAAATCTGCAAATGCCGCTTGGTGACATTCTTGCCCATGGCCGAGGCCGCCACCTCATTGTCCCGGATCGCGCGCATCATCCGCCCCCAGGGCGAATTCAGCGCCTTTTCAGACAGCCAGATCAGCGCCAGCAGCACGATAATGAACAAAGCGGCATAGAGCAGCTTGACATAAATCGCCGAAGCCACCACCGGATCATAGCCCCAACCCACCATCCTTGCGACGAAATCCGGGTCGTTTTGCAGGTCGATCTCGTAGGGCACGGGGCGCGGAATACCGACCACGTTCTTGACGCCCCGGCTTAGCCAGTCTTCGTTTTTCATCACCGCGATGATGATCTCTGCAATCCCCAGCGTCGCAATCGCCAGATAGTCAGAGCGCAGGCCCAAGGCCGTCTTGCCGATCAGCCAGGCAGCCCCCGCCGCCGCCAGCCCGCCCACGGGCCAGGCCAGAATGACAGGCAGCCCAAGCCCGCCCAAATAGCCCGTGCCTGCGGGATTTACCGCCTCGATCGCCTCGACCGCCGGGTCAAACACCGCGCGATACAGAATGAAGGCCACGATCAGCAGTGCCATCAGCACAAGCGCGCGCATCCAGCCGCGCGGCATCCGGCCCCAGACGATCACCGCCGCCACGATGGATCCCGCCCCAAGCGCCAAGGCCAAGAGCACGCGTAAACCGCCCGCCGCCCAGGCCTCTGGCACCGGGTCCATGCCCACCAACACAGCCGCCAATCCGCCAAGCGCCACAAATCCCATGACTCCGATATTGAAGAGGCCCGCATAGCCCCATTGCATATTGACCCCCAGCGCCATGATCGCGCTGATCAGCCCCATATTGAAGATGCCAAGAGCCACGTTCCAGCCCTGGACAAATCCGACCCCAATGGTCATCCCGAACACAATCGCGAACAGTAGCGTGTTTTTCACTGGCGTGCTCATGACGATTTCCCCGCAAATATGCCGGTCGGGCGGAACAGCAGGACGATCACAAGGATCATAAAGCTGACGGCCAGCTTGTAATCGGTGCTTAGCAGTTGCACGAGGCTGTCCGGTTCCAGCGGTGCGGGCATCAGGTAGACCAGGACTTTTTTCCAGGCGTAGGTCACGAAGATCTCGGAAAAGGCGATGACGAATCCGCCCACAATAGCGCCCAGCGGACTGCCCAGCCCACCCACGATGGCGCTGGCAAAGATTGGCAGCAAAAGCTGGAAATAGGTGAAAGGTTTAAAGGATTTGTCCAGCCCGTACAGCACCCCGGCAACGGTCGCCAAAGCGGCAACGATGATCCATGTGATCATCACCACGCGCTCTGGGTTGATGCCAGACAACAGAGCCAGATCCTCGTTGTCGGAATAGGCCCGCATGGATTTTCCGGTACGGGTCCGGTTCAGGAACCAGAACAACAGGACCACGACGATCACGGCGGTGACAAGGGTGATGCCTTGGGTGGTCTTGATTGCCAGACCCTCGTCCAGCCCGGTCATCTTCTTGAATTCACTTGCGCGGATGATGAAACGCTCGCCATCGGCAAAGCGTTGATCGTCCGGCCCGATGATAAAGCGCACAAGGCCGTTCATCATGAACATCACGCCCATCGACACGATCACGAGAACCACCGGTTTTGCGCGTTGTTCGCGGTAAAACGCATAGATCAGCCTATCCGTGCCCAGCAACAACAGCGCCGTCACCGCAATCCCGACAGGCAAGGCCAGCAGGGCGGTTGGCAGGGGCCCCAGCGAGACGCCCATCGACTGCAACCACCATGTGAACAGGATCGTCGCCATGGTCCCAAAGGCCATGGTGTCGCCATGGGCAAAATTGGAAAACCGCAGGATGCCGAAAATCAGCGTCACGCCAAGCGCCCCCAGCGCCAGTTGCGCGCCATAGGCGGTGGCCGGGATCAGCACGAAATTCGAGAATGCCACCAGCGCGTTGAGAAACTCCATCAGAGTCCGATCCTTTCACAGAGACCTTTTTGCTGACCAAAGGCCAATTGTTCCGGCACGAAGTAGACCGACATCAACAGCGCCGCGCCCGCAGGCACGCGCATCCGCTGTTCCTGCTCTGACGCGCCTGTTGCGACGACCAGCGCCTGTGGTCCAAGGTCGGGATGCTCGATCACGCAGATCACCGTTCTGCCGTTGGTGCAATGCGCCACGGTGGTCAGATCTGCCTCTTGCCACTCGATCGCATCGCCATTCTCCACCAAGATCACCTGACGCCCATCTTCGAAGACACAGGCCAGAAACGGGTCGTTACGCCCTTCGGCATGTGCCAGCCCAGTGCCGAGCAGCGCGGCGCAGACCCACCTCATGGTGACACCTTGCACGGGCCACTCAGCCGGAGGCCCGTCGCCGTTTCATTGTAAATACCGCTTCCATCGGGCTGCATCGTGAACATCCGCGCGCCCATGGCCTCGCCATCCTCCCAAAAGCCGCGTGTTTCACCGATGATCATCGGCTCTGCGCTAAATCGGATTCCACCGAGGGTCACCATTGTGACTTGTTTTCGGGGCGGATCTTGTGGATGAACTGCGGCAGAGAACTGGTTGCGATCTATTGTAAAATTCAAATTCACAGGACTGGGGCAGGGCGCCTGCGTCGTGCAGGGTTTGGACAGGGTGCAGGCGATGCGTTCTGCCAATACAGGGCTGGCAAGCAGGCAGATCAGGACTGACGAGAGGCAGGTGCGAGTCATGGCGGCACGTAGGCTTGCCGGCGCAGACGTAAATCCACAAAATGTCTTCATTACAAGTATTTGAGAGATGTTCTTAATGTTGAACAACACATCAGCCCCCCAAAAAGCTCTTGCGGACTTCGGGATCTTCCATCAAGGCCTTGCCCGTGTCGGTAAATCGGTTCGCGCCCTGCACCAGAACAAAACCTTTGTCTGCGATTTCAAGAGCTTGTCGGGCGTTCTGTTCGACCATAAGGATCGAAATACCAGTGCGGGCGACCTCTATGATACGGTCAAACAATTCATCCATCACGATCGGGCTGACACCGGCGGTGGGTTCATCCAGCATCAGCACCTTGGGCTCTGTCATCAGCGCGCGACCCACAGCGACCTGCTGGCGTTGCCCGCCTGACAGCTCGCCCGCCAACTGGCGTCGCTTGTCACGCAAAATCGGAAACAAATCATAGACTTGCTCGATTGTCTTGCGCACATCATCGCGGCGCAGGAAGGCGCCCATTTCAAGGTTCTCCTCGACCGTCATCGAGGTAAAGATGTTGCTGGTCTGGGGTACAAAGGCCATGCCCTTGGCGACACGCGCCTGCGGGGTCAATTTGGTGATATCATCGCCATCCAGCCGCACCGCGCCTTTTCGGACGTTCAACATGCCAAAAACGGCCTTCATCGCGGTGGATTTGCCCGCCCCGTTTGGGCCGACGATCACCGCGATCTCGCCCTTGTCGACGGCAATCGTACAGTCGTGCAGGATATCCGCGCCCGAGCCATAGCCCCCCGTCATTGCATCCCCGATCAGGAACGGGCCACCCGAAATCTTACTGCTCACTGCTGCATTCGCCTTACCGCCTTGTTTTACCGCATCATTTCCCAATGGGCGCGAGTCTTTTGTGATAGAGCGGTCCTTGTTGCCGCGGTCGTCAAACGTGGGGCTGCTCATGGAAAAACCTCGCAAGTGCCTGTGCCTGCGCCGCTGCCGAGGGTGGCCTCGCTCAGCAGGGTAAAGGCAACGACAGCCGTGCCATCGGGCTGATGCGCCAAAAGATAGGTGGCAAGCCCGTCATCAAAGGCAAAACTGCGCCGCAGACTGTCGCGTGCGATATACCTGTCCAGAGACTTTGCCTTGCCGATATCCTCATTGATTTGCCCGAACTGGCGATAATCTTCGTCCGCATTGGTCGAAAACGTCAGGGTCATCCCATCAAACCGACAGGTGCTCAGCACTGTATCGCCAGCTTGCGTGTCAAACTCTTGCTGCACAAGCGTAGAGGTGGTGCTATGCTCTTTGACGATTGTGCATACGCCATCGCCGTGACCAGAGGCCAGCGTGGTGAGATCCATTTTGATCCAGCCAAAGCGCGCGTCGGTTTCACCGGACACGCCGGGACGGTAGGCCACGGCCATATGGCGCGCACCGTCTTGCCAGACAGCGGTCACCAAGGGGCTGTGATACAGCCAGCCATAGCGCATCATTCCGAGATCGCCCCATGCCCCTGTTCCCGTCTCTGGCTCTGCCGTTGTCCCGGTGCGGCGCACCACCGTGCTGCCAAAGTCATTCTGGACCTGACCAAGCTCATAGCCGACCCCGTCCAGCAGGCAGGTCGCATAGATCTCGACTGCCGCGCTCTGGGTCTCGTTCTGAGCCTGCGCTGCAGTTGTCACCGCTCCGGTCAATGCAGCCCCCAACGTGGCACCCCCTATCGCAACGGCCAAATGCAGGGCAAATGCCCTCGGGATCATGATGCCACCTTGTCTTTTTGGTCCTTGTTTTTGAGGCTCTTGTTCTTGAGACCCGTGCCCAGATAGGCCTCGATCACCTGCTCGTTGGCCTTGATCTCGTCCAATGTGCCCTGCGCCAGAACCTTGCCCTCGGCCATGCAGATCACCGGATCGCAGAGGCGACCGATGAAATCCATGTCGTGCTCGATCACGCAAAACGTATAGCCGCGTTCTTGGTTGAGGCGCACGATGGCATCGCCAATGGTGTTGAGCAGAGTGCGGTTCACCCCCGCGCCGACCTCGTCAAGAAAGACGATTCTTGCGTCCACCATCATGGTGCGCCCCAGCTCCAGCAGCTTTTTCTGCCCACCGGACAGATTACCAGCTTTCTCATCCTTGAGGTGATCTATGGTCAGGAATTCAAGGACTTCGTCGGCTTTCTTCAACAACGCCACCTCTTCCTGTGCCACGCGGGCGCGGTGGAACCACGCGCTCCACAGGGTCTCGCCAGATTGTGCGGGGCGCACCATCATCAGATTTTCGCGCACCGACATAGAGCCGAACTCATGGGCGATCTGAAAAGTGCGCAGCAAACCCTTGGCGAACAATTCATGAGGGGGCAGGCCGGTAATGTCCTCGCCCGCCATCAGAACCTTGCCGGAAGTAGGTTTAAGAACGCCAGCGACAACGTTGAAAAGAGACGTTTTTCCAGCGCCATTCGGGCCAATCAGACCAGTGATAGAGCCTTCAGTGATTTCAAACGACGCGCCGTCGACGGCATGAAAGCCACCGAAATGCTTGTGAACGTCCTGAACGACGATCATATTCTGTCCTTCCCCAAGGGTTTATACGGTTAGACCGCAAACCAGGCCGCCGCGCAAGCATACCGTAGTGTGATCGCGCGAAACTGGAAAAGACGACATCTAACCCCTACATCTGAGCGAACCCAACGAGGAGGCGCATGATGAGACTTTTGGCAGCGACGATGGCATTTGGACTTGGCTCTATGACCCTGACACTGGCGGGGACTGCGGGTCAGGCGGCAACGCTGGACACGGCGGCAGGGGCGCTAAGGCTGGATGTGATGGCAGGGGATCTGGACACGCCATGGGCCTTTGGGTTTCTGCCGGATGGCGGCGTGTTGCTGACAGAGATCGAGGGCACGCTGTTCCATCTGCGTGCCGACGGGTCACGGGACGAGGTCGCAATGGATCTGGATGTGGCGGCGGTCGGGCAAGGTGGCCTGCTGGACGTGATGATCCCGCGCGATTTTGCCAGCAGCCGCGAGGTGTTCCTGAGCTTTGCCAAGTCGCAGGGGCGCGGGGCAGGAACGGCGCTGGCAGTTGGACGGCTGAACGAGGACGGCACGGGTCTGAGCGACATCAAGGTGATCTTTGAGATGGAAGAAGGGTCGATCGGTGGGCGGCATTTCGGCTCTCGCGTTGTCGAGGCAGCGGATGGCACTTTGTTCCTGACCATTGGCGATCGGGGCAATGATCGCATGGCGCAAGACCGCAGCGCGCACAACGGGTCGATTGTGCGGATCAACCGCGATGGCAGCATTCCCGCCGACAATCCTTTTGCCGGGCAGCGCGGCGTGCAGCCAGAGATCTGGTCCTACGGGCACCGCAATCCGCAAGGGGCCACCCTTGATCTGGACGGACAGCTTTGGGCGGTGGAACATGGCGCGCAGGGCGGAGACGAGGTGAATCGTATCGAGCGGGGCGCGAATTACGGCTGGCCGGTGATCTCGTACGGGCGGCACTATTCGGGCGCAAAGATCGGTGAGGGCACGGCAAAGCAAGGGATGGAACAGCCCGCCCATTTCTGGGACCCCTCGATCGCGCCCTCCGGGATGATGGTCTATTCCGGCAAGCTTTGGCCCGAATGGCAGGGCGACATGTTCATCGGAGCGCTGAAATTCGATTACATCTCACGGCTGGAGGGCTCGCCATTGGGCGAGGTCGAGCAGATCGCCAGCGACGCCACCCTGCGCGTGCGCGACATTCGCGAAGCCCCCGATGGGACGATCTGGTTTCTGAGCGTGGGCAATGGGTCGCTATACAGGATGTCGCCCCAGTAGGCCCTTACCCGGCAGCCTCTTGCGCGGCGATATCGTCCATCACTTTCGCCCATAGTTCGGCCGGTTGCGCGCCCGGCACAGCGTGTTGCTGGGCGACGATGAAGGTCGGCACACCTGTGACGCCACGCTCTCGCGCCCATGTGTCGCGCGCACGGATGTCTTCAAGGTCGCTGTCGCTTGCCAAAAGTTTCAGGACCACCGCGGCGTCCATGCCTGCGGTGTCGGCCAGATCGGCCAGCACATCCACATCGCCAATATCGCGCCCTTCCTTGAAGTAGGCGCGGAACATGGCCGACACGATGGGCGTCTGCCGCCCCTCGATCCCCGCCCAATGGATCAGGCGATGCGCGTTGATCGTGTTCGGCGTGCGCTTTATCGCGCCGAAATCAATATCGATCCCCGCGGCCTCGGCTGCCTCGGCGATCCGCGCATAGACCTGCACGGCCTGCTCTTTTCCGCCGAATTTGGTTTCCAGATAATCGCGGCGATCCATGCCGCCCTCTGGCATCTCGGGGTTCAGTTGAAAGGGATGCCATTCGATTTCAAACGGATGATCGGCGCGCTTTTCCAGCGCCCGGTCCAGATTGGCCTTGCCGATATAACACCACGGACAGATCGGATCGCTTAAGATGTCTAGTTTGACCATGTTCGTTTCTTTTCGCTTTTGGTTTTGCCCGAGGGGCCAGGGCCGGCAGCAGGGCCGGTGGGCGGTTCGACCCCTTAATAAGCAAATCTGATCGCGCTGACAGCAAAAAAGACTTTCTGTCTTTTTGAATGCTGCATTGCGGCGTGAAATCGCGCAGACCAGTTAACGGCTTGACCCATATCTGGGATTTGAGAGTCCAAACCAGAGGATGTTCCCGATGCGTTGCGGGATTTCACGGACCGAATCACAACCCTGCATGAGTCCAGTTCAATTTTGTAACAGTCTGATATGGAAGTTTAATTCTTGACGGGCGTTTGTGCCGTCGCGCCGGGTCGCGTAATGTTGACCGGCGAGGAAGACCGACTCAACCCAGACGCGATGCCGCTTGTTTGCCCCCACCAAAGGCCTGCCTTTTGCGTCACAAGCCTGCCGAAAGGACGACCCATGACCTTCAAATCCACGCGCGGAAAACCGACAGCGCTGCCGTCCAGCCCAAAATCAAACGCCCCCAAGGATCAGCGCGGTTTTGTTTGGGAAAACGGATTCAAGGTTCAGATGGGCAGTGAAACCGCCAGATCCCTCGGCGTCACGGCGGTTCATCTGGTGTCGCGCGTGATGCTGGCTGTTACGATTTGTTTTGCATTTCTTGTCGTTGGCTTTGTCGTGCTGATCGCAGCACTGGTCTATGAACCCACGCTTTGGGGATTGGTCCCATGGGGCGACGCGCAGGGCTCAACCAGCGGAAATTGAGCGCAAAAGCTTGCGCTGCACCTTGCCGTTTGGATTGCGCGGCAGGGTGTCGATGTGTTGGAACAGGCGCGGGCATTTGTAGCGGGCAAGGGACTGGTTTGCGAACTCTGCAAGAGCCTTATTGTCCAGATCCTGCGCGGCGGTGTAGAACAGGGCTATGACAGAGGTACCCTCTTTGACGGTGACCTCGGCGGCGGCACATTCGGTCAGGTCAGGAAAGCTGGACATGATGCGTTCAACCTCGATGGGCGAGACGCGAAAGCCGCCCGCGTTCATCATATCGTCATCCCGCCCCAGATAGGTGATCGCACCATCGGCGGCCATGCTGACCATGTCTCCCGTCAGAAACCAGTCGCCCTGATAGCGCGCTGCGGTCTCGTCGGGGGCGTTCCAATAGCCCAGCGTCAGACCGGGGTCGCGGCGCGCGACACCAAGAACGCCGGGCATGTCATGGGGCACGGGACCGTCAGGGCCCAGCACGGCAAGACGGCGGCCCTGTTGCGGATAGCCCAGCGTGCCCTGCGGTGCGG
>ERZ887830.1972-NODE-1972-length-10931-cov-6.169823_pt1 | contig 10931 bp, 7 predicted proteins | sample MGYA00521101_ERZ887830 | MGnify/ENA primary metagenome ERZ887830 (study PRJEB32303, sample SAMEA104408592) | aquatic metagenome | biome: Marine water; feature: Pelagic; material: water | place: Baltic Sea | collected 2014-06-05T16:38:00 | depth 1,762 m ...
TCGGAAGCTTGTTTATGCTCATTAGCGCCGTCAATTTCGGATTGCATTTCATCGCTTTTTCCAAGCGAAACCCAAGCGTTTATAGCTTCGACTCTGAGACTAAGTTCTTTTCCTGGATGATTCTATTTGCCGTTGCCATTACCTGCACCACACTGGTCGTAATGGAGACGCTCCCCCTTGAAAAAGCCATTGTCCATGGCTTGTTTCAGACCGTTTCAATAGCAACAACGACCGGCTTCTCCAGTGACAACTTTTCGATATGGCCCTCATTTCTCCCCATTTTTCTTATTATGCTCAGCGTCATGGGTGCCTGCGCAGGATCCACCGGTGGGGGCATGAAGGCCATGCGGATTTTGCTAATCTTCAGACAAGGTATGCGAGAGCTCCGACAGCTGTTACACCCCAATGCCGTCATACCGCTAAAGCTCGATCATCGACGGGTACGCCCGGCCGTGGTCAGTGCGGTATGGAGCTTCTTTGCCGTCTACATGTTCTCTTCATTTATTTTAGTACTGTGCATGCTGGGAACCGGCCTCGATTTTTTATCGGCTGTCAGTGCGGTAATGGCAGCCATTAATAATTTAGGCCCAGGCCTGGGTTCAGTGGCGGCGAATTACTCAACAGTGACCGACATGGGGAAGGTTATTTTATGCATCGCCATGCTCTTAGGCCGACTCGAAATATTTACCCTGCTGATCTTATTCACGCCGACGTTTTGGCGTCCTTAAACCGGTAAGTCCCTACTTCAGACCTCGCGATTCTTTAATCAAGTCGTACGCCGTCGTAATATTTTGTGATCGCTCAGTGGCCAAATCGACCATTTCCTTGGGCACCCCGCGAGCGCTTAATTTATCGGGATGATTCTCGCTCATTAAGCGGCGATAAGCCTTCTTAAGTTCCCGGTCATCAACATTGGCGGCGACACCGAGCGCTTGATAAGCATCGCTGAGTTGACTTCGCTGGGGTTGATATTGCTGGCGCTGATGTTGACGTCGATCCCCAAAATTCGCTTGTGCAGCCACCATGTTAATAATGCGCGTCAACGCCACATCCGAAATGCCGAGGCTTTTAGCAACGCGCGCAAGCGCTTCTCTCTCAGCAGCATCGAGTTGGCCGTCGGCCAAGCCCATGCTGACGAGAAACAGAAGGAGTGTTTGAGAGGTCTGTGGGCGCAAGGATGCCGTTCGACGGAACCGCGAGAGCTCTTCGGCCGGGTCAAATTGGGGCTCAGCTCCGCGTTGAAACCGCTTTATGGCAGACGCTCGCTGTGAGGGTGTAAGCCGCAGCTGTGCAAACATACTTTCCGCCTGCGCAATTTCCGACTCAGTAACACGCCCATCGGCCTTGGCGATATAGCCCAACATAATAAATGTCGTATCAAAAAATTCTTGCTGCAGTGCGTGGAGGCCATCCGGACCTGTCATCCGGATCGCGCGAACCAAGCCTGAGTCGAACATGTGACCCACAAAAAACCCAACCAGACCGCCCACCACGCCGAGCGTCACAAAACCCAAAAAGGCCCCTAAAACTTTCCCCGTATAAACACGCATTAACTGTGACCTCGATTCGACTTCTTCACGCCATCATAATGATTTGTGCCGTTTTTAGGCAGAGTTCTAAAGCGTTTGTAAGACCATTGATATTGCGCGTCGCGCCCCTTGATGAGCGTTTCAATATCGGAATTCATTGCGCGCAACGCCACGTTCAGATCAGACTCATAAATCGCATTTGAAGCCGGTTGATACACCAATTCCCAACCGCCCCTCACCCGAAAAACGCCGGCCATTACGGCGCGTGCGCCAGACTTAGCCAGTAAGTTCGCGCAGAAGCTCGCCGTACAGCACTCAACCCCCATAAATGGAACGTTAAGTCCCCCGGACTCATTCCCGGGGACTTGGTCTGGCAAAATCCCCGTTAAGCCACCCCGTTTAAAGTGTCGAACAAGTTTCACAAGTCCTTTAGGCGTGGTCGGCACGTATACGCCGCCCGCACGCTGCCTTGCTGCCAAAACTTCGCGGCCCACCGACGGCAACTTTTGTGGCTCAAACAGGCACAACAAATCGCCCTGTGTTACTAAATGGTGCGAGAGTACTTCCCAGTTTCCAACATGCGGCGCCAACACCAAGACACCGCAGCCGTCTCGGGCCGCGGATTCTAAATGCTCAATGCCCACCACGCGCAGTTTTGAAAGGATATAGGTGCTTGAACGACGCCAGACGTGGCCAAGTTCAAAGACGAGGGCCCCTTGCTCGCTCAGCGTCTCTCTCACTAAGCAGACTCTGTCGTCGCGCGATAAGTGAGGGTAGGCCAGATCAATATTACGCCGCACGATTCGTACAGTCTGAGTATCTGCGGCAAGCAAAAGCCTCGAAAAAGCGCGCCCGATGGCACGAGAGAGCTCCAGCGGTAATACCGAGGACACGAGCAATGTAAGACGCAAGACAGAAACTGCCAGTCCGTCTTTTAATCGAAATTTGAGTGAATTGTGATTCTTTGCCACTGAGATGCGCTTAATTCGCCCTGGTTGCCGATATTATGCCAGTGCTGGCCGCGGTATACTTGTCCCATTGACATGTCGGGACACTGAAGTGAGTTCACTAACTTTCCAAGAGCTAATCCTAGAGCTTCAACGTTTCTGGGGAGAAAACGGTTGCGTCATTATGCAGCCGCTTGACCTAGAGGTAGGCGCCGGCACATTTCACCCTGCAACCTTTTTGAAAGCGCTGGGTCCCGAGAACTGGAATTCGGCCTACGTTCAACCCAGTCGCCGCCCACAAGATGGCCGCTACGGTGAAAACCCTAACCGACTCCAGCATTACTACCAGTTTCAAGTGGTGATGAAGCCATCACCTGCGGACTTTCAAGAACGGTATCTTGCAAGCTTAAAGCGCCTCGGGCTGGACCCGCTCGAACACGACGTCCGATTTGTTGAAGACAACTGGGAATCGCCCACACTGGGCGCCTGGGGTTTGGGCTGGGAAGTATGGCTCAACGGCATGGAAGTGTCTCAGTTTACTTATTTCCAACAGGCCGGTGGCCTTGAGTGCTTACCCGTGACCGGCGAAATTACCTACGGCATTGAGCGACTCGCCATGTACCTACAAGATGTCGACTCTGTTTACGACTTGGTGTGGTCAGAAACGCCAACCGGTACGATCAAATACGGCGATGTGTTCCACCAGAACGAGGTGGAAATGTCAGCGTATAACTTCCAACACGCAGACACAGACCATTTGTTTACTCACTTCGATTTTTGCGAGCGTGAAGCGCAACGCTTAGTCGCTCTTGATCTGCCACTCCCAGCCTATGAGTTCGTCATGAAAGCCTCGCACACCTTTAATTTACTCGACGCACGCCACGCGATCGGGGTGACCGAGCGGCAGCGTTATATTTTGCGAGTGCGGACACTGGCCCGCGCCGCCGCTCAAAGCTATGTTGGTTCCCGCGCCAAACTTGGATTTCCCCTCGCCGATGAAGATCTTGCTGCCGCTGCGTTAGCGAGACTTGCTGAGGAGGATCGCGCATGAGTTCGCGTACCGTGTTATTTGAGCTTGGCGTGGAAGAACTACCAGCGGGTGAATATTGCGCAATGGCGGACGCCCTGGCCGACGCCTTGGTTACGGGCCTGACCAACAGCGGCTTAGCAATAGGTAAATCGCGCGTTTTAGCAACACCTCGACGACTTTCGGTCCTAATTACCGACGTTGAAGAACGCGCAAAAGACACGGAACAAGCGGTGCTTGGCCCGCCGATAAGTGCTGCCCGAAATGCTGAGGGAGAGTGGACGCCGGCCGCTATCGGGTTCGCTAAAAAGCAGGGTATAGCACCGTCAGACTTACAATCTATCGTTACCGACAAAGGTGAGCGATTGGGCATTGTCAAAGTCGTTAAAGGCGCGGTCTCAGTTGACGTGCTCCCGACCCTAGTGAGTCAAGCCGTGAATCAAATCCCAGTGTCGAAAAGAATGCGCTGGGGCAGGGAAAGACACGAGTTTTTGCGGCCTGTTCAATGGTTAGTGCTGCTTTACGGCAGTGACACCATTGACCTGTCGCTGTTTGGACTAAACGCCAGTAGAACCACACGAGGGCACCGCTTTCACGGTGATCAAGCCGTTGAGGTGGCAAATGCCGACGTCTATGAAGAGACATTGCGAGCGCAACACGTCATTGCCTCAGTAGAAGAGCGAAAAGCGTTGATCTCAGCGCAAGTTAAAGCGCTCGTCTCAGACAGTGAATGCGCTATTGTGGAAGACGATTTACTCAACGAAGTCGCCGGTCTCGTAGAATGGCCGGTTGCGCTCAGAGGCACGTTCGACACCGCCTTCCTCGCGGTTCCAAGGCAAGCGCTTATTTCCTCAATGCGTGAACATCAAAAATATTTTCATATCGAAGACCAAAACGGCACGCTACTGCCCGCCTTTATCACCGTGTCGAATATCCAGAGCAAGAACCCACAGTCTGTTATCTACGGCAATGAAAAAGTAATACGCCCGCGACTGGCAGACGCGGCTTTCTTTTTTAACACGGACAAACAGACCACGTTAGCCAGTAAGGCAACGCGATTAAAAGGGGTTCTTTTTCAGCGCGACTTAGGAACGCTTGCTGACAAGCAACGCCGCATCGCAAGCGTCGCCGAGTCTCTGTGCTCGAGCCTGGGTGCCGATGCAGTGACAGTAAACGCCGCGGGTACGCTACTGAAAGCAGACCTAGTCTCCGATATGGTGGGTGAGTTTCCCGAGCTTCAGGGGATCGCGGGACGCCACTACGCGCTTCACGACGGCGAGACTGAGTCGGTTGCAGATGCGATTGAGCAACACTACTGGCCGAAATTCTCAGGCGACGCGCTCCCATTAACGCCGGAAGCCGCGGCGCTTGCGCTGGCCGACAGACTCGACACCTTAGTGGGTATTTTCGGAATTGGTCAGTCTCCGACCGGTTCAAAGGACCCGTTTGCGTTACGTCGAGCCTCACTCGCTGCTATTCGTATTTTGCTGAGGTTTGCACCCAAGGCCAATATTGACGACCTGCTCCAAAAGGCCTCTGCGTCATTCAACGAGGGCGTGCTTGCGCCAAGCGTAGTAGAGACCGTCAAGGGCTATTTACTGGATCGGTTACCTGCGCACTACGACGAACAAGGTGTGTCAGTCGATGTTTTACGAAGCGTCACCGCTGTTGGGACCGATAGCTTTGGTGACATCGACAGTCGAAGTCTAGCAGTGACGGCCTTTGCCGGCACAGAGGCCGCTGAAGCGCTTGCCGCAGCCAATAAACGTGTCGCCAACATTTTGGCTAAAGTGAATGAGCCGATTGGCGAAGTGGATGCCGCGTTGTTACTGGAGCCGGCAGAAATTGCGCTGAGCGGTGCGTTAGGGCGCTCACGCGACTGCCTTGCGGCAGCCGTCGCAGACAACGACTTCCCCGAGGCACTGAACCAACTTGCGCTGCTCCGTCGTGACGTCGACTCGTTTTTTGATACGGTGCTTGTTAATGCGGAGGATAAGGCCGTGCGACTTAACCGACTTGCACTACTTCAAGAACTGCGGGCACAGTTCCTCAAAGTCGCCGACCTTGCGGTGCTGGCGCGATGAGCTCTTTTACTCAATGACTGCTAATGCGCTTCTCGTTGCGCTGACCCTCACTGCGCTGAGTGCGACTGCTATTGGTTATCTTATTCATCGGCAGAGTGTCTACCGCAGGTCAGTAGCCGACGCGCTCACACGCGGAGAAATTGCGCGCGAAGAGCTGGCTCGCCTGCAGTCAGAGCTTCAAACGGTCAATCAACAGCTCCTCGCAACGAGCGGCCGGGAAGAGGGCCTTAAGGCGACGTTAGCGCTAAAAGACAATCAGCAGGTCGAAAAGACCGCACTTCTCGAAGAGGCAAAGAAAGCGCTTCGTCTCGAATTTGAAAAAACAGCACAGACCCTTGTCAGTCAAGGTGAGCGAACGCTGTCCTCACGTAATCAGGAATCGCTTGATCAGCTACTTAAGCCTCTTTCGCAGAAGATCGACGGTTTTCAAAGCAGAGTTAACCAAGTTCATACCGACTTAACGGGTCAAAATGCAGCATTAAAGACACAAATTAAACAGCTTCATGAGGTGGGACAAGATATGTCCTCAGAAGCTAACAACCTCACCAAAGCCTTAAAAGGCGATAAAAAACTCGTGGGTAATTGGGGGGAAGAACAGTTAGAGCGGACATTGGAATTGGCAGGGCTGAGGCGAGGTGAACACTTCGAGGCGCAACAGGCCTTCAAAGGTGAGGACGGGCAACGACTGCTTCCTGACTTTGTGGTTTACCTCCCACAAAAGAAGCACGTTGTCATTGACAGCAAGGTCTCTCTCGTCGACTACGAGCGCGCGTTTTCCGCAGAAGACGACGCAGCGCGCACACTAGCACTTACTGCACATGCAGGCGCTGTGAAGCGGCATATTGATCAGCTCTCTGGTAAAGATTATGCCAACCTAGCAGGACTGCAAAGTCCCGATTTTGTATTGATGTTTATGCCTGTAGAGCCCGCCTACATTGAGATCATGCGCACACATCGAGACCTGTTTAATTACGGCTACCGGAAAAATGTCATATTAGTCTCTCACACGACACTCATGCCGATTCTGCGCACAGTAGCCAACCTCTGGATGGTCGAACGCAGCAACAAAGAGGCTCGCGAAATCAGTGATCGTGCAGGCGACATTTTTAATGCGGTTTGTCTTGTGGCAGAGCGAATGGAAGGCGTGGGTGCATCGCTTTCGCAAACCACCAAACGCTACAACGAAGCGGTGACGAGCTTAGTTGGCCGGCAGGGTCTTCACGGCAAGGTGGACCGGTTTCAGTCACTCTCCACACGCGTGTCGAAGAGCTTTCCAGAAAACCTGGACATTCTTCCCGATCAGACGGACGCTAATCAACTGTCACTCGCGACTGGAAAATCAACGCCAAAAGATGACGATGAGACCAGTTAGCCACTTTTAGACGCTATTAGATATCTAGATTCGCCACCGCAAGCGCGTTTGTCTCAATAAATTCGCGACGTGGCTCAACATCATCACCCATGAGCGTCATGAACATCTGATCAGCGCGAATCGCGTCTTCAATGGTTACCCGTAGCATGCGTCTCGCGTCGGGATCCATGGTGGTCTCCCAAAGCTGCCCAGGGTTCATTTCACCAAGACCCTTGTAGCGTTGAACCGAACATCCTCGGCGCGCCTCATCGAGCAACCACCGCATAATTTTCGAAAAGTCGGCCGCAGCAAAGACCTTTTCTCCACGCTTCACGTAGCTATCGGCTGTGACCGTCTCACTCAAGACATCACCCAAATCCGTCAGGTCACGGTATTCGCTTGAGCTAAACAAATTGTGGCCAAGCACAATATCGGTCGCTACGCTGTGTGCTGTTCGGCGCACCACCACGTAGTAATTTCCTCGCTCTGGGTCACGCCGAAGTAGGCATTCATAGCTTGCACTGCTATCCGTAATTGATAGTAAGCGCTCACTAAGTAGGTCGGCGAAAGCGGCAACCTTTGACTCGTCGCCCATGTCGTCGACCATTAGCCGGGATACGTAAACCAATTCCCACAGTACCTCGGTCGAATACACTCGACTCAAACGACTCACCGTCGCCTCTATACGTTGATACCGCGACACTAATTCGGCCAAGGCGTCTCCTGACAGTCCTTCGTCCGTGTCGTTCTTAAACAATGTGGTTTCAATGAGCGCCGCATTCGTCAAATATTCAGAAAACGCGTCTTCGTCTTTGAGGTACTGACTCGACTTGCCGCGTGTCAGCTTATAGAGCGGCGGTTGTGCGATGTAAACATGGCCCCGCTCAACAAGTTCGCGCATTTGCCGGAAAAAGAAGGTCAACAGCAGGGTTCTAATGTGAGAGCCATCCACATCCGCGTCGGTCATGATAATGATTCTGTGATAACGCAGCTTATCTGGATTAAATTCATCCTTACCAATGCCACAGCCAAGCGCTGTAACAATCGTCCCCACCTCGGCGTTACCCAACATTTTGTCAAAGCGCGCGCGTTCGACATTTAAGATCTTCCCTTTAAGGGGCAAAATAGCCTGAAACTTACGGTTCCGCCCTTGTTTTGCCGAGCCGCCCGCTGAATCCCCCTCCACCAAGTAGAGCTCGCAAAGCGACGGGTCTCGCTCTTGGCAGTCTGCTAACTTTCCAGGCAGACCCGCGATATCCAGCGCACCCTTGCGCCGCGTCATCTCTCTCGCTTTTCTCGCCGCTTCCCGAGCACGGGCGGCGTCGAGCATTTTTCCAACAATGGACTTCGCATCACCCGGGTTTTCAAGTAAAAACTCGCCGAACGCCGCACCCATAGCTTGCTCAACAATGGGCTTGACTTCACTTGACACCAATTTGTCCTTCGTCTGAGATGAAAACTTAGGGTCGGGGACTTTTACGGAGACAATAGCCGTCAGTCCTTCACGCGCATCATCACCTGTCGTATTAACCTTGGCTTTTTTTGCATGGCCTTCTCGTTCTATATAGCCGTTAAGACCACGCGTCAGTGCGGACCGAAACCCAGCGAGGTGTGTTCCGCCATCGCGCTGCGGGATATTGTTGGTGTAACAAAAAATATTCTCTTGGAAGCCGTCATTCCACTGCAGTGCAACCTCAACGCTAACGCCATCATCACTCATCGTTTCGAAATGAAAGACCTTGTTAATCGTTGATTTTGCTTGGTTTAAAAAATTAACAAATGCGCTTAATCCGCCGTCGTAACAATAGGTTTCGCTCTGTCCACTGCGCTCATCAGACAACACAATTCGAACGCCTGAGTTTAGAAACGCCAGCTCGCGGAGTCGCTTTGCCAGAATGTCGAAGTGGAATTTTATATTGGTAAAGGTGGCATCCGAGGGCTTAAAGCGAACGGACGTGCCCGACTCTTGCGTGTCGCCAATCACCGATAGTGGCCCGTCAGGCACGCCATGACGGTAGATTTGTTCGTGAAGCTTACCTTGGCGTCGAATCGTCAGACACAACTCCTCTGACAGCGCATTAACCACAGAAACGCCAACGCCGTGTAACCCCCCCGAAACCTTGTAGGTGTTGTCGTCAAATTTACCGCCGGCGTGAAGAACCGTCATAATGACTTCTGCGGCTGAGACACCCTCCTCGTGTTGCTCCGTTGGAATCCCACGCCCATCATCACTCACACTGACTGATTCGTCGGGATGAATAATAATGTCGATCTGGCTGCAATGCCCAGCAAGCGCTTCGTCAATGGAGTTGTCGACAATTTCGAAGACCATGTGATGCAGTCCAGTGCCGTCATCGGTATCGCCAATGTACATCCCGGGACGCTTCCGAACTGCGTCTAGGCCCTTCAGTACTTTAATGCTGGACGAATCATAATTCGTCGCGTCGGCGCCTGGTGTGTTGTCTTCCATGAGATCTCCTGTCAGTGGCTTCTATTATGCCATTTTATTAGCGCTTGTGAGCACCCCTTGTTCCACGTGGAACACATCAGTCACATAACGCTTGAGCCCCTGTGCGGTATCATTCAACGAGACCATTGTTGCGAGCACCTGTGCGCCTTCCGTCGCTAACACGCTAAATATTGCCTGAGCATTTGCGGCATCCAGCTCAGCTCCTACGTCGTCGAGGAGATAAATCGGCGCGCGATGGGCGGTTTCTTTAAGCACGCGCCCCTGTGCAATCCTAATCGCAGACATCAGAACCTTCATTTGGCCGCGAGACAACAGGTCGTTGGCCAGCCCCCCTGCCACATAGCAGGACAAATCACCTCGGTGAGGTCCAACCTGTGTGTGTCCCCGATCGATATCACTCGATCGGCTCGACTCTAAGGCCAAGGCAAACGGCACTCCGTCCTTCCAGCCCGACCTCAACGCAAGCCGTAATGACGGAAAATCAACCTTCATTTCCTCAAGTACTTCGCGTAATTGTGCTGTTAATAGGTCCGTGGCACGAACCCTTGAGTAATAAAACTGCTCGCCCAGCACAGCCAACTCCGCAACCCACGCCGCATCATCGTCGACCACGCCCTTACGAAGAAGCGCATTACGCTGTTTGAGCACTTGATAGTATCGCTGCCAAACACCAACAAACGAATGTTCCACGTGGAACACCAACTGATCCACCAGCTTTCGTCGGGCTTCGGGCCCCTCACGCAAAACGTCCAGCGTGGTTGCGTTTATCAAGATTACAGGAAGCTCATGCGCCAAGGTTGAAAGCGCTTTCACGGACTTCCCCGCCAAACGGACCTCCCCCCCACCTTGGCGCAACCGCTTCACACCCACAACGGATTCTGGCCCACCGTGGCGAAAGCGACCAACAACCTGAAAATGCGGGGCGTTTTCTTGAATCACTTTATTTGACTGATGACTGGTAAACGGCTTGCCCGTCCCCAACACGTGAACCGCATCCAGCACGGTGGTCTTTCCAGCGCCATTAGGTCCTACAAAGGCCGAAATTCCGGACCGCAGATCAACTGATGCGGTAGTAATATTCCGGAGATTTTCTATTGAGAGCTGCGTAAGCAATGGGTGTTCAACAAACCTTACAGACGCATGGGCATCACAACGTAAAGCGCCTCTGCATCAGTCTCACCGCCGGCATCACCGTCCTCAACGAGCGCAGAGCTTGCTGAGTCAGACAATGACATGCGGACCGTGGACCCAGAAAGAACACCCAACACATCGAGCAAGTAACTCACATTAAAGCCAACCTCCAAAGCCTCCCCCGAGTAATCAACAGGAACCATTTCCTCGGCTTGCTCCTGTTCAGGGTTGTTCGCTGTTATTTCCAGTGAGCCATTAGTGAGCGCCAACCGCACTCCGCGGTACTTTTCATTTGAGAGAATCGCTGTGCGCGTGAACGCCTGACGAAGTTCTGTTCGATCGCCGGTAACAGACTTATCAGGCGACCGCGGTAACACCCGTTCATACTCTGG
>ERZ887830.1975-NODE-1975-length-10927-cov-6.445640_pt1 | contig 10927 bp, 11 predicted proteins | sample MGYA00521101_ERZ887830 | MGnify/ENA primary metagenome ERZ887830 (study PRJEB32303, sample SAMEA104408592) | aquatic metagenome | biome: Marine water; feature: Pelagic; material: water | place: Baltic Sea | collected 2014-06-05T16:38:00 | depth 1,762 m ...
ATACTTGTTTTATCAAAATGTCCCCTCTGCAAAAAATGCTGATAAGGCGAGCGCACTATTTACCTATTAGCGCACTTCAAAAACAATCCTTTACCTTAGGTCTTGTTCATAACGGCTTTATGTGCGCCAGCATTCGAAAATATTGTGATATCATAATCGGTATTTGCCATAATGATAAACCAGAGCAATTTATGGGGTCACACCATCTTATTTGCCTCACACCAAATGCGGTAAAAAAGGCAAAAAATATCGGCCGAAATAGCGATACCATTCATTTATTACCTCATTATTTTGAGCCAAGGGCAGAAGCCGAAATGCCAAGTAACAAGGGGCGAGCAAGTCAGCTAAAAACCGTAGGGGCAGCTGGCAGGTTCGTTGAGAAAAAAGGGTTTCAGTCATTTATTGATGCTGCTGCTGATGTGCGTTCTGAATATCCAGAAATTAAATTCTTGCTTGCAGGCGATGGTCCATTATCTAAACACCTTCATCAATATGCTGAAAACAAAGGAAACCCCATTCGATTTATTGGTTGGACAGATATCAATAAATTTGCCTCTAACTTGGACGTTTTTTGTCTTCCTTCTTTAGATGAGCCATATGGTTATGTTTTGCCAGAGGTGATGCAATATGGCGTGGCAATCGTCACTTCTAAAACAAATGGGCCAATGTGGATTTGCCAGGGTGATGAAAATGCGCTTTTTTTCGAACCTGCTGATAGCCATCAAATAGCATCTCATATAAAAATGCTAATTAGAAACCCAAACAAATTAGGTGAGTATCAGACAAAAGCAAAAAATACTCTGGCAGAGGAACGATTTTCACAGAATGCCTTTATTAAAAACTTACTATCCATTATTTTGAATATTACGCATCAGAGTTAAGCATTTTAATTCTGATTGATAGGAAGTGACGTTGAGTTTTTAATTTCTTCCATCGCAAAAGAAGAACTAACATCTTTTAATGACACTTCTGTAATTAGTTTTTTATAAAATGCATCATAGGCTGCCATATTTTTTACAACCACTCGAAGCAAATAATCAACTTCTCCTGACATTCTATAAAACTCAACAACTTCTTCATATTCAGAAATTTTTGTTGCAAAATTATGCAACCAATCTGATGAATGTTCGGCAATTTTAAGAGCAACAAAAACAGACATCCCAAGACCTAACTTGTCTGCATCTAGCAAAGCTACACGCGCCTTGATTATACCATCTTCCTCAAGCCTTTGTATCCGGCGCCAGCATGGCGTGACAGACAAACCAACCTTACGAGCAATATCAGCTACTGGCTGGGCAGAATCTTTCTGCAATATATCCAAAATCTTTTTGTCCACAGCGTCCATGCAAGCTCCCAAATTTATGTAAGACAAAAACTTTAATCTAAAAATGAATTAAAAAAAATTCTTCATCACAGCTCCATTATGTCTTAAACTAAAAATTTATTCCATAGGTATCATAAGGGCACTATTGGGCTTGTCAGCAGCTCGTTTAATCGTCAATATGCGGTTCATGAAACTACATTATTCAGAATTCTCACAACAACTCTATCCAAATGGATGGCGCGATTATCACTTAATTGATTCTGGCAATGGCCAGAAGTTAGAGCAATTTGGACCATATCAATTTGTAAGACCAGAAGCGCAAGCTTTATGGTCTCCGCGATTGCCGCAATCTGATTGGGATAACGCAGACGGTCATTTTCTTACATCTGGTCAGGATAGTGATAAGGGCGGCAGCTGGCAGCTTGTTGAATCACTTCCTGAAAGCTGGCAAATGCAGTTTGAAGATATTCATTTCTTTGCGATGCCTACGGCTTTTAGACATCTGGGTTTTTTCCCAGAACAATCCGTCCACTGGCAATGGTGCGCAGCTAAGATTAAAGAGTTTATCAAAATTCATCAACGCCCCCCAAGATTATTAAATCTGTTTGCTTATTCTGGTATTGCAAGTCTTCATGCCGCAAAAGCAGGTGCTGAAGTAACCCACATAGATGCAAGCAAAAAAGCCATTCAGCTAGCATTTGATAATAGGTCACTTAGCAAGCTTGAAAATGCCCCTATTCGTTTTATAACTGAAGATGCCTTACAGTTTGTTCAGCGCGAATTAAGGCGGAATAAGACTTATGATGGTATCATTCTTGATCCACCAAAATATGGCAGAGGTCCCAAAAATGAAATTTGGCAACTACATCAGGACCTGCCTTCTTTATTAAAATCATGCCGACACTTATTATCAGACACACCCTTATTTCTGGTTGCGACTATTTATGCTGTTAGAATGTCTGTTATTTCTGTTCATTCTGCTATGGCAGATAATCTTGCAGGTCTCGGCGGGCAATTAGCATCTGGTGAAATAGCTATTATTGAAAATCAGCAGATATCAGAAAAGCCACCAAGAGCGATTGGACAAGCCATTTATGCAAGATGGTCTGGTTTTTAACTAGGTTGGTGCCGTAAGTATTCATATAAAGCAATCCCAGTTGCAACAGACAGATTAAGACTATCTGAACGACCAAGCATTGGCATTGATATAAGCTGGTCACAGGCATTTCTTAGCGTCGCAGGCAATCCTGCTTGCTCGTTACCCATCAGAATAATACACGGACTGCGCCAGTTGGCTTGTTTATAATCTGAGCTAGATTGCAATGCTGTTCCAATTACATCTCCGCTAAAATTTTGTTTAAAAATGAGAAACTCATCACTAGAACAAACGCTAATTTTAAGTGTAAAAATTGCGCCCATAGAGGCTCTAACTGATTCTACGGAAAATGGGTCTGTACAGTCATCTATTAAAATAATACCATCAGCTGCTACCGCATCAATCGTGCGAATGATGGTGCCTAAATTCCCAGGATCACGTATCCTATCAAGCGCAACCCAGCATGTAACATCAGATGCTAAAATATCAGATAAGGGTGTTGTAAATTGTTGATAGGCGCCAATAACTGTTTGCGGATTATCCTTATTGCTTACTTTAACTAGCAAGGAACGGGTTACAGGTAATACCCTTCCCCCAGCCTGCTCGCATGCGATAATTAAATTAGCAATTAACGGGTCTGTCTCTCTGCCATCTTCATATAGCAATCTTTGTGGGGCAAATCCTTGCTGCAACGCTTCTGTACAAATGCGCAGACCCTCTGCCAGAAACCAGCCTGTCTGCTTCCGATATTTACGCTCATGCAATGAGCGTAGTCGTTTGATATCTTGATTACTTGAAGAAGTTATCACTACCCTATCCGGATTATAATTTTGGTCATAATTTTGGGTATGACTTACCGTATCATTCATACTTCATTCCATATTAGATTTGCATAATTCGCACCAGTATCAAATCTGATTAAAATAGCCCCTCAACTTCGCCAGCATCACTAATACCTATCATTTCAGCAGCTGGTCTCCTTGGCAACCCAGGCATCGTCATGATATCCCCACACACAGCAACAATAAACCCTGCCCCTGCTGATAGCCTAACCTCGCGAATGGGAAGGCTATGATTTATTGGCGCCCCACGCAATGATGGATCTGCTGAAAAAGAATATTGTGTTTTTGCCATACAGACTGGCAAATCTCCATATCCCGCGGCTTCCCATTCTACCAATTGATCTTGAATTTTTTTATCCACGACTACATTATCTGCACGATAAATCTGTGTTGCGATGGTTGTAATCTTGTCTAGTAATGACATCGAATCTGGATAAAGGGGGGTAAAATTCGCCTGTCCGTTATCACAAATATCTACAACCTTCTTGGCAAGTTCTTCTGTTCCCTTAGAACCATCAGCCCAATGCCGACATTCAATTGCTTCAACACCGGCAATTTTAGTAATCTGTTTGACACGTTCAATTTCGGCTGGGGTATCTGTTACAAAATGATTTATTGCTACAATGGCAGGCACACCAAATTTATGTAGATTTTCGATATGCCTTAATAAATTTTCGCTTCCCTTTTGAATTGCGTCTAAATTCTCATCTCCCAACGCTTCTTTACTCACACCGCCATTCATCTTCAACGCTCTAACTGTTGCCACAAGCACTACGCATGCTGGTTGCAAATTAGCTTTACGACATTTTATATTAAAGAATTTTTCAGCCCCTAAATCTGCTCCAAAGCCTGCTTCAGTTACCACATAATCAGCTAATTTAAGAGCTGCTTTTGTTGCAATAACAGAGTTACATCCATGCGCGATATTAGCGAAAGGACCGCCATGAATAAATGCAGGGTTTGATTCTAATGTTTGCACTAAATTAGGCTGCAATGCCGCTTTCAATAATACTGTCATTGCCCCGTCTGCTTTTATATCACGGCAATATATTGCTGATTTATCCCGACGATACCCAATAATTATATTGCCCAATCTTTCCTGCAAATCTTCAAGATCTGATGCTAAGCATAAGATTGCCATAATCTCTGAAGCAACCGTAATATCAAATCCTGATTCTCTTGGGAATCCGTTTGCAACACCACCAAGAGACACCGTGTTTTGACGTAACGCTCTATCGTTCATATCAAGAACCCGGCGCCAAACAATACGCCTCGTATCAATATCAAGTTCATTGCCCCAGTAAATATGATTATCAATCATTGCTGATAATAAATTATGGGCAGATGTTATAGCATGAAAATCACCTGTAAAATGCAGATTGATATCCTCCATTGGAACAACCTGAGCATATCCCCCACCAGCAGCGCCGCCCTTCATACCAAAACAGGGTCCAAGTGAAGGCTCTCGAAGGCAGATGATGGATTTTTTGCCTATTCGGTTGATACCATCTCCCAAACCAACAGAGGTGGTGGTTTTGCCCTCGCCAGCTGGGGTAGGATTAATTGCAGTAACCAAAATTAGCTTAGCATTATCCTTGGCAGGTTGCTTTTCCAACCAATCAAGATTTATCTTTGCCTTATCATGCCCAAAAGGTATCATAGCTTGATTGGGAATATTAAGTCTTTCCGCAATTTCAGAAATAGGCTTTATTGTTGCATTGCGGGCAATTTCTATATCACTCATAGTTATATTTCCTTAAACTACTTCTTTTTTAAAAATCCTTTACAAGGAAAATAATTCACTCTTTGATTTATAATTAGGTGAACTCATTTTACTTCACATCACCAATTAACCGCTTTAAGCCTAGATAAAGGGAGCTTTTTCGACTAGAAATACTCAAAATCCGCCTTAAAATTCAACTTTATCCTATTATCATAGAAAATTAGGATATACGGTTTAAATTAAAAATTAATCGAAAGAATTATAAATTGTACGCATCATACTAGGAGAAATTGGTGAAAGGCAACTCGGTTAAAGACATGTTAAAACCCCTAACCGAATTGGAAACAGTTCAAGTCGGGTTTTTAATGATTTCAGATTTTTCCTTACTCGCATTTTCCGCTGCTGTCGAGCCTCTTCGTGCAGCTAATAGGCTTCGTGAAAAATCGTTATTTAGCTGGGTTACAACGCATCTGACTGATAAGATTGTGAAAGCTTCGAATGGTCTTGAGGTTTCCACTAGTGGTAATATACAAACATTATTTAACTGCAGATTAGTATTGATTTGCAGCGGAACCAACGTTGAAAAACATACTAATAAAGCAATATTAGCAATTATCAGAAGATTAGAGCGGAGCGGCATTATTGTTGGTGCAATTTGCAGCGGCACCTATATATTAGCAAAAGCAGGAATGCTAAATGATAGACGCTGCACCATTCATTGGGAAAATATAGATGCAATGCGTGAAGAATTTCCGCATCTAGAAATTACTAATGATTTATTTGAAATTGATGGCACTCACTTAACCTGTTCTGGTGGCACGGCTGCTCTTGATATGATGCTACATCTTATTTCAGAGGCGCATGGCGCAAAATTTGCAGCAGAAATTTCTGAAACATTTATTCATGATAGAATAAGGGATAGTCACGACCGACAACGCATAGAATTACGAACTCGTCTTGGTGTATCACACCCTAAATTATTATTGGTTATTGCTAATATGGAAGCAAATTTAGAAGAACCCCTATCTCAGACAGGTTTAGCTGAACAGGCAAATCTTTCAACTCGCCAATTAGAAAGATTATTCAAAAAATATATGCAGATTACTCCAACAAGGCATTATTTAAATCTTCGATTAGCCAGAGCCAGGCATCTGCTACGTCAGACGTCAATGTCAATTTTATCAGTTGCACTTGCTTGCGGGTTTATCTCTGCTTCTCATTTTTCGAAATGTTATCGTGAGACTTATGGGTGTACCCCAAGAGCAGAGAGAGAGGTTAATTAAATAGCTTTAATAGGTTATTTGACTAACTGTGATGCAGAGGTCCTGATTTTAGTAATCATTGCAGAAAGTCCATTTTTTCTGGAAGGAGACAAATGTTTATCGAGTCCTATTTCAGTAAGAAAATCTGGATTTGTGCTCAATATTTCAGCCGCAGTTCGACCAGAATAAACACGCAGCATAAGAGCTACTAGCCCCTGCACAATGGCTGCATCTGATTGCGCTTTAAACTGTATTAGATTATCTTCTGTTTTATCAGCAACAAACCATACCGTTGACTGGCAACCAGATAATTTATAGCTATCATTCTGATATTTCTCAGGCAAGTTTGGAAGTTTCCTGCCAAGGTCAATCAAATGTTGATAGCGATCAGCCCAATCATCAAAAAATGAAAACTCATCTATGATTTCTTCTATTTCAGTGGTAATATTCTTATTCATAAAAACTCTCAGATCAGGTAACTATCACTCTTTATATTAGAGATTTTTATGCCAGAAATAAATTAATTTGAAACGCTTATTTGATTTTATCTCCATTTCATGTGAGATTTGGGAACAGTAACATAAAAAACCGTTTAAAACCATTTTTATGCGTTTATGCGGATTAGTAAAACTGGGACAAGCAAATGGGGCGCCATTACCAGAATAACTTTACTCAACCAAGCATGGAACATGCATCTTATGATTGGGTGAAAGCAGATATTATTTTGCTTTTTGGGTTATTTTGCCTATTTGCACTTCGTATTTTTGGTATTTACACAACCCCTCTTGAACTAGGTGTGGATGAAGCACAATATTGGGTCTGGAGCCAGGATTTATCTTTTGGCTATTACTCAAAACCTCCTTTAATTGCCTGGCTTATTAGTATTTCTCATTTTGTTTTTGGTCATAGCACCTTTGGAGTTAGGATTTTTGCACCATTACTGCAATTTATCACTACTCTTATTATTTGGCGATGTGCATATCAGTTGAATGATGACACCCCAAGGGCAGGTGGAATCGGCAGAATCGCTGCCTTATTATGGGCGCTAATGCCAGCGATTTCACTTGGCAGTGCCGTTATTTCAACTGACACCCCAATGGTGCTATTTTGGTGCTCTGCATTATATTTAATACTCCCATCAAATACAGTCACCCATTTATCTCCTTACAAATTTCTACTTGCTGGATTTTTAGTAGGGTTTGCCATGCTATCCAAATATGCTGGCGCATATTTTATATTATGCGCTATATTATGGCTTTTATCTGGTCATGTTTCCTCTTATTCAAAGCGGTTTTTATGTTTTCTAGCATTATTAGCTGGTGCTATAATTATTTTAATGCCTAATCTTATTTGGAATTTGAACAATGGTCTAGTTACGGTTATTCACCTATCTGAAAATGCGAATCTAACACTTCCATCCTATTCATTTCAGGGTGTAATTGATTTTTGGCAGGCACAAATTTTTGTCTTTGGCCCATTAGCCCTTGTTTGTTTTTTTATGGCTATCACCAAATGGCAGAAACATAGTTTATTCTTACTTTTATTTTGCGTTCCCATTTTTCTAATTATTTCTATCCAAGCTTATTTACAAGAAGCAAATGCAAATTGGGCGATGGCTGCTTATCCAGCTGTTACTTTGCTTGTAGCAGGGTGGTTTGGCTCATTTCCTTCTAAAATATTAAGCTCAGCAACCCATGGAATAAATGCATTACTTGCTTTATTTCTAATTAGTGTTGTCATCACTGGTCAACTAGGCATCTTCGCGCCATCATCTGATCCCCTCAGGCGCGTAAGAGGCTGGCAAGCATTATCCAGTGATTTGCAAAACCACATAGAACAGCATGATGTAAAAACAATTATAGCAGATAGACGTGTAACAGCTGCAAACTTACAATGGTATTTTTACCAAAACCCTATTTCCGTAACTGTGTATGATAATGACAACTACCCCAGCAATCATTTTGAACTTAAATATAATTATAATTCAGATTCTCCTTCACCTATCATTGCGTTAACACAAATACCAGAAGCGCCAGATATCACTGGCATTGAATGGATTGGATTGGTAGGGGATTCTTCTCAAAAAATTAGTAAAAACAAAAATCGGAATTATTTCTTTTATTTGGGTAGAAACTAAAGCTGAAATATTTAAATTTCAGGGTATAAGAAGTATTTACGGTTTATAGGCTGAATAAAATTATTTAGTGATAAATTTATTTTTTACTATTTTTGCGCCAAAAATGCTTTAAATTTGGCTAATGTTTGTTCACTTACGTGGTGCTCTACCCCTTCTGCATCTTGGTCAGCAACATCTTCATCTACCCCGATGGCAATTAAAAAATCACGGACAACCTTATGCTTGATTTGGCTAGATTCAGCTAACTGTGTGCCTAACTCTGTAAGGAAAATTGACCTATATGGCTTGCTTTCAACCAACCCTTCTCTTTGCAACCTTTGTATAGTTGCATTTACAGTTGGACTGGTTACACCAAACCTGCTTGCTAAATCAACTGCCCTTGCCTCACCTGTTTCCTGAATAAGGTCTGCAATCATCTCCACATAATCTTCTGCTACTTCAGATTGATGTGCGCGTCGAATACGCTCAAACTTGTCCGCACTTTGACTTTCAGATATTAAGGGTATCTTTTTCATATCGGTCTCTGCATAATTTCGATTTTAGAATATTAAAATTTGTTAGTCTTGGCAAAGTTTTTTCCGTTAGATTTTTCAAAACTATTCAATTTTCAAGTTGTTTCAGCGCGCAGAATCACATAATCACCTTATCACCTAATGTTTTTAGGGCACGATATTGTATTTTTGTGAATTAAGCGTTAAATCCAAAGATTGATGAGGAGTTGAACTATGGATGAAAAACTAACCCAAACTGAAATTGAGGTGCAGGCAGCCGCATTTCGTAGGCTCGTATCTCATTTACAAAACAGAACTGATGTACAAAATATTGATCTTATGAACCTAGCTGGTTTTTGCCGCAACTGCCTTTCTGGATGGTATCAGGATGCAGCCGGAGAAAAAAATATTATGTTGTCCAAGGAAGAAGCTAGAGAATTAATTTATGGGATGCCTTATTCAGACTGGAAAGAAAAATACCAAACAGAGGCTAATGCTGACCAGCAAATTCAATTTCAAAAAACACCTAACCATTGAGGAAATGAGAATATAATTATGTCTGACACACCCCCTTCAGCTAATACATCCGCAAGCCAGTTATCCCAATTTATTGAACGAGTTGAAAGACTTGAGGAAGAAAAAAGGGCCCTTATGGCAGACATTCGAGATATCTATTCAGAAGCAAGAGCTACTGGTTTTGAGCCTAAAATAATGCGTCAAATTGTTAAAATGCGTGCGCTTGATCATGAGGTGCTTGCAGAACAAGATATTCTTCTTACAACCTATCGTGCGGCTGTTGGGCTTATCACCAAGCCAGAGACAGAACAAGAATTATAAATTCCAATAAAAAATTATCCTTTATAAGATATATAAAAATAATGACAGAGAATTCACTCAAACAGCCTTTTGGTGACCGTTTATCAAACGCATTAAAAGCCAGAAAAACACCCTTATGTGTTGGTATAGATCCCCATATATCATTGATGCCGAGTTTATTTAGAGCAACTGGGCAAGCAGAGCAGATCGAAAAATTATATGATTTCTCATATGCCTGTATCAAAGCTGCCCAAGACCGTGTTCCAGCTGTAAAACCACAAGTAGCATTATTTGAAAAATTTGGTCCTGAGGGAATGCGGGTCCTCCAGCAGATTGGACAAGATGCAAAAGAGGCGGGGTTACTTGTAATAATGGATGCAAAAAGAGGCGATATAGGCTCAACATCTACTGCCTATGCAGATGCCTGGCTTGGCGCGAATGCGCCATTTTATGCAGATGCACTTACCGTAAACCCGTTTCTTGGCCTTGATACATTAGAACCATTTGTTCATACCGCTATCAAGAACCATGCAGGGCTTTTCATTTTACTTAGAACCAGTAATCCTGGTTCATCTGATTTACAAGGATTACAATCTGAAAACAAACCTGTTTATCAACACTTAGCTAGTAAACTTGCCCCAATGATTGACTTGCATAAAGGCAAGACAGGCTGGTCTTCAATAGGTGTAGTAGTAGGAGCAACAAACCCATCAGAAGCAGGATTACTGCGAAAACAGCTTAATTCCAGTCCTTTTCTTATACCTGGATTTGGGGCACAGGGTGCAGATGCATCCATGGCGTTATCTGGATTAACATATGACCATAAAGAACCCTGTTATCAGGGCGGCTTAATTAATTCTTCGCGAGCTATTACTTTTGCAGATAACACCAAAAATGTAACTACACATTCAGAATTCGTATCTGCCGTAATACATAATATACATGATTCTATTGAAAAACTTAAATAATAATAATTTTTTCCCTAAAAATTTTACGAATTATTAAAGTTATTTAGATAATCCTATCAACATTGAAAAACATTTGTTGGGCTTTTGTAAAAAAAGAACGCTCAACCTTTATTTGAGAATTTTTTAATTAAAGATGTTTTTTTATTTTTGGATTTTATTATTGGGTATTTATGATGGATGAAACGGTAAAGATTGGTACAGTTGTTTGGTGTAAAGAAAAAAAGGGATATGGGTTTATTACTGTTGGTAATAAAGAAATATTTTTACA
>ERZ887830.1983-NODE-1983-length-10917-cov-5.666636_pt1 | contig 10917 bp, 13 predicted proteins | sample MGYA00521101_ERZ887830 | MGnify/ENA primary metagenome ERZ887830 (study PRJEB32303, sample SAMEA104408592) | aquatic metagenome | biome: Marine water; feature: Pelagic; material: water | place: Baltic Sea | collected 2014-06-05T16:38:00 | depth 1,762 m ...
GATACCACCCATCCCGATCCCGATCAGACCAAAGGAATTGATCGCGGCGACTTCGGCTCTGTCCCATCCGAAATGCATCTCCAGCGGCACCAGAAAGGCGGACATGCCATTCACAAGGGTGCCCATTGCGATTGCCAACATCAGTGCGGCTGCCAAGACAACGACCCAACGGAAACCCGGTTCGCGGGACGGTTCATGTTCTGTCATCTCAATACACTTTCCTTTTTGGAATTGATGTCAGCACGGGCGTAATGCGCCGTTGTCATATCTGACGATGACAGGAACCTGTCTATCGCTGCATGAGGCAGCTGTCCCGCATCTCGGGAAAAAGGGCACCACGGGGCCGGGACATTTACCGCTGATCGTCAGACAAGACGCGCACGATCAACTCGGCCCGCGTATGCGCGCCTGTTTTATCAAACAGCATAGAGATCTGGTTGCGCACGGTTTTTTCGCTCTTTTTCAGGGTCTGCGCGATATCCCGATTGCCAAGCCCTTTGGCGACCAGAGCCAGAACCTCTTGTTCCGCGCGGGTCAGATCAAAGCCGTCGACACTGGGCGCCTTTGGATGCCCTGCCGGAAGAAACCCGCGAAAGGCCGATTTGAAGTCCTGCCACGCAGGTTCGCTTTCAAGAAGCACGTGATTGGCGCTTTCAAGAGGCACAAATTCAGCGCCGGGTATGATGGCTGCCAGTTTTCGGCCTTCGACGAAAGGGCCCCTCGCATCATCGCGCGCATGCAGCACCAATGTCGGAACCGCAAGTTGGGACGCCAATGCCAAGACATCAATGTTTTGCAGGACTTCAAATGTGAGGGCTGCGATGTCCTGAGATGTCGTCTCCCGTTCAAGGTTCTGCCACCAGGAACGCTGCTCGGCGGTGCCTTCGGGAATGAAAAGATTGGTAAAGACCTGATTGAACGCATTATGATCGCGTCCCCATCCCAATCTGATAAGGTTCGTCAGGGTTTCCGCCTCGATGAGATGCTGCGGGTCTTCCGCTCTGGCGCGAATGCCCTGAGTGTACGCCCCGATCTAAACCAGACGCTCGACCCGTTCGGGATACCGCAAAGCATAAGCAATGGACAACGCGCCCCCCTGAGACATGCCCAGCAATGTAAACGGGTCCTCGATCCCTTCAGTCACAGCCTCCAGGTTGGCAAGCCATGCATCGAAGCTGATATCAGAGACCGCGCGCGTCGAAAGCCCACACCCACGCAGGTCATATCGTACAAGCCGGTTCTGTGACGACAGTTCTGAAATCCAGTGGCGCCAGATCGGGCTTTCGGGATCACGTGAAATATGGGTCAGCCAGTGTGCCGCCCGGACGATGGTCGGACCTTGCCCCATTACAGCCGTCGCAATGCGGGTCCCGTCTTTGGACGTCACAAACCTGATTTCCTGATGGGGATGCAATGCTGTAGTCATGAATCGCAAGGTATCAGGTTTGCACAGCATTTGGCATTTGCAAATCGCGGACAGAGGTTTCAGCGCAGCCTGATCTTGTTCACACGTCGGCAAAAACCCGGTTGGTTGCGATTTGACCAACGCGGAACGGGTTGTTCCATGAGTGTCCGCAAACCGGCAAACCCGCGTTGGATTAGCAGATTTAGACAAAGTGCGGTACTGCTGGTGACGGGCAATGGCATATGACGTCTGGCCAGCCCAGCATTATGACGTGGCAAAGGGTGACTGAAATTGAAAACCAAACTTTCCGAAGTGCTCTATATTCAAAAGCCAATTCTTTCCGCTCCGATGGGCGGGGCTGCCGGACCAGAGCTGGTTGCGGCCGTGTGTAACGCGGGTGGGTTTGGGGTCATCCCATTGTGGGGAAAACCTGTCGATCAGGTCCATCACGGCATTGATCGACTGCGCGCGCTGACCAGCCGCAACTTTGCCGTGAACCTCAACCTGTCGTTTCCCTACCAAGACCAACTTGACGCCTGCATTGAACAACAAGTGTTTGCCGTATCGCTGTTCTGGGGCATGGAGCCTGCCGCCATCAAGACCGCCAAAGCAGGCGGGCTGATCGTGATGGTCAGCGTCGGATCAGCCGAAGAGGCCCGGATCGCGGCGGACGCGGGCGCTGATATCATCGTCGCGCAGGGCTGGGAAGCGGGTGGTCATGTCTGGGGGCAGGTGGCGACCATGGCGCTGGTTCCGGCGGTTGTCGACGCGGTCGACGTGCCGGTGATTGCCGCCGGTGGCATTGCGGACGGGCGTGGTCTTGCCGCGGCGCTGATGCTGGGGGCCTCCGGTGTGTGGATTGGCACCCGCTTTCTGGCCAGCACAGAGGCGACAATCCATGAAACCTATCAACGCAGTGTTCTTGAGGCATCCGAAGATCAGACAGGGTGGTACCGCGACCTTTATGATGTGGGGTGGCCGGATGCGCCACACCGCACATTGTCCAACTCGACCTCTCGAATATGGGAAAGTGCTGGCTCTCCAACTGCCGGGGTGCGCCCTGATGAAGACGGGGCTATCGGGCACCGTCCGACGGGTGAGCCTGTCATGAGATATCAAAGTTACACGCCGCTTCCGGGCACGACAGGCAATGTCGAGGCAATGTCGCTTTGGGCAGGGCAGGGCGTCTCTCTCGTTCGCAAAACAATGCCGGCCGCCCAGATCGTTGATGAAATTTATCAAGAGGCAATTGCTGTGATGTCGCAGCGCCAACAGGACCTTTTTGACAGGTAGGACCTGAAAATGATGACCGGGCGGGTCTTTTTTGCTATCATCTCTCTGCCTTGCGCCAGTACAGGTCAGACTTATTCCGGATGCGCGGTATGCTTGACGTTGACGAAGACATAACCAATGTCGAACGGCTCAGAGAGCTGATGCCGACCGAAGGGTTCACGAATACCTTTCTGAAGGTCGCAGACCGCCTCAATCCGGTGGCCGAACGCTTTATCGCGGCAGCCCCCTTTGTCATCATATCCACGAAAGCCTCGGACGGATTGATCGATGTGTCGCCCAAAGGCGATCCGGCAGGTTTTGTAGAAGTTTATGACAACAAGACGCTTATCATCCCTGACCGCTTGGGAAATCACCGGGCTGACGGGTTTCTGAATCTTCTGCAGGACCCGAACGTCGCTTTGCTGTTTGTTGTGCCGGGCCATGCAGACACGCTTCGGATCGCGGGAAAAGCACGTATCGTCAAGGACAGGGCGATCAGTGAAAGACACGCGATCAATGGGCGCGCGCCGCTGCTCGCGCTTGTCGTCGAGGTTCAAGAGGTCTTTATGCATTGCTCGAAGGCCTTTATCCGGTCCCGTCTGTGGCAGCCCGACCATTGGCCAGCCCGTAAATCCGCACCGACGCTGGCAGAATGGGTCATTGAAACCGTCGATAGAGAGCAGACTTTGGATGACGTGAAAGAGGATCATTCGGATGATGAGAAAAGGCGGTTGTACTGACGCCATCCAGACTTGGTCGTTTGAAAGAGGTGACCCGCGACATCAGCCCAAAAGGAGCGTTCATGTCATTTCAACTGTCCGGAAGCGGACCGGAAATCTACGAAAACACGATGGTGCCACTGTGGTTTGGGCGATGGGCAGACGCATTGTTATCCCTCGTGTCGCTGCAACCCGGAGAAACCGTGTTGGATGTGGCATGCGGAACGGGCGTGACCACGCGTCTGGCCAAGCGCCACGTTAGCACCGGGCACGTGACCGGGCATGTGACGGGCCAAGTTACGGGCCAAGTTACGGGCCAAGTTACGGGGCTGGACATCAATGCCGCAATGCTTGCCAAAGCGCGCGAGATGGCCAACGGCATGGACATCACCTGGATGGAAAGCGACGTGGTTGAAACAGGCCTGCCGCCAGACAGCTTTGACGCCATCATTTCGCAACACGGCTATCATTATTTCCCCGACAAACCTGCCGCTCTGAAAGAGTTTCACCGCATTCTCGCACCTTCAGGGCGCATCGCACTGTCCATATGGGATGGCCACAGCGCCTATACCAAAGCCCTCTGCGCCGCAGTCGAAAAAGCAATCTCGCCCGATGTGGCCCAGAAACAGCGCAGCCAGCGCGAGACACCATCAGCAGATCAGTTGATGGCACAGGTTGCCAAAGCCGGGTTTCAAGACGTCGCCGTCACCCGTCAAGTCCTGTCGATCAAAATCCCTCTGGCCACAGAATTCGTTCCTCTACATCTGGGATCAATGCCCATCGCCGGTGCCTTTCACCAACTTTCTGATCAAGACAAGCACGCTCTCATTGAGGATGTGGCGCAAAGCTTGACGGCTTATGTGAAAGGCGACCATATCGTCTACCCCGATGCCGTAAATGTCGTGACAGGCTTAAGATAGGCGGCGGCTGTCTGACGCCGCGCAACCATATCCGGCTTTTTGCAAAGACCTGCGTACCAGATTGCACAAGATCCGAATGAGGCAATTTTTGCTCTTTCATGGCCGCAAAAATATTTGGTTCGTAAGTTTTGCGCGACGTTGCTGTCTTGCTCGACTCGCGAACACATTGCGCCAACCTCGCATACTACAAAAATACGAACAAAACACAGAACTGGACGGGCGGGCTAAGGGAAAAAATTGCCATTGCGTCGCGGCATTTGGTCTACCACGACTAAAAACGGGTTCAGATGTGCAGGAGGCGGAAGGAATGGATCCTCTGGCATGAAGACCCGCAGTTGGGTAAACGTCGAGAATACAGAGAAAACCGCATCATTCCGCACCCTGTCGTATGTCTATTGCGCCTACGATGGATTGGATGGGGTGTTTCATAGTTTCAAAAAGTTAGTGGGCGCTGTGTGCATTTTGTGTGGAACATGAAATCGCCTTCTGGCGCGCTGTGACCTACGTTTAGCGGTTCAACCGATCTGCTCCAAATGCGGCTCGTTTGAATGGGCAAGTCTCACAATTCCCCTTTGGACCCCAAAAAAGGTGGTCTCTAACTTCACCAGAAGTCCGAGACTGCCTTTTCTGCTGTATGACTGAAAAACGCTGGATCCAAGTGGTGAGTTCCCTTCTCCAGAGGTGTCCGCATGTCACCACGCGGGCCTGCGATCCGATACAAAACCGTCTTGCAGATGACATGCGGTTGTAACAATGAAACCTTACGAAAAAATCATTCGGATGAATTGAGCCATGATCAAAGACCAATGGCGCGAGATTCGCGCTGCTATCAAACAGGATATTGAGAACGGCATGCTTGAGCCTGGGGCAAAGCTACCCACTGAACCAGAACTGGCCCGGGCGTATTCTGCCGGGCGCCATTCGGTTCGGCGTGCCGTGACAGAGCTTGGCAAAGAGGGTCTGCTCAGCGTTGAACAGGGCCGGGGGACCTTTGTACAGGCTCGCCCGCGGCTGAAATACGCGATCGGTGCGCGCACCCGAATGCGGCGCAATATGAAGGCGCAGGGTATGGATGTGTCTAGCGAAATGCTGGCGACCGCCACTCTGTCGGCTTCGGATCGGATCGCTGACGCTTTGGCCATCAGTCCGGGCGCGGACGTGATCTCGACCCGCAGGCGGTCTTTTGTGGACGGCGTCCCTGTGTCGTTCGGCACTCTTTACCACGATGCGCTGAGATTTCCAGAGTTTCCCGCGCGCCGCGAAGCCTTGGGGTCGGTCAGCGCCGTCTATGCCTCTTTCGGTATCGCCGATTACAAACGCCTCAGCACCCAGATCCATGCCCGTGCGGCGCGTACCGAGGAGGCGCAGCTTTTGAGCCAACACCCTGACATGCCTGTGCTGGTTTTGCAGGCCATCGACGCAGAATTGTACGGGACGCCGATTGCCTACACCGAGGTGATCTTGTCCGCCGCCCGCGTCACTTTTGATATTTCCGATTTGAAGGACAGCGTATGACAACCATGCCCAAAGCCTTGCCCGGATGGGGCCATGATGCGCTTTTGTCGACATTGGCGCGCGCCGATGCCGCACGGCTAAAGGCCTTTGCCGAGCCGTTGATCCACGACCTGCCTGAGATCGAGGTGCAGGAAAATCGCACGGGACTTGTAATGCTGCCGATGCGCGACACGGCGCAGGGCACGCATTTCCATCTGGGCGAGGTCTTGATGAGCGAGGCGCGCATCACAGGCGGCGGTCAGGAAGGGTACGGCATGCGCCGGGGCCGCGATCTGGAGGCAGCGATGGCTATGGCGCTTGTCGATTTGGCCGTGGCTTTGGGTGTCAGGCAGAATGCCTGTGCCGATTTTGTTGAAGCCGAGGCAAAGGCGCAGGCTGATGCGGATCGCGAAACGCTGTGCCGCGTCGAGGCAACCCGTGTGGATATGGAGACTTTTTGATGACAGTTCATCCCACCCCTTCGGAATTTGAAGCCCGCACCAACGCCACTTATGGCGCCCTCATGTGGGCGCTGTCGCGACCCGGATTGCCGCGCGACTTGCCCGCGCCGGGTCAGGCCGGGATTGTTGAGGCATTGCTGGACCGCGAATGCAGCGTCTATTGCGCTGACCCGGAGCTGGCGCAGATCGCCGCGCGCACCGGTGCCGCTTTGGTGCCGCGTGAGACAGCCGATCACCTGTTCTTTGAGGCGTTGCCAAATGTGGATGTCTTGAAACAGATCGCTTTGGGGTCTGATCTTTATCCCGAAACGGGCGCCACGCTGGTTTGCACAGCAACGCTGGGGCAGGGGCCGCATCTGGGCCTGAGCGGGCCGGGCTGCAACGGTGCGGTCGACATCCAAGTGGGTGGTTTGCCAGATGGCTTCTGGCAAGCCCGCGCCAACCTCATGCGATATCCGATGGGGTTTGAACTGTTTCTAATGCATGGGGCCCGTGTCATCGGCGTCCCGCGCTCAACCCATGTGGAGGTCCTCTGATGGCCTATGTCGCAAAGCGGGGCGGTGAGCGCGCCATTGAACAATCCGAGCGGCTTTTTCGCGCCGAGATGGGGGGCATCACCCCGGACCGTGTGGCCGAGCTGCGGGCCGCCCTGCCATACCTTGTCGACCGTGTGATGGGTGAGGCGTCCCTTTACGATGAGGACCTAGCGGCACTGGCGCTCGCTCAGACAGGGGGCGAGCTTTACGAGGCGGTGCTCTTGTTGCGGGCATGGCGCACGACGCAGCCGCGTTTGACGGTGGCCGAACCCGTCACGCAAGACGGGCTGTTCACCCATCGTCGCATTTCGGCGGCTTTCAAGGATATTCCAGGTGGGCAGGTTCTGGGGCCAACGCTGGATTACGCGCACCGGATCCTTGCGACTGACGTTCTGTCTGGCGAGACCTTTGTTCCCACGCCAGTTGATCCCACGCCGAACCCGTCACCTGCGCAGCAACCCTCTGTTGCCGCGTGGCAGGCGGAAAATGGGCTTTTGACTGCGCCAAATACGGACGTGGCCATGGGCAACGACATTCCTGATGTCACGCGCGAACCGCTGCTGTTTCCGGCCAAGCGCGCGCACAGCTTGCAAAGTCTTGCACGTGCCGAAACCGGCGGTGTGCTGGCCTTGGGCTATGCCGCGCAACGGGGCTATGGGCAGGCGCATCCGACGGTGAACGAATTGCGACTGGCCGAGGCCGAGGTGCGGGTGCGCCATCCCCGTGGCACGCAGTTCAGCGCGGGACGGGTGAAAGTCAGTCAGGCCGAGGTCGTGTCAAAGCAAGGCTCGCAGCTTGGGCTGGGATTTGCGGCCACGATGGGGTGGAACGAGGTAAAGGTGATTGCGGCGGCGACCCTTGATCTGAACTCGGACGGGGCGGCCAAAGGCTCTGCCACCGAGGAAGAGTTCTTCCTCTACCACACCGAAGGCGTCGAAAGCTCGGGCTTTTGTATCCATTTCAAGCTGCCTCACTACGTCACCTTCCAATCCAGTCTGGACGCGATGCGCGATGCCAAAGGCAAGCGCGCTGCGGCGGCGACCCCAAGCCAGAAAACCGACAAACAACCGGAGCCCGCAGAATGAGCCTCAAGGCCCTGACCAAAGACTGGGAGCCGATGTCATACGGGTTCCTTGATGCCTCTGCCAAGCGCGAGATCCGGCGAAAGACGCTCAAGGCGATCGCCGTGCCCGGCTGCCAGATCCCCTATGCCAGCCGCGAGGTGCCCATGGCGCGCGGATGGGGCACTGGCGGGCTGCAAGTATCCTGTACGCTGATCAACCCTGCGATGCGGGTGAAGGTGATCGATCAGGGGGCCGATGACAGCGTCAACGCCGCCTCGATCCGCAAGTTTCTGGCGCGCGTTTCGGGCGCGCCGGTCACGACCGACACGCTTGAGGCTGATCTTATTCAGTCGCGTCACCGCATTCCCGAAGAAAAGCTGCGCGAGGATCAGATCCTTGTGCTGCAAGTGCCCAACCCCGAACCGCTGCGCTCTGTGCAGCCCAACATGTCTATCGCGCGCCAGATGCATGCGGATGCGGATTACGGCCGGATGTGGCTGCAATTGTACGAACAAATCGTGCGCTCGGGCCGCGTGATGCAGGGGGCGAGCTATCCCAGCCTTGTCAACGGACGCTTTGTGATGACGCCCTCACCGATCCCGCGTTGGGACGTGCCCAAGATGGATATGGCCGCGCATCTTACGATTCTGTCGGCGGGCCGCGAAAAGCGCCTGCATGCCGTGCCGCCCTATACGCGTGTCGAACCGCTGGTTTTTGATGATATTCCCTACCGGGTTGAAGAACACGGTCACCTGACCTGTACTCGCTCAGGCGCAAGTGGGTTTTTCATGAATGAAATCCCCCAGAACGACGGCAGCTCGAACTATGAAGTGTCCGACAGCGAATTGGGGGTCAAGACGATCCGCTGCCGCGATGGTGAGGCCGCAGATATCGGCGACACATGGTACAAAAGCGGAGAGATGTCATGACCGCGATGACCATGGATGCCCCGCGCTTTGTTGAAACGAAACCGCTTTTGACCGCGCGCAATGTGTCAAAATCCTATGGCGACGTGCAGGCGCTTTGCGATGTGTCTGCGACCGTCTATCCCGGCGAGGTCTTGGGCATTGTTGGCGAAAGTGGGTCGGGCAAATCCACCTTCCTGCGCTGTCTCAACCTCGAGGAAACGCCGGATGCGGGCAGCTATTCGCTCGACCTGCCGGATGTGGACGGCAACCTGTTCGATCTTGACCGCTACGCGCGCCGGATGCTCTGCGCCACGCGCATCGGGATCGTCTATCAGAACCCGCATCTGGGCCTTTTGATGAACCATTCGTCTTCGGGCAATGTGGCGGAACGGCTTTTGGTGGCCGGAGAGCGCCGGTTCGAAGTGTTGCGCGAAAAGGCCCGCAATGCGCTGAATGCGTCCGAGTTTCCGCTGGATCGCATGGATGCGCCGCCGATCGAGCTGTCTGGCGGCATGCAGCAACGGGTGCAACTGGCCAAGGCAATTGCACTGGAACCGGCGCTCTTGCTGCTGGATGAACCCACGACCGGGCTTGATGTCAGCGTGCAAGCGCTGGTGCTGGACACGCTGAAACGCCTGCAACAGGAACGCCGCATCACCATGGTGATTGTCAGCCACGATCTGGGTGTCATCCGCACGTTATCGGACCGCGTTATGGTCATGCGGCGGGGGGCCGTGGTCGAACAAGGGCTTGCCGATCAGGTGTTTCAAGACCCCCAACATGAGTACACACAGCAATTGGTGCACGCAAAACTATGATACCTGAGCATTTTCAATCGACGTGGGAGCCGGTTCGATGGTTCGAAAAGGCGATCCCTCAAGGAGCAGGCGCATGACCCCCCAATTCAATCGTGATGCGCCTGTTCTGGATGTGCGCGGCCTGACCAAAGGCTTTACCATGCACCATCTTGGCACGCAGATGGCGGCCTTTGATGACATATCGTTTCAGCTGCGCGCAGGCGAATTCCTGCTGCTCAAGGGGCGCAACGGGGCTGGCAAATCGACGCTGCTGCGCACGCTTTATCGGTCTTATCTGGCGGACAGCGGCCAGATCCTGTTTCACAGCACACATGGCGTGATTGATCTGGCCCGTGCGGCGGATGTTGATGTCAGTTTTCTGCGCAAAACAGAGATCGGTTTTGTCACGCAGTTTCTGACCGCGCGGCCCCGCGTCAGCGCCGAGGCGTTGGTGGCTGAACCGCTGCGTCTGTCCGGTGTTGCCGCTGATGACGCGCTGGAACAAGCCCGCCATTGGCTCTATGCCTTTGGGGTCAAACGCACGCTTTGGGCGGCTTATCCGACGACATTTTCGGGCGGCGAGCAGCAGAAGGTCAACCTTGCCCGCGCATTGATCCTGCCGCAGAGGTTGCTGTTGCTGGATGAACCGACAGCCTCACTTGATGTCTCGGCCCGCGCGGCACTGATCGACCGGCTGGCCGAATTGAAAGCAAACGGCACCGCGATGATCGGGGTATTCCACCATCCCGGCGACGTCGCGCAGTTGATTGATCGCGAGATTGATCTGACCCCGGATGCCAAGGCCCAAGAGGAGCGTGAAGATGTGGTTGTCTGATATCACCATCGTACTGCCGGACCGGATGATCCGGAACGGCGCCGTCTGTGTCGAAAACGGCCTGATCACAGAGATCGGTGATCGTCCGGTTCAAAGTGGCATAGCCGCATCCGGGCACACCCTGTTCCCCGGCTTTATCGACATGCATGGCGATATGATCGAACAAGAGCTAGAGCCGCGTGCCCGCGTCGATTTTCCTATGGACGTCGCGCTGAACGCGCTTGATGCGCGATTGGCGGCCAGTGGTGTGACAACGGCCTATGCGGCGGTGTCATTTTCGCGTGGGGTCCGCGAGGGCGAACGCCGGTCATTCGATCACACCAGCCGTGTCATTCGCGATTTGCACGCCGCAAAAGTGCAGGCGCGCGTCGATCACCGTATTCATGCGCGCTTTGACATCACATTTGATAACGCGGTGGCCGTGCTGCGTGACTTGTTGGATGCGGGTCATGTGGATCTTGTCTCGCTGATGGATCATACGCCGGGGCAGGGGCAGTACCGCAACC
>ERZ887830.1984-NODE-1984-length-10916-cov-5.548752_pt1 | contig 10916 bp, 10 predicted proteins | sample MGYA00521101_ERZ887830 | MGnify/ENA primary metagenome ERZ887830 (study PRJEB32303, sample SAMEA104408592) | aquatic metagenome | biome: Marine water; feature: Pelagic; material: water | place: Baltic Sea | collected 2014-06-05T16:38:00 | depth 1,762 m ...
TCATAGTTCATAATACACAAATATTGTGTTCATTTTCACATATTTATATATCTTATGTATAAATATGGCACAGCATACTTCAAAGACGCATTCAGCCACTCCTGTGGTCCCCGAATATTTTCAGATTACAGATAATTACGAAAAGTTGCGGGTTGGGCACATATCTTCCCCTACAACTCTCGTTGAAACGATGGGATACGATTATTATATCCTCGCAGGAAATATTGGCGATAACCACTTGTTTAGTAGATTGGTTATGCAGAACATGGATGTCCATTCTGGATGTGCAATCGATACTAATTTAAGGGTTAACCATCAATATCCAAACAATATGAAATTTCTCATGAAAAATGTTAGCTATAAGCAAGACGAGGTGAACGAGAACCTCGGATACTTTTGTGACAAATATTCATCCATGTTTTTGAAAATGGACATCAAGGGGGAGGAGTATCTATGGGTTCTTTCTCAATCACCAGATATGTTATCTAAATTTAAACAGATGGTTATTACGTTTCATGAAATCAATCAGAACCCCACCGAACAGCGCGCCAAAAACAAAATTAGGTGCCTTACAAAACTTAAGGAAACGCACAATATTGCTTTTTTGAAGTATAATGGGTTGGACTTGACCATTACGTACATACGAAAAGATCACACTCCAGAGTTCGTTTCATCTGAAAAAATAGACAAAAAAAAACGCGATAAAGATAGACAACAACAAGAGGTTGCCGAAACCACGTCGTTCAAGAAGGAAGAGCCGTCAAGCAGGGCATTGACACAGCAAATGGTTAATGAGACCAAGGCCAAGGCCAAAAAAGAGGCCGAGATTAAGGCCAATGCGGATGCAGAGGCCAAGGCGGATGCAGAGGCCAAGGCTAAGGCCAATGCGGATGCAGAGGCTAAGGCTAAGGCCAAGGCGGATGCAGAGGCCAAGGCCAAGGCGGATGCAGAGGCTAAGGCCAAGGCGGATGCAGAGGCTAAGGCCAATGCGGATGCAGAGGCTAAGGCCAATGCGGATGCAGAGGCCAAGGCCAAGGCGGATGCAGAGACTAAGGCCAAGGAAGAGATAGCTGCGGCAGAGGCTAAGGTTCGAGCAGAGATAGCTGCGGCAGAGGCAATCATGAAAGCAGAGATAGCTGCGGCAGAACAAGAACTCAAGTCAGCTGCCTTATTTGTCGAACCAGACAATGCAAGTATTGTCAATGAAAAAATAGGGATGGAACTGACCATTCAAGAAACTAGTGATCATGAGAATGATAATGAGAATACTATAGATCTAGAGCTTGACGAAGCAAGTAGCGACGACGAGGAGGAAGAAAGGGAACGCGAACGACTGAAACAATTATCGATATCAAAAAAGCAAAAGTAGGGTTCATCTGTTTTTTATCTCGCATGATTATAATATGCCATCTCAAATATTCAAAACACAACCACAAACCAGTATATTGTTATGTTTTCTCGATAAAGTATGCAGCAATGATGCAAACGCGTACGTATTCGATATTGTAGCGTTTAAGCGCGCAAACTTTATAAATGTAATACCTGCGTTCATTAACGAGCTCAGAGATTACTATCACACATCGAAATATTTTTATTTAGATAGGAAACAAACTTACACTACGTTTGTTACTATTATACGGCAAATTTGTAAAAATAATCACATACCATACAATGCCATCATTGTATATGAGAAATCATCATATTACATTAAATATGAAATATCCAAAAAATTATAACCTAATCTAAATGTACAGATGGATATAGAAGAGAAAGTAAATCAAATTGTTGTGTTAAAGAATAATTATGATTATAGCATTGGAGATATTTTTGCAAATCAAGGAGAAGGATGGGAAATTCGGAGAGATAGAGTTTTAACCAATTCAAAATATGATGGAACCATATTGAAGAACTACCTGTTAAAATTAATAGAAATGCAAAAAAAAGATGATACATTAAAAAAAGATATGGGGTTGATGTACGAATGCGTCAATAAATATATCTCAGACCATTCACTGACTACTCTTGAAGATGATGAAATTGTTATTCATTGTCGTCTTGGTGATAAAGTGCTAATTGAGGAAAAAAGATTTCAAGAACGTCATATTGATGAAATAAAGATGATTATTAGTAAGAATGTTATCAATAAAATTACATTACTTACGTGTTTCAATTATGGACATTGTCCAGATGAAGGACATTATGAAAAATATGATTTGAAGTATAAATTTTGGTATAAAGAACATGTGAATAATTACAATAGAAAATATATGTCAAATTTTATAGAAAAGGTTCAATCGACATTTGGTGGGGATATTCAAATCATCTCATCCGAAAATAGCGACATAGATTTTTGTTATGGTATTCGTGCTAAATTTTTTGTTGGAGGAAATGGTGGCTTTAGTACTCTAATGAAACGCATGAACAAAATGTACCACGAAGAAGCATAACACACCTTTGAAGATGGGGCATCATACACTATGTTTTGTATTGTATACAACAACACATAGTGCGACGTGGTTCGCGGGATTAGACCACCGCGTTACATAGTTGATTGTGGCCTATTTTGAAACGCCCGGAGTAAAGATAATTTTCGCGGAACCCCTCGCTGTTCAATTTAGCAACCAGCTTGTTCAAATTCATCTTCTTCTTTGGTATCATCATAATGAGCCCCCCGCCACATAATTGCACTTTTCCAACAAAACCCACTTCTGTTGCACGTGTCAAGGTCTTCACGTAAATGCATGGTTCCCCCATACGCGCGCGGACAACCTCAATGTTACGCAGCGCTCCCCATTGAAACCAGTTGTTCTCGTGGAATTTGCGTATTTTGCGCGCCATGAGATCCGATTTGTGCTCCAACAAGTATGCATCCAGCTTCTCGTTCTCAGTGGGGAATTTCTCCGCCATGATGTATTTCTCCACAACTCCATTTCCATTCAGTATATCCACACCCCCCAGCTCCGGGTTCTTGAACACGCTCTCTTTCCCACTCACCATTCCCACGTAAATGTCGAAATCGTCTCCTAGCGGAACAAGACTGCGTTTTTTCGCGTCCGAAAAAGTCACCACGCCATTAACATTCACTAAGAACTTCGTAGAGCCGTTCACCAACACCTTCGGGGGAAGAGCTGCGTTCTTGCAATACCGGAACACAATGACATCCACGTTTGCGTGCTCGAAGAGATCCTCTTTGTCGGGGTGGATAATATGAGTAAATGTGCCGGTTTCGAGCATTTCGATGAGCAGGGCGCGGGAACTTGTCAGTTTGAGGAAATCACTGGGAACAATGAATATGAGCTCGCCGTTCATGTTGAGCATTCGAAAGCATTTGTAGATGAACTCGTGGTACAGATTTCCCGATTTAGTTTTCACAAAAGGCGGGTTGCCCACAATGGTGTCGTATTGCTTCTCTATCGTCCTAGTCAGAAAATCGCCGTATTGAACGGGATTGTTGCCTACATCGCATATCATATCCAAAGTATCGTCTATCTCAAACATGTCAAATCTGCATTCAGGCGATCTTGTTGCTATATATTGAACAAGATGACCTTTTCCCACGCACGGCTCCAGAATACACTCCGGGCTGTTTTGAATCAGATCAAACACGTTCTTCTGGAGCCCCTCGTCGGTGGTGAAATATTGGCCTTTCTCGTGAACCATTTCGTTCGCCATTTGCATACACTATATCCAGTACATCTGCTTCACTATTTATACCTTTTACCCTTTTTTCTTAAAAATGAATTAAGTACATCCTTCCGTCTATATACACACAATGCAACAACCCAATGACGATATCATACAATACGAGCGGGACGAACCCTATCTCCGCGACTTCCTCGCCACGATCAAAAAACATGACGGAACATTCAAGCGGGTTCTCAGTTCTCCGCTTCGCTACCCCGGCGGAAAAACAAAGGCCATTGGCATCATTCTGGATAATTTGCCCAAACTTCGATCCAAGAAAATCGTGTCGCCGTTCTTCGGCGGAGGCTCCTTTGAGTTATGTGCATCACAATCGCTGGGTATCGAGGTAGTGGGGTACGATATATTCGGGATGCTCACTAACTTCTGGAATGTTCTCATCACTCGGAAACAGGAGTTCATCGACGAGCTGAAAAAGTTCGCCGTCACATCTGAAGAATTCACAAGAAACAGACATATTCTGCTCTCCTATTGGGACACAATTAAACCGGCAGATCTGCACTATCACACCAAAAAGGTTGTTGAACTCAGCGACGAAGAAAAAAACAGACTCAGTGACAATGAACTGCAGCAGGCAGTGTATTACTACTATAACATGACCCTCTCGTATGGACCCATGTTCCTGGGGTGGCCAAGCTCAAATGAAATAAACAAGGACAAGTTCAATCGGCGGATCACAAAGTTATCCGCATCCACGTTCTCCAATTTACGAGTATCATGTAAAGACTTCAAAGAAGTTATCCAGTCACACCCAGACGACTTCCTGTTTTTGGACCCGCCTTACTATCTCGGCGAAGACTCCACCATGTTCAAGGGGATGTACCCCAATTGCAATTTTGCCATTCACCACAAGGGGTTTGACCACGTCGAAATGGCGCGACTTCTAAGTGACCACAAGGGGGGCTTTCTCATTACATACAACGATTGTCCCACTATCCGCGAATTGTACAAGAACCATAAACAGATATTTCCGGAATGGCAGTACACATACGGACAGGGGGAAACGCGCATCGGAAAAAACAGAAACTGCGTTTCTTCCAATACAGATACAACTACCAATGTAGATAACGCGGTTCTTCTGCAGACCACGCCACAACACGTTAAAAAGAGCAGCGAACTCTTCATTATTTGCCCACCATCCACATTGTGCGGATAGACACTCCGCGATAAACAGCTAATGTCAGACGATCGATCAATACTCTTTTTTTCTAGGTGCATCTGGAGTAAATATATTGTATGGTTTGTTTTCGCGGATAGCCTGTGCGCGTTCACATGCTACTCTGCTACCAAATACGCTTGCGACGCTTCGTGTATTCCACCACCCTCTATAATAGTCCGGGTTGTGGTCCTTGTAGTACTCATTAACATTGAACTCGCGAAACCAGATGTTGCAGATCCACTTGTCACCCTTTTCGCCAGGCAACCCCGCATGATAGCTTCGGCGATCGAGTATATTCGTATCCTTCTTAACGTTCTCGAATACAAACACTCTACCCTTCTTAGGCTCTACTTTGATAGGTATGTTCACCATTTCGGTCGAGCCTAGTCCATCTCCTTCGTTCAAATACATGAGAGCTGTCGAAACACGCTGTCCACCAAACCGCATAAATTCCATGTCATGGGCGAAATGATTGTGATGAACTCCATCGTAATGTGGATAATACTGGTCTCCCGCGCTATATTTTGTAACGCTCATACACTCGGCATTGTCAGAGGATTTTCCTACTAAATCACACACCTTGCGTCTTATTGATTTATTGATGTTATCGCTATCATTATCGATGAAACAGGTATTGCCAGTTCGACGTTTGCTTATGTTACGTCCAGCGACACGCGACCTTTTGGCGTCGGGGCTCATTTTTTTTAACTTGTTCTCGGCACACTCGCGAATATGATCACATTCATGGGGTTTCAGAAACTCATCTATATAAAACATGATTGGTCGCGCGCTCACTATGGTTATTTTTTCGGGAGACACGCCTGTTTTCTCCGCAAGCGTGTCTCGAATACGTAACTTGGACTCTTCCGTCTCGATCCACAGATCAATTAATCTGTCCTTCTTCGCGGTATTGTTCTCCTTATGGATCCTAGGAACGCCTCCAAAAAAAACAATTTTTTTCTCTAGTTCCTCATCTGTCATCATCTTTGTCTTGATTATGAGACGCGTTCGCAGCTTCTCTATATCCGACGCACTATTAACGTCGCCCATTTTTGTCAAACTATTTCGTCGCTCTATTTCAACACGCATAGGAGCAAGAGCATCCATCACACAACCCTTGTCTTTCGAGACCATAATATATATGGCCATACAAAAATATGCGGACTATTCGGTAATATCGCCACACACAAGACAGACACAGGCAAAAAAATACAATTACAAGTATAATAACAAATATATTTTCTTCTTCGCACCGCTTTCTTTTCTAGGCCACAATATCAACAGCGTAGAATGGTATTTTCTCCTTCAGTAGTCTGATAAACGCAACACCCTTGTTCCCGTTCATCCCCAGGAAATTACTTTTGTGGGTCCCGCGATACTCATAGGTGATGTATTGCGTAACCCCCTTGCGCGAGCTATCCTCAAAGTCTCCCTTCAGCCTCCCCGATTCCAGCGTGCGCCACTTGGCGTTCTTTGTGATGAACTCCACCACATCGTCCATTTTGAAAAATTCCCACTTTCCCTCCTTGGTATCCTTGTACACCAACAGATCGGCCGGGCGCGCGGAACTGCTCTTTTTCAGGTATTTGTTGAAAAGCGCTCTGCAGTTGTCAGGGGTCTCGATCCACTCTTTCACAGAATCGCCTGCCAGTTCCGGAATAACTCCTAGGGTCAGCTGAATGTTGTTTCCGCTCTTATTAGACACGTACAAATCACGATCCTCCAGCGCAAATGCTGATCGAAGGCTCTCTGCGATACTCGACGATTGCTCCAACCATGTGTCAGAGGTTGCTGCGTACTCGGTCTTTTCGGCTAAAGAACCCGGGTTGAACTGCAGTTTGAAATCATCCTCACGTTTGTGTCCTACTCTCTTTTTTTCACCTCCCACACGCTGACAGGTTTGCTTCCTCTTGGCATTACCTGACAGCGCCACTACACTCACCACGTTATTCTCCGTTAGTTGCAGATCTCCGTTCATTGTCGTTGTTTCTCAGTTGCTTAATTGTTCTTATTATTCTCACTACCATACCATGTCACTGGAAAAGCATTTCATTTTTTTTGGTGAATAAGCACATGCCAGGTTCCAGATCCGAAATAGTATCTGACCTGGAACATAGCATGTGCTTATTCGATCTCCTATGCGATTATCGATCGTCTAATTGCCCGCGTAACTAGGATCCTCCATCTGAATTAGATTGTTGCCCAGGTAATCGGGCTTCAGTCCCCAAACAGGTGCTTGACTGGGAACGCTCCAAAAACTTACCCAATTAGGTTTGGGCTGAAGCTCGGTAATCAGCGCGCCATTCTCGTCAATTACACTCGACATGATAATATACTTGCTCAACATCACGTTGGCGTCCATTATTTGGTCTATGGACATTCGCGCAAACCATTCATACTTTCGTCTAGACAACACCTCCTTACCAGGGACCCATATGCCGTATATCTTGGGCGATAGGTCCAGGACAGATGATCCCAACAGGTCCTCAATTAGAACCGGCTTGCCCTGTCGATCCCTCACACCAATATGCGTAGCCGGGATCAACCGAATTACCCCCTTCTTAATGCGACTATTGGCCCAGCGATCGAAATCGCCTAAAAATTTCGACTGGTCGGTGAAATCGCTGGAAATGGTGCGCTGCATGAACTCTATCATGGACCCCGCGCCAGCACTCTCTTTCGGAGCACCCATAAAATGGATATCCGGATAAAAATCGTATGTGGACGACGTTGCGTTACGATCTATGTTCTCGCACACAAACAACGACCCTCCTTGCACGCCTGTGTCATACATCGGTTTCAGGTCACGAAGACACAGAAATGACACCGGAACCACCATACCGCCATACAGGTAGATTAACTTCGCTATGCCTAAAGCTCTCATTTTCTCGCTAATAGGATTGCTGATTAATTTCATGTTGATAGTCCAGTCGGGGATCAGCTTCTCGAAGCTCTGGTCGTCTATTATGCATATCTGGAAACTATCTGCACATTTATTGATGATGCTCTGGATGGTCAAGTATAAATAGGGCTGGTTCAGGTCGAACGAACTGCGGCTTCCGAAACTCTGCCAGTTGCGCGCGTTGTACTCGTATGGTATATGTATCCACAATATCGGCTTCTTGCTTTGAGCTAAATCATCCCGCTGTTCCTGCAGTATCTGCTGTATGGACTTGTAATCTTCTCTCTCTTGTTCGCGAGCATGTTTCTGCTGCATTCTTCTATACAGAAAAAGCAGCACGATCGCTCCCACAAGAATAACGATGAAATTGGTAATTTTTTGCATATAATATACGCCAACATTTTATTACATTCGCATTGCTTCTCAATTACGTATTTTCATAATGCCTGCCCAAAACTCCTGGGACTTCTCCTTGGCTGTTTCGGTCTGTTTGGCCAATTCAAATGCTCGGCTTGAGGACATCTCGCTCTCCTCCTTCTCGCGGTTAGATAAATACTGGAGAGCCTGTTGTTCCGATAGCGGCACCGCACCCTGTGTGTTCCTGTGGATCATAAGCTCATTCACGTTGTTGAACTTTGGAACGTTTTGGTAATCTTCATCCGTAACTGGTATCACGCTTTCCACATGGGCTTGTTTCAAATCCTGGAATTGAACACTACTAAACATATCTGAGCTATAGTTATCCAATTGACCACCCGCCAGATCGGCAGAGTTCGCGGAATTTCCAGAATACATATCACCCACGTCTTTTCTCACCACCAGAGATCTCACTTCCTGCTTTTTCTTGGCAAATCGCTCACCCATTGCACTCATAGACTGAACTGGGGCCTCGTTCGAGACGTCTGCATCCGAGGTTAACCAGCTTCCATACCCGGCATCGTCCTGGTCGCTGGTTATTTTTTGTTTATCAAACTCCTTGTTGAACCAGTTATTGAAATTCTGAGCCTTCTTAAGCGTCTTATTCTTGTCAAAGAAAACGGACAGAGCCTCCTTCTTGTCGCTGTCGCTTGTCTCCAACGGAATGTATTCTTCTACATTCCCACCGCTCTTGTCCGCTCTATTGTTGAACTCAAACACGGAGTACAGCATCTTATATGCTTTGGAATAGAACAAGAAATAGCTCGAATCCAGTCTCGACTTGTCGGGGTGGAGACTCAGGACCTTGCGTTTGGCTTTTTTCATGTCTGCTTCGTTGAAATTTTCCGGAATCTGAAACAATCGCAGAATATCATGTAAATCGTAGTTGCTAAGATCCAAATCGGGCTCGTTGTTATTCATGACAATATATATTACTTTTCCAGAAATATATATCGCGTATACAGCAATTCGGTGCGTCGTGCATTCACACATCTTTCTATCTTTCCACACCCTTCGTATTGACTTGTGCATTCACACTCTCTTCGTATTGCATCTTGGCCATTGCATTACCACACCTAGTGAAAAAAGCCGCAAGCTGACCTTGATCTGCGCCAGTAACACTATCGTTGGGCACATAAGTATTGTTACCCTTGTAGTAACATAACACCACTGGGATGCCGTTCACCATTTTCTTCGACTTGAAAAATGAATACAAATCAACACATTCATCTACGTCTAAATCCGCGCACACGACTTCATCTGGGGACGATGCAAAGAACTTTTCAAGTACAGGTGCTATCTTCTTGCATGGCTTGCACCATGTTGCACCCAGTTTAATGATTACGAGACCCGGATTGGCTTGCAATAGCTGAAAAAACACATCCCTTGTAGGAATGCATGACACAATTTTTTTGGGCATATACAAGTTGCTAAAGAAATATTATGCGCACACAAACGCTTTACATGAAATCCTTGTCGATGATTGTGTTTTTCGCTATAGTGCGGATAATCTTTCCAAAGTCGCGTCTCTCGCTCACTTCGTCGGCCGGCCCCATCGATTGAACCATCATTCGCAAGTATATGTCGTTCTTGCTGTTGTCGTAGTTTTTGCACCCGGGGTTTTCCTTCTGCCAGTCGTCCAACAGCATGACGTTTTTGTTAGAAATGTCCTTGATCACCTTGCGCAATTTATCTTGACTGAGGTTGTCCTTCTCCCATTTGTCATGATCTTTAATGTGCAGCACTTCTCTCTTCAAGTCGCTGCAGTGAATAGGTCGTTTTGTCACCTCCAGTTCGGTGAGCCCCTTTACAACCAATCTGGAAATGCCCTCCGCATACCCAAGCTCGCCAACTTTCTCTAGGTCTCCGAGGTTCAGCTTCAGCGAATTCACAAAGTCTGTGATGTTCATCGCATCCTTGCATGTTTCGTTCAGAAAGAAGTTCAGATTGAACGTCTTGTTGTGGCTATTTGTATTCGTCTGTGTGTTGTTTTGAATAATGTGGTGCTGCTTGGACAACTCGATTATCTGGTGGTTCTGTGTGATAATCAGATCCTTGAATTCATTGTTTTGTTTTATCAATAACATAAGTGTATCATTGTTCTCTTTCTCAGGTAAAGACGATGTTTCGTGCTCTTCTGGGAATTCTTGTGGATTGAAATGAGACTGATTACATCTTTGTTTATGGTTCCATAGAGATGTCATGTGTTTGTATTCTCGTCCACATTCGCATTTATGCATGATAGATGGTGTCGGGGGAGTTCTGTGGACTTTTGAGGATTTCTCCATATTTGTCCCCTTTTTATGTTTCGGTGTGGATAAATGTTTTTCATAATCCCTAAATGACAGCGTTTCATAATTGCATGTTTTACACAAAAATATTGATTGTGTTTTTTCGGGGATTTTTAGGGATTTTTCTTCGTCATTTCTTCGTCGTTTATGTTTCAGTGTGGATAAATGTTTATTATAGTCCTTGCTAGAAGATGTTGTATAGTCACAAAGTTTGCACTCAAAAACACTGGGGGATTTTTGGGGATTTTTCTTCGTCATATATTCGCCGAAGAAAAAAGTCCACAGATTTGTCCCCATTTCGGGAAAAAAATTATCGTCACAAAAAAAACGACTTATTTTTCAACACCAGACCATAAAAATTCATTATGGTCTCACGAATTCGTTAAATTATTTTTTTACAAAAATATCTCGCCGTACAGAAAGTGGACATTTATAAATGTCCAAT
>ERZ887830.1994-NODE-1994-length-10865-cov-12.942461_pt1 | contig 10865 bp, 16 predicted proteins | sample MGYA00521101_ERZ887830 | MGnify/ENA primary metagenome ERZ887830 (study PRJEB32303, sample SAMEA104408592) | aquatic metagenome | biome: Marine water; feature: Pelagic; material: water | place: Baltic Sea | collected 2014-06-05T16:38:00 | depth 1,762 m ...
GATAGAACCAGACTCTCGAGTGTGTCTTTTGACCAATGCACCCTTGCAACAAAATCGACACCTGAGGCAATGCTTAACCAAGAAGAGTTTTCTTGATCGATGTTGACGAGATTCATGGATCAACCCAATACAGTTGAATCAATCATGATTTCGATATTCTTTTAAAATTGATCCTGGCAATAAAAAAGCCAGTTTTTTCATTACCTAGTTGTATTCTTATTGAGCTCAGAACCGGATTGTTGCTGCTCTACCAACAAGAGGTCTTTCGACAAAAGTGTGAGACCAACACCCATCAGAGCAACAGCAAATCCCATATCCTTGTCTGCAGCCTTGGCTACATTCCTGGAAAGTGTTTGATGTTTTTCCCAGGAGAAATGCATGAAGCTCTTTGATGCGGATCTTGTCTAAGCCATCCAACGAGTGAAATCGCTGTGGTGCATGGGGTTAAGACATGTTCTGTAACGACATGAATGTATTGGCTTGAGCACTAAATCTTCAAAACAGTTGCTGAGACTACAAAAGTGATTTGCTCTTTCAAAGCTTTTCCATTACTTTCGACGCATCAAGTCACCAGCCAATGGACCCAATCTCTTTGACTCTTGGCCAAAAATTTGAGATCGAAAAATTCTCGAGAGAGATAGATAATTCGGATGATCTTCTCCAATTACGCTCGATCGCCAAAGACTTACTAGTGGCTTGGAAGCAGCAGCAGGCTGCTTCTGCTTGGGCTTTTCGACAATCCCAGGGGCTTTAACAAACATACCTTTGCACTACGAGTTGTTGATCGATGGAGCAGGATCAAACAGTTGTTTCAATTGAATTAGGCCTTGATGCACTCCGTGTGATGCATCGGGCGATCAACCAAGCCTATGAAAGCTGGCCCGGTGGCCATGCCGAAGAGCAGGAGTGCCTATTCACGATGAGAAATCAGCTTTATGCGGCACTTATGGACCAATTGTTAGACATGGAAGCAATTTGACATTTCAATGTGGTCTTGGTCGATCAATTGTTCCATAGTCGACTTATTGATCCTGGTTTGTTGCTTTGCCTCAACCCAACGTGACTATTATGGATTGACATGCCAAGTGGTCGTCGCGACTGATGTCTTCCCATGAAAAGCAACTATCAAGTACAGGGATCACGTCGTTTCAAGAGTTCATCCGACATGCCGACTATTCATTCAAAACAAATTTAAGAGCTGATCCCGCCTCTAAGGATGATGGAAATGATCATCGGGCTCGAGAAGTCTGTTCGGGACATTTTGTACCGGTCAATCCAACTCCTCTACCTGAGCCGGTCTATATCACGCATAGTTATAACTTGTTTGAGGAGCTTGGTCTTCAAGATGTGCTGATCAAAGACCGTGATTTTATAAAAATGTTTTCTGGAGATCACGCCTCGATCAACTCTCCTCAATGCATGGGTTGGGCGACTGGGTATGCCCTATCAATTTATGGGACTGAATACAATCAACAATGTCCATTCGGAACTGGGAATGGCTACGGAGATGGGCGGGCAATCTCAGTTTTTGAAGGCCTTTTAAATGAGAAGCGCTGGGAAATGCAACTAAAAGGAAGTGGTCCAACGCCCTACTGCCGAGGCGCCGATGGACGTGCCGTACTGCGATCGAGTGTGCGCGAATTTTTGGCTCAAGAATTGATGCATGCCCTAGGAATTCCCACGACACGATCATTGACGCTATTTGCCTCGCAATCGCAAACAGTGATGCGGCCCTGGTACTCAGAGCAATCCCAATCTCAGGACCCTGATGTTTTAGTAGAGAACCCCATAGCAATTAGCACTAGGGTTTCATCTTCATTTCTACGTGTTGGGCAGTTGGAGTTGTTTGCACGTCGGGCCCGACTCGATGCCCATCCTCAAGCTTTCGAGGAATTAAAAATGATTGTGATGCATCTAATCGCACGAGAGTATACAAATGAAATTGATCAGTCCCTCCATTTTTCTGACCAGATCGTTTTGTTGGCTCGTACATTTCGTGAACGTCTTTCTTCCTTAGTCGCTAACTGGCTACGCGTGGGTTACTGCCAAGGTAATTTCAACAGTGATAATTGTGCAGCCGGCGGATTCACCCTTGATTATGGACCGTTTGGTTTCTGCGAGCTCTTTGAGGCACAGTTCCAGCCATGGATTGGTGGCGGTGGACATTTTGCCTTCTTGAATCAACCAGTGGCTGCGGAAGCAAATTTCCATATGTTTTGGAAATCTCTCAGGCTGTTAATTCTTGATAACGATAAAAATCTTGAGGAATTAGATCAAATTCGCAAAAATTTTGAATTACATATGCAAGCAAAGCTGCAGGATATGTGGTCTAAAAAGCTGGGCTTATCTCAATACAATCATCAGCTCTGCGAGCGGCTGCTTGAACTGCTTGGGCTTTCAAAAGTCGACTACACAATCTTTTTCCGAGAACTTTCGCACCTACCGAATAATTTTTCCACTCTAAAAAAGAGTTTTTATGAGTCCCCTCCAGAGCAGCTAGAAACGCAGTGGACATCTTGGTTTGATCAATGGTACCAGCTCATTACGCAGGAAAACGATCAACGAATGGTCTCACAAAGCATGCTTGCGACAAATCCGAAATATACTTGGCGCGAGTGGCTCATTGTTCCAGCCTATGAGCAGGCTAGTCGTGGGGATTATTCATTAATTCATCAGATCCAAGCTGTCTTGAATCATCCCTACGAGGAGCAGACTCAGGCGATTGAAGACGAATATTACCGTTTACGCCCAGAGTCATACATTTATGCGGGAGGAATATCCCATTACAGCTGCTCTTCATAACAATCTTTTTCAGCCAACAAAATGTATTGATATATGGACTTCATACCGTCGAACACTTGGATGATTGCTGGTTTTACGCTCTCATTAATATCAGTCATAAGCAATGATTCATTGCAAACCTTAGGACCATATCTTTTAGCCAACCAGAGTCGAACTCCAAAGTCATGGCAAATGGCTTTTCTTTGCGCGATAACCATCAGTGTGTTGATGCTCGGTTGGCTTCTCAACGGAGGCGATCCTGCATGGGGTCGTCTCAGTGTTCCAGGCCATGTCTTTACTCAGCCTGCAGTATTCACCTGGGTGTACCTCATTCCTCCCCTTGCGATGTTGCTGCTCACCCAATGGGGTGCACCATTAAGCACCTCATTTCTGGTTTTATCCACGTTTGAATTTAGAAATAGTTCTGCCCTAATTCACAGCTCGTTATCGGGCTATATCGTTGCATTTCTCATTGGGGTGATCACCTATGGACTTGGTTTCTGGGTCTTCGAACGATGGGTATTTGAATCGAATCAGTCCGGTTCATCGATTGGCAACAATTGGCTAATTGCGCAGTGGTTATCGACCGCATTCCTCTGGGGAATTTGGTTGGTACAAGATCTTGCCAATGTATTTATTTTTTTACCCCGACAACTTGAACTTCTACCAATGCTGATGTGCACAGTCTTGCTTTGTCTTGGCCTGTGCTGGTTAATTAGCGTTGGAGGGGGACCGATTCAAGGAGTTCTTCGCACAAAAACCAATACATCAGATGTGCGTTCTGCCACAGCAATTGATCTGTTATTTGGCAGCTGTTTATTGGGATGTGCATGGTTCACATCATTCCCTCTCAGCACCACATGGGTGTTTCTTGGTCTGTTAGGCGGGCGTGAAGGTGCGCTGCGTTTTCATTCTCATCGGAGCGGTCAACCATTTGCGAACCAGGACGGTGGCCACTGGAGTCAGGTGGTGGGTTCTGATCTCTCAAAAGCCTCTGTTGCGTTGGTGGTGAGCGTGCTGATCGCCTCTGGCCTTCAGTCTCTCCTGTGAAGGCCCTGCTGGACCTTGCCGCATAGGCATAAATCCACATCATGGTGGCCGTTATTTTTAGACGCGGCTAATAAGTAGATGGATGAGACCCGGCATGGGACGCATTGTTCTTCTACTGATCTTGATGTCTCCGCTGTGCGCCGGAGTTGCAGCTGCAGCATCGGAGCCAACTGCTGCACTAAAGCTGCGTCAAACAATTCTTGAAGCACACCGATATCTGATAGATGAGGGATGGCAACCCTCCCCTAAGGCATTGCCAACCCCTGAGGAAAGGCGTTGGTCAGCCGTTCCCTTGAGCAGTCTGTCCACCTGTTCTGGCACTGGGATTGGTTTCTGTCGGTTTGATTATCAGAAGGATCAACAGCAATTGTCGGTAATCACTGTGCCCAGTAATCCAGGACAACCATCGGTGGGCCACGTGTCTCGCTGGTGGTGATTTAAGGGTTGAGGTCTTCGTCTCGCCAGTTCTGATCGCGCAGCCAGCGTGTTCGATGGTGTGGGTGTGGTCCGAGATGCAATCGTTCAACATGTTCGATATCGATCTGCAGTACCGAGAAGTGATCCGGCATTGGTTCATCGTCAGATAAGGCTTCAGGAAACGATGCTGCAGGGTTCAACATCTCTCCAGGACTGGGCCATCCCCATACCGCTCGCCCAGACGGATTCAAACTCAGCCATTTCTTTTGACAGAGCGCACGGTTGTTATTGATTTTGATGACGTTGGCAACACCACTCAATCGATATTGTTCTCGAGCCTTTGTGAATAACCAACAAATCTCAACGGCTTGTTGATGGTCGAGATCCTGGATCTTTCCACTGCGCGTGTCAGTAAACAATTCCAATTGATTGAATTCAGTCCATGCCCGAAACACCAAGGTGCGCACACGTGGTTGTCCGTTCTTTGCCACGGTTGCCAGTTGCAACCAACGTGCTGACGGCGATCGCCCTTCACGCCGTTGCGCAGCTTTGAGCAATGGTCGCCATGGAGGAAGAACTGAAGTTGTCATGCCAGGTTGAAAAGACGGGCCTGTTCTGCCGCTGCACGAAACACAATGGCGTGTCGCCGCACCAAGGGCTTCAAACTGTCGTATCCGCCACCAATCACAGTTGCAACAGGGATTGTTCGACGCAAACACGCATCCAGAACTAAACGATCTCTCATCAAGAGCCCATCATCGCTCAAATGGAGACGACCGAGTCGGTCGTCTCGATGGGGGTCAACCCCAGCGTTGAAAAGCACAAGTTGTGGATTAAGAGCATCCAACACATTAGGAAGTTGATCACCAATAGCGGCAAGATAGTCATCATCTTCGGTGCCATCCGGGAGGGAAATATCGAAATCGCTGTTCACTTTCCGAAGGGGAAAATTACTCGCAGCATGCACCGAAAACGTAGTGACGCGTTCATCCGCTTGGAAACATGCGGCGGATCCATCGCCTTGGTGTACATCCAGATCCACGATCAGGACCCTGTCGACTTCGCCACGCTGGAGCAGGACTCTTGCGGTCACAGCACAGTCATTAAAAATGCAAAAGCCGCTGCCAAAGTCAGGATGGGCATGATGTGTTCCGCCTGCCAGGTGATTGGCGAGTCCATGCCGTAGCGCCAAGCGTGCCGTCAATAGCGTTCCCCCCACAGCGAGCCATGTGCGTTGCACCAGTGCAGACGTAGCAGGCAGTCCAATCCGTCGTTGTTCGGGCCGCGTGAGTTGATCACGGCTAAACGTTTCGTGGTAACGGCGTGGATGGATCTCTTCCAAATCACGCCGCGCAATGCTGAGGGGCACATGAATCTGCTTGCGCTCAATCAGGCCTTGATCGAGAAGAAGCTGATGCAGCAGCTTGAACTTCGCCATCGGAAAGCGATGGGTACTCGGCAGTTCAGCGGAGTAACGCGGGTGATAAACAACAGGACGAGCCAAGGTTGGAGACTGATGCTCAAGCTCACAGGCAGCAATGCTCGCTCAAGTTGGAGAGAAGTGGGGTTGACGAGAGCCAACCAAAAAAAAGACTTCCAACTTTTGCAGGAAGCCAGGGGTCCGTGTGAGGGGAGTCTCAAGCCCCGCACGAATTATGAGCGATGGCCCCTGAGATGAGATGACTGAATCATCTCTAGTTGTTTCTAGTTGTGATTCAAGATCAAGATCTTGGCTGTTGAAAGTCGGGAACACGAATCCGACCACGCGACCAGATCAGTTGGGCACCTTCAGAGATACCCATTAGCCACAGCCCGTAAACAACCTCATCTCCGAGATCGATTCGCATCCTGCAACTGCGTTGTGTCTTCCCTTCCATCGTTGTGGTGTTCCATCGCCCCAGGCGTCGTGCTGTTAGCTGATCGCCATTGGGAAGAATGATCGTGAGTGTTGTGTTGTTGTTGAAGTCGACCTTGCAGGGAGTGACTGACACCCCATTCGTACAAGTCATGGTTGAGTCCAACGATTCAGCCCATACCGGTGGAACAAATATCAACGCACTCGTGAATACTGAGGTAGCGAGGAGTTGCCAACAACGTCTGACCATCGTGTTATGGCTGGGAAGGAATGATCTGATCAATCGACACACAACGCGCCCAAGCTGTTCTGGGGAGGGTGGGATTGGCACGATCAACAATTTTGTACATCAGCTTGAACTCGCAAAACCCTTTGTTGTCTTTGATTGGGGGGATATGAACGCGAACCTCCGGGAGTATGAGGTGGGTCTGATCGGAAGCATTTGGTGCTGAATAAAAGCGGGTATTGGGTTTAACGGTGAAAATCGATGCTCCAGCCTGGGGCGCAATGGCCATGAGCAAACAAGTTGTCGTTAGAAACGCTTTCATGCCAAAGAGATCAGACGAAGAACGCTAGGTACCGGGGAACCAAGCGTCAAGATGGATGGTGTTGCACGAAGTCATGTCCAAGTCCTGGCGAAGTCATGCTTCCCTTGTGGTGATTGAGTCAGCATGCTGTTAATCTCAAGACTTGTGATAACGACCCAGATTGAGGGATTATTCTTTGAACAGCAATCTCTTAATCAAGGGAGATTCTTATTCTCAAATTGAATCAAACTGTGAGTCAAAATTCTCAGATTAATATTCGCAGCTGGCTGTATGTAGGGCAGACAGCTTTGGAAGACATGATTCTCGGGATGGATGAATGTGCCATTCGAGACACAAATAATGTCGTCTCGTCTGATGAATTTTACGAATGTATAGCCATTGTTGTTTGTCAAATGGGAGACAATATATTTGCACATGCCGCACAAATTGCTGGACATTACAAAGGTGATGCTGCCGGCGTTTGGGACCGCAGTCGAGGGGCTGGACCTCCTCCTGGGCGTATCTACGAAATCAAGTCAGTCAGCCGGATCCATCGAGTTCCCAATGGTATTGCGGGGCCAATGACTGATCATGGCATTGCAGATCATTATCGAGTGGCAGTCCTGCATTATCTGCTCGATATGGGGTGATGGTCAACATTGGAGAAGATCTATCGGTACAGAACCCAGTTGATTGTTGATTTAATTCTAAAACTTTGTTGCTGATCACCGTTTTCTCGATCATTGTGATGACATGAAGCAAAAGTCCTCCTTAAAAAAAATACTGTCAAACCTGCTTGGCTTGGTGGATGAATATTGGGCAATGAGACGTCCATGGCAATATGGAAGCGAAGATCCGCAGTGTGGATTGAGCTGTGAGGGTGATCGCTGTCAACCCAGTGATCTTTCATCGAGTCGTTAGTTGTTCTGCCTCGCAGGGGCAACATCAAACGACGACTGATTAACGATTCATCGTTATGGACCCAGACGTTCGTCAGTTGATCATCAGCCAATTGATCGTCATTATTCTGCCTGTTGGAACACTTTTTGCCGTTTGGATTTGGATGTTGGGCTTGAGGGGTAATGGCCGTTGATGGCCGACGCCTCAGCGAAATCCGAATCCACCATCCTGTGATGGCGAAGATTGGTACGAATCTGAAAGCTGGCTCAGCATTGTTTGGATAAATCGGTCATCGGCACCGGTTTCCTTTTGAAATGTCTGAATAAGATCCCGCAGTTGCTTGATTGTGTTGGGTATTTGATTGTCGAGATGCTCTTTGCTCGGTTGATAGCGCACAGAATCGATGCCTCCGGCCAACTCTAGCCAGATTGGTGGACCTGCTTTTTACGCAAAAAAATCCCCGTAGTATCGCTACGGGGAAATTCAACGCTATGAATGAAGAATTCCCCATTTCGGGGAGTGGCATCACTCTTCGTCGTCTTCAGCTCCAACAGGAACCAAGCGAATCGCTTTCTTGCCAAGTTTGATTGTGAATTCAGCGCCTGGTTCAAGTTCGAGCATGGCGGTATAAGCCTTGCCAACCAGAAGATTGCCATTTCCCTGAACTTTGGCTGTGTAGCTCAACTTACGGCCACCTTTACCAATCCCAGCACCACCACCAGTTGCCAGGCTTACACCTTTAGCTTCTAGTAGGGCCTCATAGAAAGCTGTGAAATTCAAACGATCTCCACCATCCTTTTTGGTGGATACGTAACCACAGGCTTTGACAAGGTCGGACTTGGACACATCGCCAAGATCCTTTACTTTGGCAAGGAGGTCGGAACCGGTGAGCATTGATTGTGTAAATCAGATGACTAATTAATAACTCATCAGTCCATACGTTGTCAATTCTCCCTTGCCATTTTTCTGTCTTCTGAAGTCGCCTTGGCGATCGACTCTTCTAGATATTTTCGTCTGTCTGGAGAACTTTATTCAGGCCTTGCAGGGCGTTTAAGGCATCAAGGCAGGGCAGTGTTTTGTTTGTGTTGCAGTGGATATTGGTGGGGTGTGTTGAATCCAGCTCGAAGCCATCTTTCAACCTCTCTCATCCCCGTGCCCCTATGCCGGAGATTCATGGCTATACATCGGATGAACACCTGTTCGTATTCATGAGGTCTTCAATCCTCGCGATGGCTTTCTGCTTAGCTGCAGCGCCTTTTCTCGCGCCTGCTTTGCATGCCAACCAGAAAAATCACTCCCACCACCATCGGAATCACTTCGTCTGCGCCAAGGGTTATCACTACGAGGGTGATGGTGTGTGCCGTAGAAACGGTGATTGGTGGAAACATGCACGTCCTGTTCAGTGGGGGCCCTCGTACATGCCTTCACCCCGTGGTGATGTTGTGATTGATCGTCCAAACGGTTCGGGGATCAATATCAGTTGGTGAAAGCGGTGGAATGAGTCGGATTGGATGACTGCGTCATTGGACGTAATGGTGATGTAAAGGATCAAACCATCGTGTTTGATCCCTTCGTCACGTTGTTGGTTGGGGTGTCGCTTGCTGGGGTGTCGCTTGCACTACGAAATAGATAGGTGAAAGAGCCTGTTGTTTTATTAGCGAAGTCGGGCCACAACAGAGGGAGATTGCTTTTACGAATGGCACGGCGACGTTTTCAGGAGACCCGTCCTCTGACAAATGAGCAGGGACTCTTGGCTTTGATCTTGATGGGTACGGGATTAACCATTGGCGGCGTCGTTGCCACATGCTTCCTCGCTTTAAGTGAGGGGGCTAGCCAGGGAGCTGAGTTGTGGCTCTCAGGCAAGTTGTCGTTCTAGTGTCGAGTCAACCCTGACGATGTCAGCGGGCTTTTTCTTGACCCTTTAACACCCATCCTTAACGGACAAACATCCAATCACCAGAACAGACGAACCAGCAATGGACGCAAGACTGGTGACTGATCGATGGCGAATGGCATCGATCAACAGGGGGGGGGGTAACGGGTTGCACGAGTCGAGTGAAGGATCGTGCACCGAGGCGATAGCAACTGCAAAAGCAGTTGCCAATCATCAAGCTGGTCGGCATTGGATTGGCATAACGTCTTTAAGAAGGCATGATGACGTCGTGAGGAAAAAATCCTTCACAGGGTGGAAACAAGGAAACACTCCTGAGAAGAATTTCGAAACCCCTGCCTTTGGCGGGGGTTTCTTTTTGACAAGTCGACTGCCATTTTGAGTATTTCTCGGTACAAGAGCATGGTCATGTTGCAGACATCATGCTCAAAGGGGGTGATCGGTTAATGCGGGCGTCGGTCAGCTCCGCCCTGCAAATAGCCGTGGCAGCTGTTCTGTCTTTGGCTTTGGCACAGGCTCTGCAGCTTCCGGACGCCTACTGGGCACCAATATCTGCCATTGTTTGTTCCCTAGAGGCTCTCGATCGTGCCTTTGAGACGGCTCGGCGGCGTTTGATTGGGACACTTCTCGGCGTTGTGTTGGCTGCTCTTCAAGGGAGCTTTGTACCACAATCACTGTTCTCCTATGGAATATTTATTGGACTGTTGGGGTGGCTTTGCTACAAGGCAAGGTTGCATCCAAGTTCATTGCGATTTGGCGCGATCGCCTTCACCGTGGTGGTCACCGAGGCTGATCAGGCAACGATTTGGCTAACGGCAGCAACCCGCTTTATTGACGTTGCCCTTGGCATTGTTGTGGCGTTATTGGTGATCCAATGCTGGCCAGGCAGATCGGACTTGACTGCTCACAGAACATCATCACCTTCAAGCTCCAAAGATTCAATAAAACAGCAGCAAGATCAGGACTAACCGATTGGATGAACTAGCCTCACTGAGTCCATATCAATTGGCTGGGTACTCGGCAGACCATTGCAATAGGAGACGAACAGAAGGTATTCTTTTGTAGAGAATTTGGTGAGATCATCAATTCATCAACCTTTATCATTCAAGTCTTGGTTGATCACTCGTATCGCATTAATGGATACGGCGAGTCCAAGTAGGGCGATAAAAATCATCATTATGATGAGGATGAAAATTTAAAAATGGTGGTAGTGCAATGATTTGCATGCCCATACCTCACGGGATATGGATGAGTTTGCAATCATTCACGTTGTCATCAAGCACTGGCCTAAAAAGGGTGATCTTGTGATCCCACCTTCGCTTTGAAGCCTTCGTGCGGCATCACCCATCTGGGGGATATTGACGAATTGTCTATGAATCGTCGGCCTCAGCTGCCATAACTCCTCCGAGAATCGTCAAAATGCAGCCCTGCCAACCCCTTTCCC
>ERZ887830.1997-NODE-1997-length-10855-cov-6.575833_pt1 | contig 10855 bp, 10 predicted proteins | sample MGYA00521101_ERZ887830 | MGnify/ENA primary metagenome ERZ887830 (study PRJEB32303, sample SAMEA104408592) | aquatic metagenome | biome: Marine water; feature: Pelagic; material: water | place: Baltic Sea | collected 2014-06-05T16:38:00 | depth 1,762 m ...
TGGGGGGTGGGCTTAGGACTGATGCTTGCGTTGCCCGCTGCTGTTGCCCTTTACCTCTTTGCCCAGCCGCTGCTGGCCGTGCTGTTTATGAGTTTCTCTGGTGGTGCAATGACAGCTCTAGATATTCGCATGTCGTCCTATGCTTTAGAAATGTTCGCCATTGCGCTACCCGGTTTTGTGGTGGTCAAAGTTTTGTCACCCGCTTTCTTTGCGCACCAAGACACGCGTACACCCTTTCACTATGCGATTGTCGCTGTCGCGGTCAATTTGGTCGCCAGCTTGGCAACTTTTCAGACGATGGGGCATACAGGGCTGGCTATGGCGACGGCTTTGTCCGCTTGGACCCACGCCGCGCTGCTCTACCTAGGGTTGCATCAAAGAGGCCTGTACCGTCTTGACGCAAGGGTGGCTTTAACCGCAGCGAAAGCTGTCCTTGCGAGTTCGATTCTCGGCGTGGGCCTGTTCTTTTTGCTACCCGATGGGCAGGTTTGGTTAGACATGCAATCTTTGCCAAGAATAGGCTGGACCGCTGTGGTGATGGTTTTGGGTATAGCGGTTTATGCACTCGTTTTGCTTTTGTTGGGCACGCGACCGAGAGACTTTAAGCATCAAAGCAGTGTTGGGTAACCTAAATTTCCCCCGGCCTGTTTAGAGGGCTTGCAGGGGCAGCTCACGGGCAGCGGAGACGCATCTTAAATGCTGCCTAAAAATGAGTTCGGTTAAATACGCGCCCAGTTGAGTTGGCGTTGTGTCGCGCTCTAGTTTCGGTTTAGTGGCAAAAATTTGCGTATCTGTGCATAGAAATTCCCACTAATTGAGTTAATCCGCATATAATCGGGTCCATGGAAATTATCACCGGCTTGCATAACATTCGCCCTCAGCATCATGGCTGTGTGCTCTCTATTGGTAATTTCGATGGCGTGCACAGAGGGCATCAGAGGCTGATTGAAAAGCTTTGCCACGCAGGCAAAGAGCACGCTCTTCCCAGCATGTTGATGACTTTCGAGCCTCAACCCCGAGAATTTTTTGCGGGAGAAAAGTTGCCCGCTCGGCTCACGCGGTTCCGCGAAAAAGTGTTACTCCTCAACCGCACAGAGTTGGACAGACTGTTTTGTTTACCCTTCAACGAAGCGGTATCAAATATTCCAGCTCAATGGTTTGTTAAAGATTTTATGGTGGACCTTGTTGGCGCCAAACATGTTGTTGTTGGCGATGATTGGCGATTTGGCCGCGGACGTGAAGGCGACTTTGCCATGTTGCAAGAGGCTGGTAAGCGCTACGGCTATGAGGTCACATCGCTGAGCACCTTGCTAGAAGGTGAGGAACGTATTAGCAGTACTTTGGTGCGGCAGACTTTGGCAAACGGCGACTTTGCCAAGGCGCAAGAGTTGTTGGGCCACGAATATTTTATTATGGGGCGGGTAGTTTATGGCCGCCAGTTAGGCCGCCAGTTAGGTGTGCCTACCGCCAATATCCGCTTGCAACGTTACCGCGCTGCCCTTGAGGGCGTTTATTGCGTGCAAGTAGAGGGCTTACCCGGTGGAAAGGTTTATGACGGTATTGCCAACATTGGCGTGCGGCCTACGGTAGATGGCAAAGAGCCTTTACTCGAAGTGCACCTGTTCGACTTTGCTGGCGATATCTATGGCCAGTTGATCCAAGTTACTTTTAAAAAGAAGCTTCGAGATGAGCAGGCTTTCGCTTCTATCGATGAGTTAAAAACTCAAATTGAAGCCGATATTCAATCTGCCAAATCGTGGTTCTCTTCCAATTGAGAGGGTGGGTCGGTCACCTCCGATTAGTTGCTAATCTTGTTCAAACAAAGCTTTTAAGAGGTGACAATGTCTGACGCTAACCAGCAATCTTCTACCGACAGTTCGAGTGAGGATATTAAGCTGTATCAGCACTGGCGTTGGCTGGGTCTTGGGTTTTTGGTTTTACTGCTGGATCGCCTGACCAAGTATGTGGTGGTGAGTGAACTTGCTTATGGCGACCGTATTCAAGTTTTGCCCTTTTTTGCATGGGTGAGGTGGCACAATCCCGGCGCGGCTTTTTCATTTTTAGCTGATGCCGGTGGGTGGCAACGCTGGTTTTTTATTGTGTTAGGCGTTGGCTTTTGTATTTATGTGCTTTGGGAAATGAGCAGGCTGCGCCCAAGTGAAAAAATGTTGGCTTGTATATATGCGCTCATTCTCGGCGGCGCTCTAGGCAATCTTTGGGGGCGTATGGTTAACGGTTATGTGGTGGACTTTATTCTAGTGCACTACCAAGGCTATATTTTTCCTGCCTTCAATGTCGCCGACTCAGCACTTTTTTGTGGGGTGGCGCTATGGATGGTTCTGATTTTTCGAGAATATCGCGCGGCACAAAAACTTGCCCCATAGATTTTCTTCGGATGATTTCCCAAGCTGATTCTAAAACTGATTCTAAATTTGGACTGCAAAGTAAACTGGACTTGAGTTCACGGTTAAGCGCTGCTTAAGTTAAAGAATCAAAAAGTTTAAAAATTAAAAACGAAACACAAAATTAGAGAATAAACATGTCTGACATTATTGCTTCATCTGAGAGTTCAAAGCCGAAAATTCAAATGGGTTCTTCGGTCAAAATGCACTTTGCGCTACTGATGCCAACTGGCGAGGAAATAGATACAACTCGTCGCGGTTCCCCTGCATCTCTAGTACTAGGCGATGGTAATTTGCTGCCAGGCTTTGAGGCGGCCCTAGTGGGGCTTCAAGAGGGCGACGATGTGCAGTTGACGGTATTGGCAGAGGACGCGTTTGGTGAGCGTAATGAGGCTAATATTCGCGTATTAGCTAAATCCACTTTTGCACAAATGGACGCTCAAGACGACTTAGAGGCGGGCTTGGTTGTATCCTTTCAAGCCCCAGACGGTGAGTTGCCAGGGGTGGTTTTGGACGTTTATGAAGATACCGTAAAAGTAGATTTCAATCATCCGTTAAGCGGCAAAGACATTACTTTTGATGTCTCTATTTTGGCTGTAGAAGACCCCATCGCTAACGAGGCTTAATGGCGCTTAGGCGTAACGTTAGTATTAGTGATTATTTTGGCTTTTGTTGTTTGGTTGATGTGTGGTTTGTTGTAGCCCTACAAGGACCTAGCCGCAGTTATGGGCAAATGATACTTCGGCCATTGCTGTCTTCATGAACCCCGTCTGTATCGTAGTCGTAGGACGGATAGATTCGTCCCGCTGAGTTAATTGTGATTTGTCGCGTAGCCTCTGGCCCCATACTGGTTGAGCAAAAAATGAAGCGTCCGTTTTGCCAGTCGGTTAACCCGTTTTTGTTGAAGCGTAGATAACTGCGGTTACGAAATGCGCGCCAAGTGACCTCTATGCCTGCATAGTTTCTAGGGAGCAGGGCAATGACTTCATCTTGCCCATTAATTTGCAGATCGCTGTTGTGATCAGTAAACGCCACAGCGCCCTGGTCCCAGGTGTTGCTCGAGCCGCAGTGGGTGGCCGTGTTGGCGGCCAAGGTTGCGCCGAAGCTTGGCGTCCATGCGGCAGGGCATAAGACTACTTCTGTCCGCTGTATTATTGCGGCGCTGCGCGCGCTTTGTAGAAAGACCATGAAGTCAGTCAGCGCATTATCCGCGCGCTGAGTTTTTAGCTGAGATTGGTAGCCTGCTACCGCAAGTCCTCCTAGCATGCTGATAATTAGCATTGTTGTTAGCAGCTCAATGATTGTGAAACCCAATAAGTAAAATTTGCTGTGGCTTTTCTCCAAGATGAGATCTGCGCTGCAGCAAGTTCTATGCTTCGGGTAGTGGTGGGAGTTGCGGTTATTCGTTGCTTGCATCAACCAATGGTTATTGAGGGTGGGCTGGATTTTAAGCGGTGATTAGCATCAATAGGTGTAGGCGAAGTCGCAGATGAGCGACGAAAGATGCGCCGCATTAGGAAGAGTTCTTTGTGCGCTCTGTGTTTTTGGTCGGGTTCTGTGACGGATTTTGCGAAGGTGGTAGGGCATTCACTACAGCCCTTTAAACCACGGTTCTTTTTTTGCCTTCACCGACTGGTTTTATCCAATGATTTGGCTAGCCAACAAACGGTAGCCAGCTAAACCAGCCTTTCTTTTCTGCTTTCGCTGGGGTTTCAGCAGTGGTGCTGACAGCGTCTCGTGTTGGCGCTTCGAAACCCTCTGGATATTCGATTGTAATGGGCGGAGGGACATCGGGGCGATCCAGTAGGCCCAAGGTCATAATGTTTGCCCAAGACCGGTCTCTGTTTCGAATACGAGTTTCAAGTACCAAATTGCCGGCATTATCAAAATCTCTGTACTCGGGGTGGTTTGCCGCAAGTACTCTTAATGCTCTGTTGGCCTCATCTTTAAGGCCTAGTTTCCAGTTTGTTTCAACAAGCGTGGCCAGTGCGTCCGCTCGAGCGGGGCTGTCTGGATAATTTTCAAGCACGTAGCTGGCTCGATTGGCCGCTGCAATATAAGCGCCGCGGGTGAGGTAATAGTTACCAATCTCAATTTCGGATTCAGCCAAGATGTTTCTCAGTTGCAGCATTCGCTGCAAGGCATCTGGTGCGTACTGGCTATTCGGGAATCGGGTTAACAAGATGCCAAAATCAGTATAGGACTCATTCAGTGGCCCCATTTCTTTTTTAGCTGGCTTAGCCGAAACCAATTTGTCGAGTACGCCGGGGTCATTTTTATAAGCTGCTAGCGCGCGTAGGTAATAGGCGTAGTCCACGCTGTCGTGACCTGGGTGTAGACGGATGAAGCGATCTGCGCCAGCGCGCGCGGCTTCAGTATCCGCTGTCATGTAGTGTGCGTAGATCAGCTCAAGTTGAGATTGCTCAGCGAAACGTCCAAATGGAAATCTAGCTTCCATTAATTCCAGTTGCTCAATGGCGAGAGAAAAATTTGAGCTACGTAGTGAACGCTGGGCCTGGCTGTAGAGTTTCTGCTCTGTAGTTTCTATGGCCTCAATGTCGACATTCTCTTCCTCGTCGGAACCTAGAAATGGGATTAGGCTGCAGCCTCCCAAAAGGGTGACGAATAGCAGTGTTGTTGCTGTTGAGAAAAATTTCAATCGAGTGTTCTCTGGTCGTGTTTTATCGAGCAAAATGGAACTCCATTTTTGATAGTCGTTTTGATGGTTGTATTGATAGCCAACACTGGTTGGTCTTTAAAGATCGCTATTCTTACCGAATTCGGTAGGGTTGCAAACAAATGAATAATATAAATACAGAAAGCACTAGCCAAATTAATCAGCAGACACCTATTCCCTTGGAATACGGTGGTCAGCGCTTTGATAAAGTAGCCGCGCTTATATTCTCTGAATTTTCTCGTGCCGAGTTGACTAGATGGATAGTCGAGGGCGATTTAACGCTGAATGGGAAAACCACCAAGCCAAAGACGACGGTTTGGGGTGGAGAAATTCTTGCGCTCAACACCGTGCGTGAAGTTCGAGAGGCTTGGGACAAAGCCGAGCCAGTAGAGTTTGAGATCGTTTATGAGGACGAAGACATACTCGTGATCAATAAGCCGGTAGGGCTAGTCGTTCACCCAGGCGCTGGTAATCCATCGGGTACATTGGTTAATGGCTTGTTGCATCATCGTCCTAGCCTCAGCGAATTACCTCGTGCCGGCGTTGTGCATCGCTTAGATAAAGACACCAGTGGGGTTATGGTTGTGGCGGGCAGTCACAAAGCCCAGCGTCATTTGGTGGAGGCTATTCAGGAGCGTGAGGTTGAACGTCGTTATATGGCCATTTGCGAGGGCGTAATGGTGACGGGGCAGGACGTTGATAAGCCCATAGGTCGCGACCTTAAAGTGCGCACCAAACAAGCTGTACGAGACGACGGTAAGCCTGCTTTGAGTCAAATTCGCGTGCGCGAGCGTTATCGTAGTCATACGTTGGTTAACGTAAAGCTTGGCAGTGGTCGGACCCATCAAATTCGGGTGCATATGCAGAGTATTGGCTTTCCATTGGTGGGCGATAGCCGCTATGGCTGTCGGCGTATCATTCCAAAAGGTGCAGACCCTGAAACTATTGCGGTTTTGCGTAATTTCGACCGCCAAGCCCTGCATGCAGCCAAACTTGCTTTTGCGCATCCGCAAACGGGCGAGATGATGAAGTTTGCGGTATCTCCTCCGGAGGATTTTAATCAGCTAAATGAAGCACTGGCGGTAGATGCGCGCTAAGCCAACGTGGTTGCAGGCTGTGTGGCCGGATGCAAAAGCACAAAATGTCCTTGGTTTCACCACCACCCGCCACGGCGGCTTCAGTTCTGGCGCCTTTGCGAGCAATAACATTCGCTTTGATATCGGCGATGACCCGACAGCAGTTACGGCAAACCGTGCTGAGCTACTAACCGCCATCAATCAGCATTTCGCTGAACCAAATAGTGTCTCTGAGTCGCTACCGGTGGGGCTGCAATGGCTAGATCAGGTACATGGCAGTGAGTGTATTTATGTTGATGAGCATTCAATCAACAATACGCCTCAGGCCGATGCCGCATGGACGGATAAGCCCGGTATAGGTATTGCCATACAAACCGCCGACTGTGTACCCATTTTGATTGCCGATCAGAGCGCGACTATTGTCGGGGCCGCCCATGCAGGTTGGCGCGGTTTGGCGGCAAATATAATCAATAGTTTGGTGGTGTCTATGCCGGCCAAACCGAACGATTTGGTGGCTTGGATCGGCCCGTGTATTGGCCTTGAGCATTTTGAAGTAGGCGAGGATGTCTGGTCCGTGATTTTGCCGGTGCAGCCAAAGGCCGTGCACAAACACCCAAATGACCCTGCAAAGCGCCTGATAGATCTAGTGGCCATTGCTCGTTGGCAATTGCAACAATGCGGGGTGGGCGCTGTCAGCGGGGCAAATACTTGTACCTATGCCTCAGCAGATTTCTATTCCTACCGACAGGCATGCCATGAGGAATCCAGCGAATCGGGCAGGGTGACAGGCCAGATTGGTCGGATGGCCTCTATCGTTGTTTGCAGCCCCAATTTAGCCGAAGAATAGGCAGTTATTAGGTTAGAAAAAGCCTTCATAGCGCTGTTTTTTAGGGTTGCGAAGAGGGGTAGAAAAACTGCTTCAATTATCCGGTTTGACATGCTGCAACGGAATCACAAGAATAGCGCGCTCGCGCTTGTCTAAAAATCTTTGCCTTTAGAAGGCTGGTGTTGCGTAAAGTCTATATTTTTCATGGGCTTAGGCGATGCTTTCGGTGCCGTTTTGCGACTCCGCTGATTAGACAATAAGCAGAAAAAAAGAGTGCTACGACGATTACCGCCAATAATTGGTGAGTAAATGTTCGACGTAACCTCTATTTATAAAATGTTTTTACAAAGGTAATACTGGGTCAAGGTGGCGGATTTCTTTCAGCCATACAAAGGCCAAGAGGTTGCGCTTTATATTCAAGTTTTAAGGGATTGGAACATGACGGAAATGCTGTCTGGTGGCGATATGTTGATTCGCTCTCTCCAGGACGAAGGTGTGGAATACATCTTTGGCTACCCTGGCGGGTCAGCCCTGCATATTTATGACGCAATTTTTCGTCAGCAGAAGATCGAACACATTTTGGTGCGCCATGAACAAGCTGCCACGCACATGGCAGATGGCTATGCGCGCTCCATCGGAAAACCTGGCGTGGTTTTGGTGACATCGGGTCCCGGCGCGACAAACGCAATCACAGGCATCGCTACAGCTTATATGGACAGCATTCCGATGGTTGTCATCGCGGGTCAAGTACCCAGAGACCTGATTGGTACTGATGCCTTTCAAGAGACCGACATGGTAGGTATATCTCGCCCAGTGGTTAAGCACAGCTTTATGGTGCGAGACGCTTCTGAGATTCCAGGCATTGTTAAGAAAGCCTTTCATATTGCGACGACTGGCCGTCCTGGCCCTGTGGTCATTGATGTGCCCAAAGACACCACGGATCCAGCTGAAACGTTTGAATACAATTATCCTGACAGCGTTAACCTCAGGTCCTATAGGCCAGCGTATGAAGGCGATATGGGTCAGGTTAAAGCTGCCGTTGCAGCCATTCTTGAGGCTAAACGCCCTGTCTTTTATGTCGGTGGTGGGGTTATTCAGGCCGATGCCAAAGATTCACTGCGCGCATTGGTTCGCGCTGTTGGCGCACCAGTCGCCTCCACGCTGATGGGTCTAGGCGCCTATCCCGGCACAGATGAATTGAGCCTAGGCATGCTTGGCATGCACGGCACTTACGAAGCCAATATGGCTATGGATGACACGGATTTAGTGATTGCTCTAGGCGCGCGCTTTGATGACCGGGTGACCAACAATCCAGACAAATTCTCGCCCAAGGCGAAAATCATTCATATGGATATAGACCCTGCGTCTATCGATAAGATTGTTGATTCTCACATAGCCTTAGTTGGCGACGCCCAGTGGGTGATAGAGGCGATTTGGGCGGAATATCAGAGCCAAGTTAAAGCCCGCTCAGTCCAGCAGTCGGAAAGCCAAGCACAATATCTGGCTGACTGGTGGCAACAACTTAATGGTTGGCGTAAGGATCACGGCCTAAATCACGGTCTAAAGCCCGAGCAGGGTAAGGCGATATTGCCCCAGCTAGCGGTGCAAACGCTGTATCGGGTGACTAAAGGCGAGGCCTTTGTGTCCTCCGATGTAGGTCAGCACCAGATGTTCGCGGCGCAGTATTACCATTTTGATGAGCCACGACGCTGGATAAATTCCGGCGGTTTGGGAACTATGGGTTTTGGCCTTCCTGCCGCCATGGGCGTGCAAATGGGTTCACCACAGGCTGTTGTGGCCTGCGTGACCGGCGAAGGCTCGTTCATGATGAACATGCAGGAGCTGTCCACGTGTCTGCAATACGGCCTGCCCATAAAGATTATTAACTTGAATAACCAAGCGTTGGGCATGGTTAAGCAGTGGCAAGACATGCAGTACGGTGGCAGGCATTCGCAAAGCAGCTACAGTGACTCGTTACCGGACTTTAAAACATTGGTAGAGGCCTTTGGTCACGTTGGCGTTAAGGTCAGTGACGCAACTGAATTGGATGCGGCTATGGAATGGGCCTTCTCCGAGGAAAACAAAAAACGCTTGGTCTTTGTTGACGTTTGGGTAGATCCACATGAGCACGTTTACCCAATGGCTATCAAGGGTGGTGCAATGCGCGACATGATTTTGAGTAAGACTCAAACCTCAGGGAGTTCATCGTGAGAGCAATATTAGCCGTATTATTAGAAAACGAGGCCGGTGCTTTATCTAGAGTTGTCGGTCTGTTCGCCCAGCGCAATTACAATATTGAAACGCTGACGGTTGCGCCTACAGAAGATCATACGCTTTCAAGGTTAACGCTAACCACATCTGGCGATCAGGATAGAATAACTCAAATTATCAAACACTTAGACCGATTAGTTGAAGTGGTTAGTGTCATAAATTTGTGTGCCGAGGAGCACGTAGAGCGTGAGCTTTTGCTGGTCAAGGTCCGCGCTGTTGGAGACGCTCGTCAAGAAGTTAAGCGCTCTGCGGATGTGTTTCGCGGGCAAATTGTTGATGTCACCTCAGACACTTACACGGTCCAGTTGGTGGGCCCCAGCCAGAAACTTGATGCCTTCATTAGCGCCATTGGCGATAATGGCGAGGAAGCAACCATACTCGAAGTGGTCCGATCCGGTGTTTCTGGAATGGGCCGCGGCAATCGCGTGCTGTCTGCGTAAGCGGTCAGTACATTAATAATTTTTCGTTCAACCTAAACAATAGGAACCAAAATCATGCAGGTGTATTACGACAAAGACGCAGACCTTTCGATCATTCAAAAAATGAAAGTGGTCATTGTAGGTTATGGCTCGCAAGGCCACGCACACGCTAATAACCTCCGAGACTCTGGTGTTGCAGAAGTTGTGGTCGGGTTACGTAAGGGTTCAGGCTCTTGGCCCAAAGCTGAAAATGCTGGGTTTACCGTAGCTGAAGTGCCAGAAGCTGTGAAAGGCGCTGACCTGATTATGGTTTTGGTACCTGATGAACTGCAAGGCGCTCTGTACAAAGAAGAGATTGAGCCCAACATTAAAGAGAATGCTACTATGGCATTTGCTCACGGGTTCAATGTGCATTTTGAACTGATTGAGCCCCGTGCTGACCTAGACGTGATCATGATCGCGCCTAAAGGTCCAGGTCACACTGTTCGTTCAACTTATGTCGCCGGTGGCGGCGTACCCAGCTTGATTGCTATCGCACAAGATGCCACAGGGCAGGCGAAGAACATTGCACTGTCTTATGCTTCTGCAAATGGTGGTGGTCGTGCAGGTGTGATTGAAACGACCTTCAGAGAAGAAACAGAAACGGATCTATTTGGCGAGCAAGCGGTACTTTGTGGTGGCGCGGCTGCGCTGGTACAAGCGGGCTTCGAAACTTTAGTAGAAGCGGGTTACGCCCCTGAAATGGCTTACTTTGAGTGCTTGCACGAGCTTAAGCTCATTGTTGACTTGTTTTACGAAGGCGGCATTGCAAACATGTGGTATTCGGTTTCCAACACAGCAGAATACGGTGGTTTAACCCGTGGACCGCGCATTGTTACCGCAGAAACCAAAGTTGAGATGAAGCGCATCTTGACCGAAATTCAGACCGGCAACTTCGCCAAAGAGTTTGTTCAAGAGTATCAAGCTGGTGCGCCAAGCATTAAGGCGATGCGCCGTATAACCGGCGAGCATCCTATTGAAGAAGTAGGCGCTAAGCTGCGCGGTATGATGCCGTGGATTCAAGAAAATAGATTGGTTAACAAAGACGTTAACTAAGCCATTCGCCGGGCAGACCATCTAGTTCTGCCCGGGTTCCGCTCTAGCGAACCTCGCACCTTCTCTTTCGTCTTCCATTTAGCGCTTTT
>ERZ887830.2004-NODE-2004-length-10822-cov-5.768366_pt1 | contig 10822 bp, 6 predicted proteins | sample MGYA00521101_ERZ887830 | MGnify/ENA primary metagenome ERZ887830 (study PRJEB32303, sample SAMEA104408592) | aquatic metagenome | biome: Marine water; feature: Pelagic; material: water | place: Baltic Sea | collected 2014-06-05T16:38:00 | depth 1,762 m ...
AATGCAAGGTACTTGTTACCTTCATAACGTACATCACCAAAGTCTTCATATACTTTGTGGTATATCTATATGAATACTAATCATTTTAACTCATTCCCACTCAATCGTGCCAGGCGGTTTGCTTGTATAATCATATACAACGCGGTTAATACCTGCGACTTCATTTACAATTCTGGTGGCTACATGCGCTAAAAACTCTGATGAAAATGGGTAAATATCAGCTGTCATACCATCTGTTGAAGTAACCGCCCGCAAGCCACACACATACTCATATGAACGCGCATCCCCCATTACACCAACTGTCTTGACAGGAAGTAAAACAGCAAATGCCTGCCAGATTTCATCATACAGTCCAGCTTTGCGAATGGCATCTAAATATACAGCATCAGCTTCTCTTAAGATACTAAGCTTTTCTGGACTAATACCGCCAGGTAACCTTATTGCCAAGCCTGGACCTGGGAATGGGTGACGCCCAACCAATATTTCAGGAAGTCCGAGTTCTCTGCCAAGCTGGCGAACTTCATCTTTAAATAACATACGAAGTGGCTCAACAAGTTTTAGATTCATATGATCTGGCAGACCACCGACATTATGATGTGATTTAATCGTAACATTATTTCCGCCAGCAACAGAAATAGATTCAATCACATCTGGATATAAAGTACCCTGCGCTAAAAATTCTGCACCGGTAATTTTTTTTGCCTCTTCATCAAATACATCAATAAAACTAGCACCAATGATTTTTCGTTTTTGTTCTGGATCAGATACACCTTCTAATTTAGATAGAAATAGCTTGCTTGCATTCTTATGTATTAGAGGAATATTATAACGGCTACCAAATAGCTCCACCACTTCTTCAGCCTCGCCTTTGCGAAGCAGACCATGATCAACAAATACACAAGTTAATCTATCCCCAATAGCTTGATGTAAAAGAACCGCAGCAACAGAACTATCGACACCGCCAGAAAGTCCGCAAATCACCCTTCCCTCGTCACCAACCAGATTTTTAATGTCTTCTATCGCTTGGTTTTTATACGCAGCCATAGACCAATTTGCCTCACACTTACAAATCAGTGTTGCAAAGTTTGTTAGTATGTGAGTCCCGCCATCCGTTTGCACAACTTCTGGATGGAATTGAACACCGAAATAGGCTCTTTCATGGTCAGCAATTGCGGCAAATGGTGCCCCAGCAGAACGTGCAATGACTTCGAACCCATCTGGAAGTGTCGCGACATGGTCACCATGGCTCATCCAAACATCAAAATCTGTTTTAGTTGGCATATTTTTAAATAAAGGACTATCCGAAATTACTTCTAAGCGGGCACGCCCAAACTCTCGGCTGGTTCCAGCCTCAACCCTGCCTCCAAGTTGCTCGCACATCGTTTGCTGCCCATAACAAATACCAAGTACAGGAACAGTATTTGGTGCAACCTTGTTCCAAATTTCATCAGGCGCTCTTGGCGTATCAGAATGAGTAACCGAATTAGGACCACCAGATAAAATAATGCCTTTTGGATTTTTGGCAAGATAAGCTGCACTATCCGAGGTAGACGGCATAATTTCTGAATAAATTCCAGCATCACGCAACCTGCGGGCTATAAGCTGTGTAACTTGAGAGCCAAAATCGATAATTAGTATCATATCTATTAAACCAACCTACCCATAAACGTTATTTTTCATCACATAATGGCAATTATAACTGCTATAATCCAGGTCGATAATTTGGTGCTTCACGGGTAATAGACACATCATGCACATGTGATTCAGCCAGACCAGAGCCTGTAATTTTTCTAAAAATACAATTAGTTTGCATTTCATTAATGGTTGCGTTCCCAGTATAACCCATTGCTGCCTTAAGTCCTCCAGCAAGCTGATGCAATACGTTTTCAACTGGGCCTTTATATGGGACCTGCCCCTCAATTCCCTCTGGAACGAGTTTTAATGGCTGTGACACCTCTGCCTGAAAATACCTATCGGCTGAGCCACGTGCCATTGCACCAAGTGATCCCATACCTCGATAAGCTTTAAAAGAGCGTCCTTGATATAAGAACACCTCACCTGGAGTTTCATCTGTACCAGCCAATAACGAGCCTATCATAGCAGCAGAGGCACCTGCAGCAACCGCTTTTGCTAGGTCCCCTGAATATTTAATGCCTCCATCTGCAATAGATGGCACTCCTGATTTTGCGCAAACAGCAGATGCTTCTAAGATAGCTGTAAGCTGAGGTACACCAACCCCTGCAATCATTCTGGTTGTGCAAATAGAACCAGGACCAATGCCAATCTTAACAGCATCTACACCTGCATCTATCAAAGCCTGTGCTCCCTCAGCAGTTGCTATATTTCCGCCTATGATTTGAATATCGTTAGACAGATGCCTTATATGTTTAACTGTAGACAAAACAGATTGGGAATGTCCATGTGCTGTATCTACCACAATCACATCCACACCTGCTGCAATTAATGCTTCTGCTCTTTCTACTCCAGCATTTCCTGCTCCTGTGGCAGCTGCTACCAGCAATCGACCAGAGCTATCCTTAGAAGCAAGAGGATGGTTTTCAGCTTTTTCAATATCCTTGACTGTAATAAGACCGATACATTGATTTTGATTATTTACCACAACCAGCTTCTCAATTCTATGGTGATGCAACAGCCCTCTTGCTTCTTCTGCACTTGATTTTTCGGTAACCGAAATCACCTCTTTTGTCATTAAATCAGCAACCGACTTACCCATATCGGTGGCAAAGCGTACATCTCGGTTAGTCAAGATACCCACCAGAAAATTACCTTCTTTAACTACTGGAACGCCGCTAATCTGATTGCTTCGCATTATCTCCAAGGCTTCACCCAAAGTTTTATCTGGGCTAATTGTAAGTGGATTAACCACCATTCCTGCCTCAAACCGTTTAACCGAGCGTGCTTGATTTGCCTGTTCTGCGATTGTAAAATTTTTATGTAAAACACCAATGCCGCCAGCTTGTGCCATTGCAATCGCTAATTTGCTCTCTGTTACAGTATCCATTGCCGCTGAAATAAGAGGTAGATGTAATTTAATGTTACGTGTTAACTGAGTTGAAATATTCGTCTCGCCTGGCAATATTTCTGAATAGCCTGGCTGCAGCAAAACATCATCAAATGTAAGCGCATCTGAAATTTGTCTACCAGCAATTTGTAATGTATCATTTTGTGACATTTAACGCGCTCCTTTATTGCTGTAATATGAGGCAGAACATACGCGTTTCAATCAGAAAAAGCCAGACTGGAAAATCTAATAAAATTCAAATATTTTTATTCTGACTTATGATAACCAGTAGCAAGCAAATAAGTTTCAACTGACTCAACCCGACTTGCAGCAGGTTTTAGGTGTTTTACTTTCTCAAACCGTTCATTCAAAAGTTCAAGTAATGTTTTATCTGCCCCGCCTCTAAATGCTTTCGCAAGAAACACGCCTCCCTCACTTAACACTTCATCTGCAAAGTCAATGGCAATCTCCAGAAGCCCCATGGTCCTTAGATGGTCTGTTGACCGATGTCCCGTGGTTGCCGCCGCCATATCAGATAACACGACATCTGCACGCCCATTAAGCAGCGATTTTATCTCATTTAATATTTCTGGATCATGAATGTCACCTTGCAGTATTTTTGCTCCGATGATTGGGTCTGTTTCAAGCAAGTCAATTCCAACAACTGCGCCTATCCCAGCTTCAATTCGACATCTCTTAACAATCACTTGCAACCATCCACCTGGTGCGCACCCAAGATCTACAATTTTCATATGGGGTTTCAAGAAATTATGTTTATCATCCATTTGCTCAAGCTTTATGGCTGCTCTTGAACGAAGTCCCCTCTCCTGTGTCTGAGAAACATAGGGGTCATTAAGCTGTCTTGTTAACCAGCGTTGCGATGATAATTTACGACCCCGCATTTTTTTTGGTCGTTTGGTAAGCCCCGCTGCGGTCTTATAGGACCTGCCGGAAACACCCTTTTTGGCCCCCTTTGACGATTTGCCTGAATTCGTGGATTGACCATCACCATTTGACATTAAATTTGTTCTTTCAGCTTTAACTATCGATAGTGTACCGCCCCAACGGCTTTGATTCAACTAGAACAGCTACTATCGGATTTATAGGGGTTTTTAGCAATAGTTCTTGACGGTAATTAATCCAGATATTTTAGTCTTTCCTAGCAAGGCTAGCATCTATCTGCGAGCTAGTTTTATAGCCAAAAAACAATAATGCGCTCCTAATTAACCTGCCAAAATCATTCGTAACTCCGATCATCGCAGGCACTACAAACAGAACAAGTACACTAGTAACAGCAAGTCCGAAGGTAATAGTAGTCGCCATTGGGATAAGGAACTGCGCTTGCATCGACGTCTCAAACATAAGCGCTGATAAACCGCCAATCGTGGTAAGTGACGTTAATAGCATTGGTCTTAATCTATCCATCGCACCCCGCACCACTGCATTTTCCAACAAATATTCATCATTTTCTAATTCTAATTTACGTCGTTCAATTGTTACCACCAAAATAATCGAGTTATTAACAACGATTCCTGCTAACGCAATTATCGCGAACATAGATAAAATATTCAGACTTAGCCCCATTATATAATGACCAAAAACTGCGCCAATTAAACAAAATGGAATTATAACCATGACTGAAAGTGGCAGAGACCAGCTAGAGAAAACCCATGCCAGAATAACATAAATTGATACGAGTGCCAGAACAGCGCCAACCTGCATATCTGCAAAAGTTTCGTCCTGTTCTTGGTTTCTGCCGCCATAGCGATAGCTATAACCAGCGTCAGAAATTAATTTTGGCACTTCCGACTTTTCCATTGCTTCAACAAATTGAGACGTATTAAGAACTGCCTCATCCAAATCACCTAAAATAGCAATTTCACGAAAACCATCCTGTCGCCTCACAATGTCAAATCCAAGCCGACTGTCAATTTTAGCAACCTCATCTAGGGCAACATAGTTTCCTGCATTATCAATGAGCTGAAATTGACCTATATCATCATATAATAATTCGCTATCTGGACGAGACAACCTAACCGTTACTTCCTCATCTCCTCTGGCAAATTTTTGTACAATTGCTCCGTCAAGTGCAGACCTGATTTGCAACCCAATAGACTGAGTTGTAAAGCCAAGCGTTCTTCCAAGCGGCGTAAGTGAAACAATACGCTCTTCTGCCCCATAATCCATGTTATCAACAACATCGGTAACGCCAGGGAGTTTTTTTACAATATCAGTAGTCTTCAGCGCTAACATTTTTAGCTTATCTAGGTCATCTCCCATAATTCGAATATCAACATCTCTTCCAGGAGGTCCCCCTTCTGGCGCACGAACCTGTAGGCTATCTAATCCTGGTTGTGGAGAGATTTCATTTCTAAGAGACTCTACAAAATTACGGGAACGCACATCTCTTTTATCGGCGGATACTAAATTAACAAAAACAGAGCCTTGCCTAACATTATCAGATGTATCCGTGTCATCTTCAGATACAATTTTAGCAAATTGGCTATATGTAAAATCAATTATATCATTGTCACCACTCGTTAGTTTTTCTTCTGTTGCAGTTACCGCCCTTTCAATCTCGCTAAGCATCGACATAGTTTGATTTTCAGAAGATCCTGGCACCATAGTAAAATTAACATATGTTATATCTGCTTCTGGTGAAGAAAAGAAAACAAATCCAACGCGTCCACCTGCCATCATGCCAATAGATAAAATCAACAACCCAAATGCTGCCGCAAAAGTAACATACCTAAAACGAAAAGAGATGCGCACAACGGGGCTAAAAAACCGCTCCTTAAAATAATCAAAACCTGAATCAAAAGTTCTTCTAAAACGGCTTGGCTGTTTTGTTGGATCGCCGCCACCATGGGCAAGATGCGTTGGTAGAATCAGAAAACATTCTATCAAACTAACAACAAGCACAGCACATACCACAGCAGGAATTGCAACAATTACAGCGCCTATTACCCCTTGAATAATAAATAAAGGAATGAAGGCAGCAATGGTGGTAAGGGTGGATGAAAACACAGGACCACCCATGCGTGTTGCAGCAAGGATAGCTGCGTCTTGGGCTGAAAGTGACCTGCTAGTGCGAAGATACTCGGTATGTTCTCCTACAACAATTGCATCATCTACCACAATCCCAAGTGCCATAATAAGTCCAAATAGAGATATCATATTTATCGTCTGTCCACTAAGCAGCATTACCCCAAATGTGGCCATGAATGCGACAGGAATTCCCCATGCAACCCAAAAAGCAATTCGTGCTGGCAAAAACAAAAATAACACGAGCAAAACAATAATCAGTCCGCTAATTCCGTTAGTTACCATTAAATCTATACGCTCTGATATAAGGTCAGCTTGCACACCATGTTGTGCCAAAGTTAATGAGGCAGGAAGCGTCTTTGTCTTACTGGCAAGATACGTTTGAACTACTTTATTAATTTCAAGTGAGTCATTTGTTTTGCTACGTTGAACAGACAGATTAACAGCTGGCAGTGAGTCATGAAAAATAAGCACAGAAGAATCTTTTACATCATCTCTTAGATTGGCAACATCACCAAGCAATACAGAGCTTCCGTCACTTCTTGCCAAAACCTCGATATTCGCAAAATCTGCTGCTTTGTATTTTTTTCCAAGAGAGCGAACCCGCAACGCACCATCCGCGAAGCTTCCAGCTGGAATATCAATAGATGACGCAGAAATCACTTGCGATAGATCTGTTAAATTCAGCCCAAGACGCGCTAATTCGCTTTCTCTTACTTCAATTATGATTTCTTCTTCTGGCAGACCAATAATATTTATTTTATCTACGCCAACTCGTAATAATTCTTCCTTAATTTGCTTAGAGTGGAAGCGAAGAACGTCTAGGGATACGTCACCATACAAAGTCAGAGTGGAAACACCACTTGCAAATGCAGCCTGAATAATGACAGGGGTTTCAGATTCATCTGGAAAATCAACAGCCCCTATTGCATTTTCAACATCAGATAATGCTTTTTGCATATCAGTCCCAAAATCAAATTCAAGGACGGCTGTTGCTCTTCCCTCAAAAGAGGTTGACTTAACAGACTTAACCCCATCTATCGAGCGTAATTCAGGCTCCAACGATTGAACGATATTTGAGTCTACATCTTCAGCAGTTGCCCCTGACCAGGCAACAGTTATGCCAATGGCATCGATGGAAATATCTGGAAAAAATTGCTTGTTAATGCGTGTTGTAGATAAAACACCAATCAACAACATCAAAATCATCAAGATATTTGCTGCGGTGCGATGTGTTACAAAAAACTTAATGAGACCTGAAAACATCTACATTAATCCAAATCTATAATTTCAGAAATTTCCACTTTCATACCAGCTGCTAATCCTGGCAATCTGGTAGCTATCACAAGATCATTCTCCTGCAACTCGCCCTTAGCCCAAATTAGGCCATTGCTTCTGTATTTAATGTCAATATTTTTTGCAACAGAACGCCCATCCACCACCGTATAAACTTGATTGTCCGCATGCAGTGCTGTTTCAGGAATAAGCGCGACGTTAGCTAAATTTAGCCCTTTATAAATCACCTCAACAAATGCGCCCATAGGTATAGAAACATCACCTTGATTATTGAGCTCTGCATATAAAACACCTCCCCCATCTGTTTTATCTATTTGGGATTGATATCGTTTTATAGTGGCTGGCACTGATGCGACATCATCTTCTCCGCTTTTCCAAATAACTTGGACTTGTGTATTTAACAGTGATGATACGTTAACAAAAAGTTCTGCTGGCACCACAAATGGTACCTCTGCCGCATTAATTTCAGTCAACACAGCAAAAGAAGTTGCGTTTGTTACCTGTTGCCCAAGCGCAATATTTACCTCACTAAGACTACCCGTAAAAGGAGCAACCAGTTCTGCATCTTCAATATCTTTGATTTGGTTTCTGCGCTGGATTTCTAAATCTTGCAATCGCGCCTTAGCTTGTTCAAACTGATTTTCAGATATTACAAGCGCAAGCTCTGCTTCATCCAAACTGGCATCTGTTGCCGCATTTTGCGCTTTCATCTTACGTACTCTACTTACAAGCCTCGAACGAAGGTCTGACTGCTTTTGCAAAGAGGTGATATTTACTTCTTCAGCTTTTATTTTTGCATCTGTAGATGCCAATGCAAGTCTCTGCCGTGTGGTATCTAACCTTGCCAGAACATCTCCCTTTTTGAGGATTGCACCATCCTTAAAATTGGGTGCAATATACTCTAATTCGCCAAAAGCCGCCATCTGAAGGTTTGCGTGTCGCATTGCCTTTACAGTGCTATATGAGCTGAATTCTGGTTGTGCATTCGCAATAAAGACTTTACTAACTTCTACCTTCCAGATTTTTTCTGCTAACGCTACTGGTTCAACAATAGGTTTTGTGCGTTGAAGGTAGATAAATCCAGCAACGAATAAACCAAGAACCATAAATGCTGGAATTATCCTAGTTATTAAAAATTTTAGAAAACGAACCATTTACAATCTCATTCATGTCTGATGGGGGTGCAACATACAGAGTAAACACAATTAATTTTTATTAATTGACGATTATATCATATACTGGCATTAAATTTAGAATTACATCCATTATTTTATTTAGTAATTCATCTTTAAAATATAGTGCATGATTTATAAAAAAAATAGAGGCAGTTTAAGCATAATGCTTATATTTTTGGAAGTCCTTATTTAGTGTTCTCAAAGAAATTAAGGTATATTAGCAAAATTGATGCTAATTGGAAAAACGACTTTAACAGAGTGGTACGGCTTGCACTTCCCCTTGGAATAGCACAGCTCATTTCAATTGGCATCATGACTTCAGACATATGGATTATGGGGCGTCTAAGCAGTTTTGATTTAGCGGCAGGTGGGCTTGCGATTCGCTATTATCAGCCATTTTATTTCTTCGCCTTAGGCATGCTGGTGGTTATATCCTCTCTTACATCACAAGCACTAGGTGCCAAAGATTTAACCACAGTGAGACGTGTATTTAGACAAGGAATGGCAGTTGCAATTATATTTGGATTTATAATGGCTATCCCGATTATTGCTGGCATTTGGCTGCTACCCATATTAGGGCAAGATCCCATTTTGGTTAATCATGCAACACCCTTTTTGATAATTTCTGCATTTACCCTGCCCTTGATGTTTTTATTTCTTGTTATGCGCTTTTTTTCAGCTGCTTATGGAAAACCATATGTACAAATGCTTGGCGCTATCATTGCCTTAATATGCAATGTTATAGGAAATGAATTACTGACATTTGGCATTTTTAACATTCCAGCACTTGGACTTGCTGGTATCGCAATTTCAACTGCAATCAGCTTTTTTATTGGTGCTTTGTCTATGGCTCTAATCATTGGTTTCAGCGAACCATTTAAACAAATTCACCCTTTTCGGCGTCTGTGGGTAATGGATTGGCAAATCACCAAAAAAATTCTAAAAATAGGCATGCCGACTGGGGTGATGGTCATGTCAGAAACGGGCATGTTTGCCGTGGCTTCGATTATGATGGGCGTTTTTGGGACCGCCGCACTTGCTGCAACAGCGATTGCAACACAATTTGCTGGTATTTGTTTTATGATCCCACTTTCTATCGCACAAGCAAGCTCTATTCTGATTGGCAGAGCAGCTGGTAGTCAGGACATACAAACCGTATCAAGGATAAGTATAATCTCCATGATATTAGGTGTTTGTGTTACGGTCACAGTAACCATTCTCATTTACATATATCATTTACCTTTGATAAAGCTGTTTCTTCGACCTGATGACCCACTTTTGCAATCAGTAACTAATTTTGCCATTCCATTCCTTCTAATTACAGCCCTTTTTCAAATTGCTGACGGCACACAGGCAATTGCATCTGCAATATTAAGAGGCATTAATGACACAGCTATTCCAGCCCTTATTGGCTTTATTTGCTTTTGGGGAGGTGGATTATTTACAGGATATCTTCTTGCCTTTAAATTTGGTGTAGGACCAAATGGAATTTGGTTTGGCATTGCCACTGGTTTAACACTTGCTAGTATAGTTCTAACAACCAGATATATTAAGTTTTTAAAAAAAATGAAGGATAGTAATAAAGTAGAACTAGGATAATAGTGAAAATATAAAACTAAAATAAGAGATCCATGTAATGTCGCAGCAAGCTCAAAAAGCACCTTATAGATCACTTCTAAAAAGACAGGAAATTGTCTTTACTAGCAACAGCTCATCATTGGCTGCACAGCACCACATAGAAAATTTTAGCTTTTGTGCAAATAATCAATCGGTTTTAGCTATTTTTTCATCCTGTCCCCATCTTCTACAATTAAGTCAATTTTATGCATCAGAATATCTGCATCATATTCTAAACGGCAATTGGGCATCATGCCTTAATCTTATAAAAGAAACTTTTGATGCGAACATGTCTTGCCTAAAAGCAGAAGATGATGTGCTTAAAGCATTAAGACACTTCAAACATCAATCTTATTATGTAATTGCGATGGGCGAGCTGCTTGGCTCTATTTCCATCGATGAGAGTTGCACATTACTCTCTTGTGTTGCTGAAAATGCTGTTTATCAAACCGTTATATATTTATCACGCCTGCAATCTCTTGAACTGTCCCAAGATAATGGTTGGACAATACTTGCAATGGGAAAGTTAGGTGCAGGAGAGCTAAATTATTCTTCTGACCTTGATTTGATAATTCTTCATAACGCTGGTCCAAATCATACCAACAAGCAATTTATCGAGCTGAGCCAACGATTAATCTATTTGCTATCCACTCCTACAAAAGATGGA
>ERZ887830.2005-NODE-2005-length-10820-cov-6.613191_pt1 | contig 10820 bp, 10 predicted proteins | sample MGYA00521101_ERZ887830 | MGnify/ENA primary metagenome ERZ887830 (study PRJEB32303, sample SAMEA104408592) | aquatic metagenome | biome: Marine water; feature: Pelagic; material: water | place: Baltic Sea | collected 2014-06-05T16:38:00 | depth 1,762 m ...
CGAAATACCGCCCCTTCGACTATTTTTCGTGAGGGTTTAGCCCCAGCAGCGCGCAGTGCCTTCGGCGACGTCGATGGACTCAACACCCATTGCAGGCGTGTCAGTCACCAGCGAAACACCTGTGTCAAAGAAGTTCTTGCCGGGTGTGTTTTCTGGCTTGGTGCCGTCTTTTGCCCATGCTGCAATCGCCTCGACGCCCAAAGAGGCCATCAATAGGGGGTACTGCTGCGACGTTGCGCCGATCACGCCTTCTGCGACGTTCTGGACGCCGGGGCAGCCACCGTCGACGGATACGATCAGCACGTCACCTTCACGACCGATAGCTTTCAGCGCCTCGTAGGCACCGGCGGCTGCGGGCTCGTTGATGGTGTAGACCACGTTGATCATTGGATCTTTGGCCAGCAGGTTCTCCATCGCGCGACGGCCACCTTCTTCGTTGCCTGCGGTCACGTCATTGCCGACGATGCGGGGATCGGTCTCGTCACCCCATTTGTTCGGGTCGCCCAGATCAATGCCAAAGCCCTGAAGGAAGCCCTGATCGCGCAGAACACCAACGGATGGCTGGCTGATGGCCAGATCAAGCATGGCGATCTTGGCATCTGCCGCAGCGTCACCAAGGGTGGCAGCCGCCCAAGAGCCGATCAGTTCACCCGCCAGAAAGTTATCAGTGGCGAAAGTGGCGTCAGCCGCATCGATTGGTTCCAGCGGTGTGTCCAGAGCGATAACCAGAATGCCAGCGTCGCGGGCTTGCTGAACGGATGTGGTGATGGACGAGGTGTCAGACGCGGTCAGCAGGATGCCTTTTGCGCCGTCAGCGATGCAGGTCTCGATGGCCTGAACCTGTGTCTCGTGGTCGCCGTCAACTTTACCGGCGTAGGTTTTCAGCGTGATGCCCATCTCTTCGGCTTTGGCTGTCGCGCCTTCTTTCATCTTGACGAAGAAAGGGTTGGTATCGGTTTTGGTGATGAGGCAAGCGGTGATGCTGTGGCTGCCTGCATTCGCAGCGCCGACCATAGCCATCAGGCTAAGGGCTGTTGCGCCGACAAGTCCGGTTTTGATCGATTTCATGTGGTAGTCCTCCCAGTAAATACTCCGGACCAAATGTCCGTCCGATACGAATCGTGTTGAGAGTGTTCTCAATTCTGACCCGTTAGGCCAACCAAAAACATAGTTTGGCGCAGGGTGTCAATAAATAAATCCACATGATTTATTTATTGACAGGCCAATCAAGCACAGACATTCTTACCCCCTGAACGCAGGAGGAATCGCGTGGAAGAAGTGGTAAGCCACGATCTTGCGCATGTGGTCGAAGTCGGGCAGATGCGAGGCTCTAACCAGTCGGGCATGCGCGCGCACAACGAACGGCTTGTGTTGTCACTGTTGCGCCGACGTGGCCCCTTGGCCAAGGCGGATATTGCGCGGATATCCGGGCTGTCGGCGCAAACCGTGTCGGTAATCATGCGCGCGCTGGAGGCGGACGGACTGTTGTTCAAGGGCGATCCGGTGCGCGGCAAGGTGGGGCAACCGTCGGTACCGATGCAGCTTGCGCCAGAGGGGGCCTATTTCTTTGGTCTCAAGGTCGGGCGGCGCTCTGTCGATCTGGTGCTGACAGATTTTCTGGGTCGTGTTCTACATCGGCGGATGCAAGTGCACTCGCACCCAATGCCCGATGTCACCGTGCGGTTTGCCCACGAAAAGATTGCCGAATTGCTGGCGCAATTGACCCCGGATCAGGTCAAGCGTGTTGCGGGCCTTGGCATCGCCATGCCGTTTTTCCTGTGGAACTGGGCGCAGACGCTGGGCGTGCCAGAGGAAAACATGGCCTCGTGGCGAGTTGCCGACATACGGGCAGAGATAGCAGCGCTGTTTGACTTTCCGGTGTTCCTGCAAAACGACGCCTCTGCCGCTTGTGGGGCCGAGGTGGTTTTTGGCCCCGCAGATGCGCCGCGCGATTTTCTGTATTTCTATGTCGGATATTTCATCGGTGGCGGTATCGTTCTGAACGGGGCGCTCTATTCCGGTGGCGGGAATGCGGCGGCGCTTGGTCCCTTGCCGGTGCCCACCGAAAACGGGGTAGAGCAATTGATCAATGTGGCCAGTCTGTCTGTGCTTGAGGATCGGCTAAAGGCGGTTGGTGCAGAGACGTCCAGCCTGTGGGAAAGCGTCGATGACTGGCAGGCAGATGCGCAGGTTCTGGCGGATTGGATTGATCGTGCGGCAGAGGGGTTGGCCTATGCGATTGTTTCTGCCACTTCCCTGATTGATTTCAAAGCGGTGATGATCGACGGCTGGTTGCCTAAATCAGTGCGCGCCGATCTGGTTGCGGCGGTCAGAGCCAAACTGGACCAGCGCAATATGACCGGGCTTAGCCGACCTGACATTCTAGAGGGGTCTGTGGGGGCAGACGCACGCGCGCTTGGCGCGGCCAGCCTGCCCCTGTCAGAGCGGTTCCTGCTAGAGCCGAACGCCTTTGCGTAACCGGCCTAGTCAAGCCAAATCGGATTGGACCACGCCCGTTTTCCAGCGCGGTCAATGACCGTGATACGAATATAGGTCGAGGCGGCAAAGCGTTGCAACGGCATTGCGGCGGTGGTCATCGACTCGCCGTGAATGGCCTTTGCAAGGTTTCCATTGGATTGCACGATCATCGACACCACGGCAGAGCTATCGACCTCTATGTGATCATCGGTTATTCGTATATCGTGCAGTTCCGGCCCTTCGGACGAATAGAAATGCCCGTCTTTGAGCGCCCGAAGCAATAAATCGGGATCATTGGCATCTGCCTTGACCATGACCCAACCGCCAAAGTGATCCGGTTCTGAAAAATGCGCGTCGTCGGTGGCGATCAGGTTCAGGCGACGGCCCTCGTCCAGCAGCATTTCGAGCATATGAAATCCATCCGCACGGTCACAGCCCATGGCGCAGCCGTGGTTGTAGGTCTCGACGCAATGGGCGGCCTCGATGCTGCGGGCATCGTCCAGCGTCAGGCCCGACCACTGTGGATGGGCCACAGCCACATAGGCCCCGGCGGCACGGGCGCGCGCGGCAATCTCTGGCCCGGTTTCCTGTGTGTCGTTCGGGATAAAGCCGGGTGCGTCGGGCGGTGTGAAATCGGCGGGCAGACCCACGGCCAGAATATGCCAGATGTCCCCGTTCCCTTGCGGCCCAGAGTGTAATTCAGCCCCGAGGATGGTCGTAAAGCTGTCATCGCGAAACGGGATCGTATCGGCGATGGGATAGTCGTATTGCCCCAGCAGATGATCCGTCAGCGAGATGAAATCATAGCCCTCGGCCTTGTAGCGACGGCAGACCTCGGCGGGGTCCAGCACGCCGTCGGACAGGGTGGAATGGGTATGCAGATTGCCGCGGTAAAACCGGCCCGGTGCGGTGAAAAAATCGGTCAATTGTGCCTCCACGAACGCGGTCTACAGACTCTGGTATCCGGTCTTATACGCCGTGATCTTTGGCAGTTTCGTGACAGGTTTTCCAGAGACAGAATGGTTTGGGGTGAAATTCTTTACCGTGGGTGGGCGGGCGCCGGGGACGCCCGCCCTTATGGGATTACAGCTCTTCCGGCAGAGCCAGATTCAGTACAATCGCGATGATGGCAGAGGGCAGAATACCCGAGGTCAGCAGGATGCGCGCCGTATCACTGAGAAAGGCCATGGCGTCGGGCACCAGTTGCAGACCCAGACCCAGCGACAGCGAAATCGCAAAGATGATCATGTTGCGCCGGTTCCAGTTCACGTCGCTGAGCATGTTGATACCCGCCGCGGCGACCATGCCGAACATCACGATCACACCGCCACCCAGCACCGGGAAGGGCATAGTGTTGACGATGGCCCCGACCTTGGGGATCAGACCGCAGACGATCAGGAAAATTCCGCCAACGGTCACCACATGGCGGCTCATGACGCCGGTCATGGCGATCAGGCCGACATTCTGGCTGAATGAAGTGTTGGGCAGGCTGCCGAACAGACCCGCAATCGCTGTGCCCAGACCATCAGCGAAGGTTGCGCCCTGAATCTCTGTATCGGTGGCCTCGCGCCCGGCACCGCCTTTGGTGATGCCGGATGTGTCGCCCACGGTTTCGATCGCAGAGATAAAGGCCATCAGGCACATACCGATGATGATGGCCCAGTTGATCGACCAGCCAAAGCTCATGAATTCGGGCAAAGCGGCCCAGCTTGCGTTCCCGACGCTGCCAAAGTTGACCATGCCAAGCGCGAAGGACAGGATATACCCCGCCAGCAGGCCCAGCAGGATCGCAGCCGAGGTCAGGAACCCTTTGGCAAAGAATTTTATGCCGAGGGTGACGATGATCACGGTAAAGGCGACTGCCCAGTTGCGCAGGCCGCCCCATTCGGGTTTGGATCGGTTGAAATCGCCCGCTCCGCCAGCGGCATATTCCACGCCCACCTTGATCAGCGCGAGGCCGATCATCAGGACCACAAGGCCTGTCACCAAAGGGGGCAGGGCAAAACGGATGCGCTTGATGAACAGACCGATGCAAAAGTGAAAGACGCCGCCAATGACAACACCGGTCATCAGACCGCCGAGGCCTGCGACACCCGCCCCCGCGACGGCGGGGATCATGATCGGCAGAAAGGCAAAGCTGGTGCCTTGCACAATCGGTAGTTTCGCCCCGATGGGGCCGATGCCGATGGTCTGGATCAGCGTGGCAATCCCGGCAAACAGCATCGCCATCTGGATCAGGTAAACCCGCTCTGGCGCAGAAAAGGCGATGCCAGCGGCCCCGGCAATGATGATCGCAGGCGTGACGTTACTGGCAAACATCGCCAGAACGTGCTGAATCCCCAGCGGTATCGCCTTGGCAAGAGGCGGCGTGTAATTCGGATCGCGAAGCTGTTCTGCGGTCCCCAATGTTGTATCAACCATGTCCCTGATGTCCCTTTTAGATAGTTTTAGCCGTCTTTTTTGCGCGGCTTGCCTAGTTCCTTAGCAGAAAAGGAAGGTCATACCAGAACTCTTCGAGGTTTGCGCTGGTGCCGATCCTGTCCACGACGGCAAACAACCCGCTGCCGCCCAAAGGTGTCAGCACCCCATGCCAAGTATTCGCGAAATAATTGACGCCCTGGCCGGGTTTGGTCATGAAGGCCAGAGGTGTGCCGGGGGCGCCGTTTTCATCCGGGGCCACGACCACCAGAAAGCCATCCATGCTCATCGGCAAAAAGGCCTGACTGCCCACTGGATGCCGCTCAACCATATCCAACGTCAGGGGCAGGGCGCGCAGTTCGGCCTGAAACAGGCTGATCCCGGCGCGGCCATCCGGGCCAAACTCCATCCGCGCGCGGTCGTGAAAGCGCCCGCACAGACCTTGGTTGATGATTTTGTCAGGCGTCCCGCTTACCTCTATGACATCGCCATAAGGGGCAAAGGCGTTGGCGGTTATTGGCTGGATAATGATCTCTTTCATCGGCCCAGCTCCAGCGAGGGGTGGCGGTTCACGTCCTTGTACAGCAGGTATTTGAACGGCTCGTCCCCGGTCGCAACACAGGCCTGCGGGCAAAAGGCGCGCAGCCACATGAAATCGCCGGGTCCGACCTCGACCCAATCCTTGTTCAGCAAATACCGCGCAGTGCCCTGCAGCACATAGAGCCCGTGTTCCATCACATGCGTTTCGGCAAAGGGGATAAGCCCGCCGGGCTGGAAGGTCACGATATTGACGTGGAAATCATACGAAATTTCCAGCGGGTCCAGAAATCGCTGTGTGCCCCATTTATCTGTATCGGGCATCAGGGCCAGAGGCACGTCGGATTCGTGGATGATCAAAGGTTCTGGTGGGCGAAGGCCGTCGACGGCCTGATACCGTTTGCGGATCCAGTGGAATTGGCAGATGTCATCGCTGGCATTCCAAAACGTCCACGGCGCGCCTGCTGGCAGATAGGCAAAAGACCCCTCTCGCAGGGGATACGACTCTGCGCCCACGTTCAATTGGGCGGTGCCCTTGACCACAAAGATCACGCCCTGCGCGCCCTGATCCGGTTCGGGCGTGTTGCTGCCCCCGCCGGGGGCCAGTTCGACCGCGTATTGGGCAAAGGTTTCGGCAAAACCGGTCAGCGGGCGGGCAAGAATCCACGCGCGTGTCCCAAGCCATCCGGGCAAAAAGCTGGTGACGATATCCGTATGCGTCACGGCGGGCAGGACCGCGTAAGCCTCTGTAAAGATGGCGATGCCTTCGGGACTTTCGTTCTGGCTGGGCAGCCCCCCTTTGGGGAACGCGAAACTCATGGCAACAGATCCTTGAGGCGCAACAGCGCGATACGTTCGACCTGACGGCAGGCCTCTGTGAACTCCGCGTCGCGGTCATTGTTCAGGCGCTGTTCAAAGGCGGCCATGATGCCTGCCTTGTCATAATCGCGCACGGCGATGATGAAGGGAAAGCCGTGCTTGGCCACATAGGCCGCGTTCAGTCCGGTAAAGGTGGCGCGCTCTGCATCGGTCAGCGCATCCAGCCCGGCGCTGGATTGTTCTGATGTGCTTTCAGCGGTCAGTTGCTTGGCCGCGGCGAGTTTTCCGGCCAGATCCGGGTGGGCCTTGAGCACGCCAAGGCGTTCCTCTGGCGTGGCGCTGCGAAACACACGGGCCAGCGCGTTGTGCAACCCTATGGCGCGGTCATGGGCGGGGCCAAGTTCCAGATCAAAGGCGCGCTCTGCAATCCACGCAGAATGTTCAAAGATGCCGCCATAGGTGGCAACGAACACAGGCTGCGCCATTTCCGAGGGACGCGCGTAGTGTTGGGGCGGATGCACAGCGGCCCAGTGTTTGGCAATGTCGATCCGACGCGCGAACCAGACCTTGTTCTTCTTTTGCGCGTATTTCAGGAAATTTTCCAACGCCCGAACCCGACCGGGCCGCCCCACAAGGCGGCAATGCAGACCGATCGACATCATCTTGGGCGCACCGTCCTTGCCCTCTTCATAGAGCGCATCAAAAGTGTCGCGCAGATAGGCCTCGAACTGATCGCCAGAGTTGAACCCCTGCGGCGTGGCAAAGCGCATGTCGTTGCAATCCAGCGTATAGGGCACGATCAACTGATCCCGCCCGGCAAGGCGCGACCAATACGGCAGGTCGTCATCATAGGTGTCCGCGATATAGTCGAACCCGCCTTCCTCGGACGCCAGTTTCACCGTGTTGATAGAGGTGCGCCCGGTGTACCAGCCGGTTGGGCGCGCGCCTGTGACCTCTGTGTGCAGGCGGATCGCCTCTGCCATATCGGCACGCTCGTCAGCTTCGGAATAATCCTTGTAGTCGATCCACTTCAGCCCGTGACTGGCGATTTCCCAATCGGCGTCCTGCATGGCGGCGACCTGTTCAGGAGACCGGGCAAGCGCGCTGGCAACACCATAGACGGTCACCGGGATTTTGTGTTTGGTGAACAGGCGATGCAGTCGCCAGAACCCCGCCCGCGCCCCGTATTCATAGATCGATTCCATGTTCCAGTGGCGCTGGCCCGGCCAAGCGGCGGCCCCGACGATTTCGGACAAAAACGCCTCTGACGCGGCATCCCCATGCAGCACGTTGTTTTCGCCGCCCTCTTCGTAGTTGACCACGAACTGCACGGCGATGCGTGCGCCGTCGGGCCATTGCGCATCGGGGGGCGTCGGCCCATAGCCGATCATGTCGCGGGGATAGCGGTTGGTCATCATATGCTCCGGGCTGGCAATGGGCTTGGCAATCGCGCCATCATAGATCATCGTGGCGGTTCCGGATCAAGTCCGGGACGTCAGGGAAAAGGACTGGAAGCCATGGCAGACGGATATCTGACGACACATGTGTTGGATACGGCGCGCGGCGTGCCTGCGCAGGGCATTCGCATTGCCCTGTACCGTGTGTCCGGGAACAGTCACAAAAAGATCGCAGAGGCGGTGACCAATGCCGACGGGCGCACCGATACGCCAATTTTGCCCCGTGATCAGTTCAAGACCGGCGACTACGAGCTGATCTTTTTCGCGGGCGAATATCTTGACGCCTGTGGCGTTGCGCCGGAAGAGCCCCGGTTCCTCAGCACGATCCCAATCCGTTTTGGGATTTCGGACGAAGGCTCGCACTATCATGTGCCGCTGCTGCTGTCGCCCTTTGGCTATTCAACCTATCGCGGCAGCTAAGGCGGGGGCAGTGGGCAAGTTTGCCCACCCCACTGGCGTTATTGCAGAGCGTGACCGCTGGCGGCGTGGCGTTCGACCAGACGGCGCACGAGGTGTCCTTTGGTCGGGACAGGACGCGCCATGGTGGGGCGATAGTCGATGTCCGCGATTTCCGGGAAAAGCGCAAGAACCTCTGCGCGGGCGTCTTGTGGGATGCTGCGCAGCGCCTCTGGGCCGGTATAGAGGCTTTCTGTGGCCGCACCGTCGGAAAAGACGATCTGATGGGCGTCAAACAGGATATGGAAATACTCTACCGGTTCAAAGTCTGTCGCAATCCCGATGCCGGGCAGGCCGACAAGTTTGACCGCAGGAACCAGCACTTCTTGGCTATCGAACATGCGCTCTGCGATCCGGGATGCGATCAGAACGCGGTGCTGGGGCGAGACATGCAGGTCGCAGTTTGGCGTGTCAGGGCCAAGTGCGCCTGCTTTGATGCAGATTGGACGTAGTTTAGGGTTGGTGAACAGGTCGATACTGTCAAGCGCGCGCGAGCCGATCCATTTGATCTCTTGCAGGCCGTTGTCAGCGGTGACGACTTTGTCCCCGGTGGCAAGGTTTTCGACCAAGACCTCGCCGAATTCAGTCGTGATCATCGTGCCTTTGACAAAACAGGGCACCAGCGAACTATACGGCACGCCCGCATCCACATTCAGCGTTCCGAACGTATAGGTGACACCGGGGGTCAGGGGGAAGTCAGAGGCCAGAAGCGAATTGAAGTTGGCGTTCTGATTGGTGGCCAAGACGTAAATTCGTCCGCTAGAGCCATCAGAGCCGGTGATATTGTAGCGCACGCGCGGATCGACAGTGTCGTTCACATTGATGCCGGTGACGTTTGAGGCGGTCACATTCTGATCCGGGACATCGAATCCGCCGGAATGGGTGAAATCCCCAAAAAACGAATCGCTGATCCCGTTCGAATCATCGACTGTGATCTGCCCTGCGACTGCAATTGTGAAATTTCCGTTGTGAATAAAGCTCGTGTCACCTGTCACGATACGATAAACGAGGATATTCTCTAACGCCATTTTGTCCCCCAAAATGCATGAAGAAACAAAGCGCTAGCCCGTCTCTTCTGAACTGATACTCAGTGCGCTGCGGGCAGCCGCAGCCTGAGCCGTTAGCAAAGTGGACAAAACTTGGCCCAAATTGTGACGACTTTGAGGCAGGATATTTACGCAAACGAAACTATTCCAGTGAAATCGCGGCATTGATCCTCTGGGTTGTATTGAGAAACGGAAAAAGACTGTTTCCAAAACGTCATACCTGTTGCCTCGATTCTGGGCGAATGCCGCGAAAACAGCACGTGCCTGATGGAAAACCTGCAAGGCGGATTGCCTGAACCCTCGGGATGCGAAAGGATGGGGCGTCGTGCGGGTCACGGCATCGATACCCTTCCAACGGCATCACAAAGGGCCACTTGAAATGATGGAACTGACGATCCTAGGGGCGTGGGCCGAATTTGCCGTGCGCTGGTTACATGTGATCACGGCGATAGCGTGGATCGGATCTTCTTTCTATTTCATTGCGTTAGACCTTGGCCTGCACCGCGACCGTAATCTGGCCAGCGGGGCCGATGGCGAAGAATGGCAGGTCCATGGCGGTGGATTTTATCACATCCAAAAGTATCTGGTCGCCCCAGAGTCGATGCCCGACCACCTTGTCTGGTTCAAATGGGAGGCCTATTCCACATGGCTGAGCGGCGCGGCGTTGTTGATGCTGGTCTATTGGATGGGGGCAGAGATTTACCTGATCGACGCCAATAAGGCCGATCTGGCGGTCTGGCAGGGGGTTCTGATCTCTGCCGCCTCTCTGACAATTGGTTGGCTGGTCTATGATTTCCTGTGCAAATCCCCATTGGGAGAGAAACCCACAACGTTGATGGTGCTGCTGTTCGTGCTGCTGGTGATCATGGGGTGGGGGTACAACCAGATATTCACGGGCCGCGCGATGATGCTGCATCTGGGGGCGTTCACGGCGACGATCATGTCTGCGAATGTGTTTTTTACCATTATGCCGAACCAGCGTATTGTGGTCGCGGATCTGAAGGCGGGGCGCGCGCCAGATCCCAAATATGGCAAGATCGCCAAGCTGCGCTCTACCCACAACAACTATCTGACTTTGCCGGTGATTTTCCTGATGCTGAGCAATCACTACCCGCTGGCCTTTGCGACGCCGTACAACTGGCTGATTGCGGCGCTGGTGTTTCTGATGGGCGTGACGATCCGACATTATTTCAACTCGTTGCACGCGCGCAAAGGCAATCCGCATTGGACCTGGGGCGTGACGGTGGTTCTGTTCCTGATCGTGGTCTGGCTGTCCACCGCACCCCAAATCGGGATGGACGCTGAGGCGAGCGAGCCAAAGGGGCGCTATGCCGAGGCCGAGGGGTTCGAGCAGGTCACGGATATCGTGCTGGGGCGCTGTTCCATGTGCCATGCGGCAGAACCCGGGTGGGACGGGATCCTTTGGGCACCCAAAGGCGTACGGCTAGAGACGCCTGCGCAGATCGCGGCCGAGGCACATCGGATCTATCTGCATTCGGGGGTCAGCGAGGCGATGCCACCGGCAAATCTGACGTGGATGGAACCGGAAGAGCGTGCGGCGATTGTGGCGTGGTATCGGGCGGCTCAGTGAGCGAAGTTTGACCAAATT
>ERZ887830.2008-NODE-2008-length-10803-cov-11.784704_pt1 | contig 10803 bp, 7 predicted proteins | sample MGYA00521101_ERZ887830 | MGnify/ENA primary metagenome ERZ887830 (study PRJEB32303, sample SAMEA104408592) | aquatic metagenome | biome: Marine water; feature: Pelagic; material: water | place: Baltic Sea | collected 2014-06-05T16:38:00 | depth 1,762 m ...
TTTTATCCGCCCCTATTGCGCTCGGCAGAAGTAAAGAAATTTATGGTCGGCTATGAGATGTTTGCCAATCCACAACGTGACATCACCGCCGAGCAAGCTGCACGACGCTTACGTGATTGTGCAACCATACATTATTCAAACAACAAAACGTAAACAAAACCATTAAAAACAAAACCAAATGGATTTTTCAACAATAGACATTACCATATTTGCGCTTTATGCCATACTTATTTTATCAATAGGACTCTATGTGTCTCGCCAAAAAAAGGGAGAGACCAAAAGCGCTGAGGATTACTTTTTAGCAGGCAAATCACTCCCTTGGTGGGCAATTGGCGCCTCGCTCATTGCTGCGAACATCTCTGCCGAGCAGTTTATCGGCATGTCTGGATCGGGCTTTGCCCTTGGACTTGCCATTGCCTCTTATGAGTGGATGGCAGCCATCACGCTACTTGTGGTTGGAAAATACTTTCTGCCCATCTTTATTGAAAAGGGACTCTATACCATACCGGAGTTTATCGAAAAACGATACAGCACCAACCTAAAAACCATACTGGCGGTCTTTTGGATTGCACTCTTTGTGTTTGTCAACCTCACAACCGTACTCTTTTTAGGCGGTAAAGCATTGGATACCATTATTGGCTCTGGAGATGGTAGCATCTTGCTTAACAGCATCATTGGATTGGGTCTTTTTGCTGCAGCCTATTCCCTATGGGGCGGGCTTGCGGCTGTGGCTTGGACAGACGTGGTGCAAGTAGTGTTGCTTATCATTGGCGGCCTGCTCATGGCATACTTTGCCCTTGCTAACGTAACAGACTCAGGAAACTTTATCGATGGACTGAAATACGTCTATGAAAAAGCACCTGAACGCTTTTCGATGATTCTCTCCAAAGGAGAAATCATTACCCCCAACGGAAGAGACGCTTGGTGGGATTTGCCAGGATTGGCCGTTATTATTGGCGGAATGTGGGTGGCGAACCTCTACTACTGGGGTTTTAACCAATACATCATTCAAAGAACACTAGCAGCTAAAAGTTTAAAAGAAGGACAAAAAGGGATTGTGTTTGCAGCCTTTTTAAAGCTTATTATCCCTGTGATTGTTGTCCTTCCGGGTATCATCGCTTATGTGATGAACCTAGACCCTGAGACAGGCACCTTGAACATGGGGCTTCTAAGCAGTGAAGGCTTTTTGGGAACGGCTGGTAACGTGGCTAACGACAATGCAGCGCCTTGGCTGATTAAAAACTTTATACCCGTAGGACTAAAAGGACTCATTCTTGCAGCACTAGCCGCAGCGATCGTATCCTCATTAGCATCGATGATTAACTCCACATCCACCATATTTACAATGGACATCTACAAATCGATGTTCAATAAAAATGCCAACGACAAGCAAATGGTGAAAGTAGGACGCCTTACAGGATTAGTTGCCCTTATCATTGCCATGCTAATTGCACCACAACTGGGAAGTCTGGGTCAGGTATTCCAGTTTATACAAGAATATACAGGTGTTGTAAGCCCTGGTATCTTGGCAGTGTTCCTAATGGGACTGTTCTACAAAAAAGCCACCAACAATGCAGCGATTTGGGGTGTAATATTATCCATTCCAATAGCTATGTACTTCAAAGTTGCGCCCAACGGTTGGAGCGATGCGGCCTTGTTTGTGAATATTCCGTTTATGCACCAGATGATGCTCACTTGTATAGGTACAGTACTGGTCATAGCAGGGATTAGCAAGCTAGAAGGCAATCATGATGACCCGAAAGGCATCGTGCTGAGCAAACAGCTCTTTGCAACAGACAAAACCTTTAATGTAGCTGCCTTTGGGGTGTTGCTCATTACAGCGCTTTTGTATGCCCTGTTTTGGTAAGAGTGCGCAATAATTTTTAATTATTGTCCTCGTAAATTTTTAGGTAGTCCAATACAAGTGCATTGGGAAAAGTGGTGTTTTCATCGCTAACAACTCGCATTAGACCATTATTTATGACCAAACACATGGGCTTGTCTGGCCAGTCAGCTGATGGAACTTCCACACCTTTGGTCTTTGTATGTACGAGCTGGCCATCGATATACCAGCTCATAAGATCTTTTGTCCAAAGAAACCCATAGGTGTAAAATTGATTGAATGCACTATACGTTTGCTGAAAATTTTCAATGGGCACACTATGGTCTTTTTTGTCGTTCCAAAGTCCATATATGTAGCGCATAAACATTTCATCCGTTCGATTGGTATTAAAAAAGCGACCAAAATATTCCCATATATCGATTTCAGGTGGCCAGCCTCTGTTTGTGGAGTCATCAATTAGCCAAATGGCAGGCCAAACTTTATCGCCCTTTGGGAATTGGGCTCGTATTTCAATGTAGGCTCCTTTTTGTGTTCCATTAAAATTTATTTTTTGGAGTGAGTTTATCCAACCTGTAGTATAGTCAAACTGCCCTACAGGATCTGTTCCCTGTATTGTTTCCTTTTTGTTTTCTAAAAAAAGTAATCCATTAGTAACATAGACATTATCATCTACAAGGTATCCATCATAATTGTCATTCAACAGATGCTCACCCCCTGTATTTTGGTTCCATAACATTCGAATTGTTTCATCGTTGTCATTCGTAAGTCCCTTTGACCAATTTGCTGAATCAAAAAATTCAAAATCGTCTTTCATTAATAGAACATAATTATCTGGAACTGAACCAGTTGATTTTAAATCATTTAGCTGGCTCTGAAGATTGTTAATCAAAGCATCTATATATGATTTAGTTGCAGCATCTTGTGATTCTGTTGGGTCTACGATATTCTTAATTTGATTATTTTCAGCGCTTATAGAACCATTGAATTTAATCTCTTGTGCCTTGCCCTGTATAATTGCAAAAAAAATCAGAGCAAATAATAATTTATACATTTTATGAATCATACTAAAAAATTAATTGAGTACTAAAACTCTACCTGAACATGCATTATATTCATTTTGCAATTTGAGAATATACATCCCAGATTTTAATGCTTTTTGGAATATAATTTCAGCCTGATTCTCTTTTAAAAAGCCTTTTTGTTTTGTTCGGCCTAATAAATCAACCAAAGCATATTGATAAGGTTTATCTATACCATAAATTACAACTTTATCATATATAATAGGGTTTTGAATGTATACGTTATAAGTTGAAATATCGGTTTTGTTTGAGAGTGAAATTTCTCCATTTTTAGCATTGCTAGCACCTATATTGGGTGTAGAATCTCCTGATAGTGAATTGCCAAAGAAATCCACTGTCGGGTATTCCTCCACGTTAGCAAAAATAGTTGATGCGTCCACTGGAATGGCTGGATGTGCATAATTCCCTGCATAGGCTGCACCTGCATCTATTGCTTGACTAGAAGCCTTAATTTGAAATGCATATTGATCACCGCTTTGTTCATTGTAAAAATCAGGATTGACCTCTACCCTATTAGCGTCGATGGTTTTGAAATTATTTCTAATATTTCCAAAAAACAGGTTGTTAGTCATCATTAGGTTAGGGTCATTATAATTACCTTGTTGATTTCCGATACCAGAGCCATTAACAGCATAAAAAATATTATTAAAAATTCGGGTGTTTTGCCCATTGATATCAATTGCTGTGTCGAATGCATCATTTCCGCTTTTATTTATGACAACAGTGTTGTTGTATATATAACTGTCAGAAGAAGGGTGTCCGCTTTGGCCTCCAATTTTATCATTCAACCAAATGGTATGATCGCTGTTTGTCCAATTAGGATTTACGCGCCAACCATCGTTTATACTTATGTTAAAGCGATAGACTGCGCGCTGATTTCCGCCGAGAATTTCAACAAATCCGCCCTCACAATCTTGCATAAGATTATATTGGATAAATGTATCTATGTTGGAGTGATCCACATGAATTCCATGAGAATCTAAAATCCCCTTAGCATTAATGCTTTGGTTATATTGTATGATTGTATTGATACAGTACCAATTCCAAACGGCGCTTCCACGACCAATCATTTTATCATTAGTCTTTGCCCCAGGTTGATTAAAAATGTTATTTTCAATCAAACAGTTTTCAGTTCTGATAGGTAGTACACAAGTGCCCCCAATTTGAAAAAACTCATTACGGCGTACCACAATATTAGTATTCCTCTTGTCAGAAGTTTTACCAGATGTGTTTTTAATATGGATTCCAATTCGTTGTAAGTCAGTAAAGTAAGAATCTTCAACAACCACATTATTGATAATACCACCCCAAGATGACTTGAAAGTTAAACCTGATACTTCAAAAGCATTGAATTCACTTTGATTTGACGGGTCTACCCAATAGAGACCATACACATTTTTAAAGGTCATGTCTCTAAAAGTAAAGTTGTTTTTTGTTCCAGCTGAGCTGCTTATGACTTGAATTCCAAAGCTCACCAAATCGCCAACATTAGAGCGCGAAGTTGTTCTATGATTTTGAATCTCTAAATCCTCAAAAATCATATTGTCTTCATTTTCAACGAGTATGGCCTCACGGTAATCCCCACCCCCATCATCATGGTCCGAACCGCTTATGACAGGCTGATTTCCAGTTCCATAAGCTGTAAAAGTGATTGGGCTCTGTTCTGTCCCTGATCCATTAACAACATAATGCCCACGAAACGTATCTCCCTTTTTGAAATAGACTGTATCGCCGGGACCAAGTGTGGTGTTGCTAATTTTCGATAATGTTTTCCATGGCTGCGTTTGCGAACCATTGTTGTTGTCATTTCCAGTTGAGCTACTCAAGTAGTATTGATTTTGAGCACATAGGGAAAAACTTAAAAGCAATACAACTACTTGATAATTAATTTGTTTATACATGATATCGTCTATTTGTCTTTAATTATAGGTTGAATGATAAAAGAATAGGTGTAATCTTTGGGCCAGATAAGATACTGATCATGAGGCTTGGCACCCCAAGAATTGTCACCACCAACGCCCATTTGTCGATAGTCAATATTTAGGTTCAACAAATCTTTTTGTTTAATATCGTTAAGATGACTGTTTTTAGGATTTCCAAGCGCATCTTTTCGTTTGGAATTTTTCCAACTTCCGTCATCATAATCATCCGTGGTGTTGTTATGTACGGCAAATGAAAATTCTGGCATCCCTACAAACTCCAATCCAACTCCATTTTGATCTGTTATTGAAAGCTGTTTGGTTTGTGTTCTGTAACCGTTTTCTTGTGGTCTACCATAATCAAACTTCATCTCGTTTACTTTAGCCCTGTAACTCCCCATAAAGGCTGAGGCCTTTCTATCGATATAATTTTCATGTGGTCCACGTCCATACCATTCCACGTTTTCTAAAGACGAAGAAAGCTGCATATTGAGTCCAACTCTTGGTATTTCAGTATTGTCATTGGCTCCCCCATAGTCAAAGGAGTGGGTAACTCTAACGCTGCCATTGGGTTGAATTAAATAACTCATCACCGCTTTGGAGTTCACTGCCGTCAACTCAAATACGCTCTCTACAAGATGCCCCTGCTTTGTTTTTTTGTGGCTGAAAGAAACCAATGTTTGATTTTCAGAGGCTTTTTTCCATGCTTTTAGTCTTTTGGGCATTTTGTTTCCATAGTCATTGTCTATAGGCGCGCGCCAGTAGTGAGGTTTTGGGCTTTTTAATAGCATCTCACTTCCTGAAACATCCAAGGTGGTTAAATGTCCGCTTGATTTGTTAAATCCTAAAGATAATTTACCAAAACTGAAATGGATTTCGTTTTGGTTTTCAACAACCTCAATTTTATAATTCTGTACACCGTCAGAGGTTTCAATCTCGCCTTCCTGCAACAGCAATTGTTCGGAAAAGGCTAGATGGCCCTCTGCCAGAAGTGCATCAGCTTTTCTAAGTTTTCCGTAAATATTTACGTGGTAATCACTGCTATTTTCTAGTTCTGATTTGAAAGCCAGTGGGGTGTATGCTGTTTCTTGGGGTAGTGTTTGTAAATTCTGAGTATAAGATTCTATCTCAACACCATTTTTTAAAAGGACAAATTCCAGCTTGTAAGCAGCCAACGAAGTAAAAAAGTTTTCGTTGTATAACATGATTTCTTTCTTGTTTTCATCTACCCAGCTGGCATGAGCGTTCTGATACACATGCTTTACTTCCTCGAGTGCTGGATGGGGTGTGCGGTCTGCATTGACAATTCCGTTCAAACAAAAATTACCATCTGTATGGTAGTGGTCGGGTGCAAAATCGCCGCCAAACTTCCAGTATTTGGTTCCGTCTTTATCAATGGCTGCCAAGCCTTGGTCTACAAAATCCCAAATAAACCCACCTTGCATTTGGCGTTCGCTGCGAACCATATCCCACAAATCAGCGATGTTTCCGTTGCTATTGCCCATGGCATGGGAATATTCACACCAAATAAAAGGTCGGTCTGGGAATTTTCCTAAATACTCTTTCTTAATCATTTCCATGGGTGCATACATCCAAGAAAAATAGTCGGTATGGGGTTTTAAATCGATATCAATATTTGTCTTTTTGTAATACGGATGTTCTGAAGTTCGCTCATACATCACAGGCCGTGTGGGGTCATATGCCTTTGTCCACTTATAGCCTTTGACAAAAGAGGGGCCATCTCCTGCCTCATTACCCATAGACCAACTAATGATACTGGGCTGATTTTTGTCTCGCTTTACCATACGCTCGATTCGATCTAGATGCATGGCCTCAAATTCAGGTTTATATGCGGGTGTATCTTCTTTTTTGTAATGAAAACCATGAGATTCAATATTGGCCTCATCAATTACATAAATGCCATATTGGTTGCACAGCTCATACCAATAGGGATCGTTGGGGTAGTGTGAAGTGCGTACGGCATTGATGTTATTGGCTTTCATGATTTCGATATCTTTTCGCATGGATTCTTTAGAAACCACATGTCCAGTCCACTCGTCGTGCTCGTGACGATTGACGCCTTTAAACAAAATGGGTTGACCATTAACCAGAAACTGCCCGTTTTCAATTTTAGTTTCTCGATATCCAACATCCTGACTGAGTGCTTGCGTTTCATTTCCTTTGCTATCAAAAACGCGAATCCAAAGCGTGTATAGGTTAGGAACTTCAGCGCTCCACAACCGCATGTTTTGGGTAGGAATTACCGATTTAAACAAGCTTTCATTCCCTTTTTTAAGTGAAAATACTTTTGATGTTTGGGCAATGGAATTGTTTCCGTCCATAAGCTCAAGGGAAATGTGCCCTTTAGATTTTTGTCTGGAAAAATTGGATAGCAATACATCCACTTCTAGTGTTGCTTGGGTGTAGGATTCGTTGAGATTTGTTCGCACAGTAAAATCTCGTAAAGATGCTTTTTTGGGGCTGGCATACAATCGAACATCGCGCTCAATGCCACTAAGGCGCCAAAAATCTTGATCCTCCAAATAAGTGCCATCAGACCAACGAATTACCTGAACAGCAAGTTGATTGTCCCCCACTAACAAATAGGAGCTAATATCAAATTCAGCTGGGGTCTTACTGCCCTCACTATAGCCCACCTTCTGACCATTTACCCATACATAAAAGGCAGAGTTCACTCCTGCAAAGTGCAAAAATACTTGATGCTTATCCCAGTTTTCGGGTATCGTAAACGTACGAGCATAGCACCCAACAGGATTGTAGTCCTTTGGCATAAAGGGTGGGTTGATTTCGTAGGGATAAACGATGTTGCTGTACAGTGGAAAATCGTCTGTGTGGAACTGCCAATTGGCAGGAACCGGAATTTGATCCCATTGTGAACGATCAAAATCATTGGCGAAAAAATTTGTCGGCGCTTTGTCTGGCGTCGTATACCATTTAAAATCCCACATCCCATTTAAGGACTTTTCCAAGCTCGATTGATTTCCCTTTTGCTTTTGGGTCTGAGATGCAAACAGTTCAAAATGCGCATGTGGCGCTGTAGTATTGATTTTAAAGACCGATAAATCCTCCCATTCAGGAGATTGGGACTGTGCAGTTATAGAAAACACAAATACAAACAACAAAATAAGCTTATGTGGCATGGACTATTAAATTTTACTGCCAAAGTAAAGCAATTATTAATCTTGGTAGCACAAACGAAAAGAGTATGCTAATCCATGATAATAATATGTTAATTACTGCAAACTATAGATATATTATTTATTGTTGGTTTGTTTAATCAATAACTTAACATTTGTATTTATGAAGTTTTTTCATCTTTCGATTCTTTTTATTATGGTTTTTTCATTTTTTGGGACTGCACAAGAATTGGTGTACGAACTCAATTTTGAAGACCAGACAGTAGGTACAGAAATTACCAAAAGGAATACTCTCCAATTTCAAGGTTGGAATAAATCGGTGTGGACAGTTGGGCAAGAAGAAGACAATAAAGTAGCTTCTTCAACAACCCAAGCAAAAGTTTTTTTAATCAAATCATTTGATGTAATCCCAGGTAATCGTTACCGATGGACATTAGAAACGAAAGCCGTTAATAATGGTCCTGCATGGAAGCGAACACATGTACTCACTGCAGTTTGTGGAAAAGGGGGCGAAAGTCAACAACTTGTTAAGGAAAATATAGCAGAACCTAAGAATGGCACATGGACTTTTAGCAGTTTGGATTTTACTGTACCACAAAATAAATCCGAAGTCACACTACAATTATTCCGATTTGCTGATGGCACAACGGTAAGTGTAGACAATTATAAACTCTTTAAACTTTAACTTTATGAAATATTTATTTACACTGTTTTTTATATTTATTTTGGGCGCTAAAATACAAGCTCAAGAAACCCTAATTAATGAAACCTTTGAAACGGGCTGGACAGGTGATAGTAATGTTATACCTGTTGAAAATGAAGAAGGTACACCAGCAGCAAACTTAAAACTTCAAGGGTGGGGCGATGGATTTACATTTACAGTTGTTAATGATGCTGGAAATGGGGCCAATTCCTCAGATTACTTTGCGAAAATGAACCGTGGAGGCACAGCTAATTACGCAGTAATTCAACGCCTTGTTGAAGCAACAATTGGAGATGTATATGAATATAACATCTCATTAAAACCTGATGTTGCAGGTCAAGCAGGATCACTTAAATTAGAAGTTATAGATTTAGCTAACAATAATAACGTTGTTGCGGGTCCTGTAAAACCTACTGGGGGCGCTTGGAACGATCTAACTCTTTCATATACCGCTGCCGCAACGCAAAATTATGCATTTAGAATCACAAAGAATTGGGGAAATGCAGGGGCAAGTTTTGATAATATATCTTTAGTTTGTACGGGCTGTTCAACAGCCTCGGTTTCTGATGTTAACGATTTTCAATTCAATATTTATCCCACCCCGGCGAAGGATGTCATCAGCTTTCAATCTGAATTGCCATTGGAGCGAGTGGAGATATTTTCACTTACCGGTTCCAAAGTGCTCTCGCAGTTAAACAATGTCAAACAAGTCGAGGTTGGAAACCTAGCTAAAGGCATCTATATGCTAAAGGCTACTGCTACAGACGGAAAAGTAGCTACACAAAAATTAATCAAAGATTAATTTCTGTTTTAAAATTTTTGTATCCTAATCAAAACTTTCCCAACCTATGGGGAAGTTTTTTAACGTAATATTTTATGTACACGCATATCGTCCTTTGGAAATTAAAAGAAAATGCCAATGGCATGAACCGTACTCAGCTCGCACAAGAAGTCAAGCGGCGCTTGGACGAACTGCCTTCGCACATTCCAGAAATCATAACATATGAAACGGGAATCAATGTAGGGGACTACGGTGCTTCGTTTTTTGATGTCAGTTTGGTTTCTACTTTTGAAAATAAAGACACTTTTTGGACCTACACCAAATATCCAGTACACGACGAGGTGGTGGCATATATTCAATCCATACAAGAAGCTGAGGAAATTGTTGATTATTTCAATAAAAAAAAATTAGTGACCTATATATGCTAAACAATAATGAATAAACAACCTAAACAATTTTTAGTTTGCACCTATTAAACACAATCAAAAATTAATGATCACAATCAGCAACATTGAAACCTTTGTCCTTAAAGACACTTTGGAAAAAAGCTTCTTCTTTTCTCAATGGGAATATTCAGAGCGCTGTATATGTATTGTTAAAATCACCTGCTCTGATGGTACTTACGGTTGGGGAGAAGGCTATGGTCCTGCTCTCATTTTGGAGTCTGGAATTGAGTTTTTAAAATCTCAGGTGATAGGAGAAAATCCCTTACACAATGAGGTGATTTGGAACAAGATGTACCGCAAAACACTTGATTTTGCCCGTCGTGGTGTTTTGGTAGCCTCGATGAGCGCTATAGACATCGCTATATGGGACATTAAAGGGAAATTATTGAATCAGCCCGTGGGTGCATTGCTAGGGGGCGTACACAGAAAATATGTGGTTCCTTATGCCACCGGAATGTATTTTACAGAAAAAGACAATCCGACTAAAGATTTTGAGGAGGAGGCCAAAAGATATTTGGAAAAAGGGTTTAAGGCCATCAAGATGAAAGTGGGACTAGGTATTGATAGAGATGTTTCTAATGTGAAGCATTTACGCTCCATCATTGGAGACGATATCAAACTTATGATTGATTCAAACCATGCCTACACTTATATGGAGGCGCTTGAATTGGCGAAAAAATTAGAAGCCTACCAAATATCCTGGTTTGAAGAGCCTGTCTCTCCAGAATTCTACGAGCAATATGCCGAACTACGGCAAAAAACCACCATACCTATTGCAGGAGGTGAATGTGAGTACTTGCGTTTTGGCTTTCATCAACTCCTTAGAAACAAATCGGTTGACATTATCCAACCCGATATTTGTGCTTGTGGCGGA